>Ga0210392_10000092_pt1 | contig 74618 bp, 61 predicted proteins | sample IncBWC30OmetaG_FD_161057 | JGI IMG/M metagenome (GOLD analysis project Ga0210392, IMG submission 161057) | Forest soil microbial communities from Barre Woods Harvard Forest LTER site, Petersham, Massachusetts, United States - Inc-BW-C-30-O ... | reverse complement strand
GAAAACGCCCTTGTCAAACGCGTCGATGAAGAAGGGCTTGTCCTCCAGGTAGCAGCCGACGACGAAGTGGCCGGGGAGGGCGACCGGTTCGAGCGTGAGGCCGAGGCGCTGCGCGACGAGCAGGTAGATGAGGCTGAGGGAAGAAGGGATGCCCTTGCGGCGGGAAAGCACCTGGTCGATGAAGCTGTTGAGCGGATCGGCGTAGTGCTCGATGTTGCCGTGGAAACCGTACTCGGCGAAGAGCACGCGGTTGAGCACGCGGCATTTCTCGCGGGTGGTGGCCGGTTCAATGATGAGTTCGCGGCAGCGGGCGGCCATGTCGTCCAGCACGGTGCAGCATGCGCCGATGTCGAGATTGGGCGCGACGGTGCGGCTGAGGAGGAGCGCGCCGGTTTCAAGCTCGTAATTGAGCGAGCGGATGAAGCCCTTGAACTCGGCGACGGGGTCGGTGAACTTCAGTTCGTCGATGAACCACTTGGCGTGCCAGGCGAGGACGCGGTTGGAGCCTTGGGCGACTTCCTTGAGAAAGCTGAGGGCCGCCGGACTGTGCTGGGTGAAGTGGAGAAGCAACGCGCGGCGCACGGGGTTGCTGGTGTCGTCGAGCAAGCCCAGAAGCGCATCTTTCAAATCTACGCTGAGCCTTTCATTTTCCACGTAGAGGATGGGAGAAAAAATTCGCCGCGCACGCAATCAGGAAAGCGGCCGGATTGGAAAAATTTTCTCCTTAACGGAATTTTCTTGCGCCGACCGCGCCGCGGGTTTGCGGCGCAAAAAACTTGCGTTCACGTGCGCGCGCCGAAGAGCGCGGTGCCGACGCGCACAAGCGTGCTGCCCTCGGCGATGGCCGCGGCGAGGTCGCCGCTCATGCCCATCGAAAGCACGGGCAGCGGAGCGGAGAATTCCTGCGCGAGCTGGTCGCGGAGCGCGTGCAGCGTGGCGAACGCGCGGCGAGCGACGGCGGGGTCGTCGCCGAGCGGCGCGACGGTCATGAGACCGTCCACCCGGAGATTTTTTTTCGCGAGCGCGGCTTCGAGCAGGCGCGGCGCGGCGGCGGGCGTGGCGCCGAATTTGCCCGGATCGGCCCCGGCGTTGATTTCAAGGAGAACCGGCAGCACGCGGCCGAGCCCGGCGGCGGCCCGGTCGAGCAGCTCGAGGAGTTTTTCGCTGTCCACGCTCTGCACGCGGTCGAAATGCCCGGCGGCGAGCCGGGCCTTGTTGGATTGCAGGTGGCCGATGAGTTCCCAGGCGATGGGGGCGGAGGTTTGGGCTTTTTTTTCAACGGCTTCCTGCACGCGGTTTTCGCCGACGGCGCGCAGCCCGTAGCGCGCGGCATACTCAGCGGCAGCGGGCGGGTGGTTTTTGGTCACGGCGAGCAGCTCGACCCCGCGCGGATCGCGGCCGGCGGCCTGGCAGGCGCGGTTAATTTGCAAGCGCACCGCGTCGGCCCGCGCGGAGAATTCTTTGTAGGAAAGCAGCATTAGGAATACTTAAATGTTTGCACTAGGATAAGAAGGCTTTATCCTGAGCAGCATGCAAATTGAGAATTTTAAAATATTTGCCGACCTCGTCGAGACGAAGAGTTTTTCAAAAGCGGCCAAATTGAATGGCATCACGCAATCGGCGGTGAGCCAGCAGGCGCGGGCGATGGAGCGGCACCTGAAGACCCTGCTCATCGATCGCAGCCAGAAACAATTTCAGCTCACGCGCGAAGGGCAGCGCCTCTATGAGGCGGCGAAGGAGATCCTGCTGCAATACGACCGGCTCACCAGCGAGCTGCAGGAGATGAAGAAGATCATCAGCGGCACGATCCGCCTCTCGACCATCTACTCGATCGGCCTGCACGAGCTGCCGCCCTACATTAAAAAATTCCTGCATGACTATCCGTCGGTCAACGTGCGGGTGGAATACCGCCGCTCGAACCTTGTCTACGAGGACATCCTGCACAACTCCGTTGATTTTGGCCTCGTGGCCTTCCCGGTGAAGGCGCGGCAGATCGAGATCCTGCCGTTCCACAACGACCGGCTCGTGCTGATCGCGCATCCCAATCATCCGCTGGCGAAGGGCGGCGAGGTCGAGATCAAGCATCTCTCGGGGCACAAATTTATCGGTTTCGACCCCGACATCCCGACGCGCAAGGCGGTCGACCAGATTTTCCGCGACCACAAGCTCGAGATCCAGCCGGTGATGGAATTCGACAACATCGAGACGGTGAAACGGGCGGTCGAGATCGACCACGGCATTGCCATCGTGCCCCAGACGACGGTGCAACAGGAAGCGAAGCAGGGCACGCTCGCGGTGATGCATTTCAAGGGGAAGGAATTCACCCGTCCGCTCGCGATCCTTTATCGCAAAGGCCGCGTGCTCACACCGGCGATGAAAAAATTCATCGAAACGCTCGGCTTGGATTTGTCCGCGGTGTGTGAGGCGTAGGCGCTTTAGGGCAAAGACACGCCGCCTTACTCCACGCAACCCGATGCATGCAGGAACGTTGGACAAAATGACGGTCTAACGAACCATGCAATTTGCAGTCTTGACCCGATTGGCAACCTCAGCTCCTAGCTGGGGGATGATGGATGGATTGATCGTGGTCTATATGCTGACCCTGGCAGGGCTGGCATTTTTCGCGGTGCATCGCGTCAAGCTTCTCTGGCTTTATTTTCGCCGCCGGCCGCCGCTCCAGCCACCGATGTGGCCCGGGCCGCCGCCGCGGATCTGCGTGCAGTGCCCGCTGTTCAATGAACCGCTGGTGGTCGAGATGCTGCTGGAAAAAATCACCGCGCTGCGCTGGCCGGCGGAACGGCTCGAAATCCAGATTCTCGACGACTCGACGGATGGAACCCCGGAGATCATCGAGCGCTGGCTGCAGGCGCATCCGGCGCGGGCGGCCTGCTGCACGCACCTGCGCCGCCGCAACCGGGAAGGCTACAAAGCCGGGGCGCTGGCCCAAGGCATGGCGCGAAGCCCGGCGGAGTTTTTTGCGGTGTTTGACGCGGATTTCCGGCCCGAGCCGGATTTTCTGGAAACGCTCATGCCCTATTTCGCCAGCCCGCGCGTGGGTGTGGTGCAGGCGCGGTGGGAGTTCATCAACCGCGAGCGAAGCCTGCTCACCCGCTTCCAGGGGATCTTTCTCGATGCGCACTTCATCGTCGAACAGGCGGGGCGTTTCTCCGGCGACTTGTTTTTCAATTTCAACGGCACGGCCGGCATGTGGCGTCGCACGGCGCTGGAAGAAGCCGGCGGCTGGTGCGCCGACACGGTGACAGAGGATCTCGACGCGAGCTACCGGGCGCAGCTTTGCGGCTGGAAGTTTATTTATCTCGAGCACTACACGGTGCCTTCGGAGCTGCCGGAAAACCTGACCGCGTTCAAATCGCAGCAGCGTCGCTGGACGAAGGGCGGCATGCAGGTCGCGCGCAAGCTCCTGGGCACCGTGCTGACCAGCGACCAGCCGGCGCGGGTGAAGCGCGAAGCTTTCAACCACCTGCTGACCGGCTTGGTGCACCCGTTGCTCGTGATATTTTCGATTTTATTTGTGCCCTGCCTGTACCTGATCGGTGCGCGCCCGGGCGGCCTGTGGTTCTGGATCAATCCGCTTTCCATCGTGGCGGCGGGCGGATCGACGGTGACGCTCTATGTCACGGGGCAGTATTTCCGCGAAGGGCGCTGGATCCAGGGCTGCGTGTGGCTGTTGTGCGCGCCCTTTGTCCTCGCTTTCGGGCTGGCCATGAGCGTGACGTGCGGCGTGGCCACGCTCGAAGGACTGTTAACCAGGGGCGGCGAGTTCGTGCGCACGCCCAAAGGCGGCCGCGCCGCATCCGTGGGCGGGCTGGTTGGGCAGCTGCGCAGCCGCACCCTTTTCACGGTGATAACCTTGGTCGAGGTCACGCTCGGGCTGGGCATGTTTTTCGGGGCGGTGTATTTCAGTGCCAATGCCAAGGACTACATTGCCGCGATCCTGCTGGTGAAGGCCACCGGCTTCCTTGGGCTGGCCGCGTTGTCGGCGCCCGACCTCCTGCCGCGCTTCGGAGCCCTCCGGGCCTAAGGCAAAACGGGAATAATCGGTTGCGCCCGCGCTCACACGAGTAACTTGTCCCATTTATGAAAATATTCCGCCTTCTGACGGCCGTAGTTTCCGCCCTCTTTTTATTCAGCCCGGTTCGCGCCGATCCGGTCACGCCCACGCCGGCGCCGGGCTGGGAACTCAAGGATGTCGACGGCAAGCCGGTGAATTTCTCCCAGTTCAAAGGCAAGGTCGTGGTGCTTGATTTCTGGGCCACGTGGTGCGGGCCCTGCCGGTCAGAGATCCCCGGCTATGGGAAGTTGCAGGAAAAATACAAGGACAAGGGGCTGGTCATCATCGGCGTGTCACTCGACCAAGCCGGCCCGGAGGTGGTGAAAAAGTTCATCGGCGATTTTCACATGAATTATCAAGTTGTGATGGGTGACGATGACGTGGTCCAAGCCTTTGGCGGCGTCGATGGGATTCCCACCACCTTCATTATCGATCGCACGGGCAAAATCCGGGACAAGAAGGTCGGGGCGATGGAAACCGCGGAGTACGAGAAGGTCCTGCTGCAGTATTTGAACTAACGGCGGTGCAATACGAAGGCCAGAAAGGTTCGCCGTCTGTCCCGGGTGGCAGGCTCCTACGGTGATGGAAAGATTTGAAAATAAGAAGGGGCCGGCGAAACCCCTAACGCCGGCCCCTATGTGTATTTCTTATGTCCGGTTTGCGGCCGGATTCCATGTTACCCCAAGACCCTGCGCTAGCAGGGAAGTCTACCCATGATTGAGCATTGGCCATGCCAGCCGCGGGAAATCTTTGCGCGAACAACGCAATTTATTGCGGCTAATTTTCCGTGTGGAAACGGGTGGTCTCTGCGAGCTGGTCGGCGATTTCGCGGTCGCTGCGGCAACGGGGCATTTTATTCTGGCCGCCCCACTTGCCGGCACCGCGCATCCACTGTTCGAAAATCCCCGGCATGACCAGGCGCACGACGGGCGGCTCGAGGCCGCCGCCCTTGCGCTTGGCTTCGTAGTCGTCGTTGAGGCGTTTCAGCTCCGCGTCGAGCTCGGGCGCCATGACCGGGCCGGTCGGCGTCTCGACGGTGGGCGCCTTGAGCTCGATCCACCACTCGTGCTGGCCGCGTTTCCGGCCGGCGGACGTGTTCACGAAAATCGGCGCGACGTGGAAATTGATGATCGTCCATCCGTGGCGATTGCAAACGGCGAGGAGCGCATCGGTGAGCTCCTTTTCGATGACGTGCTCGCCGAACGCGCTGAGCTGGAGCTTGGTGCGGCCGACGTAGATGAGCCGCGGCGGCTCGGTGGAGACAAAACGCACGACATCGCCCACAATGTAGCGGCACAAACCTGCGGGCGTGGTGAGCAGCAGCACGTAGTCCACGCCGGGCTTGACGCCTTCCAGCGACACGGCGTGCTGACAGAGAATCGTCAGGCGGTTTTCATCGAACTCGTCCAAGGGCAGAAACTCAAAAAACAGCCCGGCGTCCGCGAGCAACCGCAAACCGGCGGTGCTCTCGGCATCCTGCGCGGCGATGAAGCCTTCCGATGCCGGATAGACCTCATGGAAATTCACGGTGGGCCCGAGGACGGCGCGCAGTTCATTTTCAAACGGCCCAAGCGGCACGCCGCCGTGCACGAGGCACTCGAGGTGGGGCCAGATGGCCTGCAAATTTCCCGCGCCACCGGCCCGCGTGCGCAAGGCCTCGGCGAGGATCAGGATCCAGCTTGGGATGCCGGCGAGCAGCGTGATGTCGAGCTGCCAGGTGCGTTCCACGATAGCCTGGATTTTTTCCGGCCAGGCGGGCATCCCGGCGATCCCGGTGCCGGGTTCGTAAAGATGTTTTTCCACCCAGGCCGGAAGATGGAGCGCGGTGATGCCGCTGAGGTCGCCGGCGTAGGCGGCGAACGGCTGCACTTCCTCGATGGGTGCGAGGGCGGTCGACCCGCCAAGAAAGAGATGCCGCCCCTGGAAGACCTTCGTCCCGCTGGTACGCGCGGCGTAATAGAGCAGCGAGTCGAGCCCGGCCTTGCGGAAATGCGCGATCATGGGCCCGGTGATGGGCAGGTATTTCGTGCGGCCGGCGGTCGTGCCCGACGATATCGCATAAAAAGAGCACTGGCCCGGCCAGAGCACGTCGGCCTCGCCCCGCTTCATGCGCTCGATGGCGGGCGCGAGGTCCTCGTAGGAATACAACGGTACGCGTTCGCGAAATTTCTTATAATTGATCCCGGGCTCCATGCCGTGTTCGCGCCAGAGCTGCGTCTGGGCCAACTTATCCGTGAGCTGGCGAAAAGTTTTTTCCTGGGCCGGCACCGCGCCGCTTTTTTTGCTTTGCAAGCGCGACCTCGCGCGCGCGGTCAAAATGCTCGCACCGAGGTTGACGAGAAACTTTGGCGGAACCGGCATAATTACTTATCAGCGCACTTGGAGCTCATTTCAAAACCCAAAACGAACCCCAAGGCAGATTTGCCCGGCGCTGCGCAGCAAGCGAAATCACACGTGCGCCCAGACCTTACGTGATTTTAGCTGCCGGTAGAAGGCCGAAATGGCCGGGAGAAAATTAGAGCAGTGAAAAATCAGTGAAGCGTGCTGCACCGGGCTGCCGCCCTGGTTGGTGATGAGGCGGCAGGCGCTGTGGGTAAAATAGGCGTGGTGCGCCGTCTCGAGCGCGAAGCGGGTGGGAGAGCGATCAACGAGCACGGAACTCTCCTTTTCGGCGTAGAGAATGAGCGTGGGCGCATCGCTCAGCGGCAGGAGTGCCCGGGAGAAATAACCGCCGGGCGCCTCCATTTGCTTCAGCGCATGGATGCGCTCGCAGGCGCCGGTGATGTTGACGTTGCGAATGGTGCCCATCACCGCCTCGCGCAGCTGGTGCAGCTCGCCGCGGCTCATGATTGCCCGCAGCGCCTCCTTGTTCTGCGCGCCCGCCTCGAACATCTTTAACATGATCGTCCGGGATTTTTCCACGGCCTTCGGGGTGGCGGAGCCGTCGAGATAGGGCTGGACGGCACGGCCGAGCAGCGTGGCGGGCTTGGCCTCGCCGGGTGCGAGCAGATCCTCGATGCAGGCAACCGGGCTGACGATGATGGAGCCATTGAGGTCGATTTTCCGGCCGGTAAGGCGGGCGCGTTTCAGCCATTCCATGAGCAGGCCGCCGCCGAAGCTCACCGCGAAAATCACCGGCTTCTGTCCGTGCAGTTCGGCGAGTTCCTCGACCAAGTCGTCGAGCTGGGCAAACAGCATCTCATTGGAGAAGCCATGCGGCGGATAGTTAAAGTAATACAAGGAGCCCGACTTCAGTAGAAATCCTCTCAACAGGAAAACCTGTTCGGTCGCGTCGGGCACGAAACCGCCCAGCACGATGGTTGGCCGGTGGCCGCGGCTGTGCTCCCATCGGATGGTCGCCTGCTGGTGCTCGCCGGCCTGTCCGCTTTGCCGCAAAGCATCCTGCGCCCGACGCACCGTCGGTGCAAACGTGCGCAGCTGCGGCGGCCGCAGCTTGTTGCCTGTCGTACGGATAAGCGTTCGCAACGGCTGGGTCGGCGCAAGCCGACCGAGCTGCGTGAACAGCGACAAGGCAGGAATGAGATCACTCAGCGTGGCCATGGAGGTTTGTAAAAGTTGCCTAACTTATGGTAATTTTGGCAAAGGCAAATCTCTTTTGTCGCAGGAAAGTGACCTTATTGAGACACATGCGTTACATTAGAGCCGGGCGACAGTCTTGGCACAATGAAAAATCCCGCCGTGCGCAGGGCTAAGACCTCGAAAGTCTGCGCGGGTTTCCAGACACTATTTCAGTTTTTCCAGCGCGGTTTGGGCGCGGGCTTTTTCCTCGATGTCGTATTTTTCGTGCAGGGGCAGCTTGAGGGCTTGCTCGAACTCGAGGCGGGCGATCCCCGGCTGCTTGTCCGCGAGATAGGCGAAGCCGAGCTCGACATGATGGGCGGCAATTTGTGGCGCGAGCACGACCGCATGGCGCAACAGCCGCACCGCCTCGTCCGTCGAGGCGGGCGGCAGGCCGCCATAGACCAGTTTCGCGAAAAACCGTTCGGTCGTGCCGATGCCGGCGACTTCGTAATTCCAGCGGCCGAGCACGTGGTAGGCCCAGTCGTAATTCGGGTCGAGCGCGAGGGCGCGCTCGGCGTAGTCCTTGACCAGGCGCGAGTAGGTGATCTCGGTGCGCGTGCTGCTGTAGAAGCCGAGCTTCCCGTAGCTGACGGCAAGGGAAGTGAGGTTGACGGCACTTTTAGGCTCCAGCGCGACGGCTCGTTGCGCATAGGCGAGGGCCTTTTCCGCCCGGCGCTTTTTTTCGTCGGGGTTGGCCGTGTCGATGATGCAGTCGGAGTATTGCTTGGAAATTTTTTCGAGGAGGAAAGGGTCGTTGGGCTGCGCGGCGGCGGCTTTGAGGAAAAGGCCCAGCGCGGTTTTTGTGTCGAGGCGGGCTTCGGCGGCGAGGGCCTGCGGCACGAGCGCGTCGCCGGGGCCGGCGGCCAGGGCCAGCGGCCAGGCGAACAGGAGGAGGGAGAGTTGGCGGCACAACTTCATCGCGTAACCGTTGACACAAAAAAACGCCTGACCGGGCCGGCGCCGGTTATCGGCCGGCAGCCTGTTTGGCTTTTTGCTCGCGGTGAATCCGGTCGATGGCGCGCATGACCGGCAGCAGGGGATAATAAACGAGCACGATAAACAGGGGCGTGAGGATCGCCCAGGCGGCGATGGCATGCAGGGCCGTGGGGGCGAATTGGCGGAAAAACTCCACCAGGTTGCTGGCAAACTCCGTCACATTGTCCCAAAATCCAAGCGAATGTTTCCAGGCGAGCAGCCGGTACATTTCCTTGATGAAATGGGGCTGGTGCGGCACGCCAAAAAGATATTCGCCGGAACGCACGCAGAGCAGAATGGCCGGAATGTGCACGGGCCAGAGCGCCTGGTTGAGGAGCTGGATGATGGGCTGATTGAGGCGCAGAACGAGGGCGACAAGAAAACAGAGCAGGGTCGTTGTGCCGAAAATGGGAAAAAGCGCACAAGCGCTGCCGATGGCGATCGTCATCGTGATTTTTTCCGGCGTGATGCCCTGCGTGAGCTGCGCCACGACCGGATCGGCGATGCGGCGCTGCCAAAGGGTGCGCTTCGGCACGGGAGCCGACGGCAGGATTGCGACCTTGGTGGGGGATGAAGACATGTTGGACACGACTGGGACCAATCGACCACCTTACCGGACGTCAGGCCGAGCTTCAAGCTTTGCTGCTGATCGATCGCAAGATGGAGCGCGCCCGGGACTCGCAATGCTTATGCATCTGCCCCGCCTGGTTTTGCGCCGCAGCCCGGCGAAAAGCCGGTGCAGCCGTGACTGCGGCACGAGCGTCACGATATAAATGGACACCAGCGCGTCCAGCACGCCCATCACGCCGAGCACCTGCAGGCCGCGAACAGCACCCATGGTTGCTCTCACAAGAAGCCCGCCCCAGCCCGGAGGGTGAAGCCCAAAAAATCGGCGCGGCGTTCCCTTTTGTTTCTTCACGACGAGCCAGGCCGGTTTGCCAACAAACCCCAGCGCGGAGTTTGGGCTTGCCGCACATCGCTCCTGGGCGCTTTTTCGCTGCATGAATCTTGCCGCGAGTCTTGATAAAAAGGCTGAAAGACTGAAGAACTGAAAGGCTGACCAGCCGAACCCAAACTTGCCGACCATGAACGATTCCTCGCCTGAACCTTCAGGCCTTCGGCGATTCAGTTTCTCGGCCTTTTCCCCATAAAAATGACCCGCGCCGTGCCGCCTGCCGCCTCATCGCTGGCGATTGAATTTGGTGCCGCCACCACCGGCGCGGTCCACGAACCCGTGGGCCCCGGCCTGCGCCTGCCGATTCCACTTCTCGCCGGTGAGGCCGCCGAAAAAATTTTCGATGGGGTGCATCCGGCCAGTGAGAAGGAGGGCTTCAGGCTTTTCCGTCGCGGCGGGCTGCTCCTGGGTTGTGCGCTCGAGCCCGCCCGGCCCGACCTGGCCGCGCAGACGCAGCGGCTTTACCAGCGCCTGATCGCCCTCTCGCGAGGCCGGCATTTGTATCGGATTTGGAACTACGTCCCGCGCATCAACGAGCACGTGGCCGGCCTCGAGAATTACCACGCGTTCTGCCGTGGCCGCTCGCTCGCCTTTGAGGAAGCGCTCGGTCCGGCGTTCAAACAGGCGCTGCCGGCCGCCTCGGCCGTGGGTGGGGCTGATCATCACCTCGCCGTGGTTTTTGCCGCCGGCTCCGCCGCGCCACGCCACATCGAGAATCCCGAGCAAACCCCCGCCTACGAATATCCGCGGGAACACGGCCCGCGTCCGCCCAGCTTTGCGCGCGCGACCGTCGTTGAGGAAGATGGCCGCCGCTACGCTTTCATCTCGGGCACGTCGGCGGTCAAGGGCCACGCCACGGTCGCGCCCGGCGCCTTGCGGGAGCAGCTCGCCTGCACGCTCGACAACCTGCGCCTCATTTCGCAGGCCATCGGCCTCGGCGACGCCTTCGACGCGGAAAAAAGTTTTGCGCGCCATTTCAAAATCTACCTCCGGCGGGCCGAAGACCTGGCCGCGGTGCGCACCGCGCTGGAAGCCGTCCTGCTGCAACCCGGCGACCGGGTGACCTACCTGCGTGCCGACATCTGCCGCGCCGCGCTCAACCTCGAAATTGAGGCGGCGCTGGTTTCGCGAACATCCAACATCCAACATCCAACATCGAAGTCGGGCCTTGATTGAATCGGTGGCTAGCGATGGGCGTTTGTCATTTGCAGTTGGTCATGGGCGCGAGGATGAGCCCTTCGTTCAGCGTTCAACGTTTCCGGACTTGGGCGTTGGATGTTCGATGTTGGATGTTGGACGTTCAAGGAGCGCCCGTAGGGCGCGACGGTCTGTCTTGCCCCGGGCCGTGAGTGGAAAGGCCGGCAGCACGATGAGGCGGCGCGGAATTTTCCACGCGGCCAGCCGCTCGCGCAGCGCGTCGCGCACGGCATTGGCGGACAAGTCCGTGGCCAGCGCGGCGGCCAGCTCGTCGGGGCGCGCCGGATGCGGCACAGCCAGGGCGTCGCGCACGCCCGGGACGCTCCGCAGCGTCGTTTCGATCTCGGTGAGATCGAGCCGGCGGCCGGCGATCTTCACCATGCGGCCGGTGCGGCCGAGCAACACGAGCTCGCCGTGCGCATTGAGCTCCGCATGGTCGGCCGGGGAGAATTTCCCGCGGCCACCCACGGCCGCGCTCGCGACCGTAAAACGGCGCCCGCGGCCAAAGCGCAGCCGCACCCCGGCCAGCGGCGTGCCCACGCTGCGGCCTTCGCGCGTGGCCTCGCCGTCGCGGTCGAAGGTGATGCCGCCGGTTTCGCTCGTGCCGTAGAAAGCCTGCGGGTTGCGTCCGGTCTGGGCGGAAAACGCCCGGGCCGTTTCCGCCGGCAGCGGCGCCCCGGCGGAGATGACGAGCCGCAGGCCATGCAGCGCACCGGTGGCGATGTCGCTGGCGGCCAGCACACGCAGCAGCGCCGGCACGGCAGGGAAAACCGTGGGCCGCCAGCGGACGCAATCAGCCGCGAGCGCATGCGGCATCGGCGCGGACGCGCAGACGAGCGGGGTGCCCTGCGCGAGCAGCGGCACGACCAGGTTGCCGAGGCCGTAGCTGTGGCCGAGCGGGATGACGGCGAGGTTCAGGTCGCCGGGGCCGATGCCCATGGTGCGGCAGACCTGGCGGCCATCGGCAAGGATCTGCGCGTGGGTGAAAGGCCGTGCGCGCGGCGTGCCGGTGCTGCCGCTGGTGATTTTGAGCAGGCAGATGTCGTGGCGGCGCGGCTGGCGCGGCGAGGAAATTTTCTCGAGCCGTCCGTCGGACCACAGCCAGGTTGCGCCGGCGGAGCGGGCCAGCTCGCGCTGCGCCGTTGGCGGCTCGGTGGCGTCAATGGCTGCGGGCACGGCGCCGGCTTGCAGCAGGCCGAGGAACACCTCGAACCAGGCCGCGCTGTTGGGCAGCGCAAAGACGACGCGCTGGCCGGCCAGCGGTTCGGTCCGGGCGGCGCGCCAGGTTTCGGCCCGGGCGGCGAGTTCGGCGCGCGAAAAAACTTTTTCGCCAGTCGCCTCGATCACGGCGGTGGCTTGCGGCGCGAGGCGCACGAGCATTTGCCATTTGCTAAGCAGGGTCGTCGGCATGGCGGAGCCGCGTCAGCGGCTCGAGTTCGATGATAATGAGCGCGGTGAGGACGATGAGCGCGACGGTCGTGCCGAGCGCAGACACCACGGGAATGCGGCTGAAGGCGAGCACGCCGAACGAGGCGAGGGCGCTGGCCGCAGAAAGGCGGATGGATGGCGGCGGGGTGTCACGGAGCGCGTCGGCGGAAAAAATCGCGTAGTTGTGCGCGATGCAAACGCCGAGGAACGCGCCGAGGAGGTGGAAAAGGTTGAGCGTCTGCCCGCACAAGCCGAGCGCACCAAGCACAAAAAAACACGAGCCGGCCGGGATGAGCGCGATGCGCAGGCCGCGCCGCCAGCCGTAGGTCGCGAACACCCCGGCGATGACCAGCGCGAGGCCGGCCAGGCTCAGGTGCAGCGCCGAGCTGCGGTACCGCGTGAAAAGTTGATTGAACGACTGGAGCTGGTTGAGGCTCGTGGTGGCGAGGATGGCGGGCGGCTCGGGGCCGGTGTCGGCGTGGCGGGCGATGGTGAGAAACCAGCAGGTGTGTCCATCGGTGTGCATCAGCAGGCTGAGCGGGCCGGTCAGCGGCGCGCTCAAGGCGGCGGCGAGCGCGTCATAGCTGGGCCGCGGCTGCCCGCAAAAATTTTCCCACGCGGAAAAAAACGGCGCGAACGGCGCGGGATCATAGCCGGCCCGATGGAGCGCCTCGCGCAGGTCGGCGGAGAAGTTTTTCAGTTCGCCGATGCGCGCGGGCAGCGCGCTCCAGTCGCCGGCCAGCGGCAAGGCGAGGCCGAGGCTGGCGGTGGACGCGCCGGGGAAATTTTTTTCATGCCAGGCAAAAAAGTATTCCAGCGCGGTGCGCGCATCCGCGGTCGAGGAACCCTGGGTGAGATAGACGGTGCTGTCGTCTGATTCGCCGAAGAGGGCGCGGACCTCGCTGTCGTTTTGGGCGAGGGCCGGCGCGGAGATCTCGAGCTCGCGGATGTCGTCGCGCCAGTGCAGAAGCCACGGGCCGGCGATGGCGATGGCCAACGCGGCGAACAGGAGGAGCTTGGGCCACTTCGCGCCGCGCGGACGCAATGCGCGCAGCACGTGCGCCTCAAGGTGTGGGCCGTCATATTGCGCGAAGTAGAGCAGGGCGGCGGCGAGCGCACTCAGCAGGCCGGCGCCGACGAAGACGCCGAGCTGGCGGATGAGCGGCAGGTCGGAGACGAGCAGCATGGCGAAGCCGGCGACGGTGGTGAAACAGCTCGAGAGCAGCGGGCGGAGCAGGCGGCGGAGCTTGTCCGCGTAAGGTTCGCCGGGGCGCGTGGGCCGCTGCATGTAGATGTAGAAGCCATAGTCGATGGCGATGCCGGTGAGGAGCGAGCCGACGACAAAAACGAGAATGTGCAGGCGCGCGAAGGCGAGCGTGGCCGCGCACCACGCGCCGAGCATGGCGAGGAGCACGACGGGCAGGAGATTCAACAGGCGCCAGGAGCGGCGGACGAGCAACGCAGCCACGGTCAGCACGGCGGCGAGGGAGAGGATGTTCAGCGTGGAGATTTCCCTTTCGATTTTTTTCCTGCTGTCGGCGGCGAAACGGTTGATGCCCGTCCAAACGAGCGTGGCCGCGGGCTCGTGCACGCGCACGGCGGCGAGGGCGGCAGCGAGCGCGGTGAAGACGGGCGCCTGGCCGGCCTCGCTGAACGGCGAGGCGCGGATCTCGACCCAGACGAGCGCGGTGCCGGGCGCGGAGGGGCCGGACGTGGCGAGGAATTTGATTTTTGAAATGAACCCCGGCACGAGGAGGAGCGGGTCGGACGGCAGCAAATCCTGCAGAGCGGTGCTTTCCGGCCGGGCGAGAAACGGATCAAGCGACGACGCGACGCGTCCGGCGAGCCAGGGCGAGAATTCTCCCGGCGGACGGCCGGTGGCGGCAAACGCGCGATGCTGCGCGGCCAGCCAGGGCGGCAGCAAAAGCTGGAGGCGTTGATCGAACAGCGCACCGCCGAGGGCGTTGCGCATCGCAGGGTCGGAAAGCGCGACGGCATCGGCGATGGCGGGGGATTTTTTCAGCGCGGCGGCGAAAGTGCGCGCGGCCGCGGCTGGGTCGCCCGTGCCGCGCACGGCGCAGAGCACGATGCGGGCGGTGCGTTCGCCCGCGAGCGACCGCACGAGCGCGAGTTCGGGCGCGCGTTCGGCGGCGGGGATGAGCTCGAGTACATCGGTGGAGATTTTTTTCGCGTAATCGAGGTGCGCGAGCCAGATGAAGCCGAGCGCGGCGGCAGCCAGCAGGGCGGCGCGGGCGAAAATCTTTTGGCGCGGGTGGGTCATAACACTTGCGAATCGATTTTGGACGCTTCGCGCGGCAGTACGGGTAGGGACGGACTGCCGGGCCGTCCGTTCTCTCGCCGCTGTTGCATTATTTTGAACAGAAGATCGCGAAGAGCCATTGGAATTCCACCATCAAAGGCAAAAGCAAAGCCTGCTTGGAAGTTTGACGAAAGCCGACGCCAGTCTCTTCGTTTCCTTTGCGACCTTCTGTGAAAAAGGTTTTTTGGAAAGCCACGGCGCGCCCGGCGGTCGCGCCCTGCCTCAATGGTCTGAAATCGAATTGTAATTGATGCCATTTATTTTGCGGCGTTTCGGGCGCGGCGGACGGCGGGCCAGCGCACCAGCAATTGCGTGAGCAATCGGACGTGAAGCCAGACCATTTTGGCATTGTCGCGAACGTAGTGGAAGTGCGAGACCCCGCCCTGGTCGGGTGTGAGATAACGGCAGGGCGCGGGAAGATTGATGACCGGCACGCCGGCCCAGACTAGGCGCACGGCGATCTCGGGATCAAAATCGTAGCCGCGGGCGGCCGAGGTGGCGAGCAGGGCGCGGGCGAGCGGCGCGGCGGGGTAAACCCGAAAACCGAAGAGCGGATCGGCGATGACGGGACCGAGCGTTTCCAGGCGCACCAGGGCGACGCTGAGCTTGCGGCCATGGAGTCGTGCCGCGGGTGCGTCGGGGCCAAACACGGGCGCACCGGCGATGAGCGCGCCGGGATTTTTTTGCGAAGCCTGCATAAATGGCTCGATCTGGCCGGCCGGATGCTGGCCGTCGGCGTCCATCGTCAGCACATGGGTGAAGCCGGCAGCGAGTGCGGCGACGAGGCCGGTTAAGATGGCGTTGCCTTTGCCGCCATTTTTTTCCCGCGAGAGAATTCGGAGATGCGGTTCGCGCTGGGCCAGTTCACGCACCGGTGTGTCGCTGCCATCCGTGCTGCCATCGATGACAACCCACACGGGCTGCCAATGCGCGAGCGCTTCCTGCACGGTCAAGAGCAGGCGCGGACCGGGGTTAAAACTCGGAATTAGGATGAGGTGTGTGCCCGGGGGCGGCATGACAGATGAGCCTTGGTGCTGAGGGCTTTGCTCATAGAAGGCAAATCCGACGCATCGGGATAAAGAACCTATTTATATATATATCGTTGTTCTGAAACATTATGTGCTTAAGAAAAAGACCCCATTTTAGCATATTTAAAAATTTAACAGAAACTGTATCGCAAACATCCAGTGATACAGAAGAAATGCGCATATTTCTGTAGATCAGAGCTAAACGCGTGTAAATTCCGTCTCAATGGACGATTTTAACTTTATGATTGGCGGATTGTATGGTGATATAGCCACCTAGTTTCATTAACCTCCTTTTTCCATAAGTACAACGCCAGCAAACATCTACTACAATGAATAATCCACACGAACGCTACCTGACCGAATTAAAAACGTTTTTTGCCGACTCGCATGTGTGTCGTGATTGCTTTAGATTGTTGGTTCATTTTTCGATCCGCCTCGCGGCGGTGGGCCATGCGGCCCAAGTCCTGAACATGGTGGAGCATTCACCGGAAGCGGGATTGTTCACGCCGTTGGCGGGTGGCTTGCGACTCTATCTGGGCCAGCCGGAGGGCACGGTGGGTCATGCGACTGATTTGGCGCGGGAAGTCGTCGTCCAAATTCGCGAGGCCACGACCGAGTTTTCCTACGACCAAATGACGGCTCCGGCGGCGTGACGGGTGACTTTTGCTGCATTGGGGGTTGTAGCGCAGCCAGATAGGCCGGCCTCAACGAGGCCGGCTTTTTTGTGGCCTTCGTATGGCAGTCGGGTGTTCGACGTTGGAAGTCAGGGCGGTTTAAGAATTAGTGCAGCCACAAAGGATCACATCCGCCTTCGCCCCATTCGACCGGCTCAGGGCTTCGGCGGACAAGAAGAGCTCAAAATCCGGCCGACCGCTTACCTAGCATCCGACCGGGAGGAACGACATTCTCGCTGTGATCCAGGCAATAGGATTACAGGTTTATCTAAAATGCTCTAGCGGTTCGACGTTGGACCTGTCCTCCGAAGCCCCGAGCCCGTCGAGGGGCCTGTCGAATGGGGCGAAGGAGGCTGTTCGCGGAGTGCGGCCAGGAACCGGCGTTCGACCTCGGCGGTCAGTTCCGCGGCGTGCTGGCCGGGTGACGGCTGCAAGCGGTCGCCGAGCGTGATTTCGACGTGGACGGGAAATTGCGGCACGTGCCACCAAGGCCGGCCCTTGGGGCAAAGATCGCGTGGCGTCCGAATGATGATCAGTTGCACCGGCGCGGCGGCGCGCACGGCGATGAGGGCGAAACCGGGTTTGAGCGGATTAAGCGTGACGCCAGCGGCGGTGCGTGTGCCCTCGGGAAAAATCAGGAACGAGCGGCCGGCGATGACCGCATCCGTGGCGTCATGGATGAGGTCGATGCCGGTGTTGCCCGCGACGTAGCCGGCCATGCGCGCGGCGGGGCCGATGGCGGGATTGCGCAGGAGGGCGGGCTTGAAAATGCAAACGGTGTCGGGCAGGCGCGCGAGGAGAAAGGTGGCGTCAACGAGGCTGGGGTGGTTGGCCACATAAACGACGCCGGTGGGCAGCGGTGAGTCGAAGCCGCGCCAATCGAAGCGAAAACCGCGGGCGGCGTGCAACCATTTCAGCCATGAAGCAAAAAGCCAGCGGATGACGCGACGCACGGCGGGGCCGAAGCGTGCGCGGCGCGGGAGCAGGAGGAGCAGCGCGCACATGAAATTGAGCGCAAGGCCGACCACGCCAAAGATCAGCCATGATAAAAAGTAGGCAAAGATGAAGTAGGCGCGCGCAAAAAGCCTCATGCGGGTGGAAGGGATGCTGGCAGGCGGTTGAAAAACTCTGTTGAGTCGGCCGGCATAGGTTTTTAACCCCCTGCCAACGTGCCAGAGCCCCGGGCTGGCGCAACGGGATTCAGCGGCGTGAAGTTGAACCAGAGAAACGGATCGGCGCGCAGGAGGGCTTCCACCTGCGCAAGGAAATCCTGGAAATGGGTGCGGGCGCGGGCGAGTTCGGCGGACTTGGCCGCGCCCGGTTCCGGCGCGAAAAGCGGCGCAGCGTGGAGGACGGACTCGCCGGGGCCGTTGGCTACGCCGACGGAGAGCACCACGGGCAGGCCGAAGATGAGCGCGAGGTGGTAGATCGTGAACGGAAAGATGCGCGGCGCGCCGAGGAAATCGAAGGCCTCGGTCTTGGCGCTGAACTCGAGGCGGTCGCACTTCATGGCGATCGAGCCACCGGCGGCGACGGCATCCTTGAGCGCGAAGAGCAAGTTGTCGGTCTCGTTCACCCAGATGAACGTGACCCAATCGCCGAACAGGGCGCCGAGCGTCTCGGTGTCGTGTGAGTTGCCCACGCGCTGGCGGATCATGAAGACGCGGCGATGTTCGTGGCCGCCGAGGAGAAAGCCCACGAGGTCGGAGTGGCCGAGATGAAACGTGCCGAGCAGCGCCGGCCGGTCCGCCGCCAGCCACGCGCGGACATCGTGCGCGTCGGGCGCAAGGACGCAGCGGTGTGGCCGGCCGGCGGCGACGCGGAGCTTGAGCATGAGAAATTCCTCAAAGGCAAAAAAATGCCGCCACACGTCGCGCCAGGTCGGCGGGCGCCCGAGGACGATCGAAAGGTAGGCGCGCGAGTGGCGTCGCTGCCCGGGCATGACGGCGACGGCGATCCACGTGCCGAGCGCACGCCCGGGGCGGAAAATTTTCTCGGGGAGGACGCGGTCGCAAGCGCACAGGAAGTGGTAACCCCAGCGCGGGCCGGGATTGCTCGGAGCGGTGGGCGGAGGGCTATTCATTGCCATGTGAGGGTGAGGTGCAGGCCGGGGGCGATGGCGACATCGATCGCCCGTCGGGTGTGCAGGGCATCGAAGAAGGCAGGCAGCAGAAATTTTTCCGTGGCAGTGTCGGCCGAGGCCACCAGGGAAATCTTTCCCAACGCAGCGGTGGGTTCGGGTGTGAGCAGGAGCGCAAAGACAAACGTGCGGTCGCTGGCCGCCCGTTGCTCGCGCAACCAGGTGCCGCGTTCCTCTCCGCCGCAAAGGATGGTGCGCGGGGTGGGCGCGAGCAGCGCGGATTGCACGGCATGGACGACGAGTTGCGCCCGGCCGGTATGCGGAAAAAAATGCCGCACGGGCTGCTGGCGGCCGATGAAGGCCTGTTGCACGGCGCCGGGATGAATGGAGGTTTGGAAAAGTGTGGGGCTGGGCGAGGGGAAACTGTCGAGGTAGGCTTCGAGCGCACGGCTTTCGGCGTAGCAGGAGGCGTAGACGAGCGTGTCGTCCTCGCCGGGCGCGAGGCCCGCGAGCGCGGCGGCAATGAGCAGGCCGGGCTGCGTCATGCGTCGCGTGGCGCCACGGGGAAAGCTTTCCTTAAAGCGTTCACGCGTGGCCGCGGGCTCCTCGAGTCCCGGGTCCTCGGTGTGGATGGCGTGGATGTAACGACTAAGCATGGTTCAACAGCCGGCCAGAAGCAGCGCGGCATGCGCGCCGCCGAAGGCATTGCTGGCGCAGAGCACGGTATCGAAGCTGTGGTTGGCGAAACTTTCCAGGGAGACGGCATCGGTGAATGCCGGCGCGACGCTGCCGATGGTGCCGGGCGTGCGGCCGGCGCGCAGCGCGGCGGCCGCGAGCGCGAGCTCGACCAGTCCGCAACTGCCAAGCGTGTGGCCGAGGCTGCCTTTCCACGAGACGAGCGGTGCGCCGGGGAACGCGCGCGTCAGTGCGGTGGCCTCGAGGCGACCCGCTTCAAGCGTGCCGGTGCCGTGGCCTTTCAGCCAGGGACGGCGATGTCCGGCCGCGGCGGCGAGCGGCGCCAGGCACGCGTCAAAGCCGGCGCCGTCGGGCTGGTTGGCGGTGAAATGGTGCATCTCGTTGTGCAGCGACTGGGCGAGCACGGCCAGGTTGCCGCGCTCGCGCGTGAGCACGGCAAAGGCCGCGCCGTCGCCCAGGCCGATGGAGCCGGTGTCGCGATTCTGATAGGGCGCGGGAAAATCGGTATTGAGGATTTTGAGCGAGTGAAACCCGCCGGTGACGAACGGGCTCAGGAAATCGAAGGAAAATACAAGCGCTTCGTCCGCGAGACCGGCGTGCAGCGTGCGGGTGGCGAGCAGCAGGCCGAGGTGCGCGGAGACACAGGCGTGCGAGAGCAGGGCGACATTCGCGCCCCAGCCGAGTTGGCTTTGCAGCAGCCCAACGGTGGCGGAAGGCGTGGCAAAGGCGAGGTGCGCGGGGTCGTGCGTGCGGCGGAAGGCGTGGAGGTTGCCGACGCCAAAGTTGCTGCTCGTGACGAAGACGGGCCGGCGCGGCGATCCCCAGCCGGCGCCGGGAATTGTTTCCGCGAGCGGCCCGAGGAGCCGTAGCCAGGAGGGAGGCGCGGTTTCATTGAGGGTGTGACCGGGGCACAGCGCGAGGGGCACAGCGTCGCCGCCATCGGTCCCCAGGACGGGCGTGGGGCGCAGCGCGCGTTCACCGCGGAGCAACGCGGCGAGAGTGGCCTCGGTGTCGCCGAAAGGCGTGAGGCAGCCCGTGGCGGCGACGTGGATGGCGGTGTTTTCAGTGGAAAAACTCACGGCGAGTATGAGTGGCTTCAACCACTCATGAACGTCCAACATCCAACATAGAACATCCAGCGTCCAAGTAACGGGAAATCAAGAATCGTAAAATGCGAACCATGTTACGCTGCAGACTACAGTCATGGTCTGCCTTGGATGTTGGATGTTCAAGCGGGGAGGCGACTCGGGTCGGCGTGGGCGCGGATGAAGGCGGCGAGTTTGACGATGCTGGCGAGCGCGGTGCGGGATTGCTCGCTATTGCTGATTTTGATGCCGAATTCCCGCTCGAGCGTCACCACGAGTTCGAGAGCGTCGATCGAATCAAGGTTGAGGCCGGCGCCGATCAGGGGCTCATCGTCGGGAATGTCTTCGGGGCGGACATCGTCGAGCTTGAGCGTGTCGACGATCAGGAATTTGAGGCGGGCGGTAAGCGGGTCGGCCATGCGAAGTGTTCGGTGATTGTGCGGCGGCGCGGAGCAGGGCGGCAAGCCCCTTCCTTGAACATGCAATATCCAACATTCAACGCCCAAGGCCGACCGATAACCAAGCACCTTCCTACTCGGGTGTTGGATGTTGAAAGTTGGAGGTCGGATGTTCGAAGAGCGGATCGATGGCCGCCTGGACCATCCCGGCGGGGGATTTACCCCTCATGGCGGGATGATCGTAGTGAGCGGTGGCGAGGATTTGCCCGGTGCGGGCGTTGCGCACCTGCACGTTGAGATCGATCATGTAGAGGGTGAAATCCCAATTCCAATCATCGACATAAGTGAGAACAACCTCGGTGTCCGGGGGGGTCATGGTCAGCGGGCCGCTGGCGGCGTCGTAGCCGAGGCGCGAGAGTTCCTGCACGATGAGCTGGTCAATGCCGCGGCCGTCGGCGAGCCGGTGCTCGACGTAGATTTTTTTGAAATGGGTCAGGTTCGCACCGGCCTGCTTCTGGATGGACGTGCTCGAGCAGGCGGCGAGCAGCAGCGTGAACACGAGCAACGGAAAATATTTTTTCATCTGGCGGAGGAGTGTGTCTGGCGGCGGCAGCTTCAGCTGCGCCAGCGGCGCAGGACGTGGCAGACGTTGCTCCCGCCGAAGCCGCTGCTGTTGTTAAGGGCAATGGTGGGGCCGCTGTCGAGCGTGGCGCGGGGCAGGTCGAGCCCGTCACAGGCGGGATCCGGTGCGGTGAGATGCGGGTTGCCGGGGATGAAGCCGTCCGCGAGGGCGAGGGCGCAGAAGGCGGCTTCCATTGCGCCCGACATGCTGAGCGGGTGGCCGGTGAGGGCTTTGGTGGCGCTGATGCGCGGCCGGGCGCCGGCCTCGGTGAAGATCGCGCGCAGGGCGAGGGCTTCGGCGCGGTCGCCGACGGAAGTGGAAGTGGCGTGGGCGCTGACGTAGTCGATGTCCGCGGGTGCGAGGTCGGTGGCCGCGAGTGCGCGGCGCATGGCTTCGCGCAGGCCGGCGCCTTCGGGATGCGACGAGGCGATGCTGTGGCCGTCGGCGGCCTGGCCCCAGCCGGCGATCTCGGCGTAGGCGCGCGCGCCGCGGCGCGCGGCGAGTTTGTCATTTTCGAGCACGAGGGCGACGGCACCGCCCGCGCCGACGAAGCCATCGCGGTTCCGGTCGAAGGGCCGCGAGGCGGTGGCCGGGTCGGGGTTGAACGAGAGAACGCGCATCGCGGCGAAGGGGAGGAGGGTCTCGGCGTTGAGTTCCTCGGCGCCGACGACGATCATGCGCTGCTGGCGGCCGAGGCGGATTTCGTCGAGCGCCCAGCCGAGCGCATGGCTGGCGGAGGCGCAGGCCGAGGCGAAGCCACAGACGGCGCCGGTGATTTTGTAATGCGCAGCGAGGTTGAAATTGAGCGTGCCGGCGATGGAGGAGATGACGCCCATCGGGTGGCCGCGCTCGAAACGGCAGGCGTGCATTTGCGCGATGTAATGATGGAGTAGCATGGCGGAGCCGGCGGAGGCGCAAAAAAGCCCGGTGGTGCCGTCGGTGAGCTCGGCGGGGGTGAGGCCCGCATCGGCCAGCGCCTGTTCGATCGCGCAAAGCGCATAGACGCCGTGCGGCGCGAGGCCGCGCAGCGTTTCCCGCGGAATTTCGTAGCGCGCGGGCCAGGTCCATTCGCGGCAATTGGTCGAATCCACGGAAAAATCGCGCACCGGCGCGGCCACTTTGACCGCGAGATTGGGATTGCCGGCAAACTCGACGCGGGTGAAGCCGTGGCGCCCGGTGCGAAGACTGGCCGTGACGGCCGCGCGGTCGTTGCCGATGGGCGTGATGAAGCCAAGACCGGTGACAAGGGCGGCGGGATGGGAGGGCATTTTACGGAAGAGCGTGAAGAATGACCCCGGCTTTTAACCACTGATGATCACTTATAGGCACTTATTATTTTGGTTCGGATTATTTTAACCGCAGATGAACGCAAATGGCCGCGGATGGCCCGCCTTTGCCAAGGCTACGGCGTGGCAGGCATTGAAAAACTGTGCTGTGGCGCTTTCTGATCGCAACGCCGGCCAGCAGAGTTTTTCAGCAGCCTCCGGACATCCGCGATTATCCGTGGGGAAAAATTAGTGATGATTGGTGCGCATGAGTGGTTAAAACTCCGATCTGAATCCGCGTTCAGTCGCGTTCATCTGCGGTTAATAAACGGGTCAAATCCGTGCCCATCCGTGGTCGACGGGTTTCCCCTACGCGGGCCGCGCGACCGCAGATTTGTGCAACACAAAGGCGCGGAGCTGGCCGACGGTGCTCACCTGCTGGATTTCAGCGTTGGAAATTTTGATCAAAAAGAGATCCTCCATGAAAAACACGATCTCGGCGATGGCGAGGGAATCGAAGCCGAGGTCCTCGATGAGGCGGACGTTATCCGGCAGCGGGCCGGCGGGCGCCGGATTTTTTTTCGGCAAAAAGTCGCGCACGATCGCAAAGAGCACGGTATCGAGTGCATCGACGTCACCCACGGCGAGGAAGTGCGCGAAAGCGTCGCGCACGCCCGCGGGAAAGCGGGCGAGGGGTGGATGGGCGGAAATCGTGGGCTGGATGGGCATGGGGAGAACGCAGGTGGAGTCGAGGTTTTCACTCAAGGGTGACACCGGACGGGACCTTTTTGTTTCACTTGGCGGGCGCGGATGGCTCCACCCCGAGGTCGCCCACGGCGGCCATGCCGTTGAAATCGATGCGCGGGACGAACCGGCGGAGTTTTTGCAGGCGGCAGATAATCAGGAAAAGCTTGAACCGCCACCAGACGGGCCAGGTGAGGCTGGCGTGGCCGGCGACGATGGAGGTGATGGCGAGGTCGATGCGGAGCGGCGCGCGCTGGCAGAGAAAAACGCTGAAGGCATCATTGTCGTAGAACACGGCGATGAGTTTTTGGAACACTCCGGCGTGTTTTTTCACGGCCCGCGTGTAATCGCGGCATTCGCGCGGCGTGAGGGCGCGTTGCTCGCGGTGCGCGCGCGCGACGAGCCCGGCGGCGAGCTGCGCGGAGTGCAGCGCCATGTAAACGCCGGAGGAAAAAATCGGGTCGAAAAACCCGCCGGCGTCCCCGGCCATGATCATGCGATCCGTGGCGAGCGTGCGGTGGAAATAACTGTAATCGCTCGTGACGCGGAAATCCATGATGGGCTCGGCGCCGGCCATGAGTTCGCGCAACTTGGGCGAGTAGGCCACGGCGCGCGCAAAAAGTTCGGCGGGAGCGAGGCCGGAGCGGCGCATGGAATCTACGGTGGTGACGAGGCCGACGGAGGTGCGGCCTTCGGCCAGCGGGATGATCCAGAACCAGCCGTCCCCGAGGCGCACCGCGGTGGTGTGGCCGGCGGCGCGCCCGGGGGAGCGGGCCATCCCATGAAAGTGATTGTAGATGGCGACGCGCTTGGGAAACGGCGAGGGGTCGATCGCGCGCTTGGCCTCGCATGGGAAAAACTTGTCGCGGCCGCTCGCGTCGATCACCCAGCGCGCAGTGACCGTTTGCTCGCCGCCGGCGGTTTGCAGCGTGGCGGTGTGCCCGCCCTCGCCCGGCGCGAGGGTGCGCACGGTGGCCGGCATCCGCACCTCGGCGCCGAGTGCGCGCGCGTGGTCGAGGAGGATCAGGTCGAACTTGGCGCGTTCGACCTGGAAGGTCCGCTCGAGGCCCGGGATGAGGCCCTCGGCAAAAATGATTTCCTTCCCGGCGGCGCCGTTGGCCAGGAAAAAATAGGCGCCGAATTTGTGCACGAAGCCCGCCGCCTCGAGGAGCGGCCATACGCCAAGCTCCTGGAAAATCCGGTTGCCGTGGGGCAGGAGCGATTCGCCGATGTGAAAACGCGGGAAGGTTTCCTTCTCCACCACGCACACGCTCAACCCGTGCTGACGCGAGAAGATTGCCGCGGCGCTGCCGGCCGGGCCGCCGCCGATGACGAGCACGTCATAGTCTGCTTTGAGCATGGAGAAACAGAATGGGCAGGTTTTCTGCCGGTTGGGAAGCGCGGATAAATCTGACGAAGGACAATTTTCCACCGCCCAACGATCCAAATGACATTCCCTGTGATTTCGGCCTCAGGAGAGGCTGAAAAGGGTTTTTCGTGAAACGGCCGGGTAATTTTCAACAGGCCAATAGCAAAAAAAATGTAAATTCAATAATGGATTTGGTTCACGTTCAGAGGAGCTTTTGAACAAGATAGGCCCGAATGGGGAAGCAACTCACGCGTGGTATTGCCTTCGATGGTAAAAATCGTAAACTTGCAACGACTCTTCAATAATTCTTGATGAATCACTAATTTTTGATGAATGGCTGGCTCCACCAATGGATCGATTTGTCGGGTGATTACGACTACGCGTGGTTTATCGCGATTTTGGCGTGGTGCGGTGTAGCCGTCGGAGCGTGGGGGCGGGGTGATCGCCGCGAAAGCTGGCTCATCTGGCTGGCGGGGTCGAATGTTGTCGGATCGGCCTTGGAGTTGGCGCTTTATGCCAATAATTTTCGTGCGCCTTATTTGGGATGGGATTTCGCGCTCGGCCTGAGCCAGGCCGTCGGCATCGCGGCCTTGTGGTGGCCGCTGGCGGGAAAGGTCGTGCCCGCGCGTTCTCAACTCTGGCGCGCGCTGACTTTGACCGCGGGCGTTTTTCTGGGCATGACCCGGTTTGATTCCCCGGTATATGGCGGCTTGTCCCTGGCTTTGGCTTCAGCCGGTGGCGCGTGGGCCGTCATTCGCTCGGCTTCGGCCGTGCGCGTGCTGGGCCGCTTGACGCCGCGCCAACTGCGTTGGATGAGACTGGGACTTTTCGCGGTGGTATTGCTCCCGGTCGTGTCGACGTTTGGCCCGCTCGCCTACGCGATGGACCAAGGCAGGCGCTATGTGGATTTCTCGCCGTTCGAGCTGGTCTCCGCGGTCGCGAACATCGCGGCGGCCACATTGATCGGCAGCGCCTTGTGGGCGCAGCGACTGCGCGCCGCGGCCAACACATCCGAGTCCGCCGCGCAGCGTTGGAATGCCGACTTGCGGCTGCTATTCACCAGCCTCATCGTATGGCTGGTCTTCGGCCTGGCCCTTGCGATTGCAGCCGGCCGGCAGGCGCGCGCCGCCTTTGAACAAAGCCTGCTGCTGCGCGCGCGGACGGCGGCCGCATTGCTCGACCAAGATGCCCTGCGCACCGCGCTCGGGCCGAATTTTAAATTGGGCCGAACCCACACGGTGCACCTACCCAATGGACGAGAAGCGCAACAGGTGTATGTGCTCTGGACGGAGACGGCGCCTTTTGCCACGCTTCGTTCCCAGCTCCGTCAATTGGACCAAGCGAACAAGACGGATGATGCCGAGCAGCATTATACATATCTTGCGGTGATTCGGAACGGCAACGTGATTCGTGCCGTAGCGGCGAGTGACCGCGAAGGCCAACACCCATGGAAAAATATAGATCATAATCCGGATCTCGCCGACGAAGCGCGCCTGGCCAAAGGCGGGGCCTTCTTGGAAGGGCCGTTCAAGAATGAGTGGGGCGCGCAATTCTCCGCCAATGCGGCCGTGATGGATATGTCCACCGGCAAACCGTTTGGCTGGCTGACGATGACCATACCAGCCACAGCGTGGGCGACGGCATTTACCATGGCGCGGCTGCAGGCGATGGCTGTCGCCGCGATCGGCGTGGCGCTGTGGGCGCTGGCGGTGGTTTACCGGCTGCGGCGTTCCGAGCGCGAACTGGCGCTGCAACACGCCGAGCAGGCCGCGGCGGCCGATCGCGCCAAGAGCCAGTTTCTTGCCCAGGTGAGCCACGAGCTGCGCGCACCGTTACAGGGCATTTATGGCTATACCGATTTGATTGAGATGACCCCGCTCGATGTGCACCAGCAGGATTTGCTGACGAGCCTGCGCGGGCAAAGCACCCTGATGCTGCGGCTGGTGAATGACTTGGTGGACTTGGGCGCACTGCAAGCCGGCGCATTCCGCCTGAACCCGGAGGAAGTGGATCTCCCTGCGCTGGTGGCCGAGTGCATGGACTCCGTGCGGACGAGGGCCGAGGCCAAGAACCTGCAAATCTCCTGCCAATTGCATCCCGGTGTGCCGGGGCAGGCGCGCACCGATGGCGCGCGCCTGCGGCAGGTGTTGCTCAACCTGCTGGGCAATGCGGTGAAATACACGCGCGAGGGCAGCATAAAACTGAGGGTGCAGCGTTGCGATCCGGTCAACCTGGGCATGCCCGTGCCGGAGTGGGCCCGCATTGGCGTGTGGGTGGAGTTTACCGTGATCGACACCGGCCCGGGCATTGCGCCGGAGGATCAGCAACGGATTTTTGAGCCTTTCATCCGGCTGGAGCGCGATCTCGCCGAGCAAGGCGCGGGACTGGGCCTCGCACTCACCGGGCGCTTGTGCCGCGCCTTGGGCGGCAACGTGCATGTCGAAAGCGATGGCGAGCACGGATCGAGCTTCATTGCGCGGCTGCCCTTCGGTGTGCCGGGCGAGCCTGCAACCGGTGAAAAACCGGCGACTGACCCGGCCAAGGCCGCGTGGCCGGGCCTTCGCGTCCTGGTGGCGGACGACAACACGCTCATGCGCGAATTGCTCGGCTCGTTTTTGCGTTCACGCGGGGCGCGGGTGACCGAGGCGTGCGATGGCCTGAGCGCGGTGGAGGAATGCCGCGAACGCATGTTCGACATCGTATTGCTCGATATTTCCATGCCATGGCTCGACGGCCATGCCGCGATTAGGCGGCTGCGCGGGCCTGGCGGCGCACGGGGCCGGCCGTGGGTGATCGGTTTGAGCGCGCATGCCGGGCCGGAGGAGGAAGCTCGCGCCCTGGCCGAAGGGATGGATTGCTTTTTGGTGAAGCCGATGCCGCTGGCCGCGCTGACAGAAGCGATGTTCGCCGCACCGGCGGCGCAGCGCGTGTGGCGCACCACGGGGGCGGAAACCAAGGAAACCGCCGCGCCGCTACGCGAGCGGTTGCTTGAAATTTATGCCCGCGAGACACCGCGGGTGGTGGGTGAATTGCGTGGCGCGGCACAGGCGCACGACTGGACGTCGCTGCGATCGCTTGCCCACTACCTCAAAAACAGCGCCGACGCGTTGGGCGCCGGCCGACTGCAACAGTGCTGCAACGATTTACAATCCGCCGCCGAGACTGCCACGGGCGATTCGGTCGAGCCGTTGCTGTCGGCGGTGGAACGGGCGGCAAACGAACCCCTCGCTTTCAGGCGGGGCCGGCGGCTGGTGCATGCATGATTGGTAGTTGGTATTTGGTAATTTGTAGTTGGTTTCGATCCGACGCTTGCCGCGTCCTCCGTTTTGTCCGCCGTAGCTTTAGCCGTTTCGACAAGCCTCTCGACTTGCTCAAGGCCTTGAGTCCCTCGACCATGCCCCGGGACCCTGAGCTTGCCGAACGGGCTCGTCGAAACGGTCCAGGGCACGGCAAGCGTTGGATCAAAAGTGACTCGCGACTGCCGTCACCAACTACAAATTACCAATTACCAACTACTGCTTGTTCAGCGGCGGCGGTTATCCGCCGCGTCACGGAGAATCCACCCAGCCGTGCTTGATGGCGTAGCGCACGAGGCCGGAGGTCTCATGAATATTGAGCTTTTCCTTTAGCGCCGTGAGGTGATTGGAGATGGTTTTGGAGCTGACGTGCAGGCGCTCGGCGGTCTCCTTGGTGCCGAAGCCGTTGGCCACGGAAATGAGGATTTCACGCTCGCGCGGCGTCAGCGTGTCATTGGCCGGGGTGACCTGGCCGCCCAATCCAGGAAGCAGGTATTTGCTGCTCTCCGGGCAATAAAATTTACGGCCGGCGAGAACGTTGGCGACGGCTTCGCGCAAGGTCTCCAGCGAGGCGCTTTTTAAGACAAATCCCTGCACGCCGGCGGCGTTGGCCTCCTGCACCAGGCTCTCCTCGTCGTTTGAGGTGAGCATGATGAAGCGCATTTCTTTAAGGTGCTGCTTGATCTGCTTTACCAGGAGGAGGCCCGAGCCGTCCGGCAGCATCCAGTCGACGATGGCCAGGTCGGGCTTGAGCTCGAGGCAGGCGGTAATGCCGCCGGACACCGTGCCGACGGCGGCGACGATCTGCAGATCCGGGTCGTTGCGCACAGCGTCGCTGAGAAGCTGGCGGATCATGGTGTGATCCTCGACGATGATGATGCGGACGGGATTCATGACGCGGGGTCGTGGCTGGCGGCAACCTCAGACGCAGAAATTTTTTTAAACTTTTTTTAAAAACGCGCTCAAGCAAAACACGGGGGAAACCGAGCGGCGAGAAGTTTTCAGGGAAAACTTCCCGGTTGCCGTTGCGAGGCCCTCATAGTTGACCCGATAGAAGGGTGATATCCTGGAAATAGCTTAGAACACACTTATTAAATAAACATGAAAACCACACGCTTGATTCTCGCTCTCGCCGCCGCACTTTCCCTCGGCCTCGCTGTTTTTGCCAATGTCCGCACCAACCACAATGCGGTATCGACTTCCACCGTCACCGATGAACTTGTAACTTCCGGCACGGATAATGACGCGACCGGAGTCAAAGTCGCGGATGACCTTCAGCCTGATCCGTGTGGCCTGAGCGCCAAAACAGCCGGAGTCAAAGTCGCGGATGACCTTCAGCCTGATCCGTGTGGCCTGAGCGCCAAAACAGCCGGGGTCAAAGTCGCGGATGACCTTCAGCCTGATCCGTGTGGCCTGAGCGCCACAGCGACGCAGGCCATCGCGGCTTAACGTCAATTTATTCCTGACTCGCCCGGCACTTGCGTCGGGCGAGTTTTTTTATGCCCGGATTTCGCGATTCGATCGGCTTTTGAAACGGATTGATGGCCGGCCGGTGAATTATCTGAGGTCGCTTGGTATGTGGATATGGCAAATCTTAGCCGGCGGCTGAGCCCATCTGTATTTCGACAAAAGATGTCGGCCGATCGTTCGCTTTTATAAGTGAAGTGCAGCCAAGTGTTGCGAAACCTATGGCTGGCCGGGGGCGAAGCCGGCGACATCGGGTGGCCAGAAGATTCGCCAGAAATCAGGGCTGTCACCATAAAATTTAGCCAACAGGCTTTTGTATCTTATGTCCTTATTTTTGGCGTAGGCTTCAGCCAGCAAGGGCAGCAGGCGCGTTCGGTCAGCCGGTTTGACTTCATCTTCGGGCCAGGAATTGCCGGGATCAGTGTAGGGAGCGAGATAATCGAGGGCGGCATATAAGCCGCCGTGATCCTTGGACATGATGTTCCAGCAATCCACACCCACGTTGTCTCCCAATACCGCCAGGCGAAACAGCGCTTCAAGGTTGAACAAGCTGTATCCCAGTGAGTCGGTTCGCACCAGCTCGCGTTCCTGCTCTCCCTTGCTTTTAACCTGCATTTCCAGCAGCCGCGGCAACTCTTGCTGCAAGAGCGCGCGGGCATGGTCGGCCTTGCCCAGCACAAGTGAAAACTGGACCAACTGAACGTCGCGCCAGGACATGTGGTTGTTTTCCGTGGACGTTTCGTCGATGGATTGTTTGGTGTGAGCCAGCCAGTCGCAGTATTGCTCAAGCCAATGCCGAAAGGCGCGTCGATCGTCCCCGGTCCAAGCTCCGGAGGGTTCAATCAGTGCGATCGCGTCGGTAATCCTGGTGAGATTGCGCATTTCGATCACTCCCTCACCGCGGCCATCGATCACTCCGGGAATGGCCTGTCCGTAGTTGGCGCTGGGATTCATGGCTGTCGCCGGGTTTAAGAACCACACCCGAATTATTTCCGCCGCTTTCTTCGCGTAATCGTCCCGGCCGGTGAAATAATAGGCGTAAGCCAGTGATTCGGCATTATGACACACGCGGACGAAGGGGAAGGAATCTGTGCCGATTTTGCTCTTCGGATAAATATACCCGTCGCGTTTGATGTAGGGCAATCCATCCGGCTTCTTGGGATCCGGCCACCAGTAAGGCCCAAAGCTGAAAAAATCGTGCTTGTTGCCGCTCGCTGCGACCAGCGGTTTATCCATGACCGATTCGGGCTTGTACGAAAGCGCCGCATTGGCCCTTTTTATCAAATCCGCGTAGGGAGCTTTTATTGACGGGTCATGATCGGCGACCCGCTGTTTCGCCGTGACGAGATTCTTGATGGGAAAAGTGTAGATCAGGGGCAAGGAGGCGCCGTCAGCGGCTGCGGCCAGCAACGAACCCATGAGCCACACAACCGCACCTATCACCACGCTTCGATGCTTCATTTTGCTTTGCTGAACAGTGTTCGTTTCGCCTTTGGGTTCAAGTGCGACCTGCATCGCAGGGAGGATTTCTTTGTGATCCTTGTGTTCGTGGCTAAATTTTTTTGCGACAGATGTATTGGCCACAAAGGATCACAAAGAACGGAGAGAAATAAAATTTGGGGCATTTTAAGCTGCAAATGAGATTCCTCGTTCCATTCGGAATGTCCGGGAAAAATGCCATCGCAGGTCGCAGGGGAAAGTTTTCCCGCGGAGAATTTTCGTCCCGCCATGGGCGCACGGTGCGAAGTTTCAGATAAAATTCACAGCCTTTCGCGCCGAATTCCGATCATTGTGCGCCCGCACCGTAAACAAGGGGTAAATTCTCGGGCAACCACGTGTTCTCCGTCGCGGAAAATGATTTGTGAGGTCAAATTACGACTCACGCCGACCAACCAATTTCAAAACAACATCCCCATGAATCTCGTTAAAAAACTTCTTGTCGCGCACGGCGATCAAAGGGTCCGCCGCCGGCTTGTGCTTTTCCTCGCCGCCGCCGGTTACGACCTGCGCGCCTTTGCCACGGCCGAGGCCGCCCTCGAATCCGCACGCAACGAATGGTTCGATCTCGCCCTGGTGGACTACGAGCTCTCCGGCGCGCGGGATTTTTCCTCCATTGAGGCCTTGAAAAAAATCCAGCCCACGGTCCCGGTCATCCTTTGTGTTCAGAAGCTCGAGCTCCCGGTCATCGTCAAAGGGATCCGCGTGGGTGTGACCGATGTCCTGGCCCGCGACAACCTCGCCTCCGTCGTGCGTCGCACTGCCGCGCTCCTCAATCCCGATGGGCCGGAGCCGGCCGAGCATGACGTGGTCACGGCGGACGAGATGGCGGAGGTCGAGGCGGTGCTCGACCGCATCACCGGCCGTGGCGCCGGGCAGGGTTCAGAATCCTGCGACCGCGCGGATGGAGATCTTCCGTCCGAGCTCCTGCGCGGAGCCAAGGAACGCGCAATGCTTGAGGCCAAAAATACGCGCCTCGAAATCGAGAAGACCGCGCTGGAAGCCGAACTAAGGACGTTGCTTTCGCAAATTGACGATAGCAGCCATCTCGAGGCCGATATCGCCGACCTTGGCAGCCAGCGCGAAATTGCCGCTGCCGCCCAGGCCGCCATTGATGAAAAGGCCCGCAAGCTCGCCGAAATTCGCGGCGAAATCGCCCGCGAACGCCTTGCCCTGGAGGAGCAGCGCATCAATGCCGCCGCCGCGGACCAATCGGACGGTGCGCTGACCAAGGAACGGGCCGAGCTCGACGCCTGGCGCGCGCGCCTCGAGAAGGAGGACGACCGCGTTCGCGAGGAAGCTTCGCGCCTCCAGCATGAGGCCAACAAAATTGCGCAGGAGCGCCGCCGCTGGCATGATGACCTCGACCAGCTCCGCGAGCAGGAGACAAACCTGCATGACTACGAAGCTCGCCTCCGCCAGGTGCAGGCCCAGCTCGAGTCCGACCGCGTGCTCTGGTTCAGCGCGCGCAACACGCCCTCGCGCTCGCCCTTTGTCGATGACCCTTCGCTCAAGGAAGCCTGGCAGAAGCTTCAACGGGCTTCCGAACTGCTCGAGGCCGAACGCTCCAATTTCTGCGATGAAAAGCTCGCTTTCGCCGAATACGAGGCGCACGTGAGACGGCGCGAGGAAAAAATCAAGGAGATCGCGACGAAGCACGAGGAACTCAACCATCTCCAGCCCGCGTTGCCGTCTTCGTCGGTTCCTCCGGATGTCTCGATGGGTGCAGCCACCATCTCCGCGGTGAAGACGTTCAGTCGATCGCCGTTCGAGATGGCCAAATCTGTCTTCGGCGGAAAAAAGACCGGGGAGTAAGCGAGCCCGAGGTGACAGGTATCAAGTAGCAAGTAACAAGCGCATGCAGCGCAGATACTCCTGATGCTTGTTACCTGTCACTTGATACTTCCTTTGCCCTACGCCTGCAGCGCGGCGAGCCGGGTGGCCGCTTCTTCCCACGCCGTCGTGGCGGCGGTGAGCTGGTTGACGATGGCGGTGAGTTCGCGGTTCAGGTGCTGGGCCTGGCCGGGTTGCGCGTAGGTTTCCGGCGCCTCGAGCGCGGCGGTGAGTTCGTTCTGCTTGGCCTCGAGCGTGGCGACCTGTTCCTCAAGTTTGCCGACCTCGATCCGAAGCTTTTTCAAATCGGCGGGGTTGGTCTTTTTCACGGCGGGGGCGCTGGCGGCCGGCTTCTGCACGTTGGCTTCGGATTTCTGCTCCAGCTGCTTGGGTCGCGCGTCGGTGAAACCGGCGGTGAGCGCGGCGCGGGCGTTGGACGCCTTTGATTTATCAAGGTAGTAATCGTAGTCGCCGGCGTAGGGCGTGAGGCGGCCGGAGTGGACGTGCAGGACGTTCTGCGCGAGCGCGCGGATGAAATACACGTCGTGGCTGATGAAGATGAACGTGCCCGGGTATTGCTTGAGCGCGTGGACCAGCGCGTCGATCGACGAGATGTCGAGGTGGGTCGTGGGCTCGTCCATCAGCAGCAGGTTGGGCGGGTCGACGAGCAGGCGGGCGAGGGCGAGGCGGGACTTTTCACCGCCGCTGAGCACGGAAACCTTTTTGAAGACGTCGTCCTTGCGGAAGAGGAAGGCGCCGAGGATCGTGCGCGCCTGCTGCTCGGTCAGGTCGTTTTGCGCGGTGCGCAGTTCCATCACGTTTTCGAACACGGTGAGGTCGGTGCGGAGGGTGTCGGCGCGGTTTTGGGCGAAGTAGCCGGACACGACGTTGCTGCCGAGCTCGCAGGTGCCGCCCTGGATCGGGATGATGCCGCCGAGGATCTTGAGCAGGGTGGATTTGCCGGCGCCGTTGGGGCCGACGAGCACGATGCGCTGGCCGCGCTCGGCCTCGAAGTTGAGGTCGCGGTAAACGACGTGGTCGCCGTAGGCCTGCTGCACGTGCTTGAGCGTGATGACGCGCAGGCCGGAGCGCGGCGGCTGGGGAAAACGGAAATTGATGCGCTTCAGTTCGTCGTGGGGCTCTTCGACCGCGACCTCCTGGAGGCGCTCGATTTGCTTTTCCTTCGATTTGGCGCGCGAGGCCATGGAGGCTTTCGCCCCGAAGCGATCGACGAATTTCTGGAGGTGCGCGATTTCGCGCTGCTGGTTCTTGAACTGCGCGGCCTGCTGGTCCTTGCGCGCCTCCTTCTCGGCGAGGTAGTCGTCGTAATTGCCGGTGTAGCGGTTGAGCGTGCCGCCGCGCAGTTCGAGGATGCCGGTGCAGAGCATGTTCAGGAATGCGCGATCGTGCGAGATGACGAGGAGGCCGCCGGGATAGCGTGTGAGGTAATCCTGGAACCAGAGCAGCGCCTCGAGATCGAGATGGTTGGTCGGCTCGTCGAGCAGCAGGAGCGCGGGCTCGCTCACGAGCAGGCGGGCAAGGTGCGCGCGCATGACCCAGCCGCCGGAGAATGATTTTGCGAGGCGGTCGTGGTCGGTGTCGCGAAAGCCGAGCCCGGAGAGGATTTTTTTTGCGCGTGGCTCGAGCGTCCAGTCGATGTCGTAATCGTCGTCGTTCTCGGGCATGAGCTTCTTGCCGCTGGTGGCGATCTGCAGGATGGTCTCGTCGCCGACCGGGGCGCTTTCCTGCGGCAGGTAGCCGAAATCCGCGCCGCGTTCCCACTCGATCGTGCCCTCATCGGGCGCCTCTTCACCGAGGATGAGGTTGAACAGGGTGGTTTTGCCGGCGCCATTGGGGCCGACGAGGCCGTAGCGGTCGGTGCGCGCGACAAAGATCGACACCTCGGAAAAGAGTTCGCGGGTGCCGTAGGACTTCGAGACGTCGGCAATGGTCAACATTGGAACCCGCAAGCCAACTGCCCGGCTGGCCATTCGTCAATGGTGAGACTCGATGTTTTTTGTGGCGAACTGGCGCGGCCCTGTTTTTCTTGTCCCGCCATATGAAAGCCCAGCGCACCAGTATCCGCCCGGAAGACGTAAACGCCGCCCTCGCCAAAAAGAAGGGCCCCGTCTCGAAATTCCTCGCGCGCCATTACCGGCACTTCAATTCCGCCGCCTTGATGGATGCCGCCAAGGGCTACGAAACCCATCTCAAAAAAGGTGGTAAGATGCTGGTAACCATGGCTGGAGCGATGTCCACGGCCGAGCTCGGCCTCTCGCTCGCCGAGATGATCCGCCGGGGCAAAGTCCATGCCATTGTCTGCACCGGGGCCAATCTCGAGGAAGACATCTTCAACCTCGTGGCACACGATTACTATGAGCGCGTGCCGGGCTATCGCGACCTGACGCCAGCCGATGAGCAGGCCTTGCTCGACCGCCACATGAATCGCGTGACTGACACCTGTATTCCCGAGGCGGAAGCCATGCGCCGCATCGAAAAGGCCGTGCTCGAGGAGTGGGTCGCCGCCGACCATAAGGGCGAGCGCCATTTTCCGCACGAGTTCATGTATAAAATCCTTCGCGGCGGAAAGCTGAAGAAGGCTTATCAGATCGACCCGAAAAACTCGTGGCTGCTCGCCGCGTGCGAGAAAAACCTGCCGATCACCGTCCCTGGCTGGGAGGATTCCACGCTCGGCAACATGTATGCCGCCGCGGTCATCCGCGGCGAGGTGAAGAAGGTCCATACCGTGCGCACCGGCATCGAGTACATGACCACGCTGGCGGAGTGGTATGTGAAAACGGCGAAGACGCTGCGCGGCGGCCACGGATCGATCGGCTTTTTCCAGGTCGGCGGCGGCATCGCCGGCGATTTTCCCATTTGTGTCGTGCCGATGCTGCAACAGGATCTGCATCGTCCGGACATTCCGCTCTGGGGTTATTTCTGCCAGATCAGCGACTCGACCACGAGCTATGGCAGCTACTCCGGCGCGGTGCCCAACGAAAAAATCACCTGGGGGAAGCTCGCCATGAATACGCCGACGTTCATCATCGAAAGCGACGCCACCATTGTCGCCCCGCTCATCTTTGCCTGGCTGCTGGGGGAATAAAAAACTGCCCTCCTTCGCCCCATTCGACAGGCTCAGGGCTACGGAGGGTTGTTTTCGCGTCTGACGCGAAAACAAAAGGCTGAAGGGCGGGGTGGCGATTGTATCTGTAGTATGCTTTTGTTTCCGCAGCTTTTTCAGCATTTAGCATTCAGGTTTCAGCTTTCCCATGCAAAACGCCCTCGCGCACGAGAAGTCGCCCTACCTCCGCCAGCATGCGGACAATCCCGTCGCTTGGTTTCCCTGGGGTGAGGCCGCCTTTGCGAAGGCGCGGGCCGAACAGAAGCCAATTTTTCTCAGCATCGGTTACTCGACGTGCCACTGGTGCCATGTGATGGCGCATGAATCGTTCGAGGACGCCGGCATCGCCGCGTTGCTCAACGAAAAATTTGTTTCCATCAAGGTGGATCGCGAGGAGCGGCCCGACGTGGATCGCGTTTACATGGCTTACGTGCAGGCGCTCGCCGGCCATGGCGGCTGGCCGCTCAGCGCGTGGCTCACGCCGGACCTCAAGCCATTTTATGGTGGCACCTATTTTCCGCCCAAGGACCGCTATGGGCGGCCGGGTTTTGCGAACGTGCTTCGCGCCCTGGCGCGCGGCTGGGCGGAGGAGCGCGAAAAACTCGTCGCCGAAGGCGCGCGCGCCGTGGAAATCTTGCGCACGAAGGCCGATCGGGTTGCGACGCAGGAGGGTTCGACCCATTCGACGGGTTCGACAAGCTCACCGCAGGCAAGCTCAGGGCGGGCAAGCTCACCGCAGGCAGGCTTCCGACTTCGCCAAGGCTACGTCGGACAAGCACTGCAGGCGGACGAAGCTTTCGAGGGAGCCTTCGGTTATTTGGAAGAATCCTTCGACGAGGAGCACGGCGGCTTTGGCCATGCGCCGAAATTTCCCCGCGGGAGCGTGCTGAATTTTCTCTTTCGCTGCGCCGCCCTGCAAGGTGCCAACTCCGACGTGGGCCGCGCGGCGGTGCGCATGGCGACGGCCACCTTGCAGGCCATGGCGAGGGGAGGGCTGCACGATCAGGTGGGTGGCGGTTACCATCGCTACTCGGTCGACGCGCGCTGGCTGGTGCCGCATTTCGAGAAAATGCTCTACGACCAGGCGCAAATCGCGGTGAATTTTATTGAGGCGCATCAGGCCACGGGCGACCCGCGCCACGCCTGGGCGGCGCGTGACATTTTCGACTACGTGCTCCGCGACCTCATGCATCCGGATGGCGGTTTTTTCTCGGCGGAGGATGCGGACAGCGCGATGGATGCGGGCGGCACGGAGCACGCGGAAGGCGTCTTTTACCTCTGGTCCGCGGACGAGCTGCGCACCGTGCTTGGCGGCGACTTCGGGCTGGTCGCCGAACATTTCGGCGTGGGTGAAGACGGCAACGTGCCGCCGGAGGACGATCCGCACGGCGAGTTTTCCGGCAAGAATATCCTTGCGCAGCGGCAGCCGCTGGCCGCGACGGCGCGGGCGCTCGGCCTCACGCCAGAGGAGGCCAGCGAAAAACTTGTCGCGGTGCTCGCGCGGCTGCGCGAAGCGCGGGCTCGTCGGCCGCGTCCGCACCTTGACGACAAAATCCTCACGGCGTGGAACGGCCTGATGATTTCCGCGCTGGCACGGGGCGCCCAGGCGCTTGATTCCCTGGGGCGTTCCGAGCGAAGCGGGCAATCTCAACCATCGATGGGACCGGAGATTCCTCGCGTGGCTCGGAATGACCATGGGGGGGAGTACGCGAAGATCTTGCTCGCCGCCGCCGTGCGCGCGGCGGAGTTTTTGCGACGGGAACTTTTCGATGAAAACAGCGGCGTGGTTTTCCGCGCCTGGCGCGAAGGCCGTGGCGCGACTGGCGGGTTCGCCGAGGATTATGCCTTTCTCGTGCAGGGCCTGCTCGATCTTTACGAGGCGTCGTTCGATGCCCGCTGGTTGCAATGGGCCGAGCGGTTGCAGGGGAAAATGGATGAGCTGTTTTTCGACACGGAACGCGGCGGGTACTTTAATTCGCGCGCGGATGATGTGAATCTCGTGTTGCGGCTGCGGGAGGATTACGACGGGGCGGAGCCTGCACCGAGCAGCGTGGCGGCCCTTAACCTGCTACGACTCGCTGCGATGCTGCACCGTGAGGATTTTCGCGAGCGAGGGTTGCGCACGATCGAGGCGTTTCGCGCGCAATGGCTGGGTGCGCCGTACGCGCTGCCACAAATGCTCTGCGCCTTGGAACTCGCGCTCCAGCCGCCGCCGCAGGTCGTGCTCGCGGGCGACCCGCGAGCCGACGAGTTTTGTGCGCTAGCCGGCGTGTTGCACGAACGGCTCGGCCCGCGCCGGGTATTGCTTTGCGCCATGGGCAGCGGTTCGGGGCAGGCCAATTCGACAAGCCCGTTCGATAAACTCAGGGTCCCGAGCCTGTCGAGGGACTCAGGGCAGGCAGGCTCAGGGCAAGCCTGGCTGGCGGCGCGCGTGCCGGAGTTGGCGGCAATGCGGCCGGCCGACGGGAGCGCGAGGGCTTACGTTTGCAATAATTTTGCCTGTCAACAACCGGTGAGTGATGCTGCGGCCTTGCGTGCCTTGCTTGGTTGAGCTTCACTTCAGCAGGCTAATCCAGCATGAGCGCGTCATTTTCACGGAAGTCATTCGATCGATTTTACCTGCCCGGGTTTTGCCTGGCGGATGAAATTCATGCCGCGATCGTGTCTCGCGGCCCTAAAGAGCTTGTTCTTGAATAAAAATGCCCGCCGCACCCATTCGTGTGTTGTTGGTGGATGACGATGAACGCGACTATCTCGTCACCCGAGGTTATCTCACGGAAATCGTCGAGCAGGCCCATTCGATGGGTTCGGCAAGCTCACCACAGGCGGGTTCGACCCACTCGACAAGCCCGTTCGATAAACTCAGGGTCCCGAGCCTGTCGAGGGACTCGGGGCAGGCCAGCTCACCGCAGGCAAGTTCGGGGCAGGCAGGCTTCCGACTTCGCCAAGGCTACGTCGGACAAGCAGGGCAGGCCTACGTGATCGATTGGGCGCGCAGTGGTGACGAGGGACTCCAGCGAATCGCCGAAAACCGGCACGACGTCATCCTGCTGGACCAGCAGCTCGGGCGGATGTCCGGCCTCGACGTGCTCCGGCAGGCGCTGGCCCGTGGCAGTCGCGCGGCGTTTATTTTTCTCACGACCCAGGCCGACCGTGCCTTCGACGAGCTCGTGTTGCGCACCGGTGCGGCTGACCATCTCGTCAAAAGCCAGCTCAATGCCCCGTTGCTGGATCGCGCCATCCGTTATGCCCGGGAGCGACAGGGCGTCGAAGATGCCCACCGTGAAAGCGAAGAGAGGTTTCGCCTCATGGCCAATGCGGTGCCTGTGCCGCTCTATGTGACGGATGCCGAGGGGCATGGCACCTTTGTCAACCAGGGCTGGCTCGACTTCCGCGGCTCCAGCTTTGCGGAGGAGTGTGGTGACGGCTGGCTCGACGGCCTGCACCCCGAGGATCGCGAACGAGCCCAAGCCTATTTTGCCAACGCCACCCATCAACGCTGCAAACAACAAATCGAATATCGTTTCCGTCGCAGCGACGGGGAATACCGCTGGATGCTCGACATCGGTGTGCCGCGCTATCTGCCCGACGGCGCTTTTGCCGGCTACGTTGGCACGCTGACCGATATCACCGAACGCAAGCGATGTGAGGAGAAGCCGGCCGGCGCTCACGACGAAGCCGGGCAGAATTTACGCCTCAAGGTGCAGTTTCTTGCCAACATGGGCCACGAAATCCGCACGCCGATGAATGGCATCATCGGCATGTCCGGGCTCCTGCTTGATACCACGCTCACCCCCGAGCAGCGCGAACTGGCCGAGCTCCTCCAGAAAAGCGCCGACTCGCTCCTTGGTGTCGTCAATGACATCCTCGATCTCTCCAAAATCGAAGCGGGCAACCTGCAGATCGAGGAGGTGGAATTCGATTTGCACACGCTGGTCGATGACACGCTCGCCCTCTTCAGCGAACGCGCGGAAGACAAAGGCCTCGAACTGGTGTGTGAATTTTCACCGGGTTTCGCCACGCTGCTGCGCGGCGACCCCGGTTGCCTCCGCCAAGTGCTGGGCAACCTCGTCGGCAACGCCATAAAATTCACCGAGCAAGGCGAGGTTTTCGTGCACGTCACCTGCCTTGAGAAATCCGGCCCGACCCTGATGTTCCGGATCGAAGTGCGCGACACCGGCATCGGCATCACGTCCGAGGTCCAACGGCACCTTTTCCAGGCTTTTATGCAGGCTGACAGCGCCACCACGCGGCATTATGGGGGCACGGGCCTGGGCCTGGCCATCGCGCGCCAGTTGATCGAACTCATGGGCGGACGCATTGGCGTGGAGAGCGAGCCTGGCCGCGGTTCGACCTTCTGGTTGGAGTTCTCGCTGCCCAAGCTTCCCACCGAAATACCGGTGGCGCCCGCGGCCATCCCGCCTGGCGCGACCGTGCTGATGGTGGACGATAACGCCGCCAGCCGTCAGGTTGTCGCAGCGCAGCTTGCGCAGATGGGAATCTCGGCCGAGACGGTGGCGGACGCCGCGAGCGCCCTGGCCCGGTTGGGGGACTGCAACCGGGCCGACCGGCCATTTCATGTCGTGCTGCTCGACCGCCGGATGCCTGGGGAGGACGGCCTCGCTCTTGCGAAAAAAATCCGCGCCGATGCCACCCTGGGTGACACCAAGCTCGTCATGCTCACCTCCACCAGCCACCTGAGCGAAGCGAAGTACCTCCGGTCCCTCGACATCGACACCTTCCTGGTCAAACCGGTGCGGTACGCGCAGCTCCAGCAAACGCTTGCCCGTTTGCTCGCGGCCCGCCTCGCCGGCGGCGCAGCGGCGGCCGTCGGTTCCCGCCCGCCGGCCAAGCGCACCGCCGCGTTGCGCGCGCTCGTCGTCGAGGACAACTTCGTCAACCAAAAGGTCGCCCAGCGCCAGCTGGAGAAACTCGGCCACAAAGTCGAAGTGGCCAACAACGGCGCCCGGGCCCTCGAGATGCTTGCGCTCCAAAAATACGACGTGGTCATCATGGACTGCCAGATGCCGGTTCTCGATGGCTATGAAGCCACCCGCCAGATCCGCGCCGGCAAGGTGCCCAACCTCGACCGACACGTGCCCATTATCGCACTCACCGCATATGCCATGGAAAGCGACCGGCAGAAGTGTCTCGCCGCGGGGATGGATGAGTTTGTCAGCAAACCCATCCGTTATGAAGAGCTCAAGGCAGCCATCGAACGCGTGCTGGCCGGGCCGGTGCGCAAAGCCCCGTCCCCGGCCGGCGCAACTCCTCCCGCCAAGCCAGTCGTGCTGGATCTCGCGCAGTTCGAGAATCTCAAGGGATTGCAAGACGCCGATCATCCCCTGTTCCTCGCTAATCTCATCGATCTTTTCCTTAAGGAAACCCCGAAGCGGTTTCGCGATCTTGCGGCCAGCCTTGCGGCGGGTGATGCCCGGGCTGCCCGGCAGCTCGCCCACACGGTCAAAGGCGCCTGCGACAACTTTGGGGGCCGCGTCCTGCAAGCCCTTTGCCTGGAAATCGAGGAATGCGTTGGTCGCGGCGATTTGAAGGGTGCTTCCGCCCTCATCGGAAAGCTGGAGCCCGAGCTTGCTAGCCTCGCAAAAGAGCTTAACCTACAAAAAGAAAGGTTCAGCTCCACTTGAATATCCTTGCCGTTGAAGACGACATCCTCGCCCGCAAAATCATTTGCCGGTCGTTGCGCCGCCTGGGCCATGAGGTCATTGAAGCAGCGGATGGCGAGGAAGCCTGGACCCACCTTCAGGCGGGTGATGTGCGCGTCGTGGTCTGCGACTGGATGATGCCGCGCCTCGATGGCCTCGAACTCTGCCGTCGCATCCGGGCGCGCATGGGGACCGAATACGTTTATTTCATCCTGCTCACCGGCAACAGCGCCAGTGACGACAACCAGCGGGCCGCGGCCGAGGCCGGCGTGGATGATTTTCTCACCAAGCCGCTCGACCCGCAGGAAATGTGGATGCGCCTGCGCGTGGCCGAACGCATTCTCCGCTTTGCCACGCAGGTCAGCCAGCTCGAGACCTTCCTGCCCATCTGCTCCTACTGCAAAAAAATCCGCGACGACAAAAATTACTGGCAGCAGATCGAGTCCTACATCAACAAGCGCACCGGCACCGACTTCAGCCACTCCGTCTGCCCCGACTGCTACCAGCGCGTCATTGTGCCCGAACTGGAAAAACTGCGCGCCGCGACACCCGGGCCTCATGCCGAGCGCACGAATTGACCGCCCGTCTTCGCTAACCCGGATCGATTCCGCAACCTCGTGGGATCGATCCATCCCGCGGGCCAACGGAGGCAACATCGGATGAAAACGGATGATACATCCGGGCTAGAGCTTCGACGGGTAAATCTCGAGGAGCGCCTTGCCTGGCTCGAGCGCCACGTCACGGAGCAGGACAAGGCCATGCTGGTCCTGAACGAGGAACTCGCGCGCCTGCGGGCCGAGCTGAAAAAACTTCGCGAACGCCCCCCGGCCCGCTCCGAAAATGAAGCCCCTGATCCGGACGACCGCCCGCCGCATTATTGAAGCTCAACGGTTAGAGCAGCATAAGGAATACTGCGGCCCGGCCTGTGATGAGAATTCTCTCACGCAGGTCGGGCTTTACGCCCGACATGTCGGGGATAAACCCCGACCGACAAGGGCTTTTGCGGGTACAAATGAAGCGAGTCGAAGCTTTCAGAACGCCGCGTTGACTTCCGCCTGCTGGCCGGGATCGAGCGTGAGCTTGCCGAGGGTGGCGCATACGACCTCGTCGTTCTTGTAGAGCTTGGCGTGGACGGGCTTGGTGGCGTCGGCGGTCTCCCAGCGCCATTTGCCGATGGAGACAAATTGCAGCGGCACGCCTTCGTCCCAACTCAGACCGGGGCCATCACCGCGGAGAAAAAGTTTGTTGCCGATGCCGATGTAGGCAGTGACGAGCAGGCGCGTGGCGCCGTCGGCCGAGACCGCGGTAGCGGCCGCCTCATTGGGCGGGGGCTGGGAAAATTCCTCGCCGGCCGTGGATGCAGACGGGGCGGGTGACAAATCCGTGCTTTTTGTGGAGGCGTCGAAGTCGAGCGAAGGTTCTGCGTCTTCACTCTTCGATTTTTTTGATGCGCGTTTGCGTGGAGCTTTCGACTCTTCCGCAGGAGTCTCGATGACAATAGGTTCAATGGCCGCAGGTTTTTCTGCGACGGCCCGTTCGGCAGGCTCAGGGCGGGCGGATTCGACAGGTACGTTCGATAAACTCAGGGCCCCGAGCCTGTCGAGGGGCTCACCGCCAGCAGGCTCAGGGCGGGCGGGTTCGGCTGGCGGAGCTTCCGGTTCTTTGTGCGCGGGCGTGCGTTTGCGGGGAGCCTTTGATTCTTCGGTGGGAGTCTCCGGAGCAACAGCTTCAATTATCGCCGGCTTTTCTGCGACGACCGGTACAACCACTGCCGGTTCGTTGGGAGGAGCTTCGGGCTCCTTGCGTATGGAGGCCCGCGCGGGCGCGGGCTTTTCCCCGGGCAGGGGAGCTGCGTCGGCCGAAAATTTCCCGGCGAGGGTGGAGAGCGCGGCAATTTTGGCGTCGAGCTGCTTGAAGATCTGCGCGGCTTTTGCCTCCAGCTTGTCCCCGGCCGCGGCGAGATTTTTTTGTGCGGCGGCCTCGAATTTGGCGAGTTCGGTCACGGCCTGGCGGATGTGATCGGCGGTGGTGGCGAGGCGTTCGCTTTCGGCGGCGTGCCCGGATGAGGGAGACTCTTGCTTGGCGACCGACACTTCCGCGAGGCGTTGCCTGATCTCGCCCATTTTTTCCTGAAGGCGGGCGGGGAGCTGTTCGGCGAGCTTGAGGTTCTTGGCCGCGGTTTCGGCGATGCCGGGCAGGCTCTGGGCGGCGATGCTGATTTGCTCGGCGGACGAAGTGATGGTGTGGGCGAGGGCCTCGAGCCCGCGCTGGCGTTCGTCGAGGGCTTCATTCCTTTTGCTTTCGTAGCTGGCGATGAACGGCCAGGTGCCGAGCACGGCGCCGAGCGCGACGCAGGCGACGATCAGGATAAGCGGCCTGCCGGCCAAAGGATTGTGGCTGTAGAAGCCGATGGCCAGGGCGAGGCCAAGGAGCAAGGCATCGCCGGCAAGAAAGGGCCACTTGGGCATCCGCGGAGAATCGGCTGGGAGCAAGGACATGGGGCGCGCTGGCGTTGCAGAGCCTTTTTTGCGGTGTGCGCCGATTTTCTCAAGGCGAAAGGTGACATTCCGTAGTCTAAAATTGAGTTGTCTGTTGCCTGGTGCCGATTAGACTAATTGGACAGAGGATGAACTTCTCTCATTACATGCGCATTGAGCGGAAGGAGCGTGGCGGTTCGCGCCACTATGTGGTCCACGTCGGCGAACCGAAGTTCACGATGGAACTGGCGTTGGATGGAGAGGCGCCCGATAAAATTGGCCGTGGCATCATCCGGCGCGTGTCGCTGCCCAATTCATGGGCGGGCGATTATGGCCGGTGCGCGCAGGCGTTGTTTACGGCGCAGGAGTTTTTCCGGCAGTCGTTCGGCAAACCCACGCCCAAGCGGGAGCCGGGGCGTTTTCTCCGGTGAGGGGCGCCGAAGTACCAAGTGGCAGGTAACAAGTGCCAAGAGGATGCGGGGCGCGTATTCCTGATGCTTGAAAACCTGACACCTGATGCTTCCCGGATGCTCAACTAGCAGCATAGTTTTTCATCAGCCCGTTAATATCTGCGTCAATCCGCGTCCATTCGCGGTTAAATTCGGCTCGTATCCGTGATTATCCGCGTAATCCGCGGTTAAAACCCCGTTCAGCGTCAGCTGAACTTTGCGACGATGGCCGCGTGCAGGCGCGCCCATTCGGCGGGGGCGAGGTCGTCCTTGCGGCCGGGCGAAACCTGGCGGTGGTCAGTCATGCGGTCGGCCGTCCAGCCGTAGCGGGCCCAGCGTGCGGCCAGCCACTCGAGGGTGGAGGCGATCTGCGCTTCGGTGAGCGGCTCGGCGTTGGTGTCGCCCGCGAAGGCGAGGCCGAGCAGGAAATCATTGCAGCGCGTGCGCCCGAGGAATGCCGAAGCGCCGGCATGCCAGGCGATTTGCCCGTCGGGCACCAGCGTGCAGCGCGTGCCGTCAAGGTCGATCAGCGCATGGTAGCTGACCTTGCTCGCCGGATCGAGCAGGCGGGCGAGCGCTTCGGCGAAGGATGCGACGCTGTGGTGAAACAGCACGCCCGCGCATTCGTGCGGCGGCGCGAGGTCGCGGTTGGGCGAAAGGCGGGTGAGTTCGGGGAAGGGCACGGGAAAGTTGAAAGGTGGGGGTTGAAAGTAGAGAGCAGAAAACGGAGGAGTCGTCGGATTGTTATTCTTTCAACTTTCAACCTCCAGCTTTCAACGGCGCGGCGGAACGCCGCGCTATAGTCTTCTCCAGGCCATGATGCAGAGTGAGCCGAGCATGCCGATGCGCACGGCGCCTTCGAAAGTGAGGATGACGAGGACCCACTTGATGCTGCAGTTGCGGCGCAGGGCGAAACCGATGAGGGTGATCGCGACCAGCGCGGCCGCGTAGGCGCGGCCGAAGGGCGGGAGGAGCATCGCAAGCATCCACAGCCAGTAGAACACGAGGCCCGCGCTCCAAAAAAACGCGGTGACTTCGCGCAGGCCGAGCGCACGCGGATCGGCGCCGCGGGCGATTTGCTTGATGCCAAGATAGCGTTCGCTGATGACGAGCTGCCAGATCTCAAAGATGATGAAGAGCGGTGCGAGCAGCACAAGCGGCGTCATGGAGACATTTTGGGTGAAAGGCGTCGCGCGCCAATGTTATTTGGGATTTCTTTGGGATTTGGAAATTGGCGGTTGTGATTTGTGCGCACCAGCGTGCTCTATGCCTGTTTCTCCCCGGCGTTTTAGCGTCAATTGCAGGGCTGGTGGGCGCGCAGAAACGCGTTGCGAACCGTGGCTTTGGCGCTACCATGTGGCCCCGACATGAAGCACAATGTCGGCTGCACGTTCGGCGACCAGATCGTTTCGCCGCCGGCCAATTCCACGTTCAACCTTCTCGTGCCGGCCGCGGTGCCCGGCGTGCAGGTCGCCTGAAAAATTCCGGCCAGCTTAATTTTTTTTACAGCCTCTTATGCGCACCTTTGACTCCCTCAGTGAAAAGGAAATTCTCGCGCTGGCCATTTCGCTCGAAGAGGAGGATGGGCGCATTTATGCGGATTTTGCCGAAGGCCTGAGAGAAGGGTACCCCGAGCAGGCCAAAAAATTCGAGGCCCTGCGCTCCGACGAAGACGGCCACCGCCACCGCCTGCTCACGCTCTATGGCGAACGTTTTGGCGACCACATCCCGCTTCTCCGCCGGCAGGATATGAAAGGCTTCGTCAGCCGCCGCCCGGTCTGGCTGACGCGCCCGCTCGGCCTGAATGCCGTGCGCAAGCAGGCCGCGCTGATGGAACTGGAGACGCGACGATATTATGAACTGGCCGCGCGCCGCACGACCGACACGGGCATCCGCCAGCTGCTTGGCGATCTGGCCGAGGAAGAACGCAAGCACCAGAGCACCGCCGAGAGCATTGCCTCCGCTGAACTCAGTGAAACCGAGCAGACCACCGCGCACCGTCTTTTTGTGCTGCAAGTCGTCCAGCCCGGCCTGGCCGGGCTGATGGACGGCTCGGTTTCCACGCTCGCGCCGCTTTTTGCCGCGGCCTTCGCCACCAACAACAGCCGGGAAACATTTGCCGTCGGCCTCGCGGCCAGTGTCGGCGCGGGCATCAGCATGGGTTTCGCCGAAGCCTTGTCCGACGATGGCAGCCTCACGGGTCGCGGCCGTCCGTATGTGCGCGGCGTGGTGTGCGGGCTGATGACCGGGCTGGGCGGCCTGGGCCACACGCTGCCCTACCTGCTGGCGAACATCCACACGGCGACCACCATTGCGATCGGCGTCGTGATGGTGGAACTCGGCGTCATCGCGTGGGTGCGCAAACACTTCATGGACACGCCGCTGCTCGCGGCGATCTTTCAGATCGTGGTTGGCGGCCTGCTCGTCTTCCTGGCCGGCATCCTCATCGGCAGTTCATGAACGGCGGAGAAGCTTCGATGCGGTTGCGGGGTCCTTATTGCCCGTGAACGGCGATGCTAGCGGCCGGCGCATCTTTTTTTGGTGGATAAAGACTCTGTATGTGTTGAATCAATTGCCCGGTAATAGGGTCGTGGCAGAGCGTATAAGCAATTTGAAGCGCACGCAGTGATTCTTCGTAATGTCCAAGCAAATAAAGCGAAAGACCCAAGTGATGCCAATAATAACAGTTTCCCGGCTGGTGCCGAACCAAGTCTTTATATATAGGCAAAGCCGCATCAGGCTTGCCGTCCAGGATGAGCTGGGCGGCCCGCTTGTTGGTTAAAAAGTCCTGGAAGCCGGAGTCTGATTTTATTCCCGGGGTGGTTGCTTCGATGTAAGACAACAGGGTGTAGGTACTCTGCCAAATTTGAAGCTGGCGGCGGCTTTGCAGGCCCATGAGCGGGAGCAGGATAAATCCAAGGCCAAGGGTGATTCGGGCGGCCGTCGCCGCCGGACAAGCCGACCGCAACCACCATCGAGCAACGCCCCATGCCAATAGCAGCGTAAAAAACGCATTGGGCAGATAGGTGTACCGGTCCACGGGCGTTATCGGCGCCTCGGAGAGGCCAAGCATGGGACCCAGCAGGCACAAGCTGGCGGCGAGACCAGCCAATATCGCCGGGGATCTTTGCCGCCAGGCCAGGGCGAGCACAGCGGCCAGGCAAAAAAATGCAAACAGGTAAACTCGGTGAAAGCCCAGATCAGGCCACGGATACTGTGCGGGGGTCAGATCGAACGGCCAGAATTGGTGTAGATAAATATAGGCCCATGCATATATTGCATGCACAAGGCGGAACGGATTGAAAGGCGTGGACTTGTAGATAAAGGGAGCGTAGCCGCCAGAGGGATGCAGACGGGCTCGGACGGTAACCCACCCTACGGCGACAGAGGGAAGAATGAAAAAAAACCGACTGGACCAATAGGTGAAAAAACCGGTGGCACGAATGTTCCAGCGGTGTTCGGTTTCCAATGGGAAAAATATCCGATCAAAAAAAGGCAGGCAAAAACCGAAGCCTAGGGCGATAGGATAGGTGCAAACGGCGATCCCGTTCAAAATGAAACTCCAGGTATATGGACCGGGCCGCAAGGCCGATTTATCAAACGAGCCAAGATAAAAGCCAAAAGAACCGAGAACAAACAACGTTGCGAGCGGGTATGAAATATCCGTGCACCGGCCGAGCGATTCTGCGCGCACCGCGTCAATGGCCCAAAAAGCGGTTGCAACGAAGGCGATTGTTTCGGTCGGCAGGCCGTTGTCCTTAAACTTGCCGAGGACGCGACAGCATAATTTATAAACCAAAATGCTATTAATAAAGTGAAGTACGATGAGACAAAAATGATAAACTCCGGCGTTTATCGTGAACAGGGAGCAAATGAGCAAGTGGGCCAACCACGTCACCGGCTCGAAACGCATGCTGGTGTTCAGCTGGAAGATCCAGAGGATCTTCGGCCATTGCCACAAGGGCCCCTGCAAATAGGGATTGTCGGTAATATGAATATTATCATCCCACAATAAAAAGCCAAAGTAAACCGCTTGGTTAAACACGAGCCAAATAATGATCCCAAATCCGATTATAGGCCCGTATCTTTTAAGGAAGCTCGAAGCCGTCTGCATGCAAAACTTGTTTAGCTGAGAGCGATAAATGTGTCGAGTGGCAACTCCTATAGTCCGTGGTCAACAATCTTGTGGGGTGGTTCCGTCCCGTCGCCAGCTAGGGCGGCTTTGACCTGAAGAGAGGCGTTTTGCATGGCTTTAATCAATGCCGGTACTACGGGTTCTTGGCAGAGCGAATACGCTGTAGGCAATGCCTTCAAGGCGTTCGCGTCGTTTCCCGTCACGTGAAGGACGATCCCCAGATGATATGGGCCATGAATCAGGGCATGTTCGGGGTGGTCGCCCCTTCTTTGCTGGGAGCAGTCCTGCTTGGAGGATATTGGCTTTGGATGGATTGAATCATTCTCAGCGAGGCAGAATCCCCGCTGAGTGCATACGCCGTGCGCAATGATTTCAAAGCCTCCGGATCGTGTCCCAGCAAGTGCAGGATCAGGCCTAGATTATGCCAATATTGATAGTTTTCCGGTTCGCGCCGCACGAGATCCTCATAAATATGCAGGGCTGCCGGGAGATCGTGGTCGATAAATAGTTGGGCTGCTTTCAAGTTGCTTATATGGTTTTGCAGCGAGGGCTGGGCTTTTATCTCCGGAGAGGTCTCTAGGTACGCAAAAAGCGTGTAACTGTTCTGCCATATCCGAAGCTGGCGGTGGCTTTGCCAGCCCAGGATTGGGAGAAGGGCCATCCCGGCGCCAAGTGCGACCCGGGAAGCAAGCCCGCTCCGGTGGCGAAACCAGAATCGACTGGCGATCCAAGCCAATAGCAGCGCGGAAAAGGCGTTTGGCAAATAGGTATAGCGATCCACGGGTGTCGTTGGCTCCTCGGTCAGGCCGAGCATGGGCGCGGCCAGGCATGCGCTGGAGGCGAGCAAGGCCCAGATGACCGCGGATCTTCGCCCCCACGCCACCGCCACCGCGCCCGCCAGGCAAAAAAGGGCCGGCCAATAGATCGAGTGAAATCCAGGATCCGGCCATGGATAGTGCCCGGGGGTGAGACCGAACGGCCAGAATTGGTGCAGGTAAATATAGCCCCAGGCATAGACCCCGTGTACCAGGCGGAATAGATTGAAGGGCGTCACGGGCGCGGTGTCCGGGGCATAGGCGCCGGTGGGATGCAGGCGGGCGTGGAGGGTGGCGCATCCGACAGCGATGGACGGGAGCGCGAAGAGAATCCGGCTGGACCAATATGCGGTGAACCCTGTCGAGCGCCAACTCCAACGCTGCCGGATGGCCGCGGGAAAAAATATCCGATCGAAAAAAGGCAGGCAAAAAGCGTAGCCCAGGGAGATGGGATAGGTGCAAACCGCGAGCCCGCTCAAAATCAAACTCGCCAGGCAGGGGTATGGCTGCAAGCGCCCATCATCGAACGAAGCCAGATAGAACCAAAATGAACCCAGGATGAAAAACGTGGAGAGTGGATAGGATAGATCCGTGCAACGGCCCAGCGGTTCGGCGCGCACGGCGTTGAGGGCCCAAAAGGCGCTCGCCATGAAAGCAATGGTCGCGCGCGGCGTATCATTCGTTGAGAATCGGGAGAGAACGCGGCAACCCAGCTTATAAACCAGCAGACTGTTGATAAAGTGGAGAAGGATCAGGCAAAAATGATAGGGTCCTGCCTCCTTCGAAAACAGGGTGCAAATCAACATGTGTCCCAGCCAGGTTCCCGGCTCAAAGCGCAGGCTGGTGTCAAAACTGAATATCCAAAGGATCTTCGGCCATTGCCACAGTGGCGTGCATAGATTGGGATTATTGACAATATGCTGATAGTCATCCCAGAACACAAAATTGAAGTGAACGGCCTGGCCGAATACCAACCATATAAGGATTCCCAGCCCAACCACGGTTCCGTACCTTTTTAGGCAGGTTTCGGTTTTCTGCATGCGAAAGCCAGCTTGGTGGGGAGCCTCCGGAGTGTCGAGGTAACAGGCTGAGAAAAACTATGCTGGCCGACGCATCACTCTTATTTGGGTCGCGAGCAAGGCTTGAGCTGCCGGTGGCAATGGCTCAACGGCCTTGCCCGGCAGCTCTAACGCGGTGCCAGCAGCCGGCCAAGGCCGTCCGGGCCGGAGGGCCGCTAAAGCTTCATTATATTAGTCTCGCAAACCCGTGGTTGGATCAGCTCGAGCGAGAGCTTGTGGCGGTCCGCCGTCGCCCGGTTGAGATAGCGGGGCGTACGGAGCCCGAGGCGGGCGGTGCGATAAGCCAGGCTGACGGCGAGAGTGCCAAATCCGTACCGCAGGCTGCGGCGGAAATTGATCGACGAGGCCTCGGCAAAGTATTTTGTCGGGCAGGAAATTTCGGCAATGGAGAAATTCCAGTAGTGGCATTGCACCAACATCTGGTTATCGAAGATAAAATTGTCGGAGTTGGCCGCCAGGGGAAGGGTTTCGAGCACCTTGCGGGTAAAAGCGCGATAGCCGCTGTGGTATTCGGAAAGCTTTTGGCCCACGAATATATTTTGGATGAACGTGAGAAAACGGTTGGCGATGTATTTATAGAGCGGCATGCCGCCGCGCAGGGCGCCTTTGCCCAGGATCCGGGAGGCGATGGCGACATCGTAAATTCCCGAGGAAACCATGCTGGCGAGGGCCGGCAGCAGGCGCGGCTCATATTGGTAGTCGGGATGGAGCATGACGATAACGTCTGCTCCGGTGGCAAGGGCGAGGGCATAGCAGGTCTTTTGATTGCCTCCGTAGCCATGGTTGCTTCCGTGAAAGGCATACTTGAGCCCGAGTTGCCGGGCCAGCTCACGGGTGGCGTCGGTGCTGCCGTCGTCGACGATGATGATATCATCGGCAATCGAGCGGTCGATATTGTCTATAGTGACCTTTAGCGTGCGCGCGGCGTTGTAGGCAGGCAGAACGACACAAACTCGTTTGTTTCCGATCATGAATGTTTATTCCCGATGGCGGCAATAACCAGCTGCTAGGAGGAGTCGACCGACATTCGAAGACAACAAAAAACGCGGACCACAGGGTCCGCGTTTTGATCTTGGGCGCGATGGAGTAAATCAGGACTTGGGGTCGTTTTCCGCCGGGATGCGCATGCAATAGAACGAGCGGTAGACGAAGACCAGTGCGACGCAGAAGAAGAACACGCCGATGCCGGTTTTCAGGCCCTGGTTGGTCATGGTGACGGCGATTTCGACCGCAAGGAGGCCGAAGAGGGTGGTGAACTTGATGACCGGGTTCATCGCGACGGAAGAAGTGTCCTTGAACGGATCGCCCACGGTGTCACCGACGACGGTGGCGGCATGGAGCTCGGTGCCTTTCTGGCGGAGCTCAACCTCGACAATTTTCTTGGCGTTGTCCCAGGCACCGCCGGCGTTGGCCATGAAGATGGCCTGAAAGAGGCCGAAGAACGCGATGCCGATGAGGTAGCCAATGAAGAAGTAAGGGTTGAAGAACGGCAGGGCCAGCGCGAAGCAGAACACAACGATGAAGATGTTCCACATGCCTTTTTGCGCGTAGCGAGTGCAGATGGCGACGACTTCCTTGCTGTCCTTGTCCGAGGCGGTGGTGGCGTTGAGATTCATGTTCTCCTTGATGTAGACGACCGCGCGGTAGGCGCCGGTGACGACCGCCTGGCAGGAGGCGCCGGTGAACCAGTAGATGACCGCGCCGCCCATGATGAGGCCGAGGATGATCTCGGGCTGCACGATGCTCAGGGCACTCACGACTTCCTTGAAGGGACCGGCGAGGCCCGAGGCGACCTGGGCGTCGTAGAGTCCCTGCAGCAGCATGATGATGCCGAAGACCATCGTGGTGGCGCCGACGACCGCGGTGCCGATAAGCACGGGCTTGGCGGTGGCCTTGAAGGTGTTGCCCGCGCCGTCGCCCTTCTCGAGCTGGTACTTGGCGTTCTCAAAGTCAGGCTTGAAACCGAATTCCTTCTCGATTTCCGCTGCGATGCCGGGCCGGCCCTCGATCTGGGAGAGCTCGTAAACCGATTGGGCGTTGTCGGTGACGGGGCCGTAGCTGTCGACCGCGATGGTGACCGGGCCCATGCCGAGGAAGCCGAACGCCACGAGGCCAAATCCGAAGATCGGCGCGGCGAACAGGAACTTTGCGGGCATCAGCGCGAGCAGCGCCGGGTTCTGCGAGAAATAATACGAGACGGCCATCAGCAGCATGATGACGAGGCCCATCCAGAACGCGGAGAAGTTGCCGGCGACCAGGCCCGAGAGGATGTTGAGGGAGGCGCCGCCGTGCTTGGAGCAGTTGGTGACTTCCTTCACGTGGCGGGAATTGGTGCTGACGAATACTTTCGTGAATTCCGGGATCACGGCGCCCGCAATGGTGCCGCAGCTGATGATCACGGAAAGCACCCACCAGAGGTTCGGGTCGATCCCGGCTTGGTGTGCGAGCAGGAACCAGGAGGCGACAAACGTGATCGCGATCGAAACGGCGGAGGTGATCCATACGAGGTGCGTGAGCGGCGCCTCGAAATCAAAATCCTTCTTGCTGCCGTAGATAGCCTGGCTGATCGCCTGGTTGATAAAGTAGGAGACGAGCGAGGTGACGATCATCAGCGCGCGCATCGTGAAGAGCCAGATGATGAGCATCGCGCAGAGGGCCGGGTTCTTGGCGAGCGCCAGGGCGAGAAAAGCGATCAGGGCCACGCCGGTCACCCCGTAGGTCTCAAAGCCGTCGGCCGTCGGCCCGACGGAGTCGCCGGCATTGTCACCCGTGCAGTCGGCGATGACACCGGGGTTCTTGGGATCGTCCTCGGGCAGCTTGAAGACGATCTTCATGAGGTCGGAGCCGATGTCGGCAATCTTGGTGAAGATACCGCCGCAGATGCGGAGCACGGAGGCGCCCAACGACTCACCGATGGCGAAGCCAATGAAGCACGGGCCCACGAGCGAGCGCGGCAGGAAAATCAGGATGCAAATCATGAAGAACAGTTCCACGCACACGAGCAGCAGCCCGACGCTCATGCCGGAGCGCAGGGGAATGCCCAGGGTCGCGAACGGGTTCCCCTTGAGCGCGGAAAACGCCGTGCGCGAATTGGAGACGGTGTTGATGCGAATGCCGAACCACGCCACGCCATAGGAACCGAGGATGCCGAGAACCGAGGCGAGAAGCACGACCACCACATGGCTGAGGGAATTGCCTTCCAAGACCTTGAAGTAGTAAAAAATACAGGCGGCGATCAGCACCCAGAGGATGGCGAGAAACTTTCCCTGGGTAAAAAGGTAGGTTTTGCAGGTCTCCCAAATCGAGTTGGAGACGTTGCCCATCGAGGAATGAACCGGCAGGGCTTTCGTCTGCTTGTATTGAAGAAGGCCAAAGACCGCGCCGACAAAACATACCAGGATGCCAAGATACATCAGGGTGAGGCCGCTCAGGCCACCGAGGCCATCGAATCTGACCTGGGTCAGGTCAGGAATCTTGATGTCAGCCTCGCTTGCATGCAGCGAGGGGACGAGGAATGTGGCCAGCGCAGCCGCTGCACCTTGGATTCGGAGTTTATTTGTGGTCATGGGAAAGTGACGGATCGACATGGTCGTGAAACGACTTTGGGGAAACTTTATCAGGGGAATCGTTCGCGGCCTACACATCAGTTGCCGATTGCTGCGCATTTTTTGATAAGCGACGATTGATGCTTATTGCGCCGGCCGGCGCGCGCGAGGTTTTTTTGGCCCCGGGAGGCCGTCAGCCTGAGTGAGCCGGGATACATTTTATTGCCGGACTTGTCCGCCGTAGCTTCAGCGAAGGCGGATGCCATGGCGCTCCGCCAGGATCCGGCGGGTCCGGGCGGTTTCTTTCGCCAGTCGTGCGTCATCCCACCCCAGGATGGTGGCGGCCAGCGCGGCCAAGCGGTTAAATTTTTTCTCATCCAGGAATCCGTAGAGCGCGAGTGGCGTGCGGCGCAGCAACAAGTCGTCGAGGTGCACGACCGCTTCGGTGGCCAGGATTTTGCGCAGCGCGGCGTCATTTGCGTAGTCCGGCTCCGGCTCGCGGCCACCGATGGCGAGGTCGCGTGAATCGGCGCGGCGCGTGCGGCCGAGTTGCGCAAGGAGTCGGTCCGTCACCTGTTCGGCGAAGGCGCGGAAGGTCGTCCACTTGCCACCGACCAGCGCGTAAACCGGCCAGGGTCGGCCGTCCTTCGGCGGCAGGATCTCGCAATGGTGGTCGCGGCTGATGGCGCCGGTGTAGCCCACGGGCGTGCGCGGCAGCGGGCGCACGCCGCAGAAGTGGGACACGATATGCCCGCGGCTAACGCGCAGCGCGGGAAAGACGTGGGTGATGGAATCGAGGATGTAATCGATCTCGCGTTCGTCGCACACGGCCTGCCCGGGCTCGTCGATGCGCAAGTCGGTCGTGCCGACCAGCACCTTGCCGTGGATCGGAAAAAACAGGCAGATGCGGCCGTCTTCGTTTTCGAAATAAATTTCCTCGCCCTGGGTGGCGGCCAGCAGCTCCGCGTGGTCGAGCACGAGGTGCGACCCCTTGGTGCCGCCGATGAACGCGGTTTTCTCGCCGAGTGCGCCGTCGGTAAAATCAATCCACGCGCCGGTGGCGTTGACCACGGCGCGCGGCCGCACGCGCCATTCCGCGCCACTCACGGCTTCCTGCAGAATGACGTCGCCGCCTTCGGCCCGCACGGCACCGCAGTAGTTGAGTGCGCCGGCGCCGGGATGCAGGGCGCAGGCGTCGTCGATCAACTCCAGGCAGAGCCGCTCAGGCAGCGAGACCCATGCGTCGTAATAAGTCGCGGTGCAGATGATGCCGGGGTGCAGTTGCGGGCGTTTGCGCAGCGCGGCGGCGCGGGAGGAAAATTTGTGTCGCGGCAGCACGCGGTCGCGGCCGGCGAAAACATCGTAGAGGGTGAGGCCGATTTTAATGAGCGCCGCGCCGCGCTTGGAGGGCTTTTCGCTGGCGGCCAAAAACTTTTTGGCTGCGCCGACAAAACCCGACCAGCGGGAAAAAATCGGGATCGTCGTCGGCAGCGGCTTGACGGCGTGAGCCGCGTGCTTGAGCAGGCGGTTGCGCTCGTGCAGAGCTTCGCGCACGAGGCGGAACTCGCCGTTCTCAAGATAGCGCAGCCCGCCGTGGATCATGCGCGACGAGGCCGAGGTGGCGCCGGCGGCGAAGTCGGCCTGGTCCACGAGCAGCACGTCGATGCCGTTGAGCGCGAGCTCGCGCAGGAGACCGGCGCCATTGATGCCGCCGCCGAGGATGAGCACGTCGGTCGCAAACGGTTGCGCATTGCGCAAGCGGGCGAGGGTGGCGGCGCGGTCGAGATGCATGGAAAACTTGGCAGGCTGCTAGGCCCAACGGTGGGCCGGGCGCAGAAAGTTGCAATGCTCCGCGAGCCGCTTGCCGGCAGCGCTCCCTAAACGCAACGACGGCTCAGCCTGGTTTCTCCACCGCCGGCCAAGCGAGGCCGGACGCGTCTGGCCTCGCTTACTTCTTTTCGCTTTTGGGGCTGGATTTCTTTCCGCCGCCCAAATTCAACATGGCACCGGCGATGACGCCGATCGAGAAAATGCCGAAATAAATCAAAGCCGCCGGCTCTGAGACGCCCTTGGCAAAAGCCATGGGAAACGAGAAATCAATCGGTTTCGTGTTGTTCATGCCCACGTAGAGCAGGACAAACAGCATCGCGAGGAAAACGACCAGTCGGAGGAAGATTTTGAAGCCCATGGCGATTAGTGATGAAGCGAGCGTGACAGTGGAAGAAAAGCGGCGGGGTTGTGTGCGCCGTCGTGGCCGATTGTTTGGCCGGTGCGCTCCGTTCGGTCAAATGGAAAGGGCGGGGCGGCCGGCGACATGGGCGCTGGACGAATGACGAATGACGAATGACGAATGACGAACTATGGACGGTGGCTTGCACCGTGGTTCGTAGTCGTCAAGCTTACCACATGGTCAAAAAACTTCTCCACACCCGCCTGCGAGTGACCGATCTCGAGCGAACGGTGAAATTTTTCCAGGACGCGCTCGGCCTTGAGGTTGCCCGCCGGCACATTTCGCCGCGCGGCGCGCAGCTTGCGTTTTTGCGCACGCCTAACAGCGACGAGGAAATTGAAATCTGCCAGATGCCGCCGGGCGCGCCGCCCGTGCAGGTGCAGCCCGATCTCATGCATCTCGCCTTCGAGGTGGATGATCTTGAAAAATTCGCGGGCGAGCTGAAGAAAAAGGGCTGCGTGGTGAGCGACGGCCCGGCCAAGATCAGCAGCGGTTCAATCATCGCTTTCATCGACGCGCCGGACGGCTACGAGATCGAGCTCATCCAGAAACCGAAGTGAAGGCCGAGGCCCAGCAGCCTGCTAACTCCCGGCGGCCATGGTGGGTCGAAGCGTGGCCCGACGCGCTCGCCTTCGCGCTCGGCCTTGGCCTCGCCTGGTGGGAGGGCTGGCATACGACCGACTTGGTGTGGAGTTTGTGGCTGTCGAGCCTCTGCGTCGGCTACGCGATCATCGTGGGCACAATTTTCCGGCCGGTTTTTCGGATAGTCACCGCGTCGAGCCAGGCCCGGACGGGGTCCGCCAAAGCGCCGGCGGTGGGTGCGGTGATTATCGATGCACTCGTGGTGGGCGGAGGGTTATTCATGCTGGCGTTCTTCACGGTGCATTTTGGCGGATTCCATTATGTGCACTCGGTGTTTCTGAACTCATTTTTTCCGATCAAAAACACCCGCGACTTCCCGGGGTTGGCTATTTATACCGAGGTTTTCCGCCGCTACTGGCCCTTTGTCATCATCGCCGCGGTGGCCGAGCGCGCGGTCCTTCGCGCTCCACCGCCGGCGCCGGCGGACACGGACGTCACGCCCGAGGCGATTGCCCGCCGCAAGGCCCAGCTGGGCAGCTCCGGTGTGATGGTAGCCTACAAGGGGGTGATACGCATGCATCTGCTCATTTTCTTTTTTGCCTTTGCTCACTTCGCGCATCTGGAAAATTTTGCCGTCTATGCCGTCGTTTATTTTGTCTATTTTTTCCCGTGGCGGCTGCTGCGGCGGGAAGGGCTGAAGGGCTGAAGGGCTGAAGGGCTGAAGGGCTGAAGGGCTGAAGGGCTGAAGGGCTGAAGGGCTGAAGGGCTGAAGGGCATTTGCTATATCAAAAAGACCAGAGGAATGCCATTTCCAGTCTATCAGCTCTTCAGTCTTTCAACCTTTTTCTGCCGGCGCTCGCAGGCGAAAAGATACTGCTGGGCGAGGCCGGCCAGCGGGCCAAAATGGGCGCGGCCAAAGTGCGCCACCTGCGCGGGTTTCCAGTGATGCAGGCCGTACCGCCCCGCCAGGGTTTTCAGAATCCACACATCGACGGGAAAGGCCTCAAGCCGGCCTGCGCCGAAGAGTAACACGCAGTCGGCGATTTTCTCGCCGACGCCCGGCAATTCGCACAGCCCGGCCTTCGCCTCGGCGTACGGCAGCGCGGCGGTCGCTTCGAGCCAGCCCGGGTGCGCGGAGAGAAAACGCGCGGTCTGATGGATGTAGCGCGCGCGGAAACCGAGCAGGCAGCGGCGCAATTCGACTTCGGGAATTTCGGCGAGCTCGGCCCAGGTCGGAAGGCGGTGGAGGCCAGTTGAGAGTTGAGAGTCGAGAGTCGAGAGCGGAAGCAGCGGAGCCCCGTGGCGTTCGGCGAGGAGCGCGCTCATTTGTTTGATCTGCACGATTTGCTTCGTGGCGCTGCAGAGAAAGTGGAGCAGCGTTTCGCCGAGCGGCTGGCGCAAAATGCGCAGTCCAGGAAAAGCATCCATGCAGCGCGCGAGGTGCGCATCGCTGCGCCAGGGCAGCGCACCGGCGAGCGCCGGCCAATCGCGGTCAGCGGCAAAATATTCGTGCAACGCCGGCCCGGTGTGCGCGGCGAGGGCCCGCGGTGCGCGCCACCTTAACTGGTCGTCGGCCAGGCGCAGTTCGGCGATGCAACCGGCCCACGCGCCATGCCAAATTTGCACGTGAGTGTCTGCCGACCCTCCTTCGCTCCCTGAGCTACGGAGGGCCGCTGGTTCCGGCGAGCGGAACCAGCGGAACGCCTGTCCGCCGTCGAGGATTTCGGCGAGCGTGGCGGCATTCGGCGGCGGCGTGACGGCGAGCGGTTGCCAGTCGGACCAAGTGGAAGTCATTTTGATACGCTGGCGCCACACGCATGCGTGATCAACTCCCCTTCGAACGCCCAATATCCCCCGCCCAAGGACAAGCCCATCGACAATGCTCGGCACAGGCCGAAGCCACAGATATTAAATGCTAAGTGGCAAGTATCAGGAGTAGGTATGTCGTGCGCTCTTGTTACTTGATCCCTTTCCGCTCCCCCACGACAAATACCATTAGCTCGCCAAAAACGAGCCAATGCAACTGACTTCCCCGATGGGCGATCCACTCCTCAAGGCCGCATCGCCAACGGGCCTCAGCCGCCACTCGCTGTTTAGTCTCACCCTGGTGGCGGGGACGTTTGCGATTTGCCTGATTCGTTTGTGCGCATTTGTCTGGCACAACGCGGTCGATCTGCCGTTTGAGGATCAGTGGGCGTTGTTGGTGCCGCTTTTCGAGAACAAGGGCCCCTTGTACTATTTCTTTTTTAAGGCCGGACCGTACTGCCAGGGGCTCGGCGGGGTGATCGAGTGGTATCTCTATCGCGCAACGGGCTGGAATGTATGTGCCGATGCCTGGGCCGCCGTGGTCGTGCTGGCCGCAGCCAGCATCGCCGCGATTGCCTTGGCGGCCCGCTTGCGCGGGCGCTTGAGCTGGAGCGACGCGGCGTTCCCGCTGCTGCTGCTAAACCCGATTTATTGGGAGACGATGATACTCACGCCGAGTCTTGCGCATTCGATCCTGCCGCTTTTGCTAACTTTTCTGCTCGCCTATGCATGGATCCTGGATGGTTCGGCAGCCCGGGTGTTTGCCGTTGGCGTGTTCAGCACGCTGATTCTCTTTACGGGTTATGGCATTTGCTGCGCGCCAGTGACCATCGGTTTGGCCCTCTTGCTTTGGCTGCGCCCGGGCCGGGAAGGAGCGGAAAAGAATCGGCGCCAAGCCGGGCGGATCCTGCTTTTTTTGGGCGGCGCGTTGATCGTATTTGCGTGTGAATATCGCGTGAGTCCGGAGACACCGGGCTGGCGTTTCCCCGTGCCAAATTGGTGGGACTATCCGCGTTTCTGTGCCTTGATGTTCACCAGCCTCATGGGCATTCGCGCCATTTCTGCAGCGACGGCGGCGATCGGCGCCGGGTTGCTCAGTCTGGTGGCGGCCGCGTTCATGGCCGCGGCGGCACGAATCTGGCGGGGAGACGCAACGGCCCGGGCGAAAGCCGTGTGGATATTGACCGGCTCTTCATTGGTCTACGCCGCGTTTACCGCAGTGGGGCGCCTGCCTTACAATATCGAGGCGGCCTTCATGTGGAGATACCTCGCCTTGCTGGCTCCATCGGTCTGCGGACTGGCGCTCGCCGCGGAGGGATGGGCGGTGGCAAGGCCCCGGGCCATGCAGCGTTGCATCATGATCGGTTGGGTCGTTTTCGCCGGCATTTTTTGGTGCAATTTTTTGCCCGAGCAATATGGAGCCGTCATCGCGAAGGGAAAGCGGGACTGGATTGCCAGCTACTTGAGAACGCATGACCTGCGCACGGCAAACAAGGAAGCGAATTGCGATGTCTTTTTCCCGGCCCCGGAGGCACCGTTCATTGCCGAGCGGCTACGCTGGCTGGAACAGCGGCATTTGTCCTTCTTTCGGGACGTGGATAACAATCGTCCGGAAGAAAGCCCGCCGGTTTCCGGCCGGTGAGCCTACTTCGCCAAGGCTTCGGAGGCCAGGGGGCATGGGCCCTGCCTTGAATGACCCCTGCACCTAGCACTTGTGGGCGCCGGCGGTCGGATAGGTGATGAAGACGGTCTGCACGGCGGCATGGATTTCAGCGATCTTCAACTGGATATCATCGAGGTATTCGTGCAGGCCGGCGGTGATGATGGCGGGGATGTCGGCTTGTTCGAGTTCGGCGCGAAGGTTCGCGACGAGGGTGGCGGCGGTGTTCTCGGCCATGTACGGGGCCTCGGCGGTGAGCTGCGCGAGCGAGTGCTCGGCTTCGCGCACGGAATAATAGATGCTGCGCGGGAAGGCGTCGTCGAGCATGAGGTAGTCCACGACGTGCACAAGGTCGAGCTGGCCGCGGCGGCTTTTACGGAAGGCCTCGAAGCCGGAGCACGAGCGCAACACGGCCGCCCATTGGATGAGGTCGAGCGCGGAACCGACGGCGTTGAGCGTGGGCAGAAGCGTAAAATATTTCACGTCGAGGATGCGCGAGACATCGTCGGCGCGCTCGAGGTAGCGGCCGAGCTCGAAGAACCACCAGGCCTGGTTGCGCGGGAGCATGGACTCGGCGATGCCGTAAAATAGCTGGATCTGGGTCTTGATGCGGTTGAGGTATTCGAACGAACCGAGCTGGGCGTAACGCGCGTAGTCGTCCTCGCGCAGCCGCAGATAGAAGGTGTTGATCTGCTCCCACACTTCGCTGGCGAGCTGGTCGCGGATGCAACGGGCGTTTTCACGCGCGAGGCTGATGCAGGAAAAAATCGAACTGGGGTTGCGCTGGTCGAAGAGCATGAACTCGACGACGGTGCGATCGGAAATGTTTTCACCGTAGAGCTTGCGAAACAGTTTGTCCCCGCCGGAGACGTAGACGAGGGACTCCCATGACTTGGGGTCATCGGCGGCCTGGCGCGCGTCGAGGTCGAGGACGAGCGCGGCGTTGACGTCCACGATGCGCGCGGTGTTTTCCGCGCGTTCAAGGTGGCGGGCCATCCAGTAAACGAGATTAGCGACGCGGCTTAGCATAGGTACATCAGTGTCATTGGTTATGGGTCATTTGTCATTGGGCTCTTGGCACTTGTTGCTTGCCACCTGTCACTTTTAAACAATCAGCGTCTCCGGTTCGGCGGCGGTCGCGGGCACGACCTGGTCGTCCGCCGCGATCACCCAGGTGTCTTTTGAGCCGCCGCCTTGCGAGGAATTGACGACAAGCGAACCTTTGCGGAGCGCGACCCGCGTCAGGCCGCCGGGCATGATTTTCACGGTCTCGCCGTTGAGGATGTACGGGCGCAGGTCGATGTGGCGGCCCTCGATCGTATCGTCGCAGACGGAGGGACAACGCGAGAGGCCGAGGGTGGGCTGGGCGATGAAGTTGCGCGGGTGGGCGATGATTTTCTGGCGGAACTCCTCGATCTGGGTGAGGGCGGCATGCGGGCCGACGAGCATGCCATAGCCGCCGGCTTCGTTGACGCTTTTGACGACCAGCTTCGGGAGGTTGTCCAAAATAAAGGAAAGATCCTTCGCGGCGGATGAAAGAAAGGTTTCCACGTTTGGCAGGATGGGTTCCTGGTCGAGGTAGAACTTGATCATGCGCGGCACGTAGTAGTACATCGCCTTGTCGTCGGCCACGCCGGTGCCGATGGGGTTGCACAGGGCGACGTTGCCGGCGCGGTAGGCGTGCACGAGGCCGGGCACGCCGAGCAGAGAGTCGGGGCGGAAGACGGTGGGGTCGAGGAAATCGTCGTCGACGCGGCGGTAGATGACATGGACGGGCGCGAGGCCGTGGATGCGGCGCATGTACACGCGATCGTTTTCGACCACGAGGTCGGAGCCCTCGACGATCTCGATGCCCATCTGGCGCGCGAGGAAGGCGTGCTCGAAATAAGCGGAGTTGTGGATGCCGGGCGTGAGCAGGACGACGGTGGGCTCGGGCACGTGCTCGGGCGCAAGGTGAAGCAGGAGCGCGAGCAGGTCGTTGGGATAAAGCTCGACGGGCCGCACGCGGTAGTTGCGGACGAGATTGGGGAAAACCCGTTTCATGATCTGGCGGTTTTCCAGCACGTAGCTGACCCCGCTGGGTGTGCGCAGGTTGTCCTCGAGCACGCGATAGTCGCCGTGTTCATCACGCACGAGGTCGGTGCCGTTGATGTGCACAAAAAGGCCGCGGGACACGGCGAGGCCGACCATCTCGGGGCGAAAATGTTTGGACGACTCCACCATCTCGCGCGGCACGATATTTTCCCTGAGGATGCGTTGCGGGCCGTAGATATCGGCCAGGAAGAGGTTGAGTGCGGTCATGCGCTGGGCCAGGCCGGCCTCAAGGCGGGCCCATTCATGGGCGGGGATGATGCGCGGGATCAGGTCGAAGGGGAAAATTTTTTCCGTGCCGCGTTCGTCGCTGTAAACGGTGAAGGTAACGCCGCGGCTGAGGAAGGTCTGGTCGGCGCGTTGCTGGCGCTCGAGCAATTCCCCCATGGATCCCATCTGCGCGAACCGGTCGAAGAGTCGCTGGTAATGCGGGCGCGGCCGGTCGGGCGCGGCAAACATCTCGTCATAAAAACCATCTAAACCGTAATTTTGGAAGAGTTCGGGCATGGCGGCTAGGTGGAATGACGAGGGACGAATGAGGAATGACGAATGCCGGCCGACCAAGGGCGAGAATTGCAGGGGTCGCTATTTCGTTCATTCGTCATTCGGAAATTCGTCATTGCGCCGCGGGAGCGGCGGCAGGTTTGCTCCAAAGGAAGCTTTGCGTGCTGGCGAGCTCGGCGCCACCGGGTGCGTGGACGACGATCCTCCATGCGACGGGGTGGGCGGTGGCGTCAGGCCAGTCGGCGCCGGTGAGGCCGCATTCGAAGACATGCTGGCCCGCCGGCAGGTCGGCGGTAAAGGTGAGTGTGCGCGCGGTGGCCGAGGCGGGCGTGATGACGCTCAGCTCCACGCGGGCGCCAGCGATGGCGTCGCTGGCGTTTTTCAGCCGCACGAGGAAATAAAACCCGTCGCGTTGGGCCGGTTGCGAGCGCAACACGGTCTCGCCGCTGGTGTTTTCCTGGCCGTCCAGATATTCGGAAATGCGGTCGAAGGTCTCGGCCGTGCGATAGCCGGACCAGACGCGCACGAAAGTCACATCCGCGGCGCGCGCGGAGGCGGCGCAGAAAATAGCGATGACGAAGACGAGGGCAGGGAGGTGGTTAAGGAAGCGCATGCCGATGCGATACGCCCTTTCCTAGCATGGGACAAGCCAGCTTCGCGTTCGCGGCTATTTTTCGAGATCGATCAACTGGTAGCGGTGGTAGCCGAGGAGTGCGGGCACCCAGCCTTTTACGTAGGGCTGGATAAGATAGGTGCGCGTGCCATAATAGACGGGTGCGATCGGGGCCTCGTCGAGCAGGAGAGCCTCGGCCCTTTGCATCAGCACGTTGCGTTGGGTGGGATCAATGGCGCGGTCAGCCTCGTTGTTGAGGCGGTCGTAATCGGTGCTGGCCCACCCGGTGTTGTTGTTGCCGCTGTCGCTTTTGAACAGGTAGAGAAACGTGCTCGGGTCGTTATAGTCGCCGATCCAGCGGTAAAAGGTGATCTGGTAGCTCAGCGCCTGTGAGTTTGCGAGCCAGGTCTTTTGTTCCAGCGAAGCGATGGTCACATGTATGCCCAGCTCGCGCTTCCACATTTCCTGGATCGCTTCGGCCACGGCGCGCCAAATGTTGTCGTTCTTGGTCTGGATTTCCAGGACCGGGAAGTTTTTCCCGCCAGGAAAGCCGGCCTCGGCGAGAAGTTTTCGCGCGGCATCGAAATCAGTCGGGATTTTTGCCTCCGGCGTGTAGCCGGCGGTATTGGGTGGCGTCAGCGCGCCCGCGGGCTGGCAGCTGCCGTAGAGTACATCCCGGGAAATGGCGATGCGATCGATGGCGCGGGCGAGCGCCTGGCGCACGCGCGGGTCGTTCAGCGGCGGCTTGGTCACGTTGAACTGCAAAAATTCCGTTTCGATGAACGGGTCGATGCGCAGGAACGGCGGCGCTTCGTTGCGATAATATCCGATGCGGTCGGGCAGAAGTTGGTAGGTGAGGTGAACCTGGCCTGCGCGAAAGTTGCCCTCATCGGTGGCGATATTGTCGGTGGGGAAGAAAACCACGGCGTTGAGATGATTGTGCCTCGCATCCCAGTAGGAGGGGTTTTTGGCGACGATGATGCGCGAGTTGGGCGACCATTCCTTCATCAAAAACGGCCCGTCCCCGACGAAGTTTTCCGGGCGCGTCCAAAGCGTACCGCGCTGGTCCATTTTGCCGAATTTCTCAATGGTGGCGCGATGCACGGGGAACCATGATTGGTGGGCGGCGACGGCGGGCAGGAAGGGACAGGGATGCTCCAGTGTCACTTGCAGCGTGCGCGCGTCGAGCGCCTTCACCCCGACTTGGTCAAAATCGGAAGCTTTCCCGCGGTTGAACGCTTCGGCGTTCTTGATGAAATACAGCATGTAGGAATATTCACTCGCGAGGCCGGGCGAAAGGATGCGGTGGAAGGAATAAACAAAATCGTCCGCGGTCACGGGATCGCCATTCGACCACTTGGCCTCGACGCGCAGGTGAAAAGTATAAACCAGCCCATCGGGCGAGAGGTCCCACCGCTCGGCTACGCCGGGCACGGCCTGCGAAGTTTTTTCGTCGATGCAGGTCAGGCCCTCAAAGAGGGCCATGAGGACGTTGCAGTCGGTGTAAAGCGTGCAGGTCTGGGGATCGAGATCCTGCGGCTCGGCCCCGTTGCTGAGCAGCAGCGTCCTGGTGCGGATGCCCTCCTCGGCGGGCGATTCGCGTTTGGCGCAGCCGGTGACGAGAATAACCGCCAGCAGGGCGGCGCCGATGCAAGCATCGGCGAACGTCGAACGCCCAACGACGAACAGCCAACTTCGAAGGACAGGCATAGGCCGAAGTAACAGGTATTAAATGCAAAGTATCAAGTAACAGGTATCAACTAACAAGAGTGCCTGGCGCGAACGCCAAACGACAAAATACCAACTACAAGCCACCCGCTACGCGCCGTCCTGGCGTCGAAGCAGGCCACGCAGATGGGCTTTTACGCTTTCGTGCCATTCCTCCGCGGTGACACTGTACATCACCGTGTCCCGGACCGTGCCGTCGCGGCGCACTTGATAGCGGCGGATAACGCCGTCTTTTTTCGCGCCGAGCCGTTCGATCGCCGCCTGCGACCGGGTGTTTAAAATGTCGGTGCGCCATCCCACCACCGAGCAATCCAGCTTTTCAAAGGCGTGCTCCATCAACAGCCATTTGCAGGCGGTGTTCACGTGGGTGCGCTGCCAGCTCTGCGCATAAAAGGTGTAGCCGATCTCAACGCGCCGGGCGGCCGGAACGATGTCGTGATAGCTGGTCGCCCCGATGATTCGACTACTGCCCAGTTCGCGCACGACAAAGGGCCGGCGGATGCCTTGGGCGCACTCCGCCAACGCGGTTTCGATGTAGGCGCGGGTTTTTCCCGACTCCGGGACGCCCGTGAAGTAAAGCAACCAAAGCTGGCCGTCGGCCGTGGCCGCCTGCAGCGCGGCTTCGTGTTCGAGCTCCATCGGCTCGAGGCGGACGCCGTGGCCTTCAAGGGTGGTGGGTGCGGTGAAGATCGACATGGCCGGCAAGGGAAAGTAACAAGTATCAAGTGGCAAGTAACAAGAGCCGTCGCGGTTTACGCGGAGTGGCTAGCCCTGGCTCGTGCCGGGGCAAAAAATCTTCTAATAAAGCGCCGCCGAGCCCGTTTAACCCAGCGAACACCATTCGTGAAACCAACATCCGATCAACCGGAGGAATCACATGCACACGACACTCACTGGGTCGAAAGTACTGTTGCGCGTTATCAGGCGCCGCTCACGCGCTACGCCACCCGCCTGCTCGGCGACACCGAGCGCGCCCGCGACGTCGTGCAGGATTCGTTCGCGCGCCTGCTGGCCCAGCCACGCGACGCGGTGGACGGCCATGCGGTGGAATGGCTTTTCACGGTTTGCCGGAATCGCGCGCTCGACGTACTGCGCAAGGAGGGCCGCATAATGCGCTTCGAGGAAGGCGCCGTGGAACGCGTGGCCGATGTCGCGCCGCGCCCCGGCCACGAACTCGAGCGCGAAGAGACGCATACCACGATGTTGCGGCTCATCGGACTTTTACCGGCCAACCAGCAGGAGGTCGTCCGCCTGAAATTCCAAAATGGTTTCAGCTACAAGGAAATCAGCCGCATCACGCAACTCTCGGTCACCAACGTGGGCTTCCTGATTCACACCGCGGTGGCGCGGCTGCGCCGCGAGTGGGCGGAGCAGGCAGAATAACGAATAACGAATGAGGAATGCACGATGAACGAAATAAAACTTCCCCCTGATGATCCCCGGCTTACGGCTTACGCACTCGGCGAGCTCGAGGGCGATGAACGCGCCGCGGTCGAGGCCGCGCTGCAGACCGACGCGGCCGCCCGGGCCGCGGTCGATGAAATTCGCGCCACGGCGCGGCAGCTCGAGGCGGCGCTGGCGTCTGAACCCGAGATAATTTTGCCCCCGCTGAAGGCAAAGCATGTCGCGCCCTATGCCACGGCGCGCAAGCTCGTGCATTTCCCCTACTGGGCCGTGGCCGGGCTGGCCGCGGCCTGTTTCGCGGTGGTGCTGGTGTTGCACGAACAGACCGTCGTGCGCGTGGAGGAGCAACGCGCGGCAATAATGGCGGAGCAAGAGAAGGCAGATCGCGAGATGGCGTTAAAGAAGTCGGCCGAGGTGGCGGCTGAAGCGAAACTGACTTCCTATGACGAGGTGACGTTTCCTGTGCCGGCAATCCCGGCGGGCAGGGTTGAACTTCAATCGAAGCGACAGGAGATGGCGGAAGCCGGCAAAACGACGGCACTCACAGGATCACTTGCGGCGAGTCAGCCGGCGGAAGAGGAAACGGTCAAACTACAGGTTTTTGATGCCGCGGCGGCACCAGCCCACGGTTATTCAGCATCGGAAACCACGACCGGCACCCGTGTGAATGCGGACATTGCCGGCGTGAACAACAGCGTGGCCTATAATTTTCCGGCGCGCACCAGGGCCGGTGGTTTCAACACCGAGGCCTATGCCTACCACGCGGACAGCGATTTTCTTTCCGTCGCGCAGAATCCGCTTTCTACGTTCGCGCTCGACGTGGACACGGCGAGCTACGCCAACGTGCGGCGGTTTTTGCAGGCGGGCGAGATGCCACCGGCTGACGCGGTGCGGATCGAGGAGCTGGTGAATTATTTCCCCTATGCTTATGCGGCGCCGCAGAACAACGCGCCGCTGGCGGCCACGCTCGAGGTGGCGGCCGCGCCGTGGGCGCCGGCGCACCGGCTGGTGCGCATCGGCCTCAAGGCGCGCGAGGTCACGGCCGCCGCCCGGCCGGCGGAAAACCTGGTGTTTCTCATCGATGTATCGGGTTCGATGGACGAGCCCAACAAGCTTCCGCTCGTGCAGCAGTCGCTGCGGCTGCTGCTCGAACAACTGCGGCCCGACGACCGGGTGGCCATCGTGATTTACGCCGGTGAGTCGGGCCTGGCGCTGCCCTCGACGCCGGCCTCGCATCGTCGCGAGATCCTCGAGGCCCTCGATGCGCTGCATGCCGGGGGCTCAACCAACGGTGCGCGCGGCCTCGAGCTGGCCTATGACATCGCGAAGGCGAATTTCATCACGGGTGGCGTGAATCGCGTGATCCTGGCGACGGACGGCGACTTCAATGTCGGCGTAACGAGCGAGGGCGGGCTGGTGCGGCTGGTCGAGGATGAGGCCCGCTCGGGGGTGGCGCTGACCGCGCTTGGTTTCGGCACGGGCAACTACAAGGACGAGACCTTCAAGCTGCTGGCCGACAAGGGCCATGGCAATTACGGCTACGTCGACACGCTCGACGAGGCGAAGAAGCTGCTGGTCGAGCAGGCCGGCGGCACGCTCGTGACGGTGGCGAAGGACGTAAAGGTGCAGGTGGAGTTCAACCCGGCGAAGGTCCAGGCGTATCGACTGATCGGATACGATGACCGGATGCTGAAAAAAGAAGACTTCAATAATGATGCCATCACCGCCGGCGACGTGGGTGCGGGGCACACGGTGACGGCGCTCTACGAGATCGTGCCCGCGGGCGTGGAGCCCCCGGCGACGCCGGGCGTCGATGCGCTGAAATACCAGAAGCCTTCTGCTGAAGGCCAGAGGCCAGAGGCCAGAGGCGAGAGGTCGGAGGTCGGAGATCAGAAGACAAATCCTGAACTTTTGACGGTGAAGGTGCGCTACACGCCGATCGAGGGCGGAGCGGGCCGGCGGCTGGAGTTTCCGCTGGCGGATCGCGGCGCGGCCTTTGCGGAGGCGAGCATGGACTTCAAGTTTGCCGCGGCCGTGGCAGGGTTTGGCATGATCCTGCGCGATTCACCGGACAAGGGCGGCGCGACGCTGGCCGAGGTGGAACAATGGGCCGGGCAGGGGCTGGGCCTGGACGCGGGCGGTTATCGTGCGGAATTCATCGGGCTCGTGCACCAGGCGGAGAAATTGAAGGAGTGAGACCTTGGCGGCTTCACCGCCGAACTTCCAACATCGAACACCCAACATCCAACGCCCAATTCAATCACCAACCACCAAAAGTACGGAAATCGATTTTCCAGTTTTGGTTCTTCCCGGTTTTTTGTGATTTGATCTTTGTCGTTTGTGATTTGCAGCCGTTGCTATGCGACGGCTGCAGCAGGGGCGCGGGCGAGGCTGGCGGCGAGCTCGGCGGGGCGCACCGGCTTGCTGATGTAGTCGTCCATGCCCGAAGCGAGGCAGGTCTCGCGGTCGCCCTGCATGGCGTTGGCGGTCATGGCGACGATGTGCAGCGGCGTGAATTTTTCGCCCCTGGCGCGCCGCTCGTTTTCGCGCGTGCGCAACCGGCGGGTGGCTTCGTAGCCGTCGAGTTCCGGCATGTGGCAGTCCATGAAGACGACGTCGTAGTGCACGGCTTCGACGGCGGAGAGGACTTCGAGGCCATTGGCCGCGATGTCGGCGCGGTGACCGAGGCGTTCGAGTTGGAGCAGGGCGACGCGCTGGTTCACCGTGTTGTCCTCGGCCACGAGGATGCGGAGCTTGCCGGAGGCAACGACGGGTGGCGCGCCGGGACGCCGGGCGCGCACGGTGGTGGGAATCCGGTCGGCGAGAACGCTGACCAGCGCATCGTGAAGCTGGCTTTGCTTCACGGGTTTCATGAGCGTGAGCGCAACGCCGGTATCGGCGAGCTCAGCGGGTGGAATGGTGCGACCCATCGAGGAAAGGATGAGCATCTTCACATGGGCGAGCGCAGGATCGGCATGGATTTGGCGCGCCAGGGTGAGGCCGTCCATGTTTGGCATCTGCATGTCGAGCAGGGCGGCGTCGAAGGGAGCGCTGCCGGCCGCGTGGAGTTTCTCGAGCGCTTCCTGGCCGGAGCAGGCGGAGGTGTGCTTGACGTGCCAGTTGGCAAGCTGGCGTTCGAAAATTTCGCGGTTGGTGGCATTGTCGTCCACAATGAGGATGTGGCTGCCGGCGATGTCGGCGCGCCGGTGGACGACCTTGGCGGTCTCGGGCTGGAGCGCGATTTGCGTGGTGAACCAGAAGGTGGATCCATGGCCGGGGTTGCTTTCGACGCCGATCTCACCGTGCATGAGGTTGACGAGCTGCTTGCAGATGGCGAGGCCGAGCCCGGTGCCGCCGTATTTGCGCGTGGTGGAGCCGTCGGCCTGCATAAAGGGCTGGAACAGCTTGGCCTGTGCTTCCTGCGGGATGCCGATGCCGGTGTCGGTAATGGTGAAGCGCAGCGTGGCGACGCGGCCGGTCTCGGCCACCTTGGCGACGCGCACGACGACTTCGCCTTTTTCGGTAAACTTGATGGCGTTGTTGACGAGGTTGAGCAGAATCTGGCGGAGGCGGCCGGGGTCGCCGCAGAGCTGGGTGGGGGTATTTTCCGCGATGAGGTAAGCGAGTTCGAGGCCCTGGCCGTAGGCCTTTTCGGCGAGCAATTCGAGGGTGCCCTCGACGGGGTCGTGCAGATCGAAGTTGATCGTCTCGACGGTGAGCTGGCCGGCCTCGATCTTGGAAAAATCGAGGATGTCATTGATGACGGTGAGCAAGGCCTCGCTGCTGGTGCGCACGGTCTCGGTGAAGCTGCGCTGGTCGGTGGTGAGGTCGGTGTCGAGGATCAGGCCAGTCATGCCGATGATGGCATTGAGGGGCGTGCGGATCTCGTGCGACATGTTGGCGAGGAACTCGGACTTGAGGCGCACGGATTCCTGCGCGGCCGAGGCGGCGTCACGCAGGGCCTGGTCGGCTTTTTTCCGGTCGGAAATGTTGCTGGCCACGCCGAAGTAGCCGGTGATATGGCCGCGTTTGTTGCGCAGGGCCGTGACGGAAAGCCAGACGGGAAAGCGGGAGCCATCCTTGCGGACATAGGTCCACTCGCGCTCGTCCACGGGACTGAGGCCGGCGCGGACTTTTTCCACGAACACATCGAAGCCGGGCCTGATTTTCAGGCCGATCGCGGTCGAGAGCTCGCGGGCATAGGCTTCGATCTCGGCGGGATCATGGAAACAGACGAGGGTCTTGAGCCCGACCAGTTCGTCGGCGTGCCAGCCCAGCCAGCGTTCGGCCGTCGGGTTAAAGGAACGGATGTTGCCAGCGGAATCAGTGGAGACAACGGCAACATTGGCATTTTGGAGGATGCCGGTTTGCAGGGCGGTTATTTCATACAGCCGGGTTTGGGCGCGACGCTGAGCATAAAAAAGCCAGCCGATGACCACGACCAACCCGAAGCTAATCACGCTGATGATAAGCAAACTTATGCGCTGGCTGGCGGCCTCCAAATTATAAAGCGCGATGCAGGTGCTCAAAAGGGCCAGTCCGACCACCAGGAAAAATATGAAGGCGGGAACAGGAGGCTTGGTGGAAGAGGGCATGCGCAGGGAGATAGCGCGAAAGACTTGCGTTTAAGCTTTCGCAGGGCAATGCAACTTTTAAGGCGTGGGTTGAAGCGCTTGGTGACAAGACGCATCGCTTAAACAGGTATTTAAAATCAGATGACTGGGTGATTTTACTGGAAATGCGCCTGTCCTTTCAGGGGTCGAGCGCGAAGACGCGCACGGGGGCGGCGCGGCCTTTGACGGTAATTTCGCCTAGGTCGCGCGTCGCGTAACGGTCGCGGGCGGCACGCAGCGCGGACTCGCTCACGAGCAAGTCCGCGCCGAGGTCGCGCGTGGCGGATTCGATGCGCTTGGCGAGGTTCACGCCGTCGCCGATGACGGTATAATTGAGGCGCGCGGCGGTGCCGATGTTGCCTGCGATGACGTGTGCCGTGTGGAGGCCGATGCCGCAGGCGATGGCGGGCTGGCCGGTGGCGGTGAACTCGAGGTTGAGCGCGGCGAGCGCCTGGCGCATGCCGAGCGCGGCGCGCAGCGCCTGGTCGGCGGCATCGGGCAGTGCCTGGGGCGTGCCGAAGAGGGCCATGATTTCGTCGCCGACAAATTTATCCACGATGCCGCCGCGACTTTCGATTTCCGGCACCAGGCGTTCAAAGCAGCGGTTGAGGAGGCGGAGCAACTGATCGGGCGGGAGCCGCTCGGAGAGCGTGGTGAAGCCGCGCAGGTCGGCGAAAAGAATGGTGACCTCGCGCAGCGCGCCGCCGAGCTCGCCGTGGCGGCGCATCTCGGCGGCGACTTGCGGGGAGAGTCCTTTGTTCACGAGATCGCGGTCGAGCTCGGCTTCGGCCAGGCGGTCGCTCATGCGATTTAGCGCCGTGGCGAGCTGGCCAAGCTCATCGCCGCGGTCGAGCTGGATTTTGGTTTTGTAATCGGGTCGCGCGATGACCTCGGTGTGCGCGGCGAGCCGGCGCACCGGCTCGCTGACGTCGCGCGCAAAGCGAAAACCGAGGAGCGCGCCCACGGCGAGGAAAAGCAGGCCGATTTCCAGCAGCAATTTCTGCAACGCGCGGGTCGGCGCGAGCTTCTCATCCAGGGAATAGGCGAGGAGCATGGTGGTGTGCGAGCCGTCAATGCCTTCAATCGGGAACTGCTGCGTGACATAAGGTACGCCGAGAATTTCGCGGCGCACGGTTGTTTCAATTTTCGGCGTCTGGTCGTGGCCGAATTGGGTGAGCAACGCGGGCTTGGTCCCGGGGGGCAGGGTGGTGACGACGAAGTTGTGGGGGCCGTTGATGAACGCGACCTCGACCCGGCTGAGCTGTTTCAGATCCTGCGCGACTTTCTGGTCAATGCGGCTGGCGAGGCCGAACCAGGCGACATGATCCACGGAGATCGGCACCACGACGAGGGCATAGAGTTTGTCGCCGAAGTAGGCGTGGCCGTGATCATCGAGGTCGGCATTGGCTTGCTGAATGAGACGCTGGTAGGGCGAAGGGGTGCCGGGCGGGACACGGTTGCGCAAATCGACGAGGGTTTTGCCGTCGTCGTCAACGAGCGCCATGGTGTTGGCCTGGCAGCGCACCACCGCGCTTTCCAAGGCGGAACGCAAAGTCTCGGGGTCGTTGGTCTTGAGAAACATCTGCTTAAATCCCCAATCCGCCGCGAAAATCCGGGCATTTTGGCTGCGTGCCTGCAGTTTGTCGTCAATGAGGCGCCGGAAAACCTGAGCGGCATTATCGAAATCGCGGCGGATTTCCACGACGGCTTTGGCCTCACTTTCGTGGCGCACGACGAGGATGAATACCCCGAGGCTTGCGCCGAGACCGAACAGGAGGACGCAGAGCAACTGGCTGCGAAAATGACGGAACCGCGGCATGGCTTCGAAGTGAGTCCTTAGTAAGGATTGTCCTCGGTGTCGTCGTCTGGCGGGCGGGGGATGCGGTGGTCGGGCTTGAGGACCAGGGTGAAGGCGAGCGAGGTCGGCGCCGGGTCGGCGACGGTGATTTCCTGGGTGAGTGGTTGGGCGAGGCGCGGTTGCCAGATCTCGAGTTGGTAACGCCCGGCTGGCACGGACAAGGTCGTGGCGCCGTCGGGGCCGGTTTTCGCAAAATGCGGCGTGGGCAGGACGACGACATACGCAACCATCCAATCGTGGATGTTGCAGCCGATCGTGACGACACCAGGCTGGTCGAATAATATGCCCCGCTTGGCTTCGCCGGAGTAAAGGGGTAGCTCAAATTTTTTTGCCTTCGATAGCGAATAAACGTGGTGCTGCACTCTGTCGCGGTTGGGAAAGTTGATCGTGGTGCCAACCTGGACGGCCGTCACATAAGGGATGAACTCGCGGTTTTGCTGGCTGATCTCGGCGGTCGTGCCGGCTGGCGCGATGGCGGGCTCAGGGGTGTCGAGCCGTTCGCACGAGACGACTGCATCGGCGACCGGCGCGCCCTTTTGGTCGGTGAGTTTGCAAGCGACGTCGGCGGCGGCGAGGCTTAGCGCCGTGGTGAGCAGGATGGCGAGGCAAAGAAAGCGCGGCACGCGCTCAAAATTGGCGGGTAAAGGCGGGCGAGACAAGAGGGTTCACGGGGCGTTTTGCTCCTCGCCAAAACTCCGCCCCGCTGCTCGTTTTGGGCTTTGCAATGAGTTCTTCGTCCATGCCACGGAATGTCGTCACCTTTCATTTCAACCTGCGCGACCCGCAGGGCCGCCTGCTCGATACATCGAACGGAGGCGAGCCGGTGGTTTACCTTGAAGGCGCGGGCCAGATCATCGACGGGCTCGACGAGCAGTTGCGCGGTGAACTGGCCGGGGCCAAAAAGACCGTGGACGTGCCCGCGGCCAAGGCCTATGGCTTGCGCGATGACACGCTGGTGCAGAAAGTGCCGCGCCGCCAATTGCCGGTCGAGGGCGAACTGCGCGCGGGCGACCAGTTCCGGGCGGGTGATGACGATCAGGCCCCGGTGGTGACGGTCGCGGCGGTCGAGGGCGACGAGGTGCTGCTCGATGCCAACCATCCGCTGGCCGGAGTGGACCTGAAGTTCGAGGTTGAGATCATCGCCGTGCGGCTGGCCACGGCGGACGAGCTGCGCCATGGCCACGCGCATGGGGCAAGCGGGCCGGACGGGTGTCGTTGAGCTTCATGCAACGTCGGAAGGGAGAAGGTTTTTTCCACGTCAATAATCGGCCCCTCCCGGGCTTTTATTTTTGCGATCCAGTTGCTGGTTGCGCCAACATTTTCCGGGCCAATTCCAGGTTGTTGCGCGCGTCCGTAAAATAAGGATTGAGCTGCAGAGCCAGCTCGTATTGGGCGATGGCCTCTGGGCGCCGGCCCAGTTGGGCCAGAGTGGAGCCCAAATCGTTGTGCGCCTCGGCGTCATCCGGGTTGATCCGCACGGCGGCTTGGAACTGGGCGATGGCTTCGGGCAAGTGTCCCGGCATATGGCGAAAAGCCAGGCCAAGGTTATAATGAGCACTCGCGTCATCCGGGTCGATCCGCACGGCGGCTTGGAACTGGGCGATGGCGTCGGGCAGGCGTCCCGGCATGGCAAGGAAGGCCGTGCCAGGTTGTTATGTG
>Ga0210392_10000089_pt1 | contig 76556 bp, 71 predicted proteins | sample IncBWC30OmetaG_FD_161057 | JGI IMG/M metagenome (GOLD analysis project Ga0210392, IMG submission 161057) | Forest soil microbial communities from Barre Woods Harvard Forest LTER site, Petersham, Massachusetts, United States - Inc-BW-C-30-O ... | reverse complement strand
AGTGACGTAGCACCCTTGTGAGGCGGGATTAACCTACCCACCTCGCGCGGTAAGGCTCCGCGCGCGCCCAGTGACGTAGGGCGCTGCGCCTCCCGGCGCTCCACCTTGGCCACCAGCCTGTCAGCCGTTCCGGGGCGCCCCGGTCCGGCCAGCTCTCGCTCTGTCCGCTGCAGGATCGCTTCTAGAAAGCGCTCCTCGTTGGACAGGACGCGACCAGGATAAGGCAGGTTTTGCGGGCGGGGATAGGTATACATTCACAAGTTCGTGAGCGGCGGTCTCGCAGACTTTCGTTCCCCGGACGCAGCGCAGCGCGCAGCCCTTGCGGAGCGGTGCGCTGCAGAGCCGGGGCCGTAACGAACGCCGGCGTTTGGGACGGTCCCGGCTCTGCGGAGCTGCATGAAGAATGCCGTACCGCGTCCGGGACACGGACGAGCGCCGGGCGCTGCGTCATCTCCAGATGCGTGACCACGGCCGCGATCTTGCCGGCGGGAACATCGGAATAACCGTCGGGGAGGATCATCCCTCAAGCATCCTCCCCCTCATCACTCGCCAGCAACCCCCTCACCGCCCGCTTCCATCCCGCGAGCTTCCGCTCCCGCGTCGCCCCACTCATCGCCGGTTTGAACCTCCGCTCCAGCCGCCAGTTATCAGCGAATTTCGCCGGCTCGGGATAGACGCCTGCGCTAAGCCCCGCCAGATACGCCGCGCCCAGCGCCGTCGTCTCCTGAATCATCGGGCGATCCACCGGCGCATCCAGCAAATCGGCGAGGCGCTGCATGGTCCAGTCCGACGCGGTCATGCCGCCGTCGACGCGGAGCACGGTGTTGGCGGATTTGGCCTCCGGCCAGTCGGCGCGCATCGCGGCCCAGAGATCGAAGGTCTGGTAGCAGACGCTCTCCAGCGCGGCGTGGGCGAGTTCGGCGGACGTGGTGTTGCGGGTCAGGCCGAACAGCGCGCCGCGCACGCGGGGGTTCCAGTAGGGCGCGCCGAGGCCGACAAAGGCCGGGACCAGATAAACCGACTGCGCGGAATCGGACTTGTCGGCGAGCGGGCCGGTGTCGGAGGCTTGTTCGATGACGCCGAGCCCGTCGCGCAGCCACTGCACCGCGGAGCCGGCGACGAAGATCGAACCCTCCAGCGCATAGGTGCGCTGGCCGCGCAACTGATAGGCGATGGTGGTGAGCAGCTTGTTGGAGGATTTCACCGGCGTGGCACCGGTGTTGAGCAGCGCGAAGCAGCCGGTGCCGTAGGTGGATTTCATCATGCCCGGCGCGAAGCAGGCCTGGCCGATGGTGGCGGCCTGCTGGTCGCCGGCGATGCCGCGGATCGCGATGGGGCCGCCGAACAGGTCGGGCACGCTGTCGCCGAAGTCAGCCGCGGAATCCTTCACCTCGGGCAGCATCGAGCGCGGCACGCGCAGGATGTTGAGGAGTTCGTCATCCCATTCGCCGGTGTGGATGTTGAACAGCAGCGTGCGCGAGGCGTTGGTGGCATCGGTGGCGTGGACGCGGCCGCCGGTCAATCGCCATAGCAGATACGAATCGACGGTGCCGAACATCAACTCGCCGCGTTCCGCGCGTTCTCGCGCGCCGGGAACGTGATCGAGGATCCACGCCACTTTCGTTCCTGAGAAATACGGATCGACGATCAGGCCGGTTTTTGCAGAGATCGCCGGCTCATGGCCGTCGGCTTTCAGTCGCGCGCAGATGTCGGCGGTGCGGCGGTCCTGCCAGACGATGGCGCGGTGGATCGCTTGTCCGGTGGCGCGGTCCCACACCACGGTGGTTTCGCGCTGGTTGGTGATGCCGATCGCGGCGATGTCTTTGGCCGTGAGGTTGGCCTGCTTCAGCGCCTCGCGGCAGGTGGCGATGGTCGAGGTCCAGATGTCCTCGGGCTCATGCTCGACCCAACCGGAGGCCGGAAAATGCTGCGGGAATTCCTGCTGCGCTAGCGCAGCGATGGAAATGTCCTGCCGAAACACAATCGCGCGCGAGGAGGTGGTGCCCTGATCGATGGCGAGGACGTGAGGCATGGCGGCGTTTCCCGGAATGGTTGTTGGCGCCAAGGCAAGCGGATTGGGAATGGTTCGTCAATATCGGCGCATCCCTTCCCCGGACGCAGCGCAGCGCGTAGCCCTTGCGAAGCGGTGCGCTGCAGAGCCGGGGTCCCGCTTGCTCGCGACTCGAAGAAACCGGGGTCCCGGCTCTGCGGTGCACCGCTAAGAGGCGCTGCACCGCGTCCGGGACACGAGAGTGAGCTACACCGACGCCGTCGTCACCCCGCCGTCGACCACGATGGTCTGCCCGGTCATGAAGCTCGACGCGTCGGAAGCGAGGTAGGCCACAGCACCCGCGATTTCGTCCGGCTCGCCGATGCGGCGCAAGGGCGTGGTGGCGCAGCGGCGCTTCAGGCGTTCTTCGTCTTCCCACAATGCGCGGGCGAAATCCGTTTTGACGAGGCCGGGCGCCACGCAGTTGACGCGCACGCCCTTCGGGCCCCATTCGCCGGCGAGGCTGCGGCACAACGAGAAATCCGCGGCTTTCGAAATTCCATAGGCGCCGATCACCGGCGAACCGCGCAAGCCCCCGATCGAGGAGATGATCACCACCGAGCCGCCCCCGCGTTCCGCCATCGGCGGGATCGCTTTGCTGCAGAGCCAGATGTTGCTCTTGACGTTGGAACCCATGATCTTGTCGAAGGCTTCGTCGGTGATATCGAGCAGCGGGCCGTAATAGGGATTCACGGCGGCGTTGCAAACCAGGATGTCGATCTTGCCGTAATGTTTTATCGCGCCGGATATCAGCGCATCCACCTCGGGCTTGCGCGAGATGTTGCAGGGGATGACGTGGGCGTCGCCGCCGTCCTTGCGAATGCCGTCGGCTACGGCCTCGCAGGCATCCGCCTTGCGGCTGGAGATCACCACCTTGGCGCCGAGCTTCGCCAGCAGTTCGGCCGAGGAACGGCCGATGCCGCGGCTCGAGCCGGTGAGGACGGCGACCTTGCCGGTGAGATCGAAGGGAGTGGATTGCATTACGCGTATTCCCTTTTTGCTTTCGTCATGCCGGGTTTGTCCCGGGCATCCACGTCTTTCCTTTCCTGTCGCGATAAGACGTGGATGGCCGGGACAAGCCCGGCCATGACGAACGACAGGAAGGCCCTTGCGACTACACCAATCCACCCTGCTCGCTGACGCGGCGCAGGTGGTAGTCGCTGTCGCCGAAGGTGTTCTCGATCATGGTGAGGCGCTTGAAGTAGTGGCCGATCTTGGCCTCCATGGTCATGCCGATGCCGCCGTGCAACTGGATCGCCTGCTGGCCGACGAATTTTCCGGATCTGCCGATCTGCACCTTGGCGGCGGCCACCGCATTGGCCCGCTCTTTCGGATCGTCGAAATCGGCCGCCATGGTCGCGAACATCGACATGCTGCGCGCCTGCTCGACCGCGACGAACATGTCGGCGGCGCGATGCTGCAGCACCTGGAACGAGCCGATCGGCACGCCGAACTGGGTGCGGGTCTTGAGATATTCGACGGTGGACTTAAGCGATTCATCCATCGCACCGACCGCCTCCGCGCACATCGCGATGCGGGCGTCGTCGACCACCTGCTCGATCAAGGCTAAGCCGTTCTCCGGGTCGCCGATCGCGGCGTCCGCGCCGACCTCAACGCCGGTAAATGTAATGTCGGCGGCGTGCAGGCCGTCCTGGGTCGGGTAGCCCTTTTTCGAGACGCCCTGGGCATTGCCGGGCACCAGAAACACGCCGATGCCGGTTGTGTCGCGCTGGCCGCCTTTGGTGCGTGCGGCGACCACCAGGGTGTCGGCGCTCTCGCCGTTTAGGACCACGAATTTTTCGCCGTCGATGACCCAGCCGTCGCCCTTTTTCTTGGCCGATGTCGCAACATCATTGAGATCATAGCGCGAGTTTTTTTCCAGTTGCGCGAACGCCAGCGTCTTGCTGCCGTCGATGATACCAGGAATGTACGCGGCTTTCTGTTCGGCCGAGCCGCCGCGCCGCAGGAATCCGCCGCCAAGCACCACGGTCGCAAGATACGGCTCCAGCAGCAGCGCCTTGCCCAGCGCCTCCATCACGATCATGGTCTCGACCGCGCCGGCGCCGAAGCCGCCATCGTCTTCGGAGAACGGCAGCCCGAGCAGGCCCTGCTCGGCGAGCTTGTTCCACACGCTCTTGCTCCAGCCGCCCTTTTCCTTGCCGTATTTCTTGCGGCTCTCGAAATCGTAGGCGCTGTTCAGCAGGCCGTCGACGCTGTCTTTGAGAAGCCGCTGCTCCTCGGATAGATCAAAATCCATTTTTCTTACTCTCTCCGGCTAATTCTCTTTTCGTCATGCCCGGGCCTGTCCCGGGCATCCACGTCTTCCTTTCACGAAGCAAGACGTGGATGGCCGGGTCAAGCCTGGCCATGACGGCGTGTATTGCAATGTGCCGCGTCCTCAGCGGCACAGTTATCGTCAGAGTCCCAGCACCGCCTTGGTGATGATGTTGCGCTGGATCTCGTTGGAGCCGCCGTAGATCGAGACCTTTCGGTTGTTGAAGTAGCTCGGCGCGATCTGCGCGGTCCAGTCCATCGCCTCGTTGCTGCCGTCGTCGCCATGCTCGTCATAGGGTGCCGCGAACGGGCCGATCACTTCCATCAAGAGTTCGGTAGTGGCCTGCTGGATTTCCGAGCCCTTGATCTTCAAGACCGAGGACGCCGGATTGGGCTTGCCCTTGCCGTGCTTGCCTTCGTCGGCGACCACGCGCAGCTGCGTCAGCTCCAGCGCCTTCAGCTCGATCTCGACCTCGGCGAGTTTTTCGCGGAATTTTGTGTCTTCCATCACCGGCCTGCCGCCGGATTCGACCTTGGACGCCAGTTCCTTGATGCGGCGAATCCGCTCCTTGGAGACGCCGACCCGGGCAATGCCGGTGCGCTCGTTGCCGAGCAGGAACTTTGCGTAATCCCAGCCCTTGTTCTCCTCGCCGACCAGGTTCTCCACCGGCACCTCGACGTCGTCGAAGAACACCTCGTTGACTTCCAGCCCGCCGTCGATGGTCTGGATCGGGCGCACCGTGATGCCCTTGGTCTTCATGTCGATCAGGATGAACGAGATGCCGGACTGCTTCTTCGCGGAGGGATCGGTGCGGCAGAGGCAGAAGATCCAGTCGGCGTATTGCGCCAGCGTGGTCCAGGTCTTCTGGCCGTTGACGATGTATTTGTCGCCTTTGCGCTCGGCCTTGGTTTTCAGCGAAGCAAGGTCCGAGCCGGATCCCGGCTCCGAAAATCCCTGGCACCACCAGTCATCGACATTGGCGATGCGCGGCAGATAATGCTTCTTCTGCGCTTCGCTGCCGAAGGTGTAGATCACCGGGCCGACCATGCTGACGCCGAAAGCGAGCGGCGCCGGCGCCGGGGCCATCTGCAGTTCCTCGTTGAAGATGTAATGCTGCACCGAGCTCCAGCCGGTGCCGCCATATTCTTTGGGCCAGTGCGAGACGTGCCAGCCCTTCTTGTTCAGGATGCGCCACCACTGCACCATCTCGTCCTTGCTGACGTGACGGCCCTCGACCAGTTTCTGCCGCGCCGCCGGCGGCACGTTGTCCTTGAAGAACGCTCGCACCTCGTCACGAAACGCCACTTCTTCCTTGCTGAAGCTGAGATCCATCGGATCCTCCTGTGAGTTTCAACGTCGTCCCCGCGAAGGCGGGGACCCATAACCTCCGGCAGAGGCGATTAGAAAAGGTCTCTGCCACTTTACCAAAAACGAGACGACCGCGTGTATGGGTCCCCGCCTTCGCGGGGACGACAACTACTGCACAATCTCGAATAAGCCCGCCGAGCCCATGCCGCCGCCGACGCACATGGTCACCACGGCATACTTCGCCTTGCGGCGGCGGCCCTCGATCAGGGCGTGGCCAGCGAGACGCGCGCCGGACATGCCGTAGGGATGGCCGACCGCGATGGCGCCGCCGTTGACATTGAGCTTCTCCGGATCGATGCCGAGCTTGTCGCGGCAATACAGCACCTGCACCGCGAAGGCCTCGTTCAATTCCCACAGATCGATGTCCTCGACCTTGAGGCCGTGACGCTTCAACAGCCGCGGCACCGCGAACACCGGGCCGATGCCCATCTCATCCGGCTCGCAGCCGGCGGAAACGAAGCCGCGGAAGATGCCGAGCGGTTTTAAGCCTTTTTGGGCCGCGAGCTTGTCGCTCATGATCACGGTGGCGCTGGCGCCATCCGAAAGCTGGCTGGCATTGCCGGCGGTGATGGTAAAACCTTCGCCGCGCACCGCCTTGAGGCCGGCGAGGCCTTCGGCGGTGGTTTCCGGACGCGGACCTTCATCCTTGGACAGCGTCACGTCCTTGAACGAGATTTCGCCGGTGGCTTTGTCGGCGACGCCCATCTTGGTGGTGATCGGCGCCAGCTCGTCGTTGAACCTGCCGCCCTGCTGCGCGGAGGCGGTGCGGCGCTGGCTTTCCAGCGAATATTCATCCTGGCGCTCGCGCGAGATGCCGTAGCGCTTGGCCACCGTCTCGGCGGTGTCGAGCATTGGCATGTAGACGTCTTTCTTGATCGCGACCAGTTCGGGATCGACCGCGTGGAATTTGTTGGCATGGTCGTTCTGCACCAGGCTGATCGATTCGCCGCCGCCGCCGACCGCGATCTCGACGCCGTCGAACAGCACCGAACGCGCCGCCAGCGCAATCGCCTGCAGCCCGGAGGCGCATTGGCGGTCGATGGTGGTGCCGGCCGTGGTCACCGGAATGCCGGCGCGCAGCAGCGCCTTGCGCGCGATGTTGCCGCCGGTGGCGCCCTGCTGCATGGCGCAGCCCATCACCACATCCTCGATCTCCTTCGGATCGAGCTTTGCGCGCGCCACGGCCTGACCGATGGCGTGACCGAGCAGGGTCGCACCCTCGGTGGCGTTGAGGGCGCCGCGATAGGCCTTGCCGATCGGGGTGCGGGCGGTGGAGACGATAACTGCGTCGGTCATGAACGACCTCCTGTTGCGAGTTGTTGTTGTTTGGGTTGCGGTTGCGCAGGCTGTGAGTTGCGCAATTCGTGGCGCGAGAGTTTGCCGACCGAGGTACGCGGCAGCTCATCGACAAAGTCGAGCGCCGCGGGCAGCTCATGTTTGCCGAGCTTGCCGGTAAGGAACGCGCGCAGCTCCTCGACGCTGAACGGTTCCGCGCCGGTGCGCAGCTTGACGAAAGCCTTAGCCGCTTCGCCGCGATAATCATCGGGAATGCCGATCACGATCACTTCCTGCACCGCGGGATGGGTGTAGATCGCCTGCTCGATCATCTGCGGATAGACGTTGAAGCCGCCGGAGATGATCATGTCCTTCTTGCGGTCGACCAGATAGAAATAGCCGTCGTCGTCCATATAGCCGATGTCGCCGGTGAGGAAGCGATCGCCGACGAACGCTTCCGCAGTCTCCTTCGGCCGGTTCCAGTAGCCCTTGGTGACATTCGGTCCCCTGATACGGATTTCGCCGGCTTCGCCGGGCGGAAGAACTTTCTTCGGATCGTCCAGCGACACCACGTCGAGTTCGATCCCCGGCAGCATCAGCCCGATCGAGCCCGGCTTGTCCGGTCCTTCCTTCGGGTGACCGGTGCCGGGCGAGCAGGTCTCGGTCATGCCCCAGCCGCTCTTCAGCTTCATGTTGACCTTGCGCTCGAAGATCTTCGCCACCTCGACCGGCAGCGGCGCGCCGCCTGACATGCAACTGACCAGCGACGACAGATCGCGGCTCTCCAGGTCGGGCAGGCCCGCGATCGCGATCCACATCGTGGGAACGCCGGGAAACACCGTCGCGCGCTTGACCTCGATGTCGCGCATCACGGTTTCGGCGTCGAAACGCTGATGCAGCGAGATCAGATGACCGCGCCGGAGACTGCTCAGCAGGATCACCGTCAGCGCAAAGATATGGAACAGCGGCAGCACGCAGATCACGCGCTCGATCGTGTTGCGTTCGGCCCGCGCGGGCGCGCCCCAGACATCGTAGATCGACACCGCCGAGGTCAGATTGCCGTGGCTGAGCATTGCGCCCTTGGGCAAGCCGGTGGTGCCGCCGGTATATTGCAGCAGCGCGACATCGTCGGCCGTGATCCGCGGCCATTGCGCCGGCTTGGCTGCGCCTTCGACGAACGTCTTGAAGGTAACGATCCTCGGATCGTTCGGGAGCGGGATGTGCGGATTGCCGACCGCACCCCAGTCGTCGTCCTCGCAGACGATCAGCTTGTCGAGCAGACCCTTGGCCAGAAACTTCAGCGCCATCGGCAACAGTGCCGCGAGATTGCTGGTGACGAGCACGCGCGCGCCGGAATCGCTGAGCTTGTGCGACAGCGCGATTTCTCCGTCGAGCGGACTTAAGTGCACCACGCGCGAGCCGGCCTTCAGCGCGCCGAAGAAATTGACCGGGTGGTCCGGTGAGTTGCCGAGGAACAGCGCGACGGAAGTATTTTTGCCGGTGCCCGCGCGAAGGAAGGCCGAGGCCGCGATTTCAACCTTGTCTTCCAGATCGTCATAGCTGATCGGCCTGTCGCGGAATTCGATCGCGGTGCGCGCGCCGAAGTCTTCCGCAGCCTTCGACATCAGATCGGGCAGCGTGCCACGCGCGATCGGGTCATCCCAATGCACGCCTTCCGGATAGAATTTTTCGCCGGGATGGGTCATGCGGCTGCCTGCGTCTTTTGCACAGGCTGCTCCGCAAGCGCGATGAGCCCCCTCGCCCCGCTTGCGGGGAGAGGGGGACTCTCCACGCACTCGGAATCGCGGAGAATCCCCCTCACCCGCTTCGCATCTGACGATGCGAAGCGACCTTTCCCCGCAAGCGGGGAGAGGTAAGGACCATTCGCTGAGAAGCGTACCGTCACGCCGCGGCTTTCGCCGTCTGTGCCAGCGACGCGAAGGTCTTGCCCTCCGCGGCAAGGCGCTTGAGCAGCGGCGACGGCTCCAGCGACGGATCGTTGGTTTCCCTGGCGTAATACGAAAGGCGATCGGCGATGTGCTTCAGCCCAACCTGGTCGGCGTAGAACATCGGGCCGCCGCGATAGATCGGCCAGCCGTAGCCGTAGAGCCAGATCACGTCGATGTCGCTCGGACGCGCCGCGACCTTTTCTTCAAGGATCCGCGCGCCCTCGTTGATCATCGGATACATCATGCGTTCGAGGATCTCGTCGTCGCTGACATTGCGGCGTTTGCGGCCAAGCCGCCGCAGCGTCTCGTCGATCAGCTTTTCCACTTCCGGATCGGGCATCGCCGCGCGCGATCCCGCTTCATATTTGTAGTAGCCCTTGCCGGTTTTCTGGCCGAAGCGGCCGGCTTCGCACAGCGCGTCGGCGATCTCAGACTTGATGCCGCGATCCTTGCGCGAGCGCCAGCCGATATCGAGGCCGGCCAAATCGCCCATCGCGAACGGGCCCATCGGCATGCCGAATTTGGTCACCACGGCATCGACCTGCTGCGGCAATGCGCCTTCGAACAGCAGCTTCTCCGCCTGCTTGCCGCGCTGCGCCAGCATGCGGTTGCCGACAAAGCCGTCGCAGACGCCGACCACTGCCGGCACTTTTGCAATACGGCGCGCCACCGCAACGGCGGTCGTCAACGCATCGGGTGCGGTCTTGTCGGCGCGCACGATCTCGCACAGTTTCATCACGTTGGCCGGCGAGAAGAAGTGCATGCCCAGCACGTCCTGTGGACGGCTGGTCACCTTGGCGATTTCATCGATGTTGAGATAGGAGGTGTTGGACGCCAGCACCGCGCCGGGCTTGGCGTATTTGTCGAGCGCAGTGAACACTTCCTTCTTGATCGCCATGGTTTCGAATACCGCCTCGATGATCAGGTCGGCGTCCTTGACGTTCTCGAGGCCGACCACGCCGGTGATCAGGCCCATGCGCTTGGCCGGTGCGTCGGCCGGAATGCCGCCACGCGCGGCGGTGGCCTCGTAATTCTTCTGCATCACGCCCATGCCGCGCTTGAGCTGTTCCTCGCCGGTCTCGATCAACGTGACCGGGATACCGGCGTTGGCGAACGACATCGCGATGCCGCCACCCATCGTGCCGGCTCCGATGATGGCGACGCGCTCGACATTGCGCGGTTTTGTCCCCTCGGGAACGCCGGCGATCTTGGCGGCTTCGCGCTCGGAGAAGAACGCGTAACGCTGCGCCTTGGACTGATCGCCGGTGACCAGCTTCATAAAGCCTTCGCGCTCCTTCTTCAGTCCTTCGTCGAACGGAAGATCGATGGCGGCGCCGACCGCGTCGGCGGCGGCAAACGGCGCTTCCAGGCCGCGCGCCTTTTTGGTGAGGGCCGCGACTGCGTTGGTGAAGATCGAGCGGTCGGCCTTTGCCGCCGCGAGTTTGGAATCGTCGTCGCGCAATTTGCGCAGCGGGCGCTTCTCGGCCAGCACCTTGCGCGCAAAGGCTTCGCCGCCCGACGCAGGTCCCTCGACGATCTCGTCGATCAAGCCCTGCTTCAAGGCTTCCGCGGCGCTGATCGGATCGCCGCCGACGATCATCTTGACCGCAAGTTCCGGACCGACCGCGCGCGGCAGCCGCTGGGTGCCGCCGGCGCCCGGCAGCAGGCCGAGTTTTACTTCGGGCAGGCCAAGTCTCGCCTCCTTGACCGCGACACGGAAATGACAGCCGAGTGCCACTTCCAGGCCGCCGCCCAATGCGGTGCCGTGAATCGCGGCAATGACCGGCTTCGGACAATTTTCCAGTTCGGAAATCACTTCGGCCAGGCCGGGAGGCTGCGGCGGCTTGCCGAATTCGGTGATGTCGGCGCCGGCGATGAAGGTGCGGCCGGCGCAGGTCAGCACGATCGCCTTCACTTCCGGATCGGCGGCGGCAGTTTTGACGCATTCGAAGATGCCGCGACGAACTGCCGCGCTCAGCGCATTTACCGGAGGGCTGTCCACGGTGACGATGGCGATCGCATCATGGCGTTCGAGCTTGACCACTTCACTCACGGCACTCTCCTTGAACAGCGGTTATCGATTGATTTCGCAGTGCGGAATTTAATTCCACATCTTGACAGGGAGGGTTATTTTGAAGCACGTCCCTTGTCAACGACATCAGCACAGCAGCAGGGAATGAAGCGTCCAGCCAAGAAAGCGGCGACCGATCGCAGCTTCGTCGTCGCGTTGTCTCGCGGCCTTGATGTGTTGCGCGCATTTCATCCCAACGACGGGCTTCTTGGCAATCAAGAGATCGCGGCCCGTACGAACTTGCCAAAGCCGACCATTTCGCGGCTGACCTATACTTTGACCAAGCTCGGCTACCTTACACAGGTTCCGCGGTTCGAGAAATATCAACTCGCACCGGCAGCCATGGCACTGGGGTATGCCGCCCTTGCAAATCTCGGCGTTCGGCATTTGTCCGAGTCGTTCCGGAATGAATTGATGCGACAGACCGGCGGGGCGTGCGCGGTGGGCGCGCGTGACCGGCTTAGCATGATGTATTTTGGCCAAAGCCGCAGTGAGTTGACGGTAGGCGTTCAACTGGACGTTGGATCGCGAGTGCCGATTGCAACTACGGCAATGGGCCGCGCCTATTTCTGGGCCTTGCCTGAGGGTGAGCGCAGCAACCTGCAGCGCGAACTGCGCGAGCACTACGGCCATCGCTGGCCCAAGATACGCGACGGCCTTGAACGATCCGGCGAGATCGTCGCCAAGCACGGCTTTGCCATTTCGGCGGGCGAGTGGCACGACGACATTCATGCCGCAGGTGTTTCGATGACGCTCAACGACGGAACCGGTCCTTACGCCTTCAATTGCGGCGCGCCCGCATTCCGTTTCACGGAAGACCGGCTGCGCAGCGACATTGGACCTCGTCTCGTGGCGATGGTAAGGAACATCGAAGCCGCACTCGGCGGCGCGGCGCCGCAATCAAAAAAACAGGAAAACAAAAAGATCAAGGCAGGAGGGAAAGTTGCACGTGTGGTCGAGGGGATCGGTTAGCCTTCATCGTGACCGCGGTAGCCCGATAAGTCGTTCGGGCCAAACGACATGATGCAGGCACAGCTCGCGCAGGGAAAAGCCGGTTCGGTCGATCCCCTGCTCGCGGTTCGCGACGTCAGTGTCGTGTTCGGCGGCATCATTGCGTTGAACGGCGTGTCGTTCGACATGCGTCAGGGGCAAATCCTCGGCCTGATCGGACCGAACGGCGCCGGCAAGACCACGCTGTTCAATTGTCTCTCCCGGCTTTATCAGCCCAGCAAGGGCGACATCCTGCTCGAGGGCCGGAGCATCCTGACCCGGCCGGCGCACAAGATCGCCGAGATCGGCATCGGCCGCACCTTCCAGAACGTCGCATTGTTTCCCAATCTCTCGGTGCTCGACAACGTCCGGGTCGGCACGCACGCCAAAACCAACAGCGACATCATCAGCGATTCGCTGCGATTGAAATGGGTCCGCCGCGGCGAGACCGAGCTCAACGAGCGCGTCCACGAAATCCTCGGCTATCTCGATCTCGAAGACGTAGCGCACGTCACGGTGGCCGGCCTGCCGTTCGGCACCCAGAAGCGCGTCGAACTGGCGCGTGCGTTGGCGGCGGAGCCGAAGATATTGCTGCTCGACGAGCCGGCCGGTGGCCTCAACCACGAGGAAGTTCACGTCCTCGGCGATCTGATCCGGCGGATTCGCGACGACCGCGGCGTCACTATTCTGCTGGTCGAGCATCACATGGGGCTGGTGATGTCGATCGCCGACCACGTGGTGGCTCTCAATTTCGGCCGCAAGCTCTCCGAAGGCACGCCGGCTCAGGTCCAGGCCGACCCCGATGTCATCAAGGCCTATCTGGGGAGCAAGGACCAATGACGGCGATGCTCAACGTCAAGGACCTCAGAGCTTATTACGGTCAGGTGCAGGCGCTTCACGGCCTCAGCTTTGCTCTCAACGAAGGCAGCCTGACCACGCTGCTGGGCGCCAACGGCGCCGGCAAGACCACCACGTTGCGCGCGATCTGCAACATGGTGCGTTCCACCGGCGCGATCGAATTCGACGGCGCGCCGCTCGGCAACCGCTCCACCGAAAACATCGTCCGGCTCGGCATCGCCCATGTGCCGCAGGGCCGCGGCACCTTCACCACCATGACGGTGGAGGAAAATCTCCAGCTCGGCGCCATCACCCGCAAAGACAGTAAAGGCGTCGTCGCCGACATCGAGCGGATGTACGATCACTTCCCGGTCCTGAAGCAGCGCCATACCCAGCAGGCCGGCACGCTGTCGGGCGGCGAGCAGCAGATGCTGGCGGTCGCTCGCGCGCTGATGCTGCGGCCGCGGCTGATGCTGCTGGACGAGCCTTCGTTCGGCCTCGCGCCGCTGATCGTGCGCGACCTGTTCAAGATCCTCGGCAAGATCAACCGCGACGACAAGGTCACCATCCTTGTCGTCGAGCAGAACGCGCAACTGGCGCTGGAACTCGCCGACACCGCCTATGTGATCGAGACCGGCCGTATCGTGATGTCGGGAAAAGCCAACGACATCGCGAATAACGAAGACGTCCGTAAATCGTATCTCGGATACTGAGGAGACCGGCCATGGAACTCTTTACCAACCAGGTCCTGGCCGGCATCGCCACCGGCGCGATCTATGCCTGCATGGCGCTGGCCGTGGTCATGATCTACCAGGCCATCGACCACCTCAATTTCGCGCAAGGCGAAATGGCGATGTTCTCGACCTTCATTTCCTGGCAGCTGATGCAATGGGGCGTGCCTTACTGGTGGGCGTTCCTGCTCACGCTGGCATTCTCCTTCGCCGCCGGCATCCTGATCGAGCGCCTGCTGTTCAAGCCCTTGGCGAAAGCGCCGATCCTGACCAACGTCGCCGGCTTCATCGCGCTGTACGCGATCATCAACAGCGTCGCCGGGCTGATCTGGGACTTCACCATCAAGCAGTATCCGACGCCATTCGGATCGTCGCCGTTTCTCGGCAGCCAGCTGATCTCGACCCATCAGGCCGGCATGATCGGCGTCACCGTGGTCCTGCTGATCCTGCTCTATATGTTCTTTCAGTTCACGCGGGTGGGCCTTGCGATGCGCGCCGCGGCAGCAATGCCGGAGTCGGCGCGGCTGGTCGGCATCAACACCTCATGGATGATCGCGCTGGGCTGGGGCATGGCTGCCGCGATCGGCTCCATCGCCGGCATCCTGATCGCGCCGGTGGTGTTTCTGGAGCCGAACATGATGGGCGGCGTGCTGATCTACGGATTTGCCGCGGCCGTGCTGGGCGGACTGACCAGTCCGCTCGGCGCCGTGGTCGGCGGTTTCCTGGTCGGCGTGTTCGAAAATCTTGCCGGAACTTATATTCCCGGTGTCGGCAATGAACTGAAACTGCCGATCGCGCTGGCGCTGATCATCACCGTATTGGTCGTCAAACCCGCCGGCCTGTTCGGCCGGCCCATCGTGAAGCGAGTTTGATCATGAGCGCCGTTCAGGAAGCCGTCACCGAAGCCCCGGCGATCGACGCCGTTCCCAAGAAGGCGATGACGCTCAGCCTCGGTACCTCGCTGATCGTGCTGCTGCTGTTCCTCGTCGTGCCGCTGTTCGTCAAGAACTTCATCATCTTCCAGCTCACCACCGTGCTGATCTACGGCATCGCGGTGCTAGCGCTCAACATCCTGACCGGCGGCAGCGGACAGTTTTCGCTGGGCCAAAGCGCGTTCTACGCAGTCGGCGCCTATACGTCGGCTATCCTGATCGAACATGCCGGCATGAACTATGCGTTGACGCTGCCCATTGCCGGGATCATCTGCTTTGGCTTCGGGTTTCTGTTCGGACTGCCCGCGCTACGCTTGAGCGGTGTCTATCTGGCGCTCGCGACCTTCGCGCTGGCGACCGCGATGCCGCAACTCCTGAAACTCGGCTTTTTCGAGCACTGGACCGGCGGCGTGCAGGGTCTGGTCGTCACCAAACCGGATGCGCCGTTCGGGCTGCCAATGTCGCAGGACACGTGGCTGTATTATTTCACGCTGGCGATCGCGATCGGCATCTATATCGCCGCGGTCAATCTGTTGAGATCGCGCTCCGGCCGGGCCTTGATGGCGATCCGCGACAACGAGATCGCGGCTTCCGCCATGGGCGTCGACGTTGCCCTGTACAAGACCCTGGCGTTCGGCGTCAGCGCCGGCATCACCGGCGTTGCCGGAGGCCTCGGCGCCATCGCGGTGCAATTCGTCGCACCCGACAGCTATACCATCCAGCTCGCGATCGCGCTGTTCTTAGGCATGGTGGTCGGCGGCGTCGGATGGCTGCCGGGATCGATCATCGGCTCGGCCTTCATCGTGTTCGTTCCCAACATCGCGGAAGGGATTTCAAAGGGCCTTTCCGGCGCGGTGTTCGGCGTGCTGTTGTTCATCGTCATCTTCCTTGTTCCGCACGGCGCAAGGCAGGTGGCATTCGTCGCCCAGAGCCTGATTGGTAAACTCAGGAAAAACTAGAAGGAAAAACTATGCGTTCCAGACAACAACTACGTATCGCCGCGTTCTCGACGGCGGTCATCGCTTTCGCGGCCTTTAGCGGCAGCGCACTCGCCCAGAAGAAATACGACACCGGTGCGACCGATACCGAGATCAAGATCGGCAACATCATGCCCTACAGCGGCCCCGCCTCGGCCTATGGCGTGATAGGCAAGACCGAAGAGGCCTACTTCAAGAAGATCAATGCCGAGGGCGGCATCAAGGGCCGCAAGATCAATTTCCTCACCTATGACGACGGCTATAGCCCGCCGAAGGCGGTCGAGCAGGCCCGCAAGCTGGTGGAGAGCGACGAGGTTCTGCTGATTTTCAATTCGCTGGGCACACCCTCGAATTCGGCGATCCAGAAATACATGAACACCAAGAAAGTGCCGCAACTATTTGTCGCAACCGGCGCCACCAAGTGGAACGATCCGAAGGATTTTCCGTGGACCATGGGCTGGCAGCCCAGCTACCAGAGCGAAGCGCGCATATACGCCAAGTATTTGATGAAGGAAAAGCCGGCCGGCAAGATCGCGATCCTTTATCAGAACGACGATTTCGGTAAAGACTACCTCAAGGGCCTGAAGGATGGCCTCGGCGCCAAGGCGTCGATGATCATCGCCGAGGAAAGCTACGAGACCACCGAACCGACCATCGACAATCACATCGTCAAACTGAAGGCTACCGGCGCCGACGTCTTCATCAACATCTCGACGCCGAAATTCGCAGCCCAGGCGATCAAGAAGATCGCCGAAATCGAGTGGAAGCCGATGCATATCGTTTCCAACGTCTCCGCATCGGTGGGCGGCGTGATCAAGCCGGCCGGCTTCGAGAATGCGCAAGGCATTCTCTCGGCCGCCTACGCCAAGGACGGCGCCGACTCGCAGTGGGACAAGGATCCCGGGATGATGAAATTCTTCGCCTTCCTGGAGAAGTATTATCCCGAAGCCAACAAGCTCGACGGCTCCGTGGTGTTCGGCTACGGCGTCGCCCAGACCATGGTGAAGGTGCTGGAGATGTGCGGCGACGATCTCACCCGCGCCAACGTCATGAAGCAGGCGGCGAACCTGAAGGATTTTGAGCCCGACACCCTGCTGCCCGGCGTGAAGATCAACACCAGCGCCACCGATTTCGCCCCGATCGAGCAGCTGCAGATGATGCGGTTCAAGGGCGAGAAGTGGGACCTGTTCGGCGACATCATCAGCGGCGAAATCACCAACTGAGAGTCTCCGCGATCTTTTTACCTCTCCCCGCTTGCGGGGAGAGGTCGAAGCCGGAGCGCAGAAGGCCTCGGGTGAGGGGGACTCTCCAAGCACTCGGACTCGCGGATGATCCCCCTCACCCGGATGTCATCTTCAATGCCATCCGACCTCTCCCCGCAAGCGGGGAGAGGCGGTCTTGTCAATAAAGAAGCCCCCTGCGACCAAGGTCGCAGGGGGCTTTTTCTTGCTGGCCGCGCTCACGCGCGAAAACGTCATGAAGCAGGCCGCAAGCCTGAAGGACTTCGCACCCGATACGCTGATCCCCGGCATCAAGATCAACACCTCGGCCACCGACTATGCGCCGATCGAACAACTGCAGATGATGCGGTTCAAGGGCGGCAAATGGGAGCTGTTCGGCGACATCATTAGCGCCGAGCAAGGCAGCTGATCTACGCCTAAAGTCAAACAAGCGCTCCCGAATATTAACCCTCCGCGGCATCTCGCGGAGGGCTTTGTGTTGAAGGCCACGGGCAAATGGTATTCAATGACGGCAGTTGGAAAGGCTTTCGCTCAAGAAAAGCCGCGACACGACACACGCACAGATCATCAATCAGGGAGAACCGGAATGCCTGCATTCACGAACAGACTTGCCATTTTCTCGGCAGCCTTCGCGGTGCTCGCCGCATCGTCAAGCGGCGCGCTCGCGCAAAAGAAATACGATACCGGTGCCACCGACACCGAAATCAAGATCGGCAACATCATGCCCTATAGCGGCCCCGCCTCCGCCTATGGCGTGATCGGCAAGACCGAAGCGGCCTACTTCAAAAAGATCAACGATGCCGGCGGCATCAACGGCCGCAAGATCAATTTCATCTCTTACGACGACGCCTACAGCCCGCCGAAGACGGTGGAGCAGGCCCGCAAGCTGGTCGAGAGCGATGAAGTGCTGCTGGTATTCAATTCACTGGGCACGCCATCCAATTCTGCGATTCAGAAGTACATGAATTCGAAGAAGGTGCCGCAGCTGTTCGTCGCCACCGGCGCCACCAAGTGGAACGATCCGAAGGAGTTTCCATGGACCATGGGATGGCAGCCGAATTATCAAAGTGAAACCCAGATTTACGCAAAATATATCCTGAAAAATAGCCCGAACGCCAAGATCGCGGTCATGTTCCAGAACGACGATTACGGCAAGGACTATCTGAAAGGATTGAAGGACGGGCTTGGCGCCAAAGCGTCGTCGATGATCGTCGCCGAGGAGAGCTTCGAAACATCTGAGCCTTCGATCGACGGCCACATCGTCAAATTGAAATCCACCAATGCCGACATTTTCGTCAATATCGCGACGCCGAAATTCGCGGCGCAAGCCATCAAGAAGATGGCCGAGATCCAGTGGAAGCCGCAGCACTTCCTCAACAACGTTTCGGCCTCGGTCGGCAGCGTGATCAAGCCGGCCGGTTACGAGAACTCCCAGGACATCATTTCCGCCGCCTATCTGAAGGACGCTTCCGATCCGCAGTGGAACAACGATGCCGGTATGAAGGAATTCTATGCCTTCATGAAGAAGGATTTCCCGGAAGGCGATGCGCTCGACGGCGGAACCGTGGTCGGATACGGCGTATCGCAAACCCTGGTTCAGGTGCTGAAGCAGTGCGGCGACAACCTCACCCGCGAAAACGTCATGAAGCAGGCGGCGAGCCTGAAGGATTTCCGTACCGAGGTTCTGCTGCCCGGCATCAAGATCAACACCGGCCCGGCCGACTTCGCCCCGGTTTCCTCGCTTCAGCTGATGAAGTTCAAGGGTGAGAAGTGGGAGCTGTTCGGCGACGTCATCAGTGCCGATGCGGGGGGCTGACCCTATCGTGCCCCGGACGCGGTGCGGCATTCTTCATGCCGCTCCGCAGAGCCGGGACCGTCACGAACACTGAGCTTTGTTACGACCCCGGATCAGCAGCGCACCACGCCGCGAAGTGCGTCGCGCTGCGCAGCATCCGGGGACGATCAAAACCCCCGCACCTTGCGGGGGTTTTCTTTTGCACCGATTGGATGGATAACGGAATCCCATGTTTCGATCTCACATAACGCCATGACCGACCGACGCCCTCTCCTGCGCGCGATGTTCGACGCCGCCGTGGCCGCCGCGCATCCCGACGTGGTGCTCGCATCGCATCTGCGCCCGGTGCCCAAGGGTCGGGTGATCTGCCTCGCCGCCGGCAAGGGCGCCGCGGCGATGGCCGCGGCCGCGGAGCGGCATTACCTCGATGCGCTCGAACTCGATCCTTCGCGGCTCGCCGGGATCGCCACCACGCGCCATGGCCATGGCGTTCAGACCCGGCGGATCAGGGTGATCGAGGCCGGACATCCGGTGCCCGACGAGGCCGGCCTCAAGGGCGCCGACGACAGTCTGAAACTGGCTGCAAGCGCGACGTCGGACGATCTGCTGCTGGTGCTGTTGTCGGGCGGCGGCTCGGCGAACTGGACCGCGCCGGCGGACGGGATCAGCTTCGCGCAGAAGCAGCAGGTGACCCGCGCCTTGCTGCGCTCCGGCGCGCCGATCGGCGAGATCAACACCGTCCGCAAGCATCTGTCGCGGATCAAGGGCGGCCGGCTCGCACGCGCCGGACAGCGCGCGGAAATCGTAACGCTGGCGATCTCCGACGTGCCGCGCGACGACCCTTCCGCGATCGCGTCGGGACCGACGGTGCCCGATCCAACCACGCTTGCGGACGCCCGCGCGCTGGTCGCGAAATACGGATTGAAGCTCGACGACGCGGTCGGCCGCGCGCTGGACGACGCGGCCAATGAGAGCTGCAAGCCCGGCGACGCAGCCTTCGCGCGCGCGCATTTCGAACTGATCGCGCGCCCGCGCAATTCGCTCGATGCCGCGATCAGAAAGGCGAAGGAAGCGGGCTACGAGATCGTCGATCTCGGCGCCGACCTCGAAGGCGAGGCGCGCGGCGTCGCCGCCGACCATGCGCGGCTCGCCTTGCAGGCGCGCGCGCAGGGCAAGCAACTGGCGATCCTGTCGGGTGGCGAGCTCACCGTGACCGTGCGCGGCAGCGGCCGCGGCGGCCCCAACCAGGAATACGCGCTGGCGCTGGCCGGCCTGCTCAAGGACACGCCGGGCATTTCGGCATTGGCCGGAGACACCGACGGCGCCGACGGCGGCGCCGGAAGTGCTGCTGATCCTGCCGGCGCCATGATCGATCAGCAAACGTTTGCGAAAATGCAATCGCTCGGGCTCGATCCGCAAAAATATCTCGACAACAATGACGCCACAGCATTTTTCGAAGCGACTGGCGATTTGCTGCTCACAGGCCCGACGCTGACCAACGTCAATGACGTCAGAGTGATCCTGGTAGATCGGGTGTAGGCGCGCATTACGCCGTCATTCCGGGGCGGCAGCGAAGCGAGCGAGCCCGGAATCCATAACCACCGTCGTGAGTATGGATTCCGGGGCCTCCGCCCAGAGGCGCATCCCGGAATGACGAAATTCTAAAACTCCGCCGCAATTTTCGCCAGCATCGTCAGCAGCGCCGCGCGGTTGGACGGGCCGAGCAACTCGTTGAGTCTCGCCTCGTGTTTGGTGGCGACCAGCTTTTTCGCGCGCGCCAGCACCGCCCTGCCCTTGTCGGTCAGCATCAGGATGTGCGAGCGGCGGTCATTGGTGGAGCGCATCCGCACGCACAATTCGCGACTTTCCAGCCCGTCCAGCATCGCCACGAAATTCGGCCGCAAGATGCCCAGCGTGTTGGCGATCTCGGTCTGGTTGCGGCCGGGATTCTTGTCGAGCAGCAGCAACACCGAGAACTGCGCCGGCGTCAGCTGCAGCGGCGCCACGCAGCGCAGAAAATCCTCGAACACCTTGAGCTGCGCGCGCTTGAGCGAATAGCCGAGCAGTTCGGACAATTCGCCCATCTGCAGCGCTTCGTTGCCGGCGCCGTCCAGCGGTTCGTCCTTGCGCATCTTCGCCGCATCGACGGCGGTCTTGGAAACAGTCATCGCTCGTCACCCGCAATCCCGGTAGGTTGAAACGACCCGGCGCGCGGGTCTTGAGGTTATATCTGATAATTGTTATGAGCTATATCAAATAGGCGCAGCATTCAACTGCTGTTATTCTGGCATCGGAAGGCCCCAACAAGGCGCATGGCGGGCCTGACGCGTGAGGGGGAAGCGCTTGAATTCGACGATTCTGCTGTTTCTGCTGCAGGACGGCATCACCAACGGCGCGATCTATGCGCTGCTCGGGCTGGCGCTGGTGCTGGTGTTCGCGGTCACGCGGGTGATCCTGATTCCGCAGGGCGAATTCGTCACCTATGGCGCGCTGACCTATGCGACGCTGTCGGCCGGCCAGGTGCCGGGCACCGCGCGGCTCGCAGTGGCGATGGGTTTCGTCGCGTTTTGCCTCGATATATTCAGCGCCCGCAGGTCACTGAACCTGCGGCGCATGCTGCGCGCGCTGGCGGTCAATATTCTTCTTCCTCTCGCCGTTCTCGCGGTGACGACCTGGCTCGCCAGCCGACAGACCCATATCGCCGTCAACATCGCGCTGTCGCTGGTGATCGTCGCGGCGATCGGACTGTTTCTCTATCGCATCGCGTTCCAGCCGATCGCGCATACCTCGGTGCTGGTGCTGCTGATCGCCTCGGTCGGCTGCCACCTCGCGATGCAGGGTTTTGGGCTGGTGTTCTTCGGGGCCGAGGGCCAGCGCGGCCCGACGATTTCCAATATGGCCTTCACGGTCGGCCAGTTGCGTTTCACCGGCCAGAACATCGCCGTCTATGCTATCACCATCACCTTCATCGTCGGGCTGTGGCTGTTCTTCGGATACACGCTCTACGGCAAGGCGCTGCGCGCCACCGCGGTCAACCGGCTCGGCGCGCGGCTGGTCGGCATCCGGACCTCGCTCTCGGGACAGCTGGCATTTCTTCTCGCGTCCGTGATCGGCGCGATTTCCGGCATCCTGATCGTGCCGATCACCACGCTGTATTACGACACCGGATTTCTGATCGGCCTGAAGGGATTTATCGCCGCAATCATCGGCGGCCTCGTCAGCTATCCGCTCACCGCGGTCGCAGCCCTGGTGGTCGGCACCGTCGAAGCCTTCTCCTCGTTTTACGCCAGCAACTACAAGGAAGTCATCGTCTTCACCTTGATCCTTCCCGTACTCGTGCTGCGGTCGCTGGCGGCGCCCGCGGTCGAAGAGGAAAAGGACTAAAGCGCGATGACGCAGCGTTTTCCTGTCCTCGTGTTCGCGCTGGTAATGGCAGCGATCCCGTTCATCCCCGGCATGCCGCCGTTCTGGATCGTGCTTCTCGACAATATCGGCCTCGCCGCGCTGGTGGCGATGGGGCTGGTGCTGCTGACCGGCGTCGGCGGCCTCACCTCGTTCGGCCAGGCCGCGTTTTGCGGTTTTGGCGCATACACCACGGCGGTGCTGACCACCGCCTACGGGATGTCACCATGGCTGACGCTGCCGCTGGCGCTACTCGTAAGCGGCGGCGCCGCGGTGCTGCTCGGCATCATCACGGTACGGCTATCGGGCCACTATTTGCCGCTCGGCACCATCGCCTGGGGCATCGCGCTGTTCTACCTGTTCAGCAAGCTCGAATTCCTCGGCCGTAATGACGGTATTTCGGCTATTCCACCGCTGACGATCGGGCCTTTAAAAATGCTCGATCCCGGCACGATCTATTTCGTGATCTGGATCGCGGTGATCCTCTCCGCGGTGCTGTCGATGAACCTGCTGGATTCGCGCACAGGCCGCGCCATCCGCGCGCTGCGGCGCGGCCACGTCGCCGCCGAAGCCTTTGGCGTGCAGACCCCACGCGCGAAATTGCTGGTGTTTATTTACGCTGCGGTGCTGGCCGGCCTCTCCGGCTGGCTCTATGCGCATTTCCAGCGCGCCGCGAATCCGACGCCGTTCGGCGCGCAGGCCGGCATCGAATATCTGTTCATCGCCGTGGTCGGCGGCGCCGGCTATGTCTGGGGCGGCGTGCTGGGTGCCGCCATCGTCGTCGTGCTCAAAGAGATTCTGCAAAGCTACTTGCCCTTGATCTTCGGCGGCCAGGGCCAGCTCGAAATCATCGTGTTCGGCATCATGCTGGTGGTGCTGCTGCAGCTGGCGCCGACCGGGGTCTGGCCATGGCTGATGTCGCTGCTGCCATTCGACATCAACCGCAAGCGGCCGGACACGTCGATTGCGCGGCTCGCGCACGCCCGCCCGAACGTGGAATCCGGCGCGCTGCTGACGATCGACAACGCGCGTAAACAGTTCGGCGGCGTCATCGCCGTCAACAATGTCTCTTTCGACGTGCGGCCCCGGGAAATCGTCGCCTTGATCGGGCCCAACGGCGCCGGCAAGAGCACCACCTTCAACCTGATCACCGGCGTGCTGACCTCGTCCGGCGGCACCATCTCCCTGCTCGGCAAGAACATCGACAACGCGCCGCCGCAGGAGGTGGTAAAACTCGGCGTCGCCCGCACCTTCCAGCACGTAAAACTGGTGCCGGACATGACGGTGCTGGAAAACGTCGCGATCGGCGCGCATCTGCGCGGCCGCGCCGGCGCCATCGCCAGCATGCTGCGGCTTGACCGCGCCGATGAGGCTGGACTGCTGGCGGAAGCCGCGCGGCAGATCGAGCGCGTGGGCTTGAGCGAACAAATGAATCAACTCGCGGGCTCGCTCTCGCTGGGCCAGCAGCGCATTGTCGAGATCGCGCGCGCGCTGTGCGTCGATCCGATCCTGCTGCTGCTCGATGAACCGGCGGCGGGCTTGCGGCACAAGGAGAAACAGCAGCTCGCGTCGCTGCTGCGGCAACTGCGCGACGGCGGCATGTCGGTGCTGCTGGTGGAGCACGACATGGGTTTCGTGATGGATCTGGCCGACCGCATCGTGGTGCTGGATTTCGGTACCAAGATCGCGGAAGGCGTGCCCGACGCGATCAAGCGCAATCCCGACGTTATAAAGGCCTATCTTGGAGCCGCGTCATGAGTGCGCTGCTGAAGGTCTCCGATGCGCATGTTGCCTACGGCAAGGTCGAGGCGGTACGCGCCGTGTCGCTTGAAGTGCGTGACGACGAGATCGTCACCATCATCGGCGCCAACGGCGCCGGCAAGACCACGCTCTTGAATGCCATCATGGGCATTCTTCGGCTCAAGGGAGGTGCTGCGTTCGCGGGCGCGGACATGGCGCCACTCGAGATCGAGGACCGCGTCGCGGCGGGCTTGAGCCTGGTGCCGGAGCACCGCGAGCTGTTCAGCACCATGGACGTCGAAGACAATCTGCAGCTCGGCGCGTTCCGGATCGCGAAGGCGGCCGCAGCGCTGGCCTTCGAGCGAGTCTACACGCTGTTTCCGCGCCTGAAGGAACGGCGCAGACAGCTGGCGGGAACTCTGTCCGGCGGCGAGCAGCAGATGCTGGCGATGGGCCGCGCGCTGATGGGGGCCCCAAAACTGTTGATGCTGGACGAACCGAGCCTTGGCCTCGCGCCGATCATCGTCGCGGATATTTTCCGCACCATCGGCGAGTTGCGCGCGGCCGGCGTCTCGGTGCTGCTGGTCGAGCAAAACGCGCAGGCGGCATTGCAGATCGCGGACCGGGCCTATGTGATGGAACTGGGTGAGTTCATTTTGGACGGGGCTGCTGCGGACATCGCCAGCAACCAGCGCGTGGTCGCGAGCTATCTCGGCTTCCAGCACGAAGGCGCGAGCGGGATATAAGCAGAACGCCGGCCGCATCCTCGGCGTCATCGCCGGGCTTGTCCCGGTGATCCACGTCTTACTTTGCGAGGGCCAAGACGTGGATGGCCGGGACAAGCCCGGCCATGACGAATGTGGGGATGACGTTTACTGCGCCGGCGTGTACTTCCCGTCCTTCACGGTCAGGATGATGCGGGCGCGGTCGTCGAGGCCGTAGCGATCCTTTTCGGTGAAGTTGTAGACGCCCTGGCTGGCTGCCAGTTCCTTCTCGCTCATCAAGGCCTGACGGATCGCTTCGCGGAATTCCGGCGTTCCCGGCTTCGCGGTCTTCAACGCCACCGGCACGACGCGCTCGAGAATCTTGAATGCATCGTAGGAGTGGCCGGCGAACTGGCTACGGCTGTTGGCGCCGTATTTGGCTTCATAGGCGGCGTTGAGCGCAAGGCCCGGCTTCTTGGTGAGCGCGCTGTCGGGCTGGCCTTCCGGATTCATCACCGGGCCGGACGCCATGATGACGCCCTCGGCGGCCGGACCCGCGATGCGGATGAAGTCCATGCTGGCGGCGCCGTGGTTGTGGTAGATTAATCCCTTGTAGCCGCGCGCGCGCAGTTCGGTCTGCGGCAATGCCGCGGCCGTGCCTGACCCACCGACCAGGATCGCGTCCGGATTGGCGGCGATCAGCTTCAGCACCTGCCCCGTGACCGACGTATCCGGGCGCGCATAGCGCTCCTCATCGACAATCGTGATGCCCAGCGGCACGCCCTGGGTCTTGAGATCGTTGAACCACAGGTCGCCATAGGAATCGGAGTAACCGATATAGCCGACGGTTTTGATATTGTGCGCCTTCATGTGCTCGTAGAGGCCCTTGCCCATCAGCGGCACCGGCTGCGGCATCGCCACCGACCATTTGGCGCGCTCCGGCGTAATCGGGAACGGCGCGAGGCTGAGATGCGGAACGCCGGCTTCATTGGCGACTGTCGATACCGCGACCGTCGGCGGCGTCGTGGATGAGCCCATGATGATGTCGGCCTTGGATTCGGTGACGAAGCGGCGGGCGTTGGTGGTCGCGGCAGTCGGGTCACCGCCGTCATCGAGCACGATGACTTTCAGCGGCACGCCGCCGATTTCCTTCGCTACGAAATCAAGCGCGTTGCGTTCGGGAATGCCGAGCGCCGCGGCGGGGCCCGTGGTGGTGACGGTGATGCCGATCACGATTTCATTGCTCTGCGCCAAAACCGGAGATCCCGGCAGCGCCAGCGCCGCCATGGCCACGGCTGACAAAAACAGCTTTTTCATTCATTCCTCCCGTTGGTGTTGTTGTTTTCCTAGTCGAATTAGGCCGCCGGATCACCCCTTCTTTAGGTTATGCCGTCAGCCCTTCATGAATTTTGCAATGATCTCCTCCGGCACGGCGGCCGACTTCAGCCTGCCGGGATCGTCCGGATGGCGGCCGACCAGCACGCGGGTTTCGAACGCCTCGATCGCCAGCGCCTCACCCTTGAAGACCTTGTGGGTCACATCGAAACTCGACCGCCGCCAGGCCTCGACCCGGCTCTCGATGGTGATCCAGTCGCCATGCGTGGACGCGATATGGAATTTCGCGCGGGTATCGACCATCGGAATGCCGACCAGGCCGTACTTCTTGACGATGTCCTGCTTGGAGAAGCCGGCGGCCTCGAACATGATCGAGGTGGAGTCGTCGAACATCTCGAAATAGCGCGGGTAATACACGATGTTGGCGGGGTCGCAGTCGCCCCACTGGATCTGCACCTCGCGGCGGTGAACGAACATGGTCCGGCCCCCGGCCTATTTCGGCGCCATGCGCAGCGAGGCATCGAGCCGCACGACTTCGCCGTTGAGATATGGGTTGTCGATCATGTGCAGCGCCAGCGAGGCGTACTCATCCGGCGAGCCCAGCCGGTGCGGAAACGGAATGGCCGAGGCGAGGCTGTCCTGCGCCGCCTGCGGCAACGCGCCGAGCAGCGGCGTCAGGAACAGGCCGGGTGCGATGGTCAGCACGCGGATACCGAACTGCGCCAGTTCGCGCGCGATCGGCAGCGTCATGCCGACGATGCCGCCCTTCGACGCCGAATAAGCCGCCTGCCCGATCTGTCCGTCATAGGCCGCGACCGACGCGGTGGAAATGATGACGCCGCGCTCGCCGCCATCGAGCGGCTCGAGCTTCGTCATTTCCGCCGCCGCAAGCCGCAGCATGTTGAACGAGCCGATCAGGTTGACCCGGATCACGCGGTCGAAGTCGGCCAGGCCATGCGGCCCTTCGCGGCCGACCACGCGCTTGGCGACGCCGATCCCGGCGCAGTTCACCAGTACGCGCGCCGGCCCATGCGCCTTCGACGCCGCGATCACGGCCGCTTCGCCGGACGCGGCATCGGCGACGTCGCAGGCCACCGCGACACCGCCGATCTCCTTGGCCAGTTCCTCGGCCAGTTTTATGTTGAGGTCGCATACCGCAACCCTGGCGCCTTGCGCGGCAAGTTTTCGCGCGGTGGCCGCACCCAGCCCCGATGCGCCTCCGGTGACGATGGCGGCCTGATCCTTTAATTGCATGGTTTCCTCCGGGTGCGTTTACTTAAGTGAGATGATTTGCGCGATGGGCGATGCCGAATAAAGCGCGTCGATCAGACCTGCGCGATGCTCCAGCACCGCGCGCTGGTTGATCGAGCCCTTGTCGGTGACCTCGCCCTTGTCGATCGACAGCGGCGTATCGAGCAGCACCGCGCGGGTGATGCGCGTCGATGAACCGGTTGCATTAACGGCGAATTGTTTCAGCCGCGCGGCGAATTCTTGCCGAATGGTCGGATCGGAAGCGGTTGCCGCAAGATCGCCGCCGGTCAGCGCCGGGTTGACGATGCGGCAGCCGTCGAGATCGAGAATAACCAGCGCCGACAATTCGTTGCGGTTGATGCCGGCGATCACCGCATCGCGCACCAGCGGTGCACAGGCCGCGACAAAGCGCGCACGCAGTGGCCCGACGCTGACCCAGGTGCCGCTGCCGAGCTTGAAGTCTTCGGAAATCCGTCCGTCGAAATCGAAGCCGGCATGAAAATCATCCGGATCGACCGGCTTGATCGCATCGCCGAATTTGTAGAAGCCTTCCTCATCGAACGCGGCGGTGGTCAGTTCCGGCTGCCGCCAATAGCCCGGCGTGACGTTAGGGCCCTTGGCACGGACTTCGAGCTTGCCGTTGTTGGGAATAAGCTTTGCGTCATTGCCCGACACCGGCAGGCCGACATGGCCGGAGCGGCTGGTGGCAGGGCGTACCGACATGAAGAACGGCGCGGTTTCGGTTGCGCCCAAGCCTGTCAGCATCGGCACGCGAAAGCCGGTTTCCTGCACCGCCAACTCGTCGAGCGAATTCCAGACATAGGGCGACAGCGCAGCGCCTGAGAAGAACATCGCGTGCAGGCGAGCGAAGAATTTTTGCCGCAAGGCTTTGTCGTCGCGCAGATAGGGCAGCAGTGATTCGTAGCCTTTCGGCACGTTGAAATACACCGTCGGCGAAATCTCGCGCAGATTGCGCACGGTTTCCGCGATGCCGCCGGGCGTCGGCTTGCCCTCGTCCAGGTACATTGAGCCGCCGTTGAACAACGTCAGGCCGATATTATGATTGCCGCCAAAGGTATGATTCCACGGCAGCCAGTCGACGATCACCGGCGGCTCGTCCTTCAAAAACGCGAGCGTCTCGCGCAGCATTACCTGATTGGCGCAGATCATGCGCTGGGTGTTGATGACCGCCTTCGGGTTGCCGGTCGAACCCGAGGTGAGCAGGAATTTTGCGATCGTATCGGGGCCGATGGCGTCGTGCGCAGCGTCGAGGCGTGCAAGCTCCGGCATTGCCAGCAAGTCCGCCAGCCTGGTTACGTCGCGGCCGGGCACCTCTCCGCGTGACACAATGATCTCGGTCTCGGCTGGAACATTGGCGCGCAGCGCATCGGCGAACGCGCTGGCGTTATCGGCGACCACCAGGCCCGGCGTCAGCAGCTTCATGAGAAAGCCGAGCTTGCCGTAATCCTTTGAGATCAGAGAATAGGCGGGCGATACCGGACAGAACGGAATGCCGGCGTACAACGCGCCGAACGCCATCAGCGCGTGATCGATCGAATTGCCAGATAGAATGACGATGGGCTTCTCAGGCGAAAGAGCTCGCGCGAGCAATGCCGAGGCGATGTGCCGGGTCGAGGCCAGCAGTTGCGCGTAGGTGATGGTGCGCCATCCGCTGCCGGCATCTCGCTCCGCCATGAAGATGCGGTCCGGCTCCGCCCGGGCCCAATGATGCAGGCGATCAGTGATCCGGACCGGATAATCGCCTAGCGCGGCCTTGGGGCGGAGATAGATGGTGCCGTCGCCGCGACGGTCGATGGTCACGGCGGGATCGCCGAACGAAATCGCGCGCAGCGGATGCGCGGCGCTCGACGTGCCGCCCTCTCCGGCCGGAACCGACATTGTTTTCGGAATCGCGCTCATGTCAGGTCGGTTTTACCTTGGCGGTCTTGCGGTCGAGAAACGCACGAATGCGTGTTTTAGCCTCCTTGTCGCTCTGCGCCACCGTCGCCATCAGCGATTCCATCAAGAGGCCGGTTTGCGGATTGGCCTCGGCGATCATCGGCAGCGCCTGCAACACCGCGAAATTGGTCAGCGGCGCGTTGGCCGCGACGCGCTCAGCCAGTTCCATCGCCTTGGCCAGCGCGCCACCGGCTTCGGTGAGGTATTGCGAAAAACCGTAGGCGGCGCCCTCGGTGGCGGAATAGACCCGGCCAGTCAGCATCATGTCGGTCATCCGCGCGACACCGATCAGCCGCGGCAGCCGCACCGATCCACCGCCGCCGACGAAAATGCCGCGCTGCCCCTCCGGCAGCGCATAATACGCGCTCGGTTCGGCGACGCGAATATGCGCGGCGCAGGCCAATTCCAGCCCGCCGCCGATCACGGCGCCCCGGAGCGCCGCGATTACCGGGACGCGGCTGTATTGAATGCGGTCGAACACCCGGTGCCACATCTGCGAATGGATCAGGCCCGCGGTGGCATCCTGCTCGGTCAGTTCGGACAAATCGAGCCCGGAGGAGAAATGCTCGCCGATGCCGTGGATGACCACGGCGCCGATGCCGTCCGGAAGATTGGAGAAGCAGTCCTGAATCGCCAGGATAATGCCGTCGTTCAGCGCATTGCGCTTGGCGGGGCGGTTGAGGCCCACGGTCAGCACCGGGCCGGTTTGCCCGATGGTGAGCAGCGCGGCAGAGCCTGCGGTTGCGGCAGAGGCGGCGTTTCCCATAGCGGTAATTGTTTCCTGCTTAGAATAGTTATATTTTATAACGAATTCGGCGAGAGTCAATGAAAACCGTGGTCCCGACCACGTTGCAGGAATGGTATCAAGAGTAAGATCGAACCCACAGGATTGGTACGTGAAAAGAACTGAACGGAGCTGGCGGGTTCGTCTGTCCGAAGTCTTTCGGGTACTGAGCTATGTCCTGTTCCTGTCGTCTTTGGTCGCTGTAGCGTTCAACCATGCCCGAGGTTACCAAATACTCCTGAATGGCCTGTTCGGATTGGTGTGGTTCTCAGCTAACTGGCCGTGGCTTGGAAACTTGGCCTTGTTTGCAGCTTGGGTCTCTTTGGCCAAGCGGGCAAACATTACGGCCGCTGTCTTCAGTGCCGCTGCGTTAGTCGCTGCCTCGCGCGTTTTTTCGTTTCCGAAATTTATGTACGACTACGAATCCGGGATGGCCGACAAAATAGAATATTTTGGTCCCGGCTACTGGCTTTGGTCGGCGAGCATGGTGTGTGCATTACTCGCTGCGCTTATGTATTTAAGCATGCCAAAGCCCGGCTTCTTTGAGAAAGGTGACTAAGAAATGGATTTCTGCGGGTCTACTCCCGGTCACAGCACCTGATGCACGTCGAGCTCGACGCGGTCGGGATGTCGGGCGCCGACGCCGATGAACAGGTTTTCCATCAGCCAGCGGTATTTTTCCGAGCCGGTCTCGAATTTCGGCACCGAGCGGAAATAGATCAGCGCGGGATCAACGATCTCGCCGCGCGCGATGCGGTCGAGCGCCTCCTTCGGGCCGAAGCGGATGCCGATGTTTTCGATGTAAACCACCGCGCCGTCGTCCATCTCGAACGCATATTTGGCTTCCAGCTCCGTAAAGCCGTTGGGGCGGATAACCTGAAAATCCGCGCCGCACGGAAAGATCGTGCCGTGCATGCCCGGCCCGCGCACCTCGCCGCCGAGAATCGGAATAATCCGCCGCAGGCCCCAGCCGGCCTCGCCGGCGACGATCGGCGCGCCGATCTTGATGGCGAGGCTGAAGACGTATTTGGTTTGCATTGAGGGCGGCATGTTTGAACCTCGTCAGACATCTAAACAGTCATTCCGGGGCGCGCCCTCTTCGGCGCGAACCCGGAATCCAGAAATGCCTACCGACCTCTGGATTCCGGGTTCGTCGCTTCGCGACGCCCCGGAATGACGGCGCGTTCAACCCGCCATTCGCTGCGGCAGCCACAGCGCCAGTATCGGAAACAGGATCAGGATCACCAGCCGGACGAGGTCCGTCACCACGAACGGTATCACACCCCGGAAAATCGTGGCAAAGGACACGTCCTTGACCACGCTCTTGATGACAAAGACATTCATTCCAACCGGTGGGTGGATCAGGCCGAGCTCTACCGTCATCACGATAATGACACCGAACCAGATCGGGTCGAAGCCGAGGTGGACGATCACCGGAAAGATGATCGGCACCGTCAGGATGATCATGGCCATCGCGTCCATCAGGCAACCCAGCACCAGATACATCACCATGATAAGCGCGAGCACGCCATACGCGCCAAGACCGAGGCCGGTGAGAAGTTCGGTGACCTTTTGCGGGGTTTGCGTCACCGTGAGGAAATATCCGAAGATCAGCGCGCCGATCAGCACCGTAAAGACGGCAGCCGCGGTGCGGGTCGCCTGCAGCAGCGAGGCGAGGATCTTGCCCTTGTCCAGCCGCCCGGTGAGCACGCCGATCAGGAACGCGCCGGTAGCACCGACGCCGCCGGCTTCGGTCGGCGTAAAGCGCGGCAGGAATGGCAGGCCGTAGAGCCCGCCGATGACGAAAACGAACAGCAGCACCGGCGCCCAGATATTCTTCAGCCCGGCGAACCGCTCGCGCCATGTGGTTTGCAGCCCGGTCGGAAGAAAACCCGGCCTGAAATAGCCGATCAGCGCGATGGTGATCATGTACATCGTCATCGCGAGCAGGCCGGGAACGATGCCGGCGATGAACAGCTTGCCGATGTCCTGCTCGGTGATGATGCCGTACACCGCGAGCACGGTCGACGGCGGCAGCATGGCGCCGAGCGTGCCGCCGGCCGCGATCACGCCGGTGGCGAAGGATTGCGGGTAACCGAACCGCCGCATTTCCGGATAGGCCACCGCCGAAAACGTTGCAGCCGTCGCCACCGACGAACCGCAGATCGCGGCAAAGCCGCCGCACGCCGCGACCGTGGCAATCCCCAAGCCCCCGCGCAGATGTCCGACAAAACCATTGGCGGCGCGGAACAATTCGCGGCTCATGCCGGAATTGCTGACGAAGGTCCCCATCAGCAGGAACATCGGAATCACGCCGAAGGTATAGTCGGTCACCGTGCGCATCGAGGTCTGGCCGACCAGTTTCAGCGCCGGCGAGAAACCAACCAGGTAACCGAAGCCGGTGACGCCGACCAGACCCATCGCCATGCCGACAGGCACGCGCAGCAGCATCAGCGCGAACAGCGCGACGAAACCCAGGACGGCAACGGCATCGGTGCTCACGCCGCCTACTCCACCGGCTTGATTTCGGGATCGCGCATCAGATCCGGAGAAAAGATCAGGCGCCAGGTGCGGATCGCGATCAGCAGCACCGCGGAAACGTCGCCGGCCCATGCGATCGCGAAGAACGGCCAGGTCGGCATGTGCATTTCGAAGGTCAGGACGTTGTCGTTGTAGGTGCCGCGCACCTTGTCGAACAGCGTCCAGGTCTGCACCGTCACCACGAACAGCAGCACCAGCGTTGCGAAGACGTCGATCCAGCGCTGATATCTGGGACCTACATTGGCCCAGATCAGATCGACGGTAATGTGTCCGCCGCGGTAGCTGGTGGCGGCGATGCCCCAGAAGATCAAAATGCCCAGCAGCATGCGACCGATATCGAACGAGTCGGGGATCGCATAATTGAGGGTGTTGCGCAGGATCACCGAGATGAAAATGTTGAGCGCGACGATGCCGACGAATCCGGCCGCGATCCATTCGATCGTGTCGATGAAACGATCCATAGACGCGCGATTCATGTCCGCTCCGAACGGCTGCGATTGCGGGGGGAAAGACGGCGGCAGGAGAATCCCGCCGCCGCATCGGTGTGTGTGTGTTAAGTCTTACTGTGCCAGCGCGTTGTACTTGGTGAGCGCGGCGCGAAGTTCGGTCATCGCGGCATCCGGATCGGACCCGGCTTTCTTGACGCCCTCGGCCCAGCTTTGGATCAGCGGCTCGGATGCCTTCTTCCACAGCGCCGTCTGCTCCGGCGTCAGCTTGTAGACTTCATGACCGGACTCGGCCTTGATCTTGTCGACGCCCGCGTCTTCGAACTTGCCCCATGGTTCGCCGACCCGGCCGGCGGCTTCGGTGTTGCAGTTGTCGTCGATCGCCTTTTTCTGGCGGTCGGACATCTGGTTGTACTTGTCCTTGTTCATCACGAAGGCAAAGGTGGTGACATAGAGCGGCGCGTCCATGTGATACTTCGTCACCTTGTCGATACCGAACAGCACCACCGAGCCCCACGGGAAGGTGACGGCGTCGGCCACGCCGCGTTCGATGATGTCGCGGACTTCCGGCGCCGACGACTGCACATTGGTGCCGCCGAGCTGCGTCACGAACGTCGCCATGGTGGCGTGCGCGGGACGGACCTTCATGCCTTTGACGTCATCGGGCACCGTGACTTTCTTCAAGCGCGAGTGAAACGACGACGGCGAATGGATGAAGCCGAGGCAGAATTTGACGTCCTTCATCTCCTTCTCGGCATATTTGCGATACCAGGCGTCGAGCGCCATCGAACCGCCCTTGGCGTCCGACATCAGGAACGGAAGCTCGCCCGCGCCGATGATCGGGAAGCGGCCGGGCTGATAGCCGGGATTGATGTAGGTGACGTCGGCGATGCCGTCGCGCGCCATGTCGTAATGGTCGAAGGCCTTGCCGAGCTGCTGGGCGGGATAAACCTTGTATTTGATGGTGCCGCCGGATTCCTTTTCCACCGCGGCGCCCCAGTCTTCCAGCGCCTTTTGCAGCGGATGCGATGCCGGTACCCAGTGCGACAGTTTCAGTTCGAAGGTTTTTTCCTGCGCAAACGCGGGCGACACACTGGCGGCCAGCAAACCCGCCAAAAACGCTTTCCTCATCGACATCTCTCCCTGGTGAATCCGGGCTTTAATGCCCCTTTGCGGATATTGTTATATGATATAATTATCATTGCAAGGCGTGCGGAAACGCCCGCTGCGTGGATCAAGCCTACAATAAACAAGGGAGCAAGTATTGCGGACAAAAGTCGCAATCATCGGCGCGGGGCCGGCGGGATTATTGCTGGGGCAATTGCTCCACGGCTATGGCATCGACAACGTCATCCTCGAGCGGCAGACACCGGATTACGTACTCGGCCGCATCCGCGCCGGCCTGCTGGAAGAAGGCACCGTGGCGCTGCTCGACCAGGTCGGCGCCGGCGCACGCGCGCACCGGGAGGGCTTGGTCCATCACGGCGTCGAACTGGCCTTCGGCGGCGCGCGGCATCGCATCGACATGCATGCCGCGACCGGCAAGACCGTGATGATCTATGGCCAGACCGAAGTGACACGGGATCTGATGAAAGCCCGCGCCGACGCCGGGCTTACCACGGTCTACGAGGCCGCCGACGTCACGCCGCATGACTTCGAGTCCGGCAAGCCGCGTGTGAGCTACATCAAGGATGGCATCACCCACGAGATCGCCTGCGATTTCATCGCCGGTTGCGACGGTTTTCACGGCATCAGCCGGCAGAGTGTGCCGGCTGGCGCGATCACTACTTTCGAGCGGGTCTATCCGTTTGGCTGGCTCGGGATTTTGTCGGAAACGCCGCCGGTTTCGCACGAACTGGTCTACACCAATCACGAACGCGGCTTTGCCCTATGCACGATGCGCTCGATGCACCGCAGCCGCTATTACCTGCAATGCTCGATGGAGGATCACATCGACCAATGGCCGGACGACCGATTCTGGGATGAGTTGAAGCAGCGGCTCGATCGCAAGGCGGTCGATAACCTCGTCACCGGCCCGTCCATTGAAAAGAGCATCGCGCCCTTGCGCAGCTTCGTCGCCGAGCCGATGCGGTTCGGGCGGATGTTCCTGGCCGGCGACGCCGCGCACATCGTACCGCCGACCGGCGCCAAGGGGCTTAACCTCGCCGCCAGCGACGTGCATTACCTGTCGCTGGCCTTGCACGAATTTTACAACGAGAAATCCTCCGCCGGGATCGACGCCTATTCCGGCAAGGCGCTGGCGCGGGTGTGGAAGGCGGTGCGGTTTTCCTGGTGGATGACGTCGATGATGCACAAGTTTCCCGATACCGGAGAATTCGGCGCGCGGATTCAACTGGCTGAGCTGGATTATCTCGTCAGCTCAAAGGCCGCGGCGACGTCGCTGTCGGAAAATTATGTTGGGTTGCCGTTTTAGGGCTCGTGTCCCGGACGCGGTGCGGCATTCTTCATGCCGCTCCGCAGAGCCGGGACCCCGCTTAAGCAAGCAAGCTGGATCCCGGCTCTGCAGCGCGCCGCTTCGCAAGTGCTTCGCGCTGCGCTGCGTCCGGGGCACGAGATTTGGGAGTACGCCGCATGCTGACCCTCTACTTCGCGCCCGGCTCAAGCTCGATGGCGGTGCACATCGCGCTGCACGAGATCGGCATCCCGTTCGAAGCCCGGCCGCTGTCATTCAAATCGCAGGACCTGCGCGCGCCGGAATTCCTGACGCTCAATCCGGAAGGCAAGGTGCCCGTGCTATTGGTCGATGGACGGCCGCTCACGGAGGTCGCGGCGATCCTGTTCTACCTTGCAAGACGTTTCCCGGACGCGGAGCTACTGCCGCGCGACAATCTCGAGGCCGAGGCGCAGGCGCTTTCATGGATGTCGTTCATCGCCTCCACGCTGCATCCCGCGCGCCAGCGCGGGCTGGACTATGCAAAACAGGTCTACGGGATTGCCGATCGCAGGTTAGGCGATGGCTGGGCGCTGGGCCGCTATTCGATCGCCGACATTCATCTGTTCCGGGTGTTCTGGCGGCTCGCCAACTCGCTTCACCCCGCGCCGGAAACGTTCCCGAACCTCACCGCGCATTACCAGCGCATGATGGCGCGTCCCGCGGTGCAACGGACCATCGAGATCGAATCGGCGATTGGATATGAATTGCCGGCCTGAGCGGGACTTGCAGAAACCGCCAGCCCTCCGCTTTAGTGCTCTCGTGCCCCAGCCCGACGATCTTGAGATAGCGCCGTTTCAAACATGCGCTGGAATTCCGTTTTAAACTTTGTTGCTCTGGTTTTTGCGCCGGCATCGCGTTCAATGGCAGCGCACACAAGGTTGAGCCACCATGACCGATCAAACCATTCCCGAAGGTTTTGAACCGCAGTCCCGCGGCAGCCCGCTGACGGAGCCGTGGGAGCCGATCTACCAGAAGGTAACACCTGAAGCCGTCGTCCTCGGGCTATGGCTGGCGAGCCCGCACACCAATGCGCGCGGCTTCGTCCACGGCGGGTTGATCGCGGCACTGACTGACAAGGCGATGGGGCACAGCTGCAGCCATCAATTGCGCGGCGCGGTTTCGCTGGTGACGGTCAGCATGGCAATCGATTTCATCAGCAGCGCCCAGATCGGGCAATGGCTCACGGTCGAAACCGACGTGATCAAGACCGGGAGTACGATCTGTTTTGCGCAATGTTTTGTGAAAGCCGACGGCGCGGTGATCGCGCGCGCCAACGCGACGTTCCGGGTGGTGAAGAAGGGATAGCCTCATCGTGTCCCGGGCGCGATGCAGCGTTCTTCACGCTGCTTCGCAGAACCGGGACCCCGGTTTAGAGAAGATAGCTGAGCCCCGGCTCTGCAGCGCACCGCTTCGCGAAGAGCTTCGCGCTGCTCTGCGTTCGGGGAACGTCTACCGTTTTCCGAACTTCCAGTCGCTCATCTCGATCACCAGATCGATGAACGTCCGTACCTTGGCCGACAACAGCCGTGAGGTCGGGTAGACGATGTGGATCGGCAATGCCGGCTGCTCGAATTTCGCCAGCACGATTTGCAGCCGGCCATTCTTGATGGCGTCGGCCGCCTGATAGGCCAGCACCCGCGTCAGGCCTCCGCCTTGCTCGGCATGCCAGATCGCGGCATCGGCGCTGTTGGTGGTGAAGCGCGGCGTGCATGGGATGCGGACCTCGCGGCCATTCTCGGCAAAATCCCAATCGGAAGCGCCGAACTGGATCGTGTCGTGCGCGGCGATGTCAGCCGGCGCCTTCGGCTCGCCGCGTTGCTTGAGATAATCCTTCGAGGCCACCACGATCCGCCGCATGTCGCCGACACTCCGCGCGACCAGGCTGGAATCGGCGAGATGGCCGATTCGCACAGCGAGATCGACGCCGTCTTCCACCAGATTGATCATGCGATCTGTCAAGCGCAGTTCACCGCTGACCTCGGGATAGCGCTTCAGATAGGCCGACATTATGGGACTGACATGGATGCGCCCGAACCCGATCGGCGCGGAGACCACGAGCCGCCCGCCTGGCTCCGTCCGCTCGGCCTGCGCCGAGATTTCGGCTTCCTCGACATCGGCGAGGATGCGGCGGGCGCGCTCCAGATAGCGCGCGCCGACGTCGGTCAGCGTCACCGAACGCGTGGTCCGCTGCAGCAGCCGCGCGCCGAGGCGGTTCTCCAGCGCCGCGATCAGCCGGGTCACGCCGGATGGCGACAGCCCGAGTTTGCGGGCCGCAGGGGCAAAGCCCCGGAGATCGGCGACCGCGACAAACGCGGTCATGGCTTCGATGCGATCCATCAATTATTTCATATACTGCAATGATGAAGTGTCAATCGTCGAGATTGTTGAAATTTTGGGGAGGGCTATCTAATGCGGCGAAGACGGGCTTCGCTCGCCTGACAAAACTTTCAGGAGGTCCGCGATGTCAGACACCCACACCTTTTTTTCCAGCGACGTGGCCTTCACCCCTGCCGTCAAGGCCATCCAGGCCCGCAAAGGCTCGCGCGATGCCTATGCGCATGTCGAGCAAAACGGCGGGTGGCGCACCGAGGTCGACGAAAACCTCGCTGCGTTTCTCTCCGAGACCAACAGTATCTATTTCGCCACCGCCAGCGCCGACGGCCAACCCTATATCCAGCATCGCGGCGGCCCCAGGGGTTTTGTACGGATGCTGGACAAGAATACGATTGCCTTCGCCGATTACAGCGGCAACCGGCAATACATCACGCAAGGAAACCTGACCGAAAATCCCAAGGCCCAGCTTTTCGCGATGGATTACGCGCACCGCCGCCGGGTGAAGATCTGGGGCGAGGCCCGCGTGGTCGATGACGATCCGGCGCTGCTGAAATCGCTGATGCCTGCCGGTTATAAGGCTCGGCCGGAACAGGTGATCCTGTTCAGGATTTCCGCATGGGATACCAACTGCCCGCAGCACATTCCGCAGAAATTCGATGCTGCCGATGTGGCCGCAGCACTGGCCGCGCGCGATGCGCGGATTGCAGAGCTCGAGGCGGAACTGGCAAAATTGTCTCACCCTTCCCTGGATGGGGAGGGTCGACGCGACTGAAAGGAGCGGCGGGGTGGGGTGAAAGTCTCCATGTGAGCGGTGTCCGGGGCAGAGACTGTCACTCACCCCGTCTCGCATCTGGCGATGCTCGCCGACCTCCCTCTTCAGGGCAGGGTGGAGTCATCCGTGCCATCGCGCTAAACAAACGCGATGGAGAGCACGGACATCGACAGCAGCAGCGTCTGCCAGGCCTGCGGCGCGTGTTGCGCGTATTCCAGCAACTGGCCGCGGTTCACCACCGAAGATGATGCCGCCCTCGATCTGATCCCGGCAGAATTCGTCAATGAAAAACTGTCGGGAATGCGCTGCGATGGCGAGCGCTGTTCGGCACTGACCGGCAAGGTCGGCGTCGCAACGTCGTGCGGGATTTATGCAATTCGGCCGGAGGTTTGCCGGACCTGCATGCCCGGCGATCCCGAATGCGCCATGGCGCGGCGCCGGCATGGGCTGCCGGCCCTCGCATAATTTCGGAAGTCGTCCCCGAGAAGGCGGGGACCATAACCACTGGTGGTTATGATCGAGCTAGCTAATCCGCAAGCCGCTGACGGCCTCCGAAATATTGGCGGCTGAGTGTATGGGTCCCCGCCTTCGCGGGGACGACGAAAGAATTTAAGCCGTCGCGGCCTGCGCAAGATCTTCGTCATCCAGTTCGTCGTCGACCGGCGCGAATGAACTGAGCGGCTTGGTCGAGAGCGTGATCGGCTTGCGGTTGCCGTAGGACGAGGAAGGTGCGGTGCGCGCCACAGGGGCTTCGCGCGACAGCGCGTAGAGCGTGGAGCCGACCCGCCCGCCCAGTTGGATCAGGTCGCGTTCGTTGCAGCTTGCCGCAATCGCCAGCGCCAGCGAGTGCAGGTGGCTTCTTTTGTAACAGAACAGCGCCAGCATCGCCCGCACATCGGCGGAGACGCTTTCGACGAGTTGAGGCAGGCCGTTTTCGTTGGCGCGGTACATGGCGCCAAGCAAATCGTCCCGGACCGGGCAGAAATCGTTCTCAAAAGCTTCGCGGCTGGAAAACATTGCAAATCTCCCCCAGCCGCAGGATGCAATGCAATTTGCTAACGGAAGGTTAACCACGGCAGCGAACCGCGCTTGAACAACGCCCGCGAATCGGAACCGCGACCATTTGATCAGAGCGAATTTGCCTTCATCCAGGCCGCCACCGCCTGGCCGATGGCGGGTCCGGAATCTTCCTGGATGAAATGCGAACCGGGCACGGTGACCTCGGTCTGGTTGTTCCAGCCCCGGCAGAACTCGCGCGGCGCGCCGATCAGGATGGCGCCGGGGTCGGCATTGACGAAAAGCTTTGCAAGCTCATTCGCCGCCATCCACCGCGAATAATCTTCCGCGATCTGCACCACGTCGGCCGGTTCACCGGCGATCGGAATCTGGCGCGGCCAGGTCAGCGTCGGCCAGCGGCCCTCGCGCTGCAGATAAGGCTTGCGATACTCCGTCATCTCGGCCTCGGACAGCTTTCGCAGCACCGATCCCGGCAGCACCCGCTCCACGAACATATTGCGATCGAGAATCATCGCCTCGCCCTTGTCGGAACGAAAACCCTGAAAAATCGGTGTCGCCGCCGCGCTCCATTCGTCCCAGCCCTCCATCGGCCGCACGATGGCCTCCATATAGGCGATGCCGCGGACGCGATCGCGATGGCGGTTGGCCCAGTCGAAACCGAGCGCCGAGCCCCAGTCATGCACCACGAAGGTGATTGGTTGCGCAGGTCCGATCACGGCATCGATAAACGCATCGAGATACGCGCGGTGGGTGACGAAGCGATAGGTGTCCGGGCCCGGGTCGGGCAGTTTTTCCGAATCGCCCATTCCGATCAAATCCGGCGCGATCAGCCTGCCAACGCCCTCCAGTTCGGGAATCACGCCGCGCCAGAGATAGGACGAGGTCGGATTGCCGTGCAGGAACAGCACCGGCGCACCCTCACCGCGCGCGTGATAGGCCATGCGGCGGCCGCGTACATCGACGGTGTTTTTGGCGAGCGGTTGTTCGGTCATATTTTCTTTCGACGACCGATCGCCGCAAGCCCGGGCATGCCGATCGATTGAGATGGCCGATTCAATTCGCCGCCATGAAGATCGACAGGCCGAAGCCGGTGAGATGATGCAACGCCTGATCGATCCCGATCAGCCACCAGAACCACTGATGGTCCATCGTCACGTTGAAGCTGGAGACGCAAAATCCCTTGGCGCGATCGATCACGAGGTGGATGGCGAAGTCGATAAAGGCGACGAACCAGAATCGCGGAGCGATGATCAGGATCAGCGCCAGCGCCACGCCGAGATGGACCAGACAATGCGCCAGCAACGGCAGCGCCCAGCCGGTCTTCTGGTCCTTGCCGAGCGCCATCCAGGTGTTCTGCAGGAAAAAATCCGCGACGATGTGCTTGGCGGTGAGCACCAGCATCCACCCGACCAGCGGGCCTACCACAACCGACGACGCCATGGAGGGAAACGGCAAGCAGACGCCCTTCTAAAATTGGCAAGAAACTGTGAGACCGGAAATCAAGGCGTTCAGCGGACAATTCGACAATAATTTTCATTTATGACATCTCCCGCGCAGAATTGCACCTGTGGGAAGTCCGAAAAACGCAGGGTGTGACATTCGGAGGTACAACCGGGCCGAGAGCGGGCGGGTTAAGGTTACCGCGCCGCCGAGATTGCAATCCCGTGGCGGGCGGATATCATCCACCTTGGGAAATTGTCGTTCCTTTTTAGATATTTACGATCTCGTTCGGGCGTCCGCCGGGCCGTTATTGCAAGGCCCGGTGAAGCGCTCCGGGTATGTACCATGAGTGCGGAAGCACCCCCGTCATCGGTGGATAAGCCGGCAGGATGGACCAACCGCCGGCAGGTGCTGCTGTTCGCAGTGCTGACGGTGATCCTCACCCTCGCCACCGTCTGGGGTGGCCGGATCTGGTTCAGGCATTCCGAGACGCTGGTGTTCGCCACCGGCGAGGCCGGCGGCGTCGAGGCGCGCTTCGCCGCCAAGCTTGCCACCGTACTCAAGAACAACAGTTCCAGGCTGCGCCTCAAGGTCGTTGCCAATGCGGATGACGCCAAGGCGGTGGCGCAGTTCGACCGCAAGCAGGCCGATCTCGCGGTGCTGCGCACGGATGCCAAACTTCCGAGCCGCGCACGCGCGGTCGCCATTCTCGAACATGACGTGCTGCTGCTGATTTCGCCCAAGGGCAAGAAGATCAAATCGCTGGCCACGCTGAAAAAGACCAGGGTCGCGGTGGTCGGCGGCAGCGAGAACGAAGCCTTCCTTCGCAAGACGCTTGAATCGTCCGATGACGCTGCCGGCTTGCGCATACAAACCGCGCCGCCGGATTCCACGCTCGATAAACTGTTCGCGTCCGGCTACGGCGCCGTGGTGGTGGTCGCGCATGCCTCGAAGATGATGAAGGACAAGTCTTACGAGAAATACGCCCGCCAGGCCGGCGGCTTCACGCTTAACGCGATCGATGACGCGAAAGCTATCGCCCGGCGCATCCCCGGTATTTCATCGGAGACGCTGGAGACCGGGATGCTGTCGGCGGCGCCGGCGATACCCGATGACGATCTCGATACGATCGGCCTGCAATGGCTGCTGGTGGCGCAGGCAAAAGTTTCCGCCGGCACGGTCGGCGAACTGGCGCGCATTATCTACGAAAACAAGTCCGAACTGGCGCTGGACGATGGCTTTGCGGCCAAGATCGAACCCGCCGAGACCGACAAGGACGCCCTCGTCATCGCGCATCCCGGTGCCGCCGCCTATATCAACGACGACACCAAGTCGTTCATGGACCGCTACAGCGACGCGATGTATCTCGGCGCCGCGGCGCTCAGCATCATCGGCTCGATCTTCGCCGGCATCTACACCAAGGTCACCCGCGTCGCGCCGGAGAAGGCCGGCCAACTGGCGACCGCCATTCTCGGCATCGGCGAGCGGATCGAGCACGCCCATTCGATGGACGAGATCGAAGCGCTGGAGGAAGAGCTCGAGGCGATCCTGCGCGGCGCGGTGGTCGGCTTGAGAGACGGCACCATCTCCAGCGACGGGCTGGAGACGTTCAAGCTCGGCTATGAATTCGTGCGCGACGAGATCGGCATGCGCCGCGATCACATCAAGCGCCACGCGCCGCATGACGACAATGTGGTTAGTGTGAAGACAGTGCAAAGCGCGTGAATTGCGCCGCGAAGGCCGGCGCCACACTCGTGTCCCGGGCGCGATGCAGCGCGTAGCTCTTGCGAAGCGCTGCTTCGCAGAACCGGGACCCCGGTTTCTTCGAGTCGCAAGCAACCGGGGCCCCGGCTCTGCAGCGCACCGCTTCGCAAGAGCTACGCGCTGCGCTGCGTCCGGGGCACGGGACGTCCCCTGATCTCCGCGATCTTTCGCTTCAGCGCCGCCTGCCGGGGGTCGGGCATCGCGGCGGCGCGGGCTTCCTTGATCGCGCCGGCGAGGTCGTGCAGTGCCAGTGCGCCATCGAAGGTCGGCTTGGCGAGACCGTCGACAATCAGGTGCCAATCCGCCAGCCCCTGGCGGTAGACATCGCCATAATCGTGGACCATGGTCGCGGTCTGCACGATTTCGGCGGCGGCCTCCGGTTGCCGGGTCAGGCTGCGGTCGATCATGTGCAGCCAACGCTCGACCCAGACCCGCTCAGTGCTGTAGCGCACCGAGAACAGACGCCACCGCCGCAAGCCGGCCTCGATCTTCAACCGGCGAATACCGAATCTGCCAGCGGTGCTGAATCGCATCGAGATCGGCCGATGCAGCCAACCCCGCCATTCAAGTATGCGAAGCACCGGTTCGGCGACCGCCGCCGGGAGCGCGCCAACGAGTTCGTCCCAGCGAAACTTCTTGACCTCGTCGGCGCTGTGCGCAGTTGCCTTGGCGGCGCCGGCGTCGAGTTCGGCCAGTTTTGTCTGCGCAATCCGGATCGGGTCGTCGTAGCTCATGCGCAGCGCCATCAACCGCGCGATTTCGCCGAACAACACATCATCGACACCGCGGCGGCCGACGAACCGCTTGAGACGATCGACGTAAAGCTGGGCATAACCGGTGCCCTGATAGTCGATCAGACGCTCGATGCCTTCGCTCGCGGTCGGCGCGACCGCCTCGGGCAGGCCATCGGGCAGGAACGGCGGCACGCCGTCATCGTCGCCGATGAAATCGGCGAGCAGATAGCGGATCGAGGACCAGACACCTGCCACGTCAAGCGCTCCCGAACTCTACGCCGGTCCCGGCGCGGCTGCGGGCGGCGCGGCATGGGCAGCCAGCCGCTCCTCAAGCTTGCCGATGTTCTGGAACAGGCGGGCGCTGGCGAGACGCAGGAAGTAGAAGCCGAATGCCGGGTTCTGCACGTAGAGTTCCTCGACCTGGGTGTAGGTCACGCTCAGGACCATGCCGGCCTCGATGCATTCCAGAGTCTGGGTGCGCAGGTTCGAAGGCGACAGCATGCCGAATTCGCCGACAATGGCGCCCACCGGCAATTCGATGCCGGATTCGACCAGACGGTAGCGGCCGCTGACGATGTAGAACATGCTTTCGGCTTTCTCGTCCTTGTAGAACAGAATCTCGCCGGCGGCGCATTTGCGTTCGGTCATGAACGGCTTCAGCCACTCCAGCGACAGATCGCTGTTGACGGACTTTTTCACGTCGCGCACCAGCTGCAGCATCTGGTGCAGCCGGTAGACGTTGAGCGGCAGCAGCACCGCGTGCAGCGCCAGCGTCGGATAATTATGGGTCGGGATCGAGGAAGCGATCAGGACGATATTGGTCAGGATGGCGAACAACCGCAGCGGGATCATGGTCCGCATCGACAAGGTCGCGACCAGGAAGATCGATGCAAAGAAACTGCTGGCGGTTCCTGCGTGTTCTGCGAGATGGGACGTATCCATTGGGAGCCAACCAATTTTCGAGGTGTGAAACGGTTTCGCGAATATCGCGGCGATCCGACCGGCGTAAATTATAAAGTCCCCGGCCGGCGTTTGATATAGGGCGTGAAAGACGGGGTTTTGACAGGGATTAGCGGTTTCGTGTCCCGGATGTTGCGCAGCGCGCCGCACTTCGCGGCGTGGCGCGCTGCTAAGCCGGGGCCGTACCAAACTCCAGCGTTCGCGACGGTCCCGGCTCTGCGGTGCACCGTCGAAGAGACGCTGCACCGGGTCCGGGACACCCTGCTCGTTGACGGCTCTGCGCCGCGCGGGCAGTTTGTGCGCATGTCGAGGCCATTCATCTCCCCCTATCTGGCGCAGTTCGTGGCGGGAACGGCCGGCCGCCGCATGACCCTCATCGGCTATGCCATCGTCGCGGCCGGCCTGTTTGGGCTGGTCATTCTCACCTTCGATCCGGCCTACGAGGCGGCGCACCATTGGGTCGAAGCAGCGCTTTGGGCGTGCCTCGCCTTTTTCGCATTCGAATGGCTGGCGCGCCTGGTCCATGCCATTCAGGCGCGGCGGGGACTGGCCTACGCCATCTCCGGCCGCGGGCTGACGGACGCCGCCGCCGCCATTCCGGTGCCATTAGCCATTGCCTGCGGCGCGGATGTCAGGTCGGCATGGCTGCTTGGCGTATTCTGGCTGCTCAAGCTGGTTTCGGGGATTCCGGGGCTGCGTCGGCTGCGCCGGGTGCTGGTGCTGGAATCAGGATCCCTGCTGAGCGTGCTTGTACTGTTCATGATGCTGCTGCTGTTCGCTTCGGTGGCGGTCTATGCGCTGGAGCGTCGCGTGCAGCCGGCCGTATTTGGCAACCTGCCGTCGACGATGTGGTGGGCCGTCGTCACCTTGACCACGGTAGGATACGGCGACGTGGTGCCGGTGACGCCACTCGGCCGCATCGTCGCGGCGATGGTGATGATCTGCGGCCTCGGCGTGTTCGGCCTCTGGACCGGTATCCTCGCCACCGGCTTTGCCGCGGAAACCCGCCGCGACAATTTCCTCAAGACCTGGGAGCTGGTGAGCAAGGTGCCGTTCTTCGCGACCCTCGGTCCGGCGGCGATCGCCGACGTGACCCACATGCTTCGCACCATGGATCTGCCGTCAAAGGCCATGATCGTCCGCAAGGGTCAGGCCGGCGACTGCATGTACTTCATCGCGGAGGGCGAAGTAGAGGTCGATTTGCCCGGCAAGAAGGTGCGGCTGGGGGAAGGCGCGTTCTTCGGCGAAATGGCGCTGCTCGGCAACCGCCGGCGCTCGGCCAACATCAGCACAACGCAGCTGTCGAAGCTGCTGGTACTCGATCTGGTGGACTTTCACGTGCTGATGGGACGCCACCCCGATCTCGCTCGCACCATCGATGCCGAAGCCCAGCGGCGCGCGCAGGAAAACAAATAACGGAGAACACTATGTCCGACGCGGCCGAGGCGGCGAGCCTGCCTGTTCTTCATATCGACGGCGCGCGCGCCACCATTCGCCTCAACCGGCCGAAACATCTCAACCGGCTGCAGCCCGAGGATCTCGAAGCGTTGCTTGGCCTGTTCGACCGCATCGAGGCCGATGTCGCGATCCGCGTTTTGGTGCTGACCGGCACCGGCCGCGCCTTCAGCGCCGGTTACGATCTCGGCTCGATCGCCGCGCGCGCGGCCAGCGCGCCGGAACAGCAGAACGCGGGCTCGGCGTTCGAGGTCGTCGTCAACCGCCTTGAAGATCTTGGCGTGCCCACGATCTGCCGGCTCAATGGCGGCGTCTATGGCGGCTCGACCGACCTCGCGCTGGCGTGCGATTTCCGCATCGGCGTCGATACCGCGGAGATGTTCATGCCGGCGGCGAGGCTCGGGCTGCACTACTACAAGAGCGGCATCCAACGTTATGTCTCGCGGCTCGGCGCCGACAACGCTCGAAAATTGTTTCTGACCGCGCAGAAGATCGACGCGCAGGAGATGCTGCGGATCGGATATCTCACCGGCGTTGCGCCGTTCGAGGCGCTCGATAAAGAGGTCGACAGGCTCGTCACCATCCTCGCCGGCAACGCACCGCTGGCGATGCGCGGCATGAAGCGCACCATCAACGAATTTTCCCACGGCAAACTCGACGAGGCCGCCGCCGACCAGCGCGCCCGCGACAGCATGCGGAGTGACGAGATCAAGGAAGGCATCGCGGCGTTTGCGGAGAGACGTGCGCCGAAGTTTTGACCGTGCGCGGGGGATATCAACATCTGCGCTGGCTAATCAATGCCGCCATTCCGGGGCGCGGCGAAGTCGCGAGCCCGGAATCCATAACCACGATTGGGGGTTATGGATTCCGGGCCTGCGCCAAGCGGCGCATCCCGGAATGACAGCGTTTTGCTTTTTCCTACCCTTCGACGAACGTCACCGTGTCGGGAACGCCCGCGCGGGAGGTCCGATAGCCGTTGATCTTGTGCTCGCGGTCAGGGAAACCGAACGAAATCCCGCAGACCACGCGGCGATCGTCGCCGAGCTTGAAATGCCGGCGGATCATTCCGGAATGGCGCGCTAGCGCCGCCTGCGGAATGGTGCCAAGGCCCAACGCCTGGGCGGCGAGCATGAAATTTCCGACATAGGCGCCACAATCGATCGCGCCGTAAATGCCGAGCGCCTCGTCGGTGTGGATGATGGCGACATGCGGCGCGCCGAACAGATTGTAGTTCTCCAGCGCCTGCTTCGCATACGCTGCTTTGTCGCCGCGGGCGATGCCGAGCGTATTATAGAGTTGAAATCCGCTTTCGCGGCGCCGCTCCAGATAGATGCCGCGATATTCGCGCGGAAATGAAAAGTCGCCATCCTCCGGCGCGCCGGACGAGGCTTCGGCATAAATCGTCTTGCGGAATTTTTCCTTGGCCTCACCGCTGGCGATCAGCACCTGCCACGGCTGGCTGTTGCACCACGACGCCGTGCGCTGCGCCGCGCTCAGCACACGGTCGATGGTCGCGCGCGGCACCGGCTCGGGTTTGAAGGCGCGGCAGGAGAAGCGTTCCTGCAGCAGTTCTTCGAGGACGGCGATGCGGGCGGTGTCAATGTTGCTGTTCACGTCAATACCCTATCCATGTCGTCCCCGCGAAGGCGGGGACCCATAACCACAGGCCTATCCTTTAAGCAAAGGTGGCTGCCAAATTGCCCAAACGGGACGACACGGCGTATGGGTCCCCGCCTTCGCGGGGACGACAGCGGAGTATCTTGTTGCCGCCATCCTTCATTACCGTCCCTTGGTCGGTATCTTATTGAACGGCACGTCCTTGTCGACGCGGATGTCACCGGGCAGGCCAAGCACGCGCTCGGCGATGATGTTGCGCAGTATTTCATCGGTACCGCCGGCGATGCGCATCGACGGCGAACTCAACAGCATCTGCTGGAATTGCCCGCGCGCTTCTTCCTCCGCGGCACCGGTGAAGACGCCGGCCGCACCCTGCAGATCCATGGCATGCATCGCGATGTCCTGCAGCATCGATCCCGCCACCAGTTTGCCGATCGAATTCTCCGGCCCCGGGCGCTCGCCCTTCGACAGCGCGGAGATGGCGCGGTAACTGGTATATTTCAGCCCGCTCGCCTTCACCGCCCAGCTCGCAAGTTTTGAGCGCGTCGCGCGGTCGTCGATCGCAAGGCCGTCGTCGGTCATCAGGTTGGAGCAGAAGTCGAACATCTCGGGGAATCCGGTGGCGAGCCGCGAGCCGATCGACATCCGCTCGTTCATCAGCGTGGTCAGCGACACGTTCCAACCATCGCCGACCGCACCGAGACGCTGGCTATCGGGGATTTTCACGTCGGTGAAGAATACCTCGTTGAATTCCTGCATGCCATTGGCCTGCTTGATCGGCTTGATCTCGACGCCGGGGCTCTTCATGTCGAGGAAGAACATGGTCAGCCCTTTGTGCTTGGGCACATTGGGGTCGGTGCGGGTGATCAAAAGGCCGAAGTCGGAATAATGCGCGCCGGAGGTCCAAATCTTCTGGCCGTTGATGATCCAGTCGTCGCCCTGTTTTTCCGCGCGGGTGCGCAAGCCGGCGACGTCGGAACCACCGGCGGGTTCGGAAAACAGCTGGCACCATATCTGTTCGCCGGAGGCAAGCTTCGGCAGATAATGCCGCTTATGCTCCTCGCTGCCATAGGCCATCACGGTCGGGCCGCACATGCCCTCGCCGATCTGGAACGGCTGCGTCAGCTTGCCGTAGACGCCTTCCTCCTGTTGCCAGATCACGCGCTCGATCGGGGTGGCGCCGCGCCCGCCATATTCCTTCGGCCAGTGCAGGCAGGCCCAGCCGGCGTCAGACTTTTTCTTCTGCCACGCCTTGCCGACATCGACGATTTCTTCCTTGGCAAGACGAATGCGGCCGAGCGAAGCCTTCGACAGTTCGGCCTCGTATTGCTTCGGCGCGTTGGCATCGACCCATTTCCGCGCTTCGGTGCGGAACGCGGCTTCCTGCGGGGTATCGTCGAAATTCATTTTTAGTCCTCCATGTATCTCGTTCCCCGGACGCAGCGCAGCGCGCAGCGCTTGCGAAGCGGTGCGCTGCAGAGCCGGAGTCCAGCTATCTTCGCTAACCGGGGTCCCGGCTCTGCGGAGCGGCATGAAGAATGCCGCACCGCGTCCGGGACACGTAACCTATCTTCCCCTGGTTGGTATCTTGTTGAACGGCACGTCCTTGTCCACGCGGATATCGCCGGGCAGCCCGAGCACGCGCTCGGCGATGATGTTGCGCATGATCTCGTCGGTGCCACCCTCGACCCGGGTACCCGGAGAACGCAGCAACATCGCCTGGAATTTTCCGGTGGCCTCAGCGTCCTCTGGCCCGCTCAGCACGCCGGCCGCACCCTGCAGATCCAGCGCATACGCCGCGACATCCTGAATCATCGCGCCCGCAACCAGCTTGCCGATGGAGTTTTCCGGTCCCGGACGCTCACCCTTTGACAGCGCCGAGATCGCGCGCATGCTGGTGTATTTCAACCCGCTGGCACGGACCGCCCAGTTCGCAAGCTTCGAACGCACGCTGCGGTCGTCGATCGCCGGACCATCGTCCAGCATCAGATTGCCGCAAAATTCGAACAGCTCGGGAAAGCCGGTCGAAACGCCGGCGCCGATCGACATCCGCTCGTTCATCAGCGTGGTCAGCGACACGTTCCAGCCGTCATTGACGGCGCCGAGCCGCTGCGCGTCGGGAATCTTCACATCGGTGAAATACACCTCGTTGAAGTCGGACGCGCCGTTGGCCTGCTTGATCGGCTTGATTTCGACGCCGGGACTCTTCATGTCGAGGAAGAACATGGTGAGGCCCTTGTGCTTGGCCACATCGGGATCGGTGCGGGTAAGCAGGATGCCGTAATCGGAATGATGCGCGCCGGAGGTCCAGATTTTCTGGCCGTTGACGATCCAGTCGTCGCCTTTCCTTTCCGCGCGGGTACGCAACCCCGCCACGTCCGACCCTCCGGCGGGTTCGGAGAACAGTTGACACCAGATGTTTTCGCCGGACGCGAGCGGCGGCAGGTATTTCCGTTTCTGGTCCTCGCCGGCGAACGCCATCATCGTCGGCCCGCACATGCCGTGGCCGATGATGAACATGCCGCTGAGCTTGCCGAACGCGCCCTCTTCCTGCTGCCAGATCACGCGCTCGATCGGCGACGATCCGCGCCCGCCGTAGTCCTTCGGCCAGTGCAGGCAGGCCCAGCCGGCATCGGCCTTTTTCTTCTGCCAGGCTTTTGCCACCTCGAGAATGTTCGCGCCCTTGAGCTGGGTGCGGCCGAGCGAAGATTTTTTCAGTTCGTCCTCATATTGCTTCGGCGCGTTGGCGGATATCCACGCTTTCGCCTCGGTGCGAAACGCGGCTTCCTGCGGGGTGTCGTCGAAATTCATTTTGGCCTCCGGTCATTCCGGGGCGCGCGTAAAACGCGCGAACCCGGAATCTCGATCAACAATCTCTGGATTCCGGGTTCGTCGCCATCGGGCCGCGCTTTGCGCGGACCCGTGGGCGACGCCGCGGAATGACTTCACGCCGCATTGCGCTTGCGCATGCGGTCGATCAGCGCGTCTTCCCAGTACGACAGGCTGCCGAGCCCCAGCGCCAGCGCGTTGGCGCGGCGGTAGTACATGTGGCAGTCAAACTCCCAGGTGAATCCCATACCGCCATGGACCTGGATGTTGTTCTTTGCACAATGCTGGAACGCCTGGGTCGCGCTGATCCGCGCCGAGGCCGCGGCCTCCGGCAGTTCGGAGGCATTGGTCGAGAGCGCCCACGCGCCGTAATAGCAGTTGGAACGCGCCAGCGTCGCCGACACATACATGTCGGCCAGCATGTGCTTGACCGCCTGGAACGAGCCGATCGGACGGCCGAAGGCGATGCGGTCCAGCGCATAGTCGCGGCCCATCTCCAGCGCGCGGTCGGCGCCGCCGACCTGCTCGAACGCCATCAGCACCGCGGCGCGATCGAGTACTTGGCTGATGATGCTCCAGCCTTCATCGGCGGGCCCGAGCGGCTCAGCCTTGCAATTCTTGAAGATCAGTTCGGCCTGCCCGCGCGAAGGATCGACATTGGTCAGCGTCTTGGCCTCGACGCCGTCGCTTTTCATATCGACTATGAACAGCGAGATATCGGTCTCGCGCCCGCTCGATCCGTTGCGCGCGGCGACAATGGCGAAATCGGCGATGGCGCCGTCGGGCACAGGCTTCTTGACACCGGTGAGTGTGCCACTCGACGCCGCCATCTTGATCGCCTGCGGCGACGGATTGCCCTTGCCTTCGAACAGCGCCACTGTGCCGATGGCTTCGCCGGCTGCGATTTTCGGCAGCCACTTTTGCTTCTGGGCCTCGCTTCCCGCCAGCATCAGCGCTTCCGCGGCGAGATAGACCGTCGACGAGAACGGCACCGGCGCCAGCGCGCGGCCCATCTCCTCGGCGATCACGCAGAGTTCGAGATGTCCGGCACCCGCGCCGCCGAACTCTTCCGGAATCGCGACGCCGAGAAAACCCATCTCGGCGAGACCCTTCCACAGCTCCCTGTCATAGGGAGCGTTGCCGTCAAGCACGGCGCGTACCGCCTTGGGCGAGGATTTTTCCGCGAGATATTTTCTAGCCTCGTCGCGCAGCTGTTTCTGGTCGTCGGAGAAATCGAAATTCATGTTGTTACTCCTCGCCGTCGTCCCCGCGAAGGCGGGGACCCATAACCACCGGCGTTGGTTGTTGATCACTGACCTCAGGCGTCGTGCCCAATCGATAATCCTGTGTGTATGGGTCCCCGCCTTCGCGGGGACGACAGTTGCATTTATCTCGGCGCCATGCGGATCGCGCCGTCGAGGCGGATGGTCTCGCCGTTGATCATCGGATTTTCCACAATGTGCACCGCGAGCGCGCCGTATTCCGAGGCGTCGCCGAGCCGAGCCGGATGCGGCACCTGCGCGCCCAAGCTCTTGCGCGCTTCCTCGTTCAATCCCATCAGCAGCGGCGTCAGGAACAGGCCGGGCGCAATCGTATTCACCCGAATGAGATGCTGCGCGAGATCGCGCGCCACCGGAATGGTCATGCCGACCACGCCGCCCTTCGAGGCCGAATAGGCGACCTGGCCAATCTGGCCCTCATAGGCCGCGACGCTGGCGGTGTTGATGATGACGCCGCGCTCCTCGCCGACCGGCGGCTCTTTCAACAGCGCTTCGGTGAACAGCCGCAGCACGTTGAAGGTGCCGACCAGGTTGACCATCACGACGCGGGTGAACTTGTCGAGCGGATAGACCCCCTGCTTTCCGACGATGCGCGCCGAGCCGCCGATCCCTGCGCAATTGACCAGGATGCGCGCGGTGCCGTTGACCGCTTCGCCCTTGGCAATCGCGGCCTTGACGTCGTCCTCGCTGGTGACGTCGCCGACAAGTGCCACGCCTTTCACTTCAGCGGCGACCTTTTCGGCATTCTCCTTGCTCTGGTCAAGCACGGCGATCCTGGCGCCCTTGGCCGCCATCGCGCGCGCGGTGGCGGCGCCGAGACCGGAGCCACCGCCGGTGATGAGAACGGAGACGTCTTTCAACTGCATGACAAAACCTTTCCTTGGGCGTTTCCTGAAGCTTTTTAATTGTTCGAAGTGTTCCTTGGGCGCTTCTTATAGTTTTACTCCGCCGTTATCCGGCGACGGCTTTCTCTTTATTCCTCGTCAGCATGCCGCCAAAAATCAGCGCTTCCATATGCGCGATGTAATCGCGGCAGACCTTGTCGGTGACGGGACCAACCCCGGTGGCGCGCGACATCGCGTGGCGGCCGAAGAACAGGTGGTCGCAGGCGCCGATCAGGCTGGTGTAGAACAGCACCGGATCCACCTTGCGGAATTCGCCGGCAGAGACGCCTTCGGCGAGCAGGCGGCGCTGAAAGTCCAGCAGCGGCCCGACAAAGAATTTCGACACCTCGTCGGCTGCCTCGGTGCTGCTCTCGTGTAGCAGATAATGGATCAGCCGGTTCATGTAGGGAAACTGGTAATACGCCTTGATGATCCCGGCGATGTGCAGCTTGAGCTTCGCGGTAGGCTTAATCGGCTGCGCCAGCAGATATTCGAGATGCGTCACCTCGGTTGCGGCATCGCGCGCCAGCAGCGCCAGCAGCAACCCGTCCTTGTTGCCGAAATGGTATTTCACCAGCGCGGCGTTGATGCCGGATTTTTGCGCGATGTCGCTGAGCGACACATCGATCGAGTTGCGCTCGATCATGAGTTCGCTCGCCGCCACCAGCAGCCTGTCGGCAGTGGTATTGCGCGAAGCCGGAAGCTTGGTCGCGGCGCTGGTATTCAGATGCGGTGCCATCGATGATCCTAGTAACTGGTCCGCAGTTAGCGCATGAACCGGCTACACTCAAGAGTTAATTGATTGATTGACTAAATGCTGGCCGTCACTTAAATCGCGCATCATTCAAGCACCCATCAGCAAAAATCAGGGAGATCGCACATGGCCGAGGCCTATATCGTCGCCGCCGCACGCACCGCGGGCGGCCGCAAGGGAGGCCGCCTCGCAGGCTGGCATCCGGTCGATCTCGCCGCTTCGGTGCTGGATGCGCTGGTGGAGCGCTCCGGCGCGGACCCCGCGCAGATCGAAGACGTCATCATGGGCTGCGTGATGCAGGCCGGCGAACAGTCCAACAATGTCGCGCGCAACGCGGTGATGGCATCGAAGCTGCCGGAGAGCGTGCCCGGCACCTCGATCGACCGGCAGTGCGGTTCGTCGCAGCAGGCGCTGCATTTCGCCGCACAGGCCGTGATGTCGGGGACGATGGACGTCGTAATCGCCGCCGGCGTCGAAGGCATGAGTCGCGTGCCGATGGGGCTCGCGTCGTCGCTGCCGGCCAAGAACGGCTTTGGCCACTACAAGAGCCCGAAACTCGAAGAGCGCTATCCCAACATCGTTTTCAGCCAGTTCACCGGCGCGGAGATGATGGCGGAGAAGTACGGCCTCTCCAAAGACGATCTCGACCAATATGCCTATGAAAGCCACCAGCGCGCGATTGCCGCGACTCAAGCCGGCAAGTTCAAGGACGAAATCGTTCCGCTGCAGATCACCCGCGCCGACGGCTCGACCGACACCCACCACATCGACGAAGGCATCCGCTTCGATTCCACGCTCGACGGCATTCGCGGCGTCAAGCTCATTCAGGAAGGCGGAAAACTCACCGCCGCCAGCGCCAGCCAGATCTGCGACGGCGCTTCCGGCGTGATGGTGGTCAACGAAAAGGGCCTGAAGGCGCTCGGTATCAAACCGATGGCGCGGATTCACCACATGACCATGATGGGCGGCGATCCCGTGATCATGCTGGAAGCCCCGCTGCCGGCGACGCAGCGCGCGCTGCAGAAGGCCGGCATGAGCATCGACGACATCGACCTGTTCGAGGTCAACGAAGCCTTTGCCTCGGTGCCGACCGCGTGGCTGAAGACCACCGGCGCGGACCCCTCGCGGCTCAACGTCAACGGCGGCGCCATTGCGCTCGGACACCCGCTCGGCGGCTCCGGCACCAAACTGATGACCACGCTGGTGCACGCGCTGAAGCAGAACAACAAGCGCTACGGCTTGCAGACCATGTGCGAAGGCGGCGGCATGGCCAATGTGACGATTGTGGAGCGGCTGTAACAACCCTCCGTGTCCCGGACGCGGTGCGGCATTCTTCATGCCGCTCCGCAGAGCCGGGACCCCGGTTAAGCAAGCAAGCTGGACCCCGGCTCTGCAGCGCACCGCTTCGCAAGTGCTACGCGCTGCACTGCGTCCGGGGCACAAGGACCTCTTCATGACCCACCCCTCGGTGCACGCACGCACCCAGCCCGACAAGATCGCCTACCAGATGGCGGGCACGGGCAAGGCGATCACCTATCGCGAGCTCGACGAACTCTCGAACCAGGGCGCGCAGCTGTTTCGCGCGCTTGGCCTGAAGGCCGGCGATCACATCGCGTTTTTGATCGAGAACCGGCTGGCGTTCATGGAGATATGCTGGGCGGCGCAGCGCTCCGGGCTGTATTACACCGCGATCAGCCGCTACCTTACTCAGGACGAGATCGCCTACATCGTGAAAGACTGCGGCGCCAGGGTCGTCATCACCTCGCCGAAATGCGCGGACGCGGTAAAGGGTATGGTCAGCGACGCGCCGGGCGCGCCGCTGTTCTTCATGATCGACGAGCCGTTGCCGGGCTTCCGCTCATGGGACAAGGAAGCCGTCGCGCAGCCGGTCACGCCGATCGCGGACGAAGTCGCCGGCTATGACATGCTGTATTCGTCGGGCACCACCGGACGGCCCAAGGGCATCAAGCGCGCGTCGGAAAGCAATCCGATCGACCTGCCGAATCCGTTCCTGAAACTGCTGTGCGCCACGATGTGCGGCATGTCATCCGACAGCATCTACCTTTCGCCGGCGCCGCTGTATCACGCCGCTCCGCTGCGGTTCAACATGATGGCGATCACGTTGGGCGGCACTTCGATCATCATGGAATCCTTCGATGCCGAGGAATTCCTGAAACTGGTCGAGAAGCACAGGATCACGCAGTCGCAGCTGGTGCCGACCATGTTCGTGCGCATGCTAAAGCTGCCGGAAGAAGTTCGCTTACGCTACGACGTCTCCTCGCTGGTCGGCGCCATCCACGCCGCGGCGCCCTGCCCGGTCGACGTCAAGGCAAGGATGATCGAGTGGTGGGGGCCGAAGCTGATCGAGTATTATGCGGGCTCCGAGGGCAACGGCGTTACGGTGTCCACATCGCAGCAGTGGCTCGAGCATCGCGGCACCGTCGGCCGCGCGGTGGTCGGCAAGCTCAAGATTCTGGACGGGAATGACGAGGAATTACCGACCGGGCAAATCGGCACTGTCTATTTCGCAGACGCGCCGGTGTTTTCCTATCACAACGATCCGGAGAAGACCGCGCGCGCGTTCAACGCGAGGGGCTGGTCGACGCTCGGCGACGTCGGCTATCTCGACGACGAGGGCTTTCTGTACCTGACGGATCGGAAGTCCTACATGATCATCTCCGGCGGAGTGAACATCTATCCGCAGGAAACCGAGGACGTGCTGATCACGCATCCCGATATCGCCGATGTCGCGGTGTTCGGCGTGCCCAATGAAGAAATGGGCGAAGAGGTAAAAGCCGTGGTGCAGCCGCACGACATGGCGCGCGCCGGCAAGGATTTCGAGGCCGAGCTGATCGTGTTCTGCCGCAAGCATCTCTCCCCGATCAAATGCCCAAAGAGCATCGACTTCGAAGCGGAACTGCCGCGCACGCCCACCGGCAAGCTGGTGAAGCGGCATTTGCGCGACAGATACTGGCCGAAGAAGGCGGGTAAAGGAAACGGATGAAGTAAGTTCGTCATGCCTGGCCTTGTGCCGGGCATCCACGTCCTTACAACAGCGCAGCACACAAGACGTGGATGGCCGGGACAAGCCCGGCCATGACGGAGTACGTATTTCCAATGAATGCTCCCCTCCCCGGCATCCCTCTTCCCGCCGGCATCCGCTCGCACTTCGTCGACGATATCAACGGCCTGCGCATGCATGTGCTGGAGGCCGGTTATGAAACACGCGGCCGGCCATGCATCCTGCTGCTGCACGGCTTTCCCGAGCTCGCCTACTCCTGGCGCAAGGTGATGCCGCGGCTGGCGGCCGCCGGCTATCACGTGATCGCGCCGGACCAGCGCGGCTATGGCCGCACCACCGGCTGGGATGCGGATTACGACGGCGATCTCAATTCGTTCCGGCTGCTCAATATGGTTCGCGATGCGCTCGGGCTGGTGTCGGCGTTCGGCTATCGCTCGGTCGATGCCGTAGTCGGCCATGATGCCGGCTCGTCGGTCGCCGCATGGTGCGCGCTGGTGCGGCCCGACGTGTTTCGGTCGGTCGCGCTGATGAGCGCGCCGTTCGCGGGACCGCCGCCGTTGCCGTTCAATACCGCCGATGCGCCGCCGGCACCAAAACCCGACAATCCCGTGCACCGCGAGCTTGCGGCGTTGCCGCGGCCGCGCAAGCATTATCAATGGTATTATTCGACGCGCGACGCCAACGCGAACATGCATGCCGCGCGCCAAGGCGTGCATGATTTCCTGCGCGCCTATTATCATCACAAGAGCGCGGACTGGCCAGGCAATTTGCCGTATCCGCTGCAGGCGTGGACCGCGAGCGAACTAGCAAAACTGCCGACCTACTATGTGATGGATCTCGACAAGGGAATGGCGGAGACGGTGGCGGAGGAAATGCCGTCGGCCGCGCAGATCGCCGCCAACCAGTGGCTGCACGACAGCGAACTCGCCTTCTACAGCGCCGAATACATGCGCACCGGATTCCAGGGCGGGCTGCAATGGTATCGCTGCGGCACGTCGGGCGCATTCACCGCCGAACTCCAGACGTTTTCAGGTCGCAGCATCGACGTGCCGAGTTGTTTTATCTCGGGCAGGCAGGACTGGGGCACCTATCAGAGACCGGGCGTGTACGAGGCGATGCAGAAAACGGCCTGCACGCGCATGCTCGGCTGCCACCTGATCGACGGCGCGGGGCATTGGGTGCAGCAAGAACAGCCGAAGGAAGTAAGCCGGTTGCTGCTAGAGTTTTTAACGCAGGCTGTGAGTTGATTTTCTCGTTATGGCCAGGCTTGTCCCGGCCATCCACGTCTTTCTCGCGCTGTGATGCCGTTAAGACGTGGATGCCCGGGCATGACGAATTTCTTACGCAACGCCCTCAACTCCCCTTCAAATCGCCGATCTCGGGAAAGAACATGTCCTGCCACGACGCCGGCTGATGCTTGATGGTCCCGACCTTGCGCATGAAGGTGGCGAATTTCATCGTCGCGGCCGGCGTCATGGTCCACGTCACGTCGGGACCGGTCAGCACTTTCGTCACCATCTCCACCGAAAGTTTCGAGTTGGTATCATCGATCCAGGTCTGCGCAGTCTGCCGGGGATTGGCGGAAACGGCCGCGGTCGCCTCCTTCATGGCGTCCACAAACGCCGCGTAGAGCTCCGGATTGTCCTTGCGAAATCGCGCAGAGGTCCAGGCCACGGTGAAGGTGTGCGGCCCCATGACGTCGAATGACGACAGCACCGTGTGGATGTTCTTCTGCTCCAGCTGTTGAAACTGGAACGGCGGCACGCTGAAGACAGTGGAGATGTTACCGGAGCCGGTGAGCAGCGCGATGGTTGAATCGGGCGGCGACATCGACACGGTGAGCGAATCCAGTTTGGCGTAATTTTCCTCGCCGAACGCAGCGGCCACCGCCATCTGCAGCACCACCGCCTGCACCGACACCTTGATCGATGGCATGGCGATGCGGTCGCGCTCGGAAAAGTCCTTGATCGACTTGATCTCCGGATTGCTGGTATTGAGCAGGAACGGTTGCGAACTCAGCGCGCAGATACCCTTGACCTCGAACGATGTGCCCTGGGTCTTGTCCCACAGCGTAATCAGGCCGGGCACGCCACCGGTAACGATGTCGGTAGAACCGGACAGCAGCGCCTCGTTCATCGCCGCCGGGCCGTTGAAGCGCTGCCAGGAAACCTTGAAATCCTTCAGCCCACGCTGCCCGGCGTATTTTTCGATCAGCTTGTCGCGCTTCATGACGTTGAACTGCAGATAGCCCATCGAGAACTGCTCGGCCAACCTGATCTCAGCGGCTTCGGCGGAAGTCGCGCCGATAATCGCCAACGCAAGTATCGCGCCTGCAAAATGTCCCGGTCTCATTGTTGTTCCCCGCCATCAACTTTTTGTTTTGTGAATTGAGACTACACACCGAACCGCACGATCGCCAAGTGGCACGATATCCCGGGCCGCCCATTGTGCGGCGATTGCTCTTGCGAGGCCTCGCGGAACTGAGCATCATCCGGCCCGCAAAAGCAAAACGGGAGTACGCCTTGGCCAGGTCGGAATGGAGTTTCAAGAGCGCCGTCGAATGTTCGGCAGCGCTTAAGGCGAAAAAAGTCTCCGCGGTCGAGCTGGCGCGGGACGCCATTGCGCGGATCGAACGGCACGATGCGAAAATCAACGCCGTCTGCGTCCGCGATTTTGCGCGAGGACTCGAGGCCGCTCGCGCCGCCGACGCGGCGCTGGCGCGCGGCGAGTCAAAGCCGCTGCTCGGCCTGCCGATGACCGTGAAGGAATCCTACAATGTCGCCGGACTGCCCACCACCTGGGGCTTTCCGCCGCAGAAGGATTTCAAACCGCCGGAAGACGCGCTGTCGATTTCGCGGGTGAAGGACGCCGGCGGCGTGATCCTCGGCAAGACCAACGTGCCGATGGGCCTCGCCGACTGGCAGAGCTACAACGACATTTACGGCACCACCAGCAATCCCTATGACCTCGGCCGCACGCCCGGTGGATCGTCCGGCGGATCGGCGGCGGCACTGGCGGCTGGATATGGCCCGCTTTCGATGGGCTCCGACATCGGCGGCTCGCTGCGGGTGCCGGCGTTTCACTGCGGCGTCTATGCGCACAAGCCGACCTTCGCGCTGGTGCCCTCCCGCGGCCACACGCCGCCGCCGTTCCCGCCGCTGCCGCTCGACCGCGATCTCGCGGTAATCGGGCCGATGGCGCGCTCGGCCGCCGATCTCACGCTGCTGCTCGACGTGATCGCCGGACCCGATCCGCTGGAAGCCGGCGTTGCCTACAGGCTGACGCTGCCGCCGCCGCGGCACGACAAGCTTAAGGATTTTCGCGTGCTGGTGATCGACTCCGATCCGGTGCTGCCATCGAACAAGGTTGTAAGAGGCGCGATCGACAGACTCACGGACAATCTTGTCAAGGCCGGGGTGAGTGTCGCGCGGCAAAGTCCGCTGTGGCCCGACTTCGCGGAGTCGTCGCGGCTCTATATGCGGCTCTTGATCTCGTTCCTTGGGGCTTTTTTTCCGCCGGAGGCTGTCGCAGACGCACAGCAGAGGATCGCCAAGCTCGATCCCGGCGACACCAGCCTAGCGGCCGAGCGGCTGCGCGGCGTACTGCTCAGTCATCGCGACTGGATATTGGCTGACGGCGCCCGCGCGCGCTTGAGGGCGCAATGGCGCGAGTTGTATAGGACGTTCGACGCCGTGATCTGTCCGGTCATGCCGACGCCGGCCTATCCACACGATCATTCGCCGGATCAGAACCTGCGGCGCATCAATATCGACGGCAAGGATCATGTCTATCCCGATCAACTCGCTTGGGCCGGCATCGCCACACTGCCCGGCCTGCCGGCGACCGCTGTTCCGGTCGGATTCTCGCCGGAAGGATTGCCGATTGGCGTGCAGATCGTCGGCCCGTGGCTGGAGGACCGCACGCCCTTGAGACTCGCCGAACTGATCGAGCACGAATTTGGCGGCTTCGTTCCGCCGCCGATGTTCGATGACTAGACCCGTCATTACGAGCGAAGCGAAGCAATCCAGAAGTCAGGAGCGAGAACTGGTTGCTACGTCGCTGCGCTCCTCGCAATGACGAAAACGGAGGGAAATCATGAGCAACGATCTCGACGAACTCACATCACTGAACCGCGACTACGTCGCCTCGGTGCAGAACTGCGATGTGAAACGCTTCGGCGAAATACTTAGCCCTGAGTTCTATTGCACCAATCCGGACAAATCGTTCGTCGATCGCGCCGGTTTTCTGAAGCAGACCGCTGTTCCGGTGACCATCAAGGGCCTCGTCGCCACCGACGTCAAGATCAGGATCATGGGCGACTTCGCCATCATACACGGCGCCACCAGCTATGTGACGCCCGATGGCAAGCAAGCCGCGGGACGCTACACCGACTGCTGGGCAAAGCAGAACGGAAAGTGGCTCGCGGTGTCGGCGCATGTGTCAAGGTAACACCGCTGTCGTCCCCGCGACGGCGGCGACCCATAATCACCGGCAGTTATGAATTGGCACGGTGGGTCCGCAGGCCGTTGAGGGTGTCCACATTACTAAAGGCGGAGGGTATGGGTCCCCGCCTTCGCGGGGACGACGATATTATTGCTTAGCGAAGCTCTCACGCATCGAACATGATCACGCTGCGCACGGTTTTGCCGGCCTTCATGGCGGCGAATCCCTCGTTGATCTCCGCCAGTTTCAGCTTCGCCGAAATCCAGTCCTCCAGATGCAGCTTGCCGCGCATGTAGAATTCGATCAGCCTCGGCATGTCGACGCGAAAATGGTTCGAGCCCATCGACGAGCCCTGGATCTTGCGTTCGCGCAAAAAATCAAAACCGTGCAACTCGATCTTCTGGCCGAACGGAATCATGCCGACGATGGTGGCGGTGCCGCCCGGCGCCAGCATCTGGAAGGCCTGCTCGGCGGTTTCCTTGCGGCCCAGCACTTCGAAGGAATGATGCACGCCGCCATTGGTCAGATCGCGCACCTGCTGCACCACGTCGCCGTTGCGGGGATCGACGATATCGGTGGCGCCTAACTTTGTCGCGAGCTGCAGCTTTGCCGGATTGGTATCGACCGCGATGATGCGGCCTGCGCCCGCGATTTCCGCGCCGTTGATCGCCGCCATGCCGACCCCGCCGCAGCCGATCACCACGACCGTTTCTCCCGCCCTGACCTTTGCCGTATTCACCACGGCGCCGTAGCCGGTGATGACGCCGCAGCCGATCAGCGCCGCGAGTTCCAGCGGCATATCCCGGCGGATTTTGACGATGGCGTTCTCGTGCACCAGCATCTGTTCTGCGAACGACGACAGGTTGAGAAACTGGTTCAGCTTCTCCGACCGCGCCCACGACAGCCGGTTGGAGGCGCCCGGCAGCATTTTTACCGTGGTATCGGTGCAGAGCACCGTCCGGCCAGTGGTGCAGTTGTCGCAGGTGCCGCAAAACACCGACAGACACGTCACCACGTGATCGCCCGGCTTCACATAGGTCACGTCGGAGCCGACCATCTCGACGACGCCGGCGGATTCGTGTCCGAGCACCGCGGGCAGCGGATGCGGATACAGCCCCTCCATGAAATGCAGGTCGGAATGGCAGAGCCCGGCGACCCTGGTGCGGATCAGCACCTCGCGCGGGCCGGGCTTCGGCAAGCTGACATCCTCGATCACCAGCGGCTTGTTGACTTCATGCAGGACGGCGGCCTTCATCGGTGTTTCCTCGTTTTGTTGTTTTTTTTACTTCGTCATTCCAGGCTCGCCCGCTTCGGCCGCGCCCCGGAATGACGACCTACCCTACGCGGCCAAAATCAATTCGCCAACCTCGGCCACGCCGACGGCGCGGTCGCCGAGCAGATGACCTGATATGGCACGCTGCGTTGCATTTTCCGTGAGCTGGAATGGATCGCTCGCCGACACCCGATGATCGATCACAAGCCGCGACAACAGCAACCGGCGCGCATCGCCGCGCATCGCGTGGATACGTCCGCCTTCCCACGCCAGCGATACCGCGCTCGCGACGTGGTAGAGCAGGCTGGTGGCACGCCGCGCCTCGGCTTCATTATCGGTACGAGCGGCCACCTCGCGGGCAAAACCGATGGCGCGATTCACCAGGCCGCGCAAGCGATCGCGCCACGCCTGCGGCACCTCGGTGCTGTCGTCGAGCCGGGCGTGCAGATCGGCAGCCAGCGCCGCGTCGGCGCCGTGACGTCCCACCGCGCGCTTCAAGGCATCGAGCGCAACGATATTGCCGGTGCCTTCCCAGATCGAGCCGAGATGCGCGTCGCGCAACAGGCGCGCGGTGGCGAATTCCTCAATGTAGCCGATGCCGCCGCGCATCTCCAGCGCGTCGCCGCACACCTTGCGCGCATCGCGGGTGGCGCGAAACTTCAGGGTCGGCGTCAGAATGCGCAGCAACGCGGCTGCGTCCTGGCTGCCGGCCTCGGCGCGGTCGAGCGCGTCCGCGGTGATAAAACTCATCGACAGCGCCTGCTCGGTCGCCAGCATGATCTTCATCAATTGCCGCCGCGCCAGCGGCAGATCGACGATGCGTTGGCCGAACACCACGCGGCCCCGCGCCACCGCCATCGCATCATGATACGCGCGACGCATCAGTGCTGTCGATTTGACGCCGTTCGACAGCCGTGACGAGTTCACCATCTCCGCCATCTGCACAAAACCGCGGTCGAGCTTTCCGACCGCATACGCGATCGCGCCCTCCAGCTTGATCTCGCCTGACGCCATCGAGCGGGTGCCGAGTTTGTCCTTCAGACGCACGATGCGGTAATGATTGGGCGAGCCGTCATCGAGAAATCGTGGCATCAGGAACAACCCGACGCCCCGGGTGCCTCCGATCTCGCCTTCCGGCCGCGCCAGCAGCATCACGACCTTCGCGTCCGCATTGGAGCAGAACCATTTTTCCCCGGTCAGGCGCCAGTGGTCGCCTTCCTGTGCCGCGGTCGTGGTCAGCTTGCCGACGTCGGAGCCGCCTTCCTTCTCGGTCATGAACTGGCCGCCCTGGGTCAGCTTGCTCATATCGGTCTGCGTCAGGCCGTCGAGATATTTTGCCTTCAGCGCCGCATCGCCGAAATTCGACAGCAGTTTGGCGCAGCCGTCGGTGACGTTGATCGGGCAGCCCAGCCCGAACTCGGCCTGATTGAACAGAAACGTGAAGGCGTGTTTTGCCACCACTGGATAGGTCCGCGGCCAGCCGAGAATGCCCTTGCGCAGCGACATCGCGTGAATGCCGAATTCGCCGAACGCGGCCTTCTCCAGTTCGCGATAGGCCGGATGATATTCGATCCACTGCGCGTCGCGGCCAAAACGGTCGCGCTGATGCAGCACCGGCACGTGGCGGTCGGCAAGCCGCGCGCATTCGTCGAGATGGCCGCCGGCAAGCTCGCCGAGCCGGTCGAGATGCGGCTCGATATGGCGGAACAGTTCATCGGACAGATGGATGCGCAACAGATCGGTCAATGCCGGATCGGCGCGGTAGAAATTCATGCCGGAGGTGTCCGGCGCGATCAACCCGGGTTGGTCGTTGGGCATCGCCGCCTCGGCAGGTTGATTTAGTGCGTGCATTGCATCTCTCGTTCGTTCCACCCGGCGCGACTTCTTCGACAGGCCGCATTGAATGCTGTAGATCATGCTACAGATAGAGCAGGCGATAAAGCCGTCAAAACGACAATCGGGAGGATCGCACCATGGCGAACGTCTATCGCATCATCGGCGCGGAGATGTCGCCCTATTCGGTCAAGGTGCGCTCCTGGTTTCGCTACAAGGGCATTCCGCATCAGTGGGTGTTGCGCAACGCCGCGAGCCAGCCGGAATTCGAGCAATATGCTAAATTGCCGATCATTCCGCTGGTAGTAACGCCCGAAGGCGTTGGCATCCAGGATTCCACGCCGATCATCGACCGACTCGAAAAACTTTATCCCGAGCCGTCGATCGACCCCGACGATCCCGTCGCACGTTTCATTTCCGCATTGATCGAGGAATTCGGCGACGAGTGGGGCAACAAATGGATGTTTCACTACCGCTGGGCCCGCGACGTCGATCAGATCAGTTCGGCCGGGCGTCTTGCTCGCATGCGCAGCCCGGATGCAGGCGACGAGGCGCACGCGGTATTTACCGGAAAGGTGCGGGCGCGGATGGTGGACCGGGTCTGGTTCGTCGGCTCCAACGCCACTAACGCGCCGCAGATCGAGGCAGGTTTCCTCGCGATGTTGGCGCTGCTGGACAATCACCTTGCCGCGCGACCCTATCTGTTCGGCAGCCGCCCCGCCTTCGGCGATTTCGGGCTGTGGGGACAGATCTACGAGATGTGGACCGATCCGACCGCGGGCGCGCTGATCGGCGGCGGCGCGCCGCATGTGCTGGACTGGGTGCATCGCATGCTGTGGCCCAGGGATGAAGGCGCATTCGAGAATTGGGCCGCGCTGGAGCCGACGATGACGCCGATCCTGACGGAGCAGGTCGGGCGGCTGTTCATGCCGTGGACATCGGCGAATGAAAGAGCCCTCGCCGACGGAAAAGAAGAATTCAGCGTCGCGCTCGGCGACCATCTCTGGACGCAGAAGCCGCAGAAATATCACGCGCGGTCGCTGGGCATGCTGCGCGCAAAGTATGCCGCGGTGGCGGACAAGACCGGGCTCGATCCCGTTCTGGACGCCGCTGGCTGCCTTGCCGGTCTGCGCGGCTGAAATTGAAAGGAAATCACCATGGACATTCCGAAATACAAGACCGCGCTGATCGTCGGCGCCGGCGAGGGCATCAGCGCGTCGCTGGCGCGGCTGTTGAGCGGTGAAGGGCTTCGCGTGGCGCTGGCCGCGCGAAAAATCGAAAAGCTCGGTGCGCTGTGCTCGGAGACCGGCGCCTCCGCCTTTGCCTGCAACGCCGCTGACCCCGACGAGGTCGAGCGGCTGTTCGGCGCGGTCGAGCGCGAATTAGGCGGCCCCGACGTGGTGATCTACAACGCCAGCGCCCGGGCGCGCGGCGCATTTGTCGATCTGGTGCCGGCCGATGTCGCCCAAGCCATCGCGGTCAGCGCGTTCGGCGGATTTCTGGTGGCGCAACAGGCGGTGCGCCGCATGCTGCCGAACAAGCGCGGCGCGATCCTGTTCACCGGGGCGTCGGCCAGCGTCAAGGGCTATCCGCAATCCGCGCCGTTCGCCATGGGCAAATTCGCGCTGCGTGGGCTCGCACAAAGCATGGCGCGCGAGCTGTCGCCGCAAGGCATTCACATAGCGCATTTCGTGATCGACGGCGGCATCCGCAGCGCGGTTCGCAGCGAGCCCGCCGACAGGCCGGACTCGATGCTCGATCCCGATGCGATTGCCTTGAGCTACTGGAATGTGATGCAACAGCCGCGCAGCGCCTGGACCTGGGAGCTGGAGCTGCGGCCCTGGGTGGAGAAGTTCTAGCGCCGTCATTCCGGGGCGACGCCAACGGATCCGGCTTTGCCGGCCCGATGACAGGCTCCGCATCGAACCCGGAATCTCGAGATTCCGGGTCTGGTCCTTCGGATCATCCCGGAATGACAAAAGATGGAAAACGACATGACCGAAACCAAAATCGACACCGGCACCGATGAACTGCTCTGCGCCATTCGCGACCGCGTCGCAGTGATCACGCTGAACCGGCCGGAGGTCCGCAACGCGCTGTCGGACCATCTGACGCCTGCGCTGCGCACCATGATCAAAACTTGCGGTGAAAATCCTGACGTCGGCGCGCTGCTGATCACCGGCGCCGGCACCGCATTCTGTTCGGGCGGCGACGTCAAGGGCATGGGCGCACACCGCGATCCGAAGCGGCTCGCACTATCCTATGACGAGAAAGTCGCGGATCTGCAGGAGCGCCAGCGACTGCTCACCGGCGCGCTGGTGTCGGTGCGGAAGCCGACCGTCGCTGCGCTGCCCGGCGCGGCCGCGGGCGCCGGCCTTGCGATCGCGATGGCCTGCGACATCCGCATTGCGGCCGAATCAGCCTTCATCTCCACCGGCTATCTGCGCGTCGGCCTGAGCGGCGATTACGGCATTGCGTGGCTGCTGACCCGGCTGGTCGGGACTGCGCGGGCGCGCGAGTTGATGTTCACCGCCGACAAGGTCGATGCGCGGAGATGTGAGACCATCGGCCTCGTCAACCGCGTGGTGCCCGACGCCAAATTGCAGGACGAAGCATTCGCGCTGGCAAGATCGTTTGCCGAAGGACCGACCATTGCGCTGCGCTACATGAAGGACAATCTCGACGAAGCCCTGCTGTTCGATTTCGCAACCGCGCGCGACCACGAAGCCGAGCGCCTGGTCCGCACCACCATGACCGCGGATCACAAAGAGGCCGTGCAGGCCTTCATCGACAAGCGCAAGGCGGTATTTAAGGGAGGCTAGGAGTTAAAACGTTGTCATGGCCGGGCTTGTCCCGGCCATCCACGTCTTGCTTTCTGCGATTTAGTAAACGTGGATGCCCGGCACAGGGCCGGGCATGACGAACTTTAGAGATGCGAGCCCTGCTCCGCCGCGAGCCGCCAGCTGGCGCACGGAATATCCTGCGGCGCGACGTGGATATGCTTTTCGAAGCGCACCAGTTTCCAGTCGCCCGGGGTCGGCACGAAGCGGTATGCCGATTTGCGGGCGGCGCCGATCATGGCGTCGTTGGAGCGCAGCGTATCGCCGAAGATATGTCCGGCGCCGAAGGCGGCGGCGCGGCATTCCAGATTCTTCAGCAGCGCCGCGCCGATGCCCTGGCCCTGATAGCGGTCGTCGACCGAAAGCCCCAGTTCGAAGCTCGAGGTTTCGGTGTTGAACGCGTAGCGCGCTTCGCCGACGATGGTCTCCATGCCGTCGACTTTCATCATCGCAATCACGCTGAAGCGATCGTCTTCGCCGGCATGGGTGAAATGCTCGAGTTCGCTGCGCGAGAGTTCGCTCATGGCGCCGAAGAAACGGTTGTAGCGGGAACCGACCGAGAGCGCGCGGAAGTATTGCTGCAACGCTTCGCCATCCCGCGGCTCGACAAACCGGACCGTAAAAGGCTTGCCGCTGCGCGACAGCAACACGTCGGAATACTGCTTCAGGTCGTCGAGTCGAAGAGCAATCATGGCGCGCTCCCGTGACTTGAGAAGATTTCGGCCGGCGTCCCTCTTCGGAGGCAACGCCGGCCAGAGCGGCTTTACGCCCGCCAGAACGGTTTTTCGGCCTCGTACACGACGTCGCTCCAGGACAGCCCGATGTCGTGCAGGTCGCGTTCGGTCCATTGTGTCAATTCGCGGCGCTGATGCTGCCGGTCCCGCCAAGTGTGAAGCGTTTCGCTGATCTGGGCCCAAAAGCCGGAACCATGATTATTCGTCATCGATTCATGGGTGCAGGTGGACATGTTCGCCTCCTAAAGTTAATCTCTGCGTGGAATATCTGCCTTATCTGACGGTTCAACAAACGACACTTTGTCCTGCATCACATGATATAAACTCATGGATTGACACCCAATGACGGCCCGATTGCCCTCGCTCAATGGCTTGCGCGCGTTCGAGGCCGCCGCCCGCCATCTCAGCTTCACCAACGCCGCCTCTGAGCTGAACGTGACGCAGACCGCGATCAGCCATCAGATTCGACGGCTGGAGGAAGAACTGGGAATCCGCCTGTTCATCCGGCAGAACCGCGCGCTGGTGCTGACGCCGGAGGCAAAGGAATACCTGCCCGGCATCCGCGCCGCGTTCAACGACCTGCGGCTCGCCACCGACCGGCTGCTGCGCCGGGATAACGACCACGTGCTCACGATCAGCACCCTGGCCTCGCTGGCAGCGAAATGGCTGCTGCCGCGGCTGTCCGCTTTCCAGGAAGCGCATCCCGGCATCGACGTCCGAATCACCACCTCAACGAGCCTGGTCGATTTCAGGAGCGGCGACGTCGACGCCGCCATCCGCTACGGCCGCGGCCAGTGGCCGGGCCTGCGCGCCGACTGGCTGATGGCCGACCAATTGTTTCCGGTCTGCAGTCCGGCGCTGCTGAACGGCGACAGGCCGCTGCGCTGTCCGGAGGATCTCGCAAATCACGTGCTGCTGCACACGACCAACAATGACGACGACTGGCGGCTCTGGCTCACCGCCGCGGGCCTGCCGACCGACATTTCGAAGCCGCACGGCGTGACCTTCGATCTCATCCTGCTGATGGTGCAGGCGGCGATCGACGGCATCGGCGTCGCCATCGGCCGAACCTCGTATGTGCAGGACGACATCGCCAAGGGGCGCCTGGTGGTGCCGTTCAAGATAGCGCTGCCGGCGGATGCCGGGTTTTATCTGGTGTCCCCCGAAGGCAGGGCCGATTCGCCAAACCTCGCGGCGTTCCGGCAATGGCTGGCCGCTTCGACGCAAAACAAGACCGAAATCCGCTGAATTCCCCGACCCGCATGCTTTTCCGGTTGGTCACGCCTCGCGGGCGTGGCAGATTGCCGCATAAGAACAATCGTCGACAGGGAGAAACCAGTCATGTCGCCATCGGCTGCGCCGGAAATTCCGCAGATTAAGTCACGCATCGGCGCCATTTTGCGCGCGACCAGCGGCAATTTTCTCGAACAGTTCGATTTCTTCCTGTTCGGCTTTTACGCCAGCGCGATCGCCAAGGCGTTTTTCCCGGCTGAAAACGAGACTGCGGCGCTGCTCAACACTTTCGGCGTGTTCTGGCTGGGCGCGCTGATGCGCCCGGTCGGCGCGATCGTGCTCGGCGCCTATATCGACCAGATCGGGCGCCGCAAGGGACTGATCGTGACGTTGGCCATCATGGCCGTCGGCACCGTGACCATCGCGGTTTGCCCGACCTATGCAACCATCGGCGTCGCAGCTCCCGTCATCGTGCTGATCGGGCGGCTGCTGCAGGGCTTTTCGGCAGGCGTCGAACTCGGCGGCGTTTCGGTCTATCTCTCCGAGATTTCCACGCCCGGCAACCGGGGTTTCTACACCTCGTTTCAATCCTCAAGCCAGCAAGTGGCCATCTTCGTGGCGGCGCTGATCGGATATTTTCTCAGTGAGGCGATGCCGCCGGCTGTCGTCGCGGATTGGGGCTGGCGAATTCCGTTCTTTATCGGCTGCCTCATCATCCCCTTCATTTTCTTTCTGCGGCGCACGCTGGAGGAGACGCCGGCATTCCTCGCGATGAAAAAACACCCGACCGCATCGGAAGTGTTTGCCTCCGCGCTCGCCAATTGGCGGATCGTCCTGCTCGGCATGATGCTGGCGGTGATGACCACGGTGACGTTCTATTTCGTCACGGTCTATACTCCGACCTTCGGCAAGAGCGTGCTGAAACTGTCGACCCAGGACAGCCTGCTGGTCACGCTGATGGTGGCCGTCACCAACTTCTTCTGGAATCCGGTGGGAGGTGCTGTGTCGGACCGGATCGGACGGAAACCGGTGCTGTTGACGATCGCGGGACTTTCGCTCGTGACAGCGTATCCCATGCTGTCGTGGCTGGTCGCCGAACCGAGCTTTGGCAAGCTGCTGTTGGTCCAACTGGTGTTTTCATTCTATTTCGGCGTCTACAGCGGCACCATGCTGGGCGCATTGGTCGAGGTGGTGCCGCCGCACGTCCGCACCACCTGCTTCTCGCTGGCCTTCGCTTTGGCCGCCGGGCTGTTCGGCACCTTCACGCCATTCGCCGCGACCTGGCTGATCGAGCATACCGGAAGCCGGGCAGCCCCCGCGTTCTGGCTGATGTGCGCGGCGGCCAGCGGCATCATCGCGGCGCTCGCAATCTACCGCGGCGGAAAGACGATCGAGGTACGCGAGGCGGTCGCCGCCTGATCCGCACGCCGAACCGACTTCGTCATTCCGGTTCGCACGCGCTCTTGCGCGTGCGAACCGGAATCCAGAAGCAATACCCGACGTCGGGATTCCGGGTTTGCGCGAAGAGCGCCCCCCGGAATGACGGGAAGCGGTTTTGCTTCTCCCGCAAACACGCTAACAAGGCGCATGGTCGACCTCTCCGGAAAATTCGACGTGCTGGTGATCGGCGGCGGCAACGCGGCACTTTGCGCTGCTATCAGCGCGCGGCGCGCCGGCGCGTCGGTGCTGGTGCTGGAAGGCGCCCCGAAATTCTACCGCGGCGGCAATACCCGCCACACCCGCAACATGCGCTGCGCCCATGACGCCGCGACCGACATCCTTACCGGCCCCTATCCGGAAGCTGAATTCTGGGAAGACCTGCAGCGCGTCACCGGCGGGCAGACCGATGAGGAACTCGCGCGCTTCATGATCGCGGAGTCCAAGGACATTCTGGGCTGGATCGTCGAACAGGGCGTGCGCTGGCAACCCTCGCTCGGCGGCACGCTCAGCCTCGGGCGCACCAATTCGTTCTTCCTCGGCGGCGGCAGGGCGATGCTGAATGCGCTTTATCTCACCGCGGAACAGCTCGGCGTCGACATCCTCTACGATGCCGAGGTACTCGATCTCGAAATCGACGACGGCATGTTCTTGTCTGCGGCGCTGAAGCAGGGCGACGGTCGCGTCTCGGTGCGTGCCTCGACCCTGGTCGCCGCCGCCGGCGGCTTCGAGGCCAACATCGAATGGCTGAAAGAGTATTGGGGCGACGCCGCCGACAATTTTTTGATCCGCGGCACGCCCTATAATCGCGGCTCGATCCTGAAGATGCTTTTGGCGAAAGGCGTGCAGGACATAGGCGATCCCACGCAATGCCATGCGGTGGCGATCGACGCCCGTGCGCCGAAGTTCGACGGCGGCATCATCACAAGGCACGATTCGGTGGTGTTCGGCATCGTCGTCAACAAGCACGGCTTGCGCTTTTACGACGAGGGCGAGGACATCTGGCCGAAACGCTATGCGATCTGGGGCCGGCTGGTAGCCGCGCAGCCCGACCAGATCGCCTACATCATCTTCGATTCGACCGTCCTCAACAGTTTTATGCCGACGCTGTTTCCGCCGATCAAGGCCGCCAGCATTGCCGAGCTTGCCGGCAAGTTCGAACTCGACCCGGCCGTGCTGGAGAAAACCATCGCCGATTTCAACGCCGCGGTGCGCCCCGGCACCTTCGATCACACCATCCTCGACGATTGCCGCACCGAGGGGCTGACGCCGCCAAAGACGCACTGGGCGCGCAGAATCGAAACGTCGCCTTATTATGCCTATCCAGTGCGGCCCGGCATCACCTTCACCTATCTCGGCACCCGCGTGAACAAGCAGGCGCGCATGCTGATGAAGGACGGCAAGCAGGCCGCCAACATGTTCGCCGCCGGTGAGATCATGGCCGGCAATGTGCTGGGCAAGGGCTATGCGGCCGGAATCGGCATGACCATCGGCAGCGTGTTCGGCCGGGTGGCCGGAAGAGAGGCCGCACAAAATGCACGGAATTGAAGGAGGGCACATGTCACGCATTCGCGGTGCGATCGTTTCGCTGATGTTGTCGGCTGCAACACCGGCGTTGGCAGCAGACCCCATTGCGCTGCGCGACATGGGCTCGTTCCACGTCGGCGGACGGCTGGTCGAAATCTCCGGCAAGCCGGTCAAGGAAGTCGTGTTCACGCAAGGCGGCGTGCCGGCGAAGATCGATCCCAACGGCACCTATCAGGTCGAGCAGATGTATGTGCAGTATTTTCTGCCCGCCAACGAAAAAGGCGCCTACCCGCTGCTGATGTGGCACGGCGGCGGGCTGACCGGCGTCACCTACGAGACCACGCCGGACGGCCGCGAAGGCTGGCTCAATTATTTCCTGCGCCGGGGCTGGAGCGTCTACAATTCGGACGCGGTCGAGCGCGGCCGCGCCGGCTGGGCGCAATATCCCGATATCTTCAAAAGCGAGCCGGTGTTTCTGACCACCAGCAATCCGTTCGAGCGGTTTCGTATCGGTACGGCTGCGGGCTGGGATCCCGATCCGGCGAAACGCAAACTGATGCCCGGCAGCCAGTTTCCCAACGAAGGCTATGACAATTTCACCAAACAGGGCGTGCCGCGCTGGACCACCAACGACGACGCCACGCTCGCCGCTTATATCGCCGAGATCGACCGCGTCTGTCCCTGCGTGATCCTGTTTCACAGCCAGGCCGGCGCGTTCGGCTTCAAGGCGGCGCAGGCGCGCCCGGACAAGGTGAAGGCGCTGATCGCGGTCGAGCCCGCCGGTGTCGGCGATCCGGCCAAGGTCGATGTGCTGAAAGCCATACCTTCGTTATTGATCTACGGCGATTTCATCGAGCAGGATTCGCGCTGGCCGAAAATTCGCGCTACCGGGCTCGCCTTCGCCGACGGCATCCGCGCCGCGGGCGGCACTGCCGACGTGGTCGACTTGCCCAAGGCAGGCATCAAGGGCAATTCGCACATGATGATGATGGACAAGAACAATGCCGAGGTAGCCGCGCTGATCCAGACCTGGCTGGAAGGTAAAGGGCTGACCAGGAAGCCTTGAGGAAAGCAACGCGATATGCACGGAACCAGGATTCTCGAAGAGGCCGACCGCCTGATGACGGTCTGCAATTCGTGCCGCTATTGCGAAGGCTTGTGCGCGGTATTTCCGGCGATGGAAATGCGCCGCGCGTTTTCCGACGGCGACCTGAACTACCTTGCCAATCTCTGCCACGGCTGCGGCGCCTGCTATACCGACTGCCAGTTCTCGCCGCCGCATGAATTCAACGTCAACGTTCCAAAGGTGCTGGCGATCGCGCGCGCCGACTCCTATGCCGCCTATGCCTGGCCCGCGGCCTGCTCGGGCGTATTCGCGCGCAATGGGCTTGCCATCAGCGTCATCACGGCACTCAGCGTGGCGGGTTTCATCTTCGGTTTTGCCGCGTTCCACGACCGGCAGGTGCTGTTCGGCGTCCACACCGGGCCCGGCGCGTTTTACAAGCTGATGCCGCACAACGCGATGGCGGCCCTGTTCGGCGCTGTGTTTCTCTACGCGATCGTCGCGCTGATCATGGGCGTGCGTGCGTTCTGGCGCGACATCGGCGAGCCCATTGGCATGCTGGCCGAGCCGCGCTCGCTGTGGCAGGCGATGAAGGACGCCGGGCAACTGCGCTATCTCGACGGCGGCGGCGTCGGCTGCGTCAACGAAGACGAGCGGCCGAACGACCGGCGCAAGCTCTATCACCACCTCACCTTCTACGGTTTTGCGCTTTGCTTCGCGGCGACCTGCGTGGCGACGCTGTATCACTATTTGATCGCGCGCGAGGCGCCGTATCCGTGGTGGGATCTGCCGGTGGTGCTGGGCACGCTGGGCGGCATTGGATTGCTGATCGGGCCTGCCGGGCTGCTCGTGGAAAAATGGAAACGCGATCCCGATCTGGTCGATCAGGCCCGCATGGGCATGGACGTGGCCTTCATCGCCATGCTGTTCATGACCAGCCTCACCGGCATGGCGCTGCTGCTGTCGCGCGAGACTGCCGCGATGGGACCCCTGCTGGCGCTGCATCTGGGCATGGTGTTCGCGCTGTTCCTCACCATGCCGTACGGGAAGTTCGTGCACGGCATCTATCGCTACGTCGCGCTGGTGCGGTACGCGCAGGAGCGGCAGGCCATCTAGTGTCGTCCCCGCGCAGGCGGGGACCCATACCCTCCGTCGCCGGTGATTGCGGAAGGTGCCAGCAACATGCGGAAGCAACTCGCCAAATTATGACCGGCTGTGGTTATGGGTCCCCGCCTGCGCGGGGACGGCGTGGAGTCACAAATCCACCACGACGTAATCGTTCTCCACCGACACCGCCAAGGTCTCGGCGATGTAAGGCCCCTTCACGACGCTGGCGCCGGATTCGACGTGGGCCGGATAGGCCCGCGCCCGGAACCGTTTTGGATCGCACCAGGATTGCCCGGTGCGGATATCGAATTCCCAGCCGTGCCAGGGGCAGCGGATGATCTCGCCGAGCCGCGTATACTCGATCGCGCCGGGATCGGAAGACTGTGCGAGCCCGATTAGTGGCCCTTCGCATAACGCCGCGCCCTGATGCGGGCAGCGGTTCAACAGGCCGAAGAACTCGCCCTTGATGTTGAACACCGCGATCGGACGCTCGCCGATGGTGAGGAATTTTCGCGTGCCCGGCGGCAATTCGTCCACCGGGGCAATGACATGCCGCGCCATCAGGATATGCCGTACAGCCTTTTGGCGTTGCCGAGATAAAACGCCTCGCGGTTGGCATCGCTGACGCCGGCCGGCAGCACCCGCGACGGGTCGTCGTAATCCCAGTGCGGATAATCGGTGGCGAACAGCAGCTTGTCCCAGCCGACCCAGTCGATCACCTCGAACAGATGATCGCGCCGCTCCGGGTCTTCCATCGGCTGCGTGGTCCAGAAGATGTGGTCGCGGATGGTCTCCGACGGCGGACGTTTGACGTGCGGCACTTCGCTGCGCAGCCTCTGCCAGTGTTTGTCCAGCCGCCACGACAGCGACGGCGCCCAGCCGAATCCGGCCTCGATCATGACCATCTTCAATTTCGGATGCCGCTCGAATACGCCTTCCAGCACGATGCTGGCGAGTGCGGTCTGCTGGCACTGCGAATGCCCGACCATTTCCTCGATGTAATAACTGGGCCAGCCGGACGCAGTAATCGGATTGCCGCCGAAACCGAACGCATGCACGCCGACCGGCAGGCCCGCCTCCTCGGCGGCCTCGTAGATCGGCCAGTAGCGTCGCTGCCCAAGCGGCTCGACATTGCGGCTGAGCAGCAGCACCTGCACAAAATTCTTGTCGCCGGCGCGCTTGCGGATTTCCGCGGCCGCCGCGGGACCGTCCTCATTGGCGACCACCACCGAGCCTTTCAGGCGGCTGTCCTTGCCGGTCCATTCCGCGATCTGCCAGTCGTTGACGGCGGTGGCGAGCGCGGCGCTGAGATCGTGATTGCGGATGCCCTGCCCGGTCTGCAGCGGACACAGCACGCCGAGGGCTACATTGTTGGGGTCGAGATGCTGCTGCTGCATGAACGCCAGCGACGAGCCCTGCTGGCCGCCTTCGGGCGGATAGGCGTCGCGGCGCGAGGCATTGGGCTGCGCCTTGGGGTATGGCGGGCCTTCCATCATGCCCTGGTAGGGATGCTTGCCATAGGTTTCGAGATGCGAATGCCAGCGCCTGGCCATATAGGGATAGAGATCCTTCAGGCTTTTGCGCGCGGGATGAATGTCGCAATCGGCGATCGCGGTCTTGACGCCAGCCGTCGAGGCTTGTTCGGCGCCGGCGCGGAACTGCATGTTCATTGCGTCATCTCCTGCGTCACAGTATCCTTCAGCCGCGTATAGGTCGCGTGCGGATTGTCGATCATGATCTTGCGCACAAGGTCCGGCGACATTCCCTCCGGCAACACCGCATCGCCGTCGAACTGCCAGTGCGGATAGTCGGTCGAGAATAGGAGCAATTCGTCCGACTGCATATGATCAAACAGGCGATTTAATGTCGTGGGATCCGGCGGCGCATCGACCGGCTGCAGCGAAAACCGGATATTGCTGCGCACAATCTCCAGCGGCGCGCGGTCGACCCACGGCGTTTCCATCCGCACCCCGCGCCAGAACTTGTGCAGCCGCCACAGATAGGACGGCAGCCAGGAGAAGCCGGATTCCAGCATCACCATTTTCAACTTCGGATGCCGCGCGAACACGCCTTCGACGATCAGGCTGGTCAACTGGGTCTGGAACGCCTGCGCCTGCGCGATATAATCCTCGATGTGATAGGAGCCCCAGCCGACCGAGGTCGGCGGGTTGTGATAGTTGCTGCCGGCGTGCACGCCGATCGGCAAGCCCAGCCGTTCCGCCGCGGCATAGATCGGCCAGTAGGCGCGCTTGCCGAGCGGCATGTCGCCCATGACAAGCATCAGCACCTGCACGAAGCGCTTATCCTGCGCGCAACGTTCGATCTCCGCCACCGACTTCTCGATGCTCTGCACCGGAATCACGATCGAGCCGCGCAGCCGCGCATCCTTGTCGAGCCATTCCTTCACCAGCCAGTCATTGAGCGCGCGGCAGAACGCGTCCGCCATGTCCTCGCTGAACACCATCTGCACGCCGTACAGCGGATTGCAGATGCCGTAAGCCGTCCCAAACGGATCAAGCGCCTGCGCCTTCATGTCGTCCAGGCTGGAGCCGGGCTTGCCTTTTGATGGCCGCCAATCCGGCCGCGACGTGATCGGGGAATTCTGCGGATAGGATTGCGAGACGAGGTCAGTCATGCCGCGCGTCGTCACCTGGTCGCGCCAGTAGTCATTGAGATAGGGCAGCAGGCTGGTCAGATGCGGCACTGCGGGATGCAGATCGCAATCCACCCCGCCGGCTATCGGGGATGTCATAAGGCGGTTTCCTCTTGGCGGCCGTTCCAGCACCGGCTGTGGTTAGCATTTGCGCGACACTATCACACCGTCGTCCTCGCGAAAGCGGGGACCCATAGCCTCCGACTTATCCGTTTAGCATTACCTATCCACACGCGGCGTTGATCTCACGCCTCATCGCATCGGCGGTTATGGGTCTCCGCTTTCGCGGGGACGACGAAAGAGATTTTGGCGCCGCCGTTCATCAACATTAAATTTTTTGAATCTTGAGGGATAGTTATCCCCGTCCCCAAAACCTCGCTTATCCTGATCGCGTCCTGTTCGATGAGGGGCGCTTTCTAGAAGCGATCCCGAAGTCGGACAGA
>Ga0210392_10000088_pt1 | contig 76803 bp, 119 predicted proteins | sample IncBWC30OmetaG_FD_161057 | JGI IMG/M metagenome (GOLD analysis project Ga0210392, IMG submission 161057) | Forest soil microbial communities from Barre Woods Harvard Forest LTER site, Petersham, Massachusetts, United States - Inc-BW-C-30-O ... | reverse complement strand
TTTCGTCATCGTGAAATGGTATATATCTTCAAAGACGCTGGCATGATGGACAAGGAGACTGCTCGGTATAACTATGATGCCAAACAATGGACAAGCCAATGAGCAACATTTATACCTTTGTCGGGGATAATGGGGTAACTACGCATATCAACTCAGAGGGATTGAGGCTGTGGTGTGTGGCTAACAAACCCGAAATATTCCTAATGCCAATGAACGATGCTGTGGCGAAGCAAATGATACCAGATAACGTGGTATCAATTGAGCGAGTCCGGCAACTAAGCATCCGTAAAGACTTAGCCCCAATCATCATGGTTAAGGACGGGACGATCGGAAAGAATGGCCATCCTAACGCAATGATGGTTGATGGTCATCACCGCTACTTTCTAGCCTTCCTGAGACAGCAAGCCTTTATCGAGGGGCATTTCTTAGAGGAATCCCAATGGAGACCTTTCCAGATCCATTGGTTGCGTGGTATGAGTAAGGATGAGTTAAGGCGTAGACCAGTTACCAAAAGGGACTACTAACCATGAATGCTGAACGCCGTAAGGAAATTGATAAGGCCATTAAAATCCTTGACCAAGCAAAGGCTGACGTTGATACTGCGGTAGAGAAGGCTACCGAAAAGCTGGAAGAAGCAAAAGGCATAATCGAGAGTGCCAAAGAGGGTGAGGAGGAGTCACTGGAGGCTCTGCCTGAGAATATGCAGTCAGGCGAAAAGGGTGAAAAGATGCAGTCCGCTATTGATGCGTTGGATGAAGCTGCCAACGATATCGATGAGGCTATTGGTAATCTAGAAACAGCTAAGGAATAACCACAACGCTGAGGGGCATCCTATGGACAAGGATCAGGTAAAACAACATATTTTACATGTCCTACATATCCTCATTGGTCTTGCTGACCGATTTGATTTAAAGGATATATCTATGGAATTAACATCCTGTACGGAGCGTATTCAACCCGAACTCCTTATCGCCCGAGTTATGAGAGCGGAAATAATCCATTATCACACACAAGAGGGAGGTGAATAAACTCTTGTAGTGGAAGAAAATTTGCGCTATACTCTGAATTGTAACCACGAAAGGAGTATAGTATGGTAGGACATAACCCTAACCATGACGAGGATCCAATAACCCAAGCCATGGTTAGGGTAATGAAGGATTTGAAAGAGGATCATCCTCTTGTCCAAGCAATAATATCCAACTACGCCGAACTCTGCCGATTGGTCACACTTGACCCTGACGCGGATCCCCATGACGAGATAGGGCGATATGAATATGTCCTGTCTCGTTGGAAACCTAACTGAGGAGATATCAATGGCTACCTATACTGAAATCAAACCCGACGTTCCAGAGGGCGTGACCTTTCATTCCGGTGGAACGGCAGACGTGTTTAAACGATCCACTCTATCCGGCAAATTCCATGTTGCCCAAATGCCTATTTCCAAAGAGCAATGGGATGCATGGAAGGTGTCGGGTCGATTGATCCAAGATGCGCTCCCCTATCTATCGAAGGAGGAGCGTGAGTTCCTGATGACGGGTTCGACTCCCACTGAATGGGATGCGATGTTCAAGGAGGACGAGTAATGTTTTTCGTCCTATCCGTTCCTTTCTGGTTATTCGTACTCTTATGGATTTTTGGTGGTCCAGGGCGTAAACGAGCTAGACAACAGGCTGCTCATCTGCAGGAATTGCAGACTGTGGCAGCAATGACAGAGGCTATGAAAGAGGAGTATTGGGCTCGGAAACGTTTCGAGGCCCAAGCTGCTGAACGAGCCTTAATTTCTAATGGCAAAGCTGCCAGTAGGATGGCGTGGGCTTTCTTCCTCATCATGGCTGCGGTTATAGTCATTGGAATCATGACTGGAGGAAACCAATGAACTGGATTAAGATGAAACCCTGTGATCTGGGATTCTTGCCGGAATTGTTGAGCGAGTATGACCTGCGGCCTGCCGCCAGTCAACTCGCCGACAACTATCGACATGGGGGAGGATGGAATCCCCAAAAGGGATTTGTGTTCGGAAAGGAGAACTACTCCTTAAAATATCCCGGTGATCCTGTCATGTATCCATTGGCACGGTCCATGCTTCGGGATGAACTGCTCCTGTTCTATCCCTATGCGTACCTCTGTATCGTTCAACCCGATCAAACCTTCGAGGTCGCTCGGGTCGATTGACCAAACAAACTTACGGTATCCACTCATTTTGTTCTTGAGTGGATATCTTTTTTGCGCTAGTGTACTCATATGAAGCGCGCCGATGTGGTCGCGCCAACTTGTGAGTATCTTCCAATGTCCGCCCCGTTTGATCCAAACTCCATCAACGTCCCCCAGGTGGCCCAGACGTTGCGCGATAATCTCGCCAACCTCGTTGTCCGCGACCAATCGTTCGCCTCATCTTTGCTGGGGCAACTGGATCGTAAGGGACTGAGCAATTCCCAACTTTACTGGCTCAACAAGCTTTCGGAGAAAGCTGTTGGCGCTCCTGAGCAGGAGCGAGAAAAGACGAAGGTCGGTGACCTTAAAGGCATCATGTCCTTGTTCGACAAGGCGAAGGAACACCTTAAGTTCCCCGCCATCGTCCTCGCAGTCAAACAGCCCGATGATTTTGGCGTTACGGGCGTCTATAACGAGTATCGCCTGAGCGTTGCAGGCGATCGGGCTCGCATTCCTGGTTCAATCAACGTGACGGGATATAGCGTAGCGACAGGGGCTGATAAAGCCTGGTTTGGTCGCATTCTCGCTACAGGCGAGTTCGAGGCGTCGCCGCGTGAAGAAACGCCGAAAAATCTGATCCCCGGCCTCGCTCGTTTCGCCGCTGATCCCGTGAACGTCGCCAAAGAGTCGGGGATGCTCACTGGGAAGTGCTGCTTCTGCAACATCGGTCTCAAGGACGAGCGGTCAACGGCCGTGGGTTATGGCCCGATCTGCGCCAAGCATTACGATCTGCCATGGGGGAAGGCATGACCTACCCCAACTACGAGCCCAATTTTGGCTTCTATGACCTCGACATAGAGGATGAAATGGAGTTCTTTTGCCATGTCAAAGCGAACTCCGTTCCTAAAAAGTGCGTGCGATGCAAGGAGAAGGTTCGCCTTCTCCCCGATCGTGAAATGTGTAGCCGATGCGCCGAGGCGCTGGAATTTGCAGGAGAGTAGAATGCGCTATGTGGAACAGAATCCGAAGGCAACGGTCCAAACTTGCCATGAACAAGAGCCTGGTCATTGGGTGACCGAGGCTGCTGAACTCGGTCTCCCTGTTGGTCGCTTTCCAGTCAAGATCGCGACTGATCTGGGCGATAACTCTGATTTCTTTTTCTCGGGGTACGACATGAACGGCGAGGAGATTGCTGGCGCTCGATACGTGCAGGGCAACAGCAAGAAACCCACCGCTCGCCTCCTAGTTATCAACGACTAGGAGGTCGCCATGACTGGATGGAACCTACCCCCAGGTGTGACGAACAAGATGATCGATGACCACTTTGGTGGCGGTGAGGAGGAAGAAATGGGTATCTTGGAGGAGAAGGCACAGGAAGACCTCGAGAAGGTCAAAGGGCTAGGGTTGACCTGGCGCCAGTTACGTGAGATAGCCAATCAAATCGGCGAGGAGTATCTGGATACCAAAATCCTGATGGTTATTCGGCAGCATGACGAGGACGAGATATCGTCCGAAATCTATATGCTCACCGAAGCGGATCTGGTTGCAGGATTGGTCGGCATGTACTTTGCCGAGGATCCAGGACGCGGTGGCTATCCCCTGAGAGACGTTATGGACGACAACGGTAACGTTCATTCCGTTATCGTGTCTGATCCACTGCTGGGGGATTAGGATGGCTGTTATCGAACATAACCTCGACCATGTCGGGGTCCTTGAATTGATAAGTGGCTATAGGAAATTGGTGAGGGCGTGTCCTCCTGGACAACGCCCTCGACCTGTTCAAGATGCCATCGACACGATTGCTGCCGAACTATCGGGAAGGAATTATATCCTGTGTGACTGTGAAAGCGGCAATCGTCGTGGTGAATCCTATGATGATCACCACAATTTCATCTTCTGGGCTTGTGACAAATGCAGCCACGACAAGTGGCAAAAGTGGATAGAAGGAAAGCTATGAATCCACTCACAGGTAATCGGTTAGCCATCCAAGAATCCCTTCTACAGGGATTTATTTGGATGGCTATGAGCAACGGACGGTGGTGGAGACTCCATAAGAATGGTCCCACCACCTGGTATAAAAATTCTCCAGAATTCTCCATCCCTGTCATCGCTGGGGCGCGTTCACGGACTAGGTTAACCCATCTAAGCAAAATCCTTTATGTTGAGGATAAATATGCTTATACCGCACCGTTTCTATGGTGTGAGGAGAATCCTCTCATTTGGGTTGGAAAAGCGAGACCTTAACAAAGTGCTTGACTGGAATTATTTTTTGCGCTATTCTACTTCCATGCTCAAACGAGCCCCAACAGGAGATCCACAATGACTGCCCACGCCCACTTCAACAACGGTCGAATCCTCAGCGAAGAGGAATTATTTAAGTTCGCGCCATCTATTTTCGGCGACACGGCGAGTCCTGAGCGATCGGATAAGTTCAAAGCAATTCCCACCATCGAGGTTCTACGGGGACTATCGAAGGAGGGTTTTCATCCCGTCTCTGTTCAGGAGCAGGGCGTCCGTGCTGCGAACCCCCAGCGTCGTCCCTGGACGAAGCATATGCTCCGACTTCGCCGCTTCGATGATCAGGTCGAACGTCTCAAGGTCGGTGACACGATTGCTGAGGTCATCCTCAAGAACGCCAACGACGGTACAAGCGCCTACGCATTAATGGCGGGTCTATTCCGAATTGCGTGCTTGAACGGAATGGTCGCCAATACAGCAGACCTGGGGGAACTGAAAGTTCGCCACACTCTCAATGACCCCAACCCACGTGCAATCGTTGAGAAGGTGATCGAGGGATCGTATCGGATTGTTCGGCACGCCGATGACGTTCTTGAGGCGCCGCGTCTGTGGTCGCAGCGGAAGCTTTCGTCGTCTGAGGCCTATTCTCTCGCCGCGCAAGCCCATCACCTGACGTTCACCGACCCGGACGGCATAGCTCGGACCCCCATCAAGGTCGAGCAACTCCTGACCCGTCGGCGTCAAGTCGATGCTGGGACGGATCTGTGGACGACATTCAACGTCATCCAAGAGAACGTCCTGAAGGGCGGGCTCGAGGCTGAAAGTGTCACCCACAGCGAGCGTTGGGGCACGGTTCGCACTCGCACCAGAACTCATGCGATCGGGGCAATCGACCGCTCCACCAAGCTGAACAAGGACCTGTTCACTTTGGCTCGGGATGTGTTCAATCGGCTGGAGATGGCGGCGTGATCATTCGTAAGAACCCAGTTGACCATTGTTTCCTCGTATCAATGGAACGACGCGCACGTTGCGTTGGTGAGTGTGGAAGGTGGCTTGTACCTGGCGAATTGGCATGGTCTTATATGGCAGCGCCAGTTGACGGGAACTACGTCGAATGCGGCCAGTGCCGCTATGGAGAGGAACCAGAGGTCGAACCAAAACCACAGATCGCGACAACGTAAGGTCGAAAGCTAAGGGTCCGATCCCCTTAGCTCGCGGTGTAAGGCACCGCCTGACGAGACCGTCAGTCCTTGAGGAGGCCCAAATGGGTGATGAAAGAGAAGAGGAATTGAATACTCCCCCGCCTGTAAAAGCGGACGAACAGCCCAAAGAGGAAACCGTTGTAGCGTCGCCACCCGAGGAAAAGTCTGAGGAGAAAACAGACGATTCCGCCGCGTAAAGCGTAAGCCTGTTCACCTGGGCAAAGGGAGGGGTTGCGGTTCGGTAGAAGTCCGATTGAAGGCCCTGCATTGAGCCCCGCCGCGACATTTTTGAGGATAGTATGACCACGACGCTTGCAGACCGAGTGATTGAGGCCTGTGCAGATCGCCGTACAGACCGACCCACTCTTGAATTACTGTCGCCTGTTGCTAGGGACATCCACACGGCACAGCGGTTTGTCATAACTGAGGATGTCAGGGATGCAGTGCGAGACTTATTAACCTCTCGCCCATCCTCCCTGTATTCAGCCCTCTCCTACGCGCGTCCCCCATTCGAGCGTTGCTGGATTGAGTGGCCCACTCCCAATCAACCCGAACCCATTCACGCTGTCCGCGCCCGAACTAAGCGAGTAGGGGCTATGATCATGGCGGAACCGGGATCGTTCTGCCACGCATTCAAATTCTATACTGTGTGGAGTTATGATATTGGTGATAGCTATGCTCGATGGTTAGAGGTAACAAAAGACCCTGACATTTCATCTAGGATTGCTGCCCATCATAAAGTTGGTATCGGTGTCAGCGTCTTGCAGGTCGGATTCGATTTTACCAGTATAGAGGACGAGACACCCAAGTATTTCAAAGACTGGCATAGGCCACCGGGATCAAAGAATTGGACTGATGATCATTTGCGGAGAATCCGTAATGACGAAGAAAATGCCATTCGCCATGTCCTTGCTGATCCCGCTGAACGTGTAGCTTTGGACAAGATCGAGGGGCTTATTCGTTGGGGCATTCGTCGTGGTCAAGTACCCACTGAACATTTAGCAGCTTCCGCATCCTTTGGTAAGGCTGGAATCGAGGCAGCTTTGGATGATGTTCGGGATGAAATCGGCCCCCTGATATCGCTCCTAATCCTGATGAACTCCAAGAACTGTGTGGATGTGGAAAAGCAAACCATAGCCCCGAAACATAATAGGGCGCGTGTCAAGAGCGGCAAGCCCGAATTTCTGGGACACTCAACGGTTCATATCAGACTTGGGAAAACATATGCCAATGTTGCGGCTGCACACGGGATGACGAAAGAGGAAGCTCGACGGCATCTTGTGCGAGGCCATTTCAAAATCCGCAAATACGGTGTCTATTGGTGGACACCCCATCTGAGGGGCAGTTCTCTCCGAGGCCATGTCAACCGAGAGGCATATATAGTTGACCCAGCGCAGAAATGAGCTATAATGCGTCGATTCCTCATGCGTTTAGAAGCTCACAGAAGCTCGCTGAGACGCATGGAACAAGTCAGCTATAGCTCTACACGTCGCACAAGGAACGCTAGTCTATGACGATTTATGAGGATCCCGCTAAACTTGAGGAGAAAAGCCGGATGAATCCATCTTCTGTGTTGGTTGTCTTGTCGGGAGGACAGGACTCGACAACCTGTTTGTTCCATGCGATCCATTCCCCCACTGTGTTCAATCGAGTGGGCGCCCTATCATTTGACTATGGGCAGCGACACTCCCGAGAATTGGAGAGTGCCGCTTTCGTCTATGAATTGGCGCAGCATTATGTTGAGCAGGGTATCCATATGGAGCCTTACCGTCATATAAAGAAAATGGGAAACATCTTTGAGGGCAACTCGCCTTTGACGACTGATCACCCATTAGAGGAATATGCCGACGTAACGGAAATGAACGCGAAACTCCAAGATCGAGTGGAGTTGACGTTTGTGCCGGGACGCAATGCCGTTTTTCTCGCCCTCGCCTACAGCTACGCCACAGCCTGGGGGTTCGATTCCATCATGACTGGAGTCAATGCTGCGGATGCGGGCAATTATCCAGATTGTACACCAGAGTTCGTTGCGTCAATGGCAGAGACAATGGCATTGGCAACTCGCCAACGTATCAAGATATACACTCCACTACAAGGGAAAAGCAAGAAGGAGATTGTTGAACTTGGGAATGGGCTCAACGGATGTATGAGAGCAATGGCTTTTACTACCACAGACTATGCAGGCGCCTATCCCCCACTTAACAATCATGCTTCGGTCTTACGTGCGAGTGGATTCACCGAAGCTAATACTCCAGACCCACTGATGGAACGGGCGAGGTTTGAGGGATTGGTCAAGTAGTGTTTGAACGGCATAACCATTTCTTTTGGATTGATGCGGACCATGTCGTCCATCCTGCAAGGGATATGGACGAGTGGTCCGCTCATTACGACGATGACCATAGAATCGTTGCCCAAACGGGTAACGACAATATTTGGGTGTCCACTGTATTCTTAGGAATTAACCACAATTTTGGATTCAGTGATGATACCAGACCCATTTTATTTGAGACCATGATCTTTGGTGGAAGAATGGATGACTATCAACATAGATATTGTACCTATGAAGAGGCTTTAGCTGGTCATCATATGGTGTGTGAAGAACTCTTTGGGATAGTCAAGCATGATAGCTCCTAATCGCCATGATCGCGGCTGGCCAAAGGTGGCATTAATAACCTATACCGTAGAAATGGGACAGAGTTGGCGATTCTGCATCGAACCTATGGGTAGGCGTGATGCTGTTTGGGAACGTAGTGGATATGTGGAGTTGATCGTATGGAAAAAACAGACGGACCCTAAATGGTGCGTCAAATGACGAGGCCACTCGCATCATTTGACGAGGGGTAAAGGCCTCACGAATAATTGTGTGACTCCTCGAAATAAATGTCTGGGACCCCCTTGACAAGGTCGATGTTCTGTGCTTATGTGATCCTGACGGGGCATACCCGTGAGGAGGAAATATGCAAACCTATATGTTGAGACACCATGCTGATAACAACCTCAAGAAATTGCGGGACGAGAACCCGGCCATTTCATTTGAGTTGGTTGAAATCAATGGTGGTTTCATCATTCAGGCAAAGAGGCCTGAACACGTCCAATGGTCGGGTGAAATTGTTTCATCCCTTAACCAACTAGGAGTTGATATCGTGGTCGATCATACGCACACCGAAGCTACCGCGCCCGAAGCTACCGCGGCACCCGAGACTGCGGCACCTGCTGCTGAGGCTGCACCTGCCGTCGAGAAGCCCAAGAAAGAACCAAAGCCCAAGGTTCAGTGGAGCGTCATGTGGAAGACCGCTCCCGACAAAGTCGCCGCTCGCGTGGCAAAGGGCGAACCCCCGTTCAAGCCTGGCTCCAAGCGCGATATCACCAAGCAGTTGCTTGAGCAGGAGAACGGCTGCACCATCGAAGAGGCGATGAATGCTCTGGCATGGGACAAGGCGACCGTCCTGTCCAGCTTCACTGAAATCGCAACCCTGTTGGACCGGCGTAAGGTCATCACTACGAAGGGCGCCGAAGGTCAGCCCAATCGGTATACGATGGGGCCTCCCATGACAACGGAGCAGGTTGAACAGGAACGCAAGGAGCGCACGGAGCGCCGAGCCAGTCTCGCTGAGGAGAAGCAGAAGAAGGCTGTTGAACGCGAGGCGAAGAAGAAGGCTACCGAGGAAGCTGCTGCCGCAGCTACCGCTGCCCAGGCTGCTGCTGCCGGCCACCAGGCTCCCCCAGCTGAACAACACGCTGCCCAGTAACGCACTTTTAGGGTCGGGTGTAACAAACCCGACCCTATTTTTTTGGAAGGAAACGCTTGTGACATACCTCACCGTAAAGACCTTTCCTCCTATCTCCTGCTGCTATCGCAATTGGAAAGCTGCATCCCACTGCCGGTTTCTTCATGGATACGCACTTGAGATTTCCGTATATTTTTCCGCCGCCTCACTAGACGAGACCCACTGGGGTGTGGACTTCGGGAAATTGAAAACCCTCAGAGAAAAACTCGAAGATACGTTCGACCACAAAACTCTGATCGAATCCGACGACCCCCATCTGGAATTGTTTCGTGCTATGTCCCAACAAGGGATTATCGACCTTCGGATCCTGCCGGGCATATCCTGCGAGAAATTTGCCCAATATGTCTTTACTCTGGCAGAGGGTTGGCTAACGGATAATGACTATAATGCCAGAGTTTGGGTCAATAAGGTCACGGTCAAAGAACATCACCACAATGCCGCGTCATTCCAGCAAATATTATAATTGCAAAGGGATGCGAAATGTGTTATATTATAGAACGGTTTCCCACCCGTTCTTGAGAAAACTCATGTCCATTCCCGAGTTAACTGTTGCCCGTATGCTCGAACTGGCACACGGGCAGGCGCAGAACCTTATTGTTGGGAATAAAGAACAGATTATGCCAGTTTTTATGGTCTTGGCTGGTGATGATAGTATCGTTTTCGTGGGTACTCCCTGGCACGGCGACGATCAAAAGGACATGGCAATCGTCATGCTCAGGGAATTGATGAGGGAGCACAAAGCCACAGCTTACAGCTTCCTCACCGAAGCTTGGGTTGCACGACAGCCAAAAGGTTGGAGACCGGGACGAGACCCTCGAGGTATAGCGCCTATGGATCGGCCGGATCGCAAGGAGGTTGTTCTTGCGATGGCTACGGACGGAACTACCACCCAATACAAATCTTGGGATATCGTGCGTGATGCGGACGGTAACTGTGCCGAATTAGTGGAAGTAAAAATGGCTAAGTTCGCATTTGGGCGTTTTGAAGGGCTGTTGCCAACATCCACACACTAAGGAAGAAGAAAATGAACGACAACCTGCGATCTTTAGGCAAAACGGTTCCACATATTTACGTTGGAGCCGACGCGACACTATTGGAGCGAGTCGAGAATCCGATGCGCCTTGAAGATATTACCTCTACAATTACCTTGACCACTGACGAATTTACCTCGATCTGCCCCGTCACTGGGGGACCAGACTTTGGCACCATTATCATTGAATATGGACCCGATAGTTGGATTGTTGAATCCAAGAGCCTGAAATTATATTTGGAGAGCTTTCGCATGGAGCCAACGTTCCATGAGAAAGTGGTCGCGAAGATTTGTCATGACCTGAGAGAACTGATCCAACCAATGTGGATGGAGATATCTGGCAAGTTTAAGCCTCGGGGTGGTGTTGCAATCGAGCCTCACTGCTCCTATAATTGGGAGGAAAGCGCGAACAAGGACCAGTAATGTCTATTGCCCTATATCATTCAGGGTCATTAGGGGCTGCCTCTCATAGGCAGACCCTAATGAAATTGATCGATTTCCGCCTACTTTCGTTCCACGAAAAATATGTGGTGACAGCTAGGAACTATATTAGACAAGTCCAAAATGTAAGAGACACTTCCAATATAACCATAATGTTTGACTCCGGAGCGTTCACGGCGTGGAAGCGTAAGGAAAAGGATATCGAAGTCACGGATCTGCTATCCAGATTGAAGAGGGCTTTTAGATACTGTGAGGGACGCTTTAAAGAGGTTTATGCAATCTCTCTGGACAAGATTCCTGGCGAATCTGGTCGAACCCCCAGTGCTGAGGAAGTACGAGAGGCAATCCGAATATCCGATCAAAATCACCATATACTGTCCAACGAACTGGGGGATCATGTTCTGCCCGTCTTTCATCAAGGCGAACCCGAATCCAGACTTGATGAAGTGTTGGGCCTCAATGGATCCTATATTTGTGTCTCACCCAGAAATGATGTCCATGAAGCTGCCCGACGAGGATGGGCTCAGAGAACCCATAAACTAATTCCAAAGAAAGTTCGGACACACGGTCTGGCGGCGACTGGTGGTGAAATGCTTTTGAACGTTCCCTGGTCCTCGGTTGACTCGGCAGCAATCATCCAAGCCGCAGCGTTCGGTAAAGTATTCATTCCAAACAAGAATACATTACTCCTAATCAATGTCTCCAAGCATTCGTCTTTTCGGCGTCATTACGAAAAGCACTATGACCATTGGCCTGACTACAAGGTAAAAAAAACTTTGGAGTCCTACCTCTTCCAGGTAGGAGTGACATTGGAAGATATTCGGTCAGAAGGTGGAGCTAGGGAATTGATTAATGCCGCAGTTCTAGTGGAAGCATCTAAAAGAGACCATCAAGAGGTTCTTGTAGAACAGGGATTATTTGCATTGTGAGCAAGAGCAATAGGAATAGACTCTATGTGGGTAGATCAATTCGCCATGAAGGGTCACCATGTTTGGGTTGCGGTAAGATATTGGATGCAGGAGCTGGGGTCGGTCATAGAAAGAAACCTCATCCTGGTGCTATTTCAATATGCCTTGCATGTGGGCATATTCAAGCTTATGGAGCTGGACTAAAGCTTCGGGAGCTTAATGATGAGGAGATATTGGCTATAGCTGGTGATAAGAAAATTCTTACCATTGTGAAGGCGGCGGGTTATGCCAGAGAGTTCTCTGACAAGGGTGGGTATCCTTATTACCAATGGAAGCGTATGCATTAGTCCCGTGTCAACTGAGCTAAAAGGAATGCGCTAAAATGACGTTTCCTCTGGATCGTAAACGTTTCTGCACACGGGTCTGGAGCACAGCTAGGGCTCGATTGCAGAAACGTTTAGCGAGCGTTTATGGCACACCAAAGTAGACGGCAACGGACTAAAGTAGCACACACCAAAATCAAGTGCCTAACATGCGGAAAAGAGGTTATAAAGCGCGTAGAGCGGCAAAGGTTCTGTTGTCCCAAACATAGAAACACCTGGCATAATCAACAAAAGAAACTGGCAGATGACCCTAAATGATGCCCTCATTGTTTGTGCTCCAGCACTTGAACCAACTCCTCGTTTCTCCGATGTTACGGTGCTGTTGAAAGATGGCGAGCTTTCAGCCTTCAATGGTAATCTAGCGTGCTGGGCGCCGATTCCGTCTCACTACGGTCCTGTTGCTTTGTCTGCTCCACGACTTAAAACTGTCTGGGCTGCTCATGCCACTATGAGTGTAGCCACCGCTTTCACGACCATAACTCGAGGAAAGACTCGGTATCGTCTTGCCCAGAAGCCAATCAACGAAATCATTATGCCACCACAAATTGAAGGTGGAGTTATCTTTCCAGATAACTTGCGTCGAGCGGTTAAGTATGCCATGACTTTTATGTCAAGCAATGCTATCCACTTGTGGGCGAATGCTGTGACGATAACCTTTAGAGGCGTCATTACAACCAACAATCAAATATTGGCAAAGATTCCAATTGAATCTCCTTTCTCTGTCCAACTTCCCCCATGGGCTTTGACCGTGCTATTCTCCCGCGATGAACTGCCCCTGTTTGCGTATACCGAGAACACCATTAAATTTGAATATTCGGATGGCGCTATCATCCAAGCCCAGAAGCTTGATGTGGAGATGCCTGATAAATTCTTTGATCTTGCCGATAGTCTAACCCCAGCGTTAGTTCCGATCGGGAATGTGTTGGCTGATTTGCAAGAGGTCAATAACATCGGTGGACGGTTCTGCAAGTTTGACCAAGGCCTGTTATCAGTAGATGGAGAGAATGGAGAACTAGCAGAAACGACCACTGAAATTATGGGCCAATTCAAGATGAACTTAGGTACTGCGGAGTTAGTGTTTGGCGTTGCTACCCATGTTGGGTTCGATGATCCCACGAAACTCAAATTCTATGACGCCAAGACAGGGCTCATAGGTATCGCTGTAGGTGCGACGTGAAACAGCCAAAGCTTAAAAAAGGTAAATACAAGTGTGCTGGGTGCAAAGGAATCTTCAACAAGGGGTGGTCTGACAAAGAGGCAGCAGAAGAATTCCATGAAAACTTTCCCGATCAACCATTGGATGAACAAACTGACCTTATTTGTGACGTTTGTTATGACCTGATTATGGCAGACATGAAAGCCAATCCCTGGAAGTATGAAGGACTAGAGTGATGCTTGGAACCAATGCTGTTGCCCATGCTACCGACCTCGCGACATGGGACCAAAAGTATTCGGTCTCCGAGATATTTCCCACCATACAAGGTGAAGGACCGTTTAGTGGATATCCATCAGTCTTTGTCCGTATGGCGACTTGCAATCTCCGATGCCACTTCTGCGATACCGATTTTGACAAGAAAATGGAAATGACTTCCGAAGATATAATTAGGGAGATTAAAATCCACAAGCCACAACCTCTAGTAGTGATAACTGGCGGAGAGCCACTACTACAACCCATAAAACAATTGATCGACCTTATTCACCACAGATTAAAATATAAAATGGTACAAATTGAGACGGCAGGGACTGTCTGGTTAGAATCATTAAACCAAACCAATATCCGCATCGTTGTTTCTCCCAAAACTCCAGAAATCAACCATAACGTTAAGACCGTCGCACATTACTGGAAATATGTTATCTCCGCTAAAGATGAACATTGCCCAGATACAGGCGTTCCCATAACTGCCACACAACCTGGGGGAAACAAGGCTCGCCTTGCATTGCCACCACCCTGGCTTAGACCTGTCGATGTATTCTTGATGCCACAAGAGGGTGCAGGTGAGGATATGGTGGCAAATTATAAAAAAATAGCCGAATTATCAATGAAGCATGGCTATCGGGCATCTGTGAGAATCCACACGATAATGGGATTACGATAATGGCTGAAACAGAAGTTGGACGGTTAGCCCTGAGAGTTGAAGGCGATTGGTGGAGAGCATATTGGGCTCCCCACCAGTATGATTTTGATGGTGCGGTTCTATTGGGATCGATCCGCATGTCCTTGACGAAAGGAGCAGTAAAGGAGCACTTTATCAAGGTCATGTGTGAAGCCTTTAATGTGGTAGTTAAAGATACGACTGGACAAGAACCAACATGGGGCGAACCACATTCTGCTCCAGAAAACGAGAGGAGCGGACGTGGCTGAATATTGGGATGACGCTAGTGGAATGTTTTGGGAGGATGAACAATGGCAGCGTCGGGGTCATGGTCCTAAAGAGGATCCAATCGTTCAACTTCGGAAGAGGTTGATTGGATTTACATTTAATGATACCTACGATAATCCCCCTCTCCTCGATCCCCCCGCGAATGCTGTCATGGCGTTCGATACTGAAACCGACGATCCAGACCTGTTGACGAGAGGATCGAGTTGGGCATTTGGCATAGGAGAGATCATTGGGTTTTCAGTCGCTTGGACCGGACACAAAGCTTATTATCCTCTGCGCCATTGCAGCGGTAATATTGACGCTGATGCACCACTTCGATGGCTGGCATCCCAAGTAAGGCGACAAGACCTAACTTGGGTCATGGCTCATGCCAACTATGACGTAGGCTGGTTATTCAGAGAGACAGGACAATATCCTGTAGGTAAGATTATCGATGTCCAACACATGTCGGCACTCCTAAATGAGAATGAGTTTAGCTATTCCCTAGAAGCCATATCCATGCGATGCTTGGGTGCGGGCAAGGAGACTGATCGCCTCAAACAGCTAGAGGGACAGTTTGCCTGTAAACATACCACGATGATGGCAAGCCTGAAATACCTTCCCGGCCCTGTGGTTGCTGGATATGCGGAGACAGACGCCGAGCGGACTCTCCAGTGTTATTATGCCATGCTGCCAAGGATCCAGGAAGAGGGTCTCACTACCATATTTGATTTGGAGTGTGATCTTATCACCGCAGCAGTGGATATGAAGCGGTTAGGTCTCAGGGTTAATGTCGATCGGGCTCAATGGCTATCAGAGGATATTCAGAAGCGTAGAATGCCAGAAACCGTTGACGAGATAAAACGGTTGACTGGCATCACAGTCTCGCCCTGGCAGGCCGATTCCTGTTATGCCGCTCTCACTGAGGCTGGGGTACAAGGGATTAAAAAGACCGCCAAAGGAGCGTGGCAAATCAATACAGAACTATTGGCGGTGCAATCTAAAACCAGCCCGGTGGCTAAATATATCTTTGACCTTCGGAAAATGTCTAAAATTTCTGGAACCTTTATCGAAGGCCATATCCTCTATTACGAGAATCATGGCAGACTTCACGCCTCTTTTAACCAGTTGCGGAGTGAGAGTGACGCCGAACAGGGATCAAGTGTTGGCACAGTCACTGGTCGATGGTCAGCCTCTGATCCCGCCCTACAACAAATTCCAGTGCGAGACCCAGAATGGGGGCCAGAGATACGCTCCCTATTTCTACCAGAGGAGGGTGAAGAATTTGCATCCCTCGACTATTCGTCCCAAGAGCCACGAATGGCTGTTCATTTTGCTTACAAAGCGGGGATACGTGGATCAAGGGATGCTGTTGAGCAGTTTCGGAAAGACCCACGTACCGATTATCATCAAATGGTTGCCGACTTCTCAGGTCTTAAACGAGACAGGGCTAAGACACTGAATCTGGGTTTAGCGTATGGAATGAAACAAGCCAAGATGGCTCGCGCTCTGGGACTACCAACACAATGGATGAGGCTAGAGAAGATAAACGGGAGTCGAACGAATTGGATCCCAATATCATATTCCGAGATTAATCGATGGCGATCTGAGGGCCAACAATGCGTTGAGGTCGCTGGCGATGAAGCAAAGGCAATCTTAAAGAAATGGAAAGAAGGTGCTCCGTTCTTAACAGGTCTATTTGAGGAGTGTGAAGATATAGCCAAGGAGCGGGGCTATATCTGCACCCTTCTCAAACGCCGATGCCGATTTGATAATGCTGGCATGGGAGTCATCATTGATACCTATAAGGCAATGAATAGGTTGTGCCAATCATCTTCGGCAGACCAGACCAAAAAAGCCATGTCTTTATTGAAAGCAGAGAAGATTCCAATGAGATTGACTCTCCATGACGAACTCCTGTTTAGTATCTCGGACAGAACGATAACGGAGCGCGTCAAAGAGATAATGGAGCACGCCGTTGAATTGGTTATACCCTCAGTCGTGGATGTAAAGTTTGGTCCTACATGGGGCGCTATACCAAAATAAAATGCTTGATATGGTCAGACTTCTATGCTATAATGTAGGAGTAATGAATGATGCCTGCACCTGATCTAATCATCGACATAGATTATGTGGTGATTGAGGGAGTCCGAATAAATCGACCGAGTAGAATGAGTATCCTGCAATGGTTAGAGTTATGGGAAAGAACTCAGGTTACATGGGACAGGAGTCGTCGTCATTAACATGTTAAATGAACTGGAGACATAAATGACGGATATCACGGTAGCCCAGGAAACTGGGATTGTTATAAGGACTGCGGAGCAGTGGCGACAATACGTCCAGGAAGCTTCATTCTTGGAACTTGATGCCATCCTTGAGAAAGGACGACGGATTCGGGAATTTCATTCCGAGTTCTTTCGGGACAAAGAGAAGTGGGGTGGCACGTGGACGGTCGCGTGCAAAAACATCCTTTTCCTTAGTCAATCAAGCTGTTCCCTTTACGAAACAATCAACCGTGTTTTCGATCCGCTTTTATTGCAAAGGGTTCGTCATCTTTTGCCCTGCGATATCATGTCCCTATCATTGATCGCTAGAGCGGTCGAATTGGATCGGGGCGTTGTCAATGAGGCAGCCGCCACTAACATTCTGTCTCCTGAAATGAATCGGGAAGCTGCGACAAAGGTCCTCAAAGCCGCCGAACAAGTTGCTGAGGAGCATGTGATAAACCTCATCAGGGAGGGTAAAACTGATGAGGAGATATTTAAATCCACAGCATTGACTTACCAGAAAGTGACCGACCTCAAGAAACAGGTCGGCGACAGAGCAACGGAATTGAATCCAGAAGATGTTGGTCCAGATGTTGCGCGCGAGATACCAACTCCACCTCCCTCAGCGCCGGCTGCTGCGCCGAAGAAGGTGACTGTAACGGCGCCACAGCAGCAAGTTGTTCCGCCACCACCGGCCTTATCACCTTTCAATGCGATACGGTTCGAGGTACAGAACTTAACCAATGTGATCATGGAGGATACGCTTAAAGTGATCCTCGAGTTCCGTTCCGAGTTCCCAGAAGTGTTCGCAACCATAGCTCAATGGGACGCGAAATTTGGTCCTCTGGCTGTGACAACCGTCCTCAAGCAACTCCAGCCAGACTTTAATGACGGAGAAGCAAGCCCAAAATGAGTAAGCCTTCTGTTGTCCTTTCTCCCGAGGAGCATGATCGAGTTGTGGAGTTGGTAAAGTCGGGGCGTACAATCAAGGGGATCGCGGACGAGTTCGGTTTCACTGCTAAGGGCGTTTCAAGTTACCTTAGGCGGAATAACATCGAACGCCCTGAGTCTCTTGATGGGGAAAAGGATACGCAGAAGGCTGCCCTCCAAGAACTACTCGACCGATCTAAAGAGGTAAGAGAAAAAGAAAGGGAGAAAAGAGCGTCCCAGCCAGAGCCACCTAGAGAAATTTTTGATCCAACTCCATCCGACTTTAAAATGCGCCTTATCACCCTAGCGGAGAAAAAGCAATACGACTGCTCTTGGATCATTGGTGATCCCAAGAAATATTATCGGTATTGTGGTAATTCGACGATTGGAGTTATTGGTGTGTACTGTGAATACCACAAGAATATATCTCGGAACAAACAACAGGTATCTTCGCCAAAACCCTATGTACCCGTAAATCACAAATAACTAGCAGTGGACAGCGTTCTGTGCTATTATACAGAATGAAAGGTGATACTTGCTCGGGGAATCTCATACCGCAGCGGAACCTAGACTACCGGCGAGGGTACGTGGAGATTGTTGCATGTTAATCTCCATCAGTCCACTACAAGGCATTGTTCGGGCTCCCGAGCAAGGAGTCGCTTCGGCGACAAGGTCATTGAGCCCGTGAAACGATGCAACGTCTAGGATACTCGCCCCCGATGACTCCCGTCGTCGGGGGCGGTATTTATTGAGGAGGGAAAAATGAAAGCGGTATTGATTGGGGCATTCTTACTCTCACTGGGGGCTACCAATGCGGAAGCTTGTCACCGATTTAGTCGATGGTATTACCCCTACCCCCAGCGGTGTGATACGCGGCCCCTAAAGCACGATCTGGTTTATCGGGTGACCTCAGATCCGCCCGTACCGACTCCTCGCGAGGACGATGTTACTACCGACCCAGAGATTCCATTGCCCGATATGGCAGCGGTGTGGGAACCCCAAAGTGATTTTAAGGAATTGCAAGAAGGTCTGGAGCGAAAGAAAGCCTTAATTCTTTTGCTCAGTCGTCCCTAATTCTTTGTTCGCCGCATCAAGCGCCGCCATGATAATATTGCCGATCGGGGATGGATCAACGAAGGGATGCATTGATCCATCACTCGCCTTAGCGAGAATGGTTGGCGTGCTTAGGGCGATAATGATTTGATTAACCGCCTCTCCTGACAGATAGATATCAGGAGTAGCAGTGCCGGGTGGCTTAAAGGGTGTGTTCATTTGACCACGCTATCATAAATGCCCGAGGGTGTCAAGTCCTTATTTGTCACTTTTTCTACTAATCCAATAAGCTATTACTGTGGAAAATGCCGCGATGAGACCACCAATTACATTGGATGTGGTCTCATTATTTGGTACCACAAAAAATACACTAAAAACAACCAATCCCATAAACGTTAATATAACCAAAATAGATATGGTTAACATTCCATGTGTTGGATCAAATCTGGCTGAGGCGATTAATAATATAATGGTGAATGCGATGGCAAGTGCAATACCCATAGTTGCAGGATAATCAAGAAGTTTAGGTACTGGAGGCAAGTTCCCAACATATTCACTCGGGCTCATTTCCCTAAGACTTTCGCGACACCATAGACGCCGTATAGCCCAATTGCCATCCCAGCTATTTCAAGAGAAGTCCGAAACAAATGTTCGGGCGAACACAAATCGCTTGCCGCTATTCCTGTATGGGCTAAAGCAAAACACTGGCTCACCGCATAAAAGTCCATGAGCGCGAATATCGTTAAGATTAGTAACGCACCACATAGAGCGATTAGGCTGGTGAGCGGAGTTGGGTTCATTTCAGCAGCTTCAACAACCCAGCTGGGGGAAAGAAGGTGGCAGCAGCACCGATGATCATATCCTTGATATCAGTGGTATTGTAATCCTCAGCTTTCACCGCCGGAAGTAGGTCAGATATAACTTTGGTTGCGGATTCCAGAACTGCTTCGGGATTGTCGATCTTTCCTTGTAGGACAAGTTTCCCTGCTTCCGTAAGCGCAGCACGGCGGATTTCTCCCTCGTTACTATCGCTTTCCTGAATAGCAAGTTTCGTCCGAAGCCAGTTGAACACATAGGCACAGAGGGCTGTCCCAGCAGCCCCCAGGCATGTGATCGCAAGGGATTGGAGTTCGCTGAGAATACTATCCATCGTCCTGCTCCAGCGTCGAGGGGTCTGGCATTGGGGCGTTCTGGGGCAATCCCGGCAACTCTGCTTCCGCCACCGTCGTTATTGATTGGGTAGCTGGAATCTGTTTTAGGGCGCCTTTGAATTTCCAGTAGTAACCCGCAATTGTTGACGCTTTGTCGGTTCCGTTAACGATGCGTCGAGCGTTGACTGGATCTTCAATTCCTTTCGATTTAGACAGATATTTGGGTAGTCCAACACCTGTGAACCACCCATAGATCATTCCATCATAGGAAATGAGTGCGGATGTTTCAGCATCCAAAGCATTGTTGGCAACAGGGTGAATCTGGCAATCCTTGCCATAACGTTCTTTGAGGAATTTCTGCCCGTTCTTGTAGTTTTCTTCCCATGTTAACTGGACATAGCCTCGTCCATAATAACACTGGTTATAAGGACCGGCGGGCTTGCCATAGCTCTTGCCGGACCCGCGCCCATATTCTTCAATGGGCTGCATAGTGTAGGCAGTTTCATGGTAGAATGTTGCCAGAGCATAGGCAAGCCACATCGTACCATCATTGGGATTGTTGGCCTCGAACGCCCATTCCCAAACCTCAAGGAGGTAGTTCATACCATCGACTTGAGATTGGGTCAACGTGCCACTGAACAGGTCTTTCCGCACAGTGTCAAAAAAGAATTTCCGATCGTAAGGCATTTATTCCTCCTCAGGTGATGGAAGCGTCGAGTTCTCTGCTGGGGGAGCAGGTTGTTGAGCAGCAGCGGGTTGATTGCCCTCATCGAGCCATGCGAGATATTCCTGATAGTCGATGTTATCGGGATCAAATGGAATGAATGCACCATCCTCGTCTCGCACGATGATGGTTTTGTGGACATCATTCGACATGTGATCCCAGATTTGGGTGTAGGACATGTTAAAGCTCCGCGGTTGCAGTTATTACGGTTGCGAATATTCCAGCAGTCGTTGTTGTGGAACAAACACGGTTATCACACACAAAGGTATTGGAACTGGGTCCACCTGATAAAACTCCGATCGCATTCGCAAATGCAGGAGCACCGAGTAGAGAAACACCTGTTAAAGTAGGTGCTGCTCTTGGAGTAACAGGAAGCCATCCAAGACCATAATAGCCACTGCCGCTGGTAGCATTGCCATTCCAGTATGCTGAAACACTTTGATAATACCGCTGGCAATCTGCCAAACTCTTGGCTGGTGATTGATGATTAAATCGTGAGGCGACAGAACCAATTTCTAACTTGACACCAGTAAATCCCATGGCAGCGCCATTAGTTCCCATTAAATTAATTGCACCAGGACCGCTGAGGAAATTACCACTTTGCCATGCATTAAGGGTAGAAGTAACTCGGGTTGATCCCATACCTGAACTGAAAAAGACATAGACGCCGGCACCATTACCACTCAATGTCCAAGTCCCGTTCGGATCACCGAGAATAGGAATAATAAATCGTGTCCATGTGTTAGCGGTTGTAATTGAATAAGTAAAGGGAAAAGATCGATTGGCAGCACTGTTTTGAATGGAACCAGAGTATGTACCAACTATGCTGGCATAAGCCCAAAATGATAAAGTAGCAGGTTGAGCATTTGCCGTACCCCAAGCAAAATCGCTAACCATATCAGCTTCGATCATTTGGGAAATGCCAAAATAATCTGCTGCCAAAAGTGTATACGCTGTGGTAGAAGCTATTTGAAGTTGATAAGGGAATCCTGGATTATTGCTGGCAACCCTTTGAACTCCACCCTTTCCAGTTTGACTTGCATTCCATACCCAACGATCAATACAGTAACCCGCTACGGTAACAAGAGCACCATTATTGCGTTGGTCAATCCGCATGTCACCATTGATGATCTTATTCTCACCAGGAGTACGGGCATCGACCTGTTGTTTCGTTGCTGCTCCAAGAGGATCGGTAGGTTCAGCAGAAAGGATCAATGGTCCCGTCATTGTGCCGCCAGACACGGGCACATAGCCAGAGCCTACACCATTAGCGACCCATTTCGTGCCGTCCCAAATCCATTGTATTCCACCCCCAGTGTAGATTTGGTTGAGGGTTGGACTAGCGGGGAAGTCAAGCATAGTTAAAACTCCGCGCTTATGGTTGCACTAAAATTACAGTTTGTACCAGCACCACTCGCAGTAACTACCATATTGGATCTGAATCCATATGGATCCGTTTGAGGGATACCTAAAGTGGATCCATTGGAATAAATTTGATTGGAAGGTGTTACTGTTGGTGCTGCCCGCATTGTTGTGGGAAATGTATATGAGGTATAAATCATACCACCTGCAATATTATAACCAGCCGTTAAAAACGCAAAGGTGGGTTGTTGATAGTATCGCTGGCAATCAAGCAAACTTTCGGCTAATGATTTCCGGTTAAAAGGTGTGGCGACGGAGCCAATTTCCAATTTGACGCCTGTTATAAAGAAGGCTGAACTAGCAACGGAGACGATGCTATACGCACCCGTTGCACCAAGAAAATTGCCATTTTGCCATTGTCCTGGTATACCGCGCCAATTTGTACCACAGCCAAGGTCAAATGATAAAGATAATCCGCCACCGTTGCCACTCATTATCCACGTTCCAGAAGCATCTGGTGGAATAGGAATAGTAATTTTAGTCCACGTGCTGGCCCCTGGGAGTGCAAAGGTAAACGGATATGATCGTGTTGGTGTACTGGCTGATGTATTACGAATTGATCCACTATATGTTCCAGCATTGATTGACGCCGCCCAAAACGACAAAGTGGCTGGTTGTGCGTTGGCTGTTCCCCAACAAAAGTCGCTGACCATGTCAGCTTCAATCACTTGGTAAACGTAGAAAAAATCCGTTGCTAGAGAGGTATATGGTGTAGTTGGGCATAACCACGATGTATAATTAGGAAATCCAATAGCCACCGAACCCGGACCACTTCCTTGACCCCAATTAATTTTAGCGGCTTGTGCTGCGCCAAAACCAATACGATCAACGGTATAACCTGAGGCGGATCCACTAGCGACTCCTCGTTGGTTGATCCGCATGTCGCCATTGATGATACGGTTGGAACCAATCATTGGATATTGATTGAAATACCTCAGAGTAACAGGATTGAATATGTTGACAGGATCACCATTGAGGACAAGTGGACCGGTTAAATTGCCACCAGACAGGGGCAGATAAGCTCCGCCTTGTTGATTGGTGGCTGGCACCCACTGGGACGAATTACCGTCATAAAACCAAATATACATTTGACCTTTGACACTATCCCACCACATTGATCCTATTGCAGGGGATGAGGGTGGAGTATCGCCGATGGATATTGATGCGCCGCCACCGCCGCCTCCCCCAGAGCCGGGTGTGAGGGTCCACTTGACGCCATCCCACGTCCAGGTGATTCCGCCCGACGTGAAAGTTTGACCATTTGTTGGATTGGCGGGGAAGTCAATCATGGTCAAATCTCCGAATTAAACGTTGCTGTGGATGATGACCATCCACCACCCGTCGCTGTTATAGTGGCTTGTACGGTAATAGAATTAGGTTGTGCATTGTTAAGGGAAATTGCCCCCATATTGCTTACACTTGAATTGGTAAATGCTACAGTGGGTGCAACTCTCATTTGAACTGGGAAATAATAACTAGACCACATTACTCCGGGCGCCACATTATAACCTCCAATAAATGTGTTGGCTGTCTGATAATACCGCTGGCAATCTCGCAGAACTTTTCCTGGCGTCTCACGATTGAATGGTGTTGGAACATTTCCAATTTCCAGTTTGACACCAGAAAGTTGAAAGATTGCACCATTGGTGGCAACAATACCCGCTGCTCCCGCTACACCGTTTACATTGCCATTTTGCCATTGATTTGGTACAGCAGATCGGACACTAGATCCAGAGCCAAGATCAAAGGTAACATAGACCGATCCACCACTACCAGAGTTGACCCATGTGCCACCAACATCACCTGGAATAGTTACAACAACCTTCGACCAACCAGCTGAAACAGAAAAGGTGAATGGATAGCATCGATTAACTGGTGGACCATAGTTACTGATACAACCGGAATATGTTCCTTGAGCACTGACATTAACCCAGAAAGATAATGTAACAGGTTGAGCGCCAGGTGTGCCCCACGCGAAGTCATTGACCATGTTGGCTTCGATGGGCTGGAAATAGCAAAAACTATCTGCCGCTGCTGCTGTATAGGCAGATAATGAAGTAATGGACATGCAACGTGGAAAACCATTTGGAGTTCCAGCAACGCTGTTCGATGTAGCCCAATTCATTTTACCGGCCACAGACATACCAAGTTTCCACCGGTCTGCTGTTATACCTGTCAGTGTTCCACTTGATCCATATTGATTGACTAAAAAATCACCATTGATAATACGGTTGGATCCTGTTGACAATGGGGGCTGAACAGCGGTGCCAGTAGCCAGCCACTTCTTTCCATCCCAAGTCCAGGATTGTGGACCCGAAGTGAAAGCTTGACCAACGGTGGGCGAGTCAGGGAAATTAATCATTGTGCTGCCTCCAGTTGGGCAACTCTAACCCTGAGTGCCTTAATCTCTTGAAGTAGGAGTGGCACAAATTTGGAATAATCGACACCCCACGAGTCGTCTGGTTCATGGTGATAGACAGCATCGGGGAATACTTCATTCACCTCTTGTGCCATAACCCCATAAGCGCGAGTACCGCTCTCAATCCACTCAAAATCATAAACCATGATTGCGTCAAGGATTGGTCCAGCATCGAAGCTTTGTTCATTGGTCTTGGAACGCGCGTCCGATCCTGTGTTAAAGGACACTACGCCCCCAGCTGCTTGGCTGATCGATCCGCCTGCACCACCCCCGTAATAAAAACTTATTGCCTGTCCGGCGGCGGAGCGATTGGTCGAAATGGAGTTAAAAGCAGCAGTGCCAGTTTCAACAACCAAACCATTGCTAGGAGCCCAACTAACACCATTTCCAGAACCCAGAGCAGCAGCGCCTCTCGCTCCACCAAGGATAATAGTGCCGTCTTGGCGCTGTAGTTTAAATGGCGTGTCTATGTATGCACCTGTATCACTGTAGCGGCTGAAGGTGCAATTTGACCCAACGCTTCCACCGCTTTCAGTAGAGGTGTCACCAAGTTGAATATTCCATCGTATGGTTGTCCCTCCCGGTGTTCCAGTATAACCAAGAATTTGATTGGCAAAGGCGCCGGGGGCTTTTGCCATAGTTAAATTTGAGCCAGTTGCAGCTGGAGCTAATAAGTAAACAGTCCCTCCATTGCTCTGGAGGAATTGTGCGCCAAGGCTACCACTCAACGTCCCACCAGTCAGGGGCAAATTTAGGGCATCACCTGCCTGCATCTGGGCTAAGGTAACTGCGCCAAAGGAAGCGGTCGCATTACCACTTAAAGTCAACAGACCAGTCATTGTTCCCCCAGTCAGGGGGAGGTAGCCGCCTCCAAATTGATTGGTCGTTGGCGCCCATTGACTTGAGGTGCCATCATTATACCAAATATATAATTGACCTGCCGTACTATCCCACCATAATGAGCCAACAGTGGGATTAGTGGGCGCAGTATCACCTACCGAAACTGTTGTTCCACCTCCACCGCCTCCAGAACTACCAGGTGGAATGTTGACTGCGATCACCCACTGGGATGAATTACCGTCGTTGTAGAAAACGTAAAGCTGACCACCAACACTATCGAACCACAACTGCCCATTCTGGGGGTTGGTTGGCGGTGTGTCCGAGACAGTAACCGATCCACCAATAGGCGACCAATTTGCTGAAACAAAGGCTCCTGCATTCGAGGGCGCCAAAGCCCGATACATAATACCCTGATAAATGGCATGATCGCCAACAAAATAATTTGCCGTCGTTGAGAAATACCGAACTGCGATAAGGTCTAGGGCTGCATTGGCTGGGTTAATAACGCCGAGTTGATTATCGGCGTAATTAACATAAAGTTCTCCTGGCAATCGACCAGTTGGTCGATTTTGCGTTGTGGAGCTACGAAGTGCTTGGACTTGATTTGGCATGGCTATATAGCCTCTCGCTTAACCCTATATAGGGCGAGTTAATAAGTTCCGCAGTCGATTATACCAGACCAGAACCCACCTTTACGACCATAAGTTACTCCGTCTGTTGGAGCATCAGAGATACCAATGCCAGGAGCTCCTTGAGCACCTGCTGGACCAGTCGGACCAGGAATGCCTTGAGTACCCTGTATACCCTGAGGACCAGGTGGTCCCTGAATAAGACCACCATCGATCCATCCCGCTGCATTGACAGTCGTTCCAACATAGACCCACACATGACCGGTGACGGTATAAATCAATCCCTGTCCAGAAGTCGCTTGAACAGGAGCCGGGGGATTACCGGTACTATCCCAATCCTCTGGAATTAACCCTGATGGGGGAAGGTTCGCAGGGGTATTGGTTGAGAAATCACCGATGAGTGTTCCAACTTCACCAGCTGGACCCTGAGGTCCTGCTGTGCCTTGAGGACCCGCAGGACCTTGAGGTCCTGGCGCTCCAGTCGGGCCAGGCGATCCTGGACCCCCAGCGATGCCTTGAGGGCCGAGTGGACCCGGCGGACCTTGGGGACCAGCAGGCCCAGTGATGCCTTGAGGACCCGAGGGTCCTAGAGGTCCGGGCCCTCCAACTACTCCGTCACTACTTAGCCCAAATAGCGATGGCTTGAGAGGTGCGTTCATGAGTTATGGCCATTGGACAGAGACAAAGTTGTGGTTTGGAAAGTCACTCGCCACAGATATGGGAAGCGTTGACTGCGGGATTACATAGTAGGGTTGACCTGGTGGCAATGCAATCGTTGTCCCATTCGCAACATTAGATGCAGGGCCTGTGGGATCAACATACAAAGGGCCAGGAGCGTTGAAGGGGTTAGACACATAGCCCCCTGACATATTAGCGCCTATGGCATTGATTGGTTGTCCAGCAGTATCTGGAGTCTGCCAAGCAAGACCTGGAACTGGAGTTGCCATTATCTTGTCTCCTCAGCAATGGAGTCTATGAGTTGAGGTTCAGGCTCAGGCACATATTCTCCAATGGGACCATAGGCCCCTTCAATTGCTTTGGCGTAGATCATTCGCCCATATTCCATGCCGTCAGTTGGACTAGCATAGAACGAAAGTGGCATATTATGAAACACGCCATCAAAAAGTATTGCTCCTGTATGCTCAGGATTAATGTAACGGGGATTGTGGAGAGTCTTTAAATATATCTCCACCTGACCTGCTGTCAACATTATGCAACCCTCTGATACATGTTAATCCACTCAACGCTTCCGTTGACATTGGATATAGCTGCATAGGATAAGATTTGTAGCCAAGAGCCACCATAGTCGCTCATTTGGGTTCCTGTAAAGTTGACGGTACCCATAGTGAGTTGAGGCCACCCAGAAGTGTTTCGTACCACATAGATTGAGCCTGGTTGCCCATAAGCACTGAACACGCCATGAGGACCCTGAGCGCCTTGTGGGCCTTGTGGACCACCGGGGCCACCCGGTCCTTGAGGTCCTTGTGGTCCTGCAGGACCTGTTAAACCCTGAGCGCCTTGATTACCTGTGGCACCTGTCGGACCAGGGGGACCCGAGACAGATTGAACGGGGTGAACTGGTATCACGAAATTGTTATTGTTGTAATGGAATTGCATCTCAATTCCAGCAATCAACTCATTGGCAGTTAATGACGTGCCATCAAGATTGATAACAGGATAACGAGCTAATCCATCAAAGGCTGCGGTCGTGGGTCCGGTGTTATTGTGCTGGATATAAATGTCATACTGGGCACCCTGCACATACGAGGTCGATGGGGGAAACGTATTGGATGTAACTACATTGGGAGTGCCTGTATCAACACCGCAATGGATAAGAGACCCGTCCCCTAGTTCAGCGAATTGGACCATTGCATTCATGGCGCCCGCAGTATGCAAATGGGCGAAAATATCTCCCGCTGTCCATGCCTGCGCCTGTGTGTTCTCTTGGGCACGAACAATGGTTGCAGTATTACCGTCACTCGATATATTGGTGACATGGACAATCTCTCGTTGGGTCCCTGTCGCTTGATCAATGAAGGTGGCAATGAATGCCTGTCCTGCCTGAGGCTGGGGGAACTGCGCCCCCGACCCCGCAGCTAGATTGACCGAGGTACTCGTTGGAGTAATCGATCCTGAAATCGTGGTGGAGTCATTATTGCCGAAGATGAGGATTGTGCCGGCCATTGTCTTTTATCCTATAACTACATCATAGGTAAACTGGAACGGTAGCTCAAGTACACCAGATGCAACTGCCTCTGCGAATGTGGTCATATTAGGTAAGTTCTCGTAGGCAAAATAAGTTGAATCCAATTCATTGTAGGTTACCGAATTATAGGTAAAATCATTCTGGTTATACATAGCTCCGCCAGTTATAGTCCTAATACCTAAAACAAATCGGATCGTTACTTCGGAGTTAGGTCCAAAGGTAACGCTGATTTGATAGGTCTGATCAATGTTGGGATTTTTACCGTTATCCCCAATCAAGAACTTCATCACCCGCTTTTTAAGCCATTGGATGCTGAAATTCTTGCCAGATCCTTTAGAAAAATGCCATGTTAAGATACGGCGAAAAATATCGTCGTTGGTCGCTACGATTTGGTCAGGGAATAATTTTTCGTAACCATTATAAACTAAGGTATTGTATTCCGCAGTATTGTAGGGACCCAATGTCTTAAAAATACCTGATGATAAACTGGGTCTGATCATTCCATAAAGTCCAGCCGCTACCCAATCAAGTAGCAATCCGGAAATTGGATATTGAGTATAGTTGGGAAGATTAAGTCCGTTGAACGTATCCACAATATCATTTTGCATGGAGTTTTGCGAGGCAACGAATGCCTGCAAATCATCATCCATTGAATATTCTTGGTAAAGATATGAGGGGATTGTTGTTAGGCGCCCCGTTGGTCCCCCAGGTGGAAAGGCGCCTTGTTGGTAATTGGGTAGCGGTGTATTCTCCCCGTCTATCGTGGCTTGTGTCTTTACCAGGACAGCAGAGAACTTATGTCCATTCGACGCGGAGTTAACCCAAATACCTTGAGGAGCGGCAGGAAGGTTATAAAAGCCTCCCGGTTCCAAAAGAGTGGTTGTATTGGTTTGGTACGTTGCAGCAGGACCTGTTGGGTCCACGAAAAGATTGGATAGGGTCGATATACCCTGATCCTTTGTCGTCACTGGATTGACAATATAGCCACCAGCAATATCTTTGGTGGCAACGAGAACAGATTGTCCAGCAATAAGAACTTGGGACGCCAATGCTCGTACAGGAACCAAAGCATTGGCGTTATAAGGCGTTGGTACAGGCGTCGATTTAACTAGGGCGTTCATCCCGTTATTGTACCCTGTTGGACTATGGATATATTGTCTACTGTGGTATAGAAATAACTATTGGGATCGCCGTATATAACTCCTGTGCCTGGCGTTGGAAGATGACCTGATCCATCGAAATCAACGGAGAACTGTAGGACGGTTACATTCTCTGCTGGAAGAACATTGACAGTGGCATTAATAAATACAGCCTCCATATTGTATATGTTAAGGGGTGCTACACCCACATAAAGGCTATTGATGTAATCCGCAAGAGCGGGAGCGGCAGCCTGCTGCACAGCATCCGGCGACACATAGTTTGGAGAGTCAGTATTCCATGTAACAACCATTGTTACTAGTTGTTGTGGAGGAATGATAAATGGAATAACATAATTGTCGGGGTAGCTGTTAAGGTTAACCTTTTGTAAAATAGGATTAGGGCTCATAAAGCCGCCACTAATATATTGTGGGAAAGTTGTCGTGTTCGTGGTGTCCAATGGAGTAGCAAATAATGAATCCAAAAACAATGTTGCCGTTTTAGGGCCGGTAACATTGACATAAAATCCTTGACCATTTAATGGACCCATACCTTGTAAGCCATTAAACTTCTCCAACATTCCAGTAGACAAATTATGATTATTGGTCGTTGTTACCAATGCAGGATTTGAATTGGTGATATTAGCGACTTGAATTTCTGGACTATCTAGGGTCTGGATATCAAACAGGGCATAATAAATTGCCCATGCAACTTGGTAGGGATCACCACCACCAACCAATACTATCCATCGACCTGAGGTAATGTTCTGGCGAACAGAAACAAGCCTTTGCACAACACCGGGAATATTCCAAAGCAATGTCTTAAGGAATCGATCCATTCCAGTTGCTGATGCTAGACCAGCAACGAGCGTCCGAGTTCGGAATGAGGTCTCATCTTCCGATGCAATCGAGGGAATACCATTAGCAGTATTAACCACTGTTAAAGTAATGTCTTGAGGCACAGAAGTAACCAATTGTGTTACAGTCCCTGCAGGTACTGCCCAAGTTCCTGCTACCGTTGCTATAGCATGAATTGGCAAGGACTCACGATTAGTGCCAACCACTCCACCATCGGTACAAATATATTGATAAGTTCCATCTCCAACAACAAAGCCTGGAATAATAACGAAACCGGGATCACCAATGAATATCACATCCACTGCGGTATTGGTAGCTTGAGCAGGTTGAATACCATAAACGTCAATGCCTAAATAATTCAATAGAAAGGCATTCGCTCCATATGGAGTTACTGAATTAAGTAGGTCAAGAAAGAATTGGTTGGAAACAATAAGTGCGCCAACGTCGGTTGAGGATACGTCCTCAATTAGAGAGGAGGGAAGATTTGCCGTATATCCTGGATTCGTCGCCGATACTAAGGTAAGCAACTGCTGCCTCAGCGTAGCTGGGGGCGTCGCTATTGGTCCCGAGGGACCCATTACAATTGGCAACTGAGCCATTTATCTATCCTTGAAGACCGTATTCTAGCACGAACACAAAATTGACGCAAACGATTAATAGGGAACTTGGGCCGAGAGAAACGCTCCATACTTGGTTATGACCGTTACTAAATAACAAGGTGAAGGTATGCCCCGTTCATCCAAAGCATCAGGTTGCCTCGATATAATCAGGGACAAAAAATACTGGGAAAACTGCTGCTGGATTCGTGACAAATAGGAATCCGGAGCAATTTGCGACATTACCGATGCATGAGCAGGTATTCCAAAGTTCGCATAGAAGGGACTCTCTCCCAAATTAAGTTTAATGGTCTGAACGACAGTGGTTAGCCAGACCATGTCATCAAATCCATTTGCATCTGTTTCCACCATAACCCATATCTTTTCGTCGGGGAAAAGAGGGTCAGGAACTATGCGACCATATGTTCTCATGCCGTTGTATGATCCACTATTAGACCCATTGTCACAAGGGCAGCCAACAACGAAGCAAGCGCCGTATTACCACCCTTCGCTCCAGTTATGGTTGCGGGAAGGGTGCCTTGTATTGGAGCACCAGGAGGTCCTTGAGGCCCTTGCGGTCCCGCTGATCCCCCAGGTCCGACAGATCCTGTCGGTGTCGTTATCATTCCAGTTGCGTGCAAATCTCCAATAATTTGAACCACAGTCTTTTCAACTGGAGTTGGAATTGTTGGAATTGTGGGTGGACTTACAGTATCATCCATCGTCGTGACGGTGCTTGGAGCACCGAAAGCGAAGTTCTGGGCAACGTGGTTAATCGTGCTGGCAGCATTAGTTAAAGTTTGTCCAGCAATATGAGCAAGTGCCTGTGTTGCCTGATGGATGATATTAGCGGAAGATGTATGAAGGATATTGTTTAAGGCATCTATGATCTGGGTAGTCTTGCCATCCGCAGATTGAGTGGTATGACCTGAAGGACCTCCAGTCACAAGGAACATGTTGGGGTCGCGCTTTGGCCACTTTGTATTGCTGATGGGTTGGAATATTGCATTTGTCAGATTGCCTCTAATATGTAAAGAGGCAGTTCCACCAGGATTTGCACTGGGTCCAGCCAGCGAGAAATCACCCATAAGAACGAAGCCTGGATCACCAATTTGAGTGGGTTCCCGATGATACTTGGAAAAGCTTTGAGGAACAACAATCTTGGGTAGAGTGTATGGACCTGTTACATCGAAGGTCAGTTCAATGAGGTCATTTTCCTTAATTGCCGAGACATGGCAGGGAAGTCTCTTGGGCTGAACCTGATGACCATTCTGCACCTGCGTCTTGACGTAGGCGTGGATATTCCTAGTAAATGAAACCTTCTGGACGTCATCCATTAGGGAGACACCTCAAACGTCTGATTCCTATATACTAAAGTGGATTTGAAATAGGGAGCAACCATATTGATAAGGTAATCAACGACACCCATAACTGTCACTTCACCTGGATCAACTGAAACTGGATAACACATCTCGGTCTTACTAAGAGGCAATACAAATCCTGACCCATTATAACCATTCGGACTCATACTGCTAATGGTTACTTTTACCGGAGCACCAATGATAAAAGGATGCGGAGCATTTGTCGTTATCACAGCCCTCATATTTTGTGGGTCCCAAAACGCACCTGATATAGGCATAGAGGTAGGACTCTCGATCAAAGGAACCGCAGCAATTAATATGCCTCCCATTGTAACCACATTAACATAATACCGTCTAGCGGATATATTCCAAGTGATGGTGACATTATATTGATTTCCATCCAAAGTGGGAGTAAATACTGGAGCACTAACTCTGGATGGAATGAATTGATAATAGGTTGTCATGAGAAGGGACTTGTGACCACAGTGGGTTGACCAGTGAAAGGATTGAAAGTAGCAGTGGAAGAAGTTGTATTATTAAACGGTGTTTGACTGATTGTGGGTGCAGAAGCCGCTGCTCCTGGTCCTGTGTTAACAACGCTAGGTGGATTACCTCCAGCTGTTCCTGCTCCAGATGGATCGCCTGATGATGGGACTCCTGAATTGATCTGGTTCATAAGGTTGCTTAATGCTCCTGATGCATCTTCCAATGAGACCAAAGGTCGTGTAAAATCCCATTTCCATGCATTCTGCGGAATGGGAGATTGAGGCATAGAGCAATCGGACAAATTAAGCATAAGCATATTGGTATAGGTATATGCAGGGGTGTAAACCGTATATGTTCCCCCTGCATTGTTGTGGGAGTCTAGGGTAGCTTTGAGCGCCTGCATTGTCTGGAGTTTAACTGACCACGCCGATTGTTGTTTCATTGGCGTAATCATAATCAGGGAGACATTGATTGGGTTCCTGATAATAGCATTGGCAGCTACAGTCAAATTGGCAAAGGGATATTCAGCAGGTTGCTGTTCAATCAAACTTCCACCTGCTGCGGGTGAAAATATAGCAAAGGCATCTTCCAATTGAAAGTCTGGATCACCTGTTAACAGATTTTGAGAAAAGGCATTTGGATTCGTCAATGCTACAAGGGGTAGCATTCCACCCGTAATATTGGTTGCGATTCCACCTGTCAATACGATAGGCGAAATCTGGAAGTTGAGTTGTTGTTGGCTAAGGCTCATGTTGAACTACCTGTACCACTTCCTTCACCTGTTTGACTAAAAGGTAATTTACCACCTTCTGCCGTTGGACCCGTTGGAGCATCGGTAGCGGTATTTGTACCACCTCCTCCAGATCCACCTGTAACAGCCTCAATGATCGTAACCCAAGAATCCATAGATGGAGACCGAAACTTTCCTATATGACGAACACTTGTAACAGTCCACGATCCCTGGAATGCTAGGACATTGTTATTTTGACCGATCTTAGCTTGATCGGGACTACTCACCGTTGCCAATGTATTTGCTGGAAGTGTTATATCTACTGTGTTACCTGAGGTAGGACTTATATCTCCTCTCAACAGACATTTAATGGAAATCTTATTAGCACCAATCCATGTGGGTTGACCAACGAAATCTGTGTATTGGAGAGCAATAGGTCCACCACTCGATTGAGTGTCATCCTTAACCGTTATATCATTCCCTTGAGAATGAATCCGTACTCCTTGATATCCTGACGTTTGCGGAGTTCCCAACAGATCATGGCTCAGGGATTTAAGATAAGTGGAATACTGTTCTATGGATTGGTAAAATCCATGATCATCGTATGCCAATTTGATCTTATCGGATATATTGACAATAACATTGGCTTGTGGGAATGCTGTCTGGAGCGTGTTCTTAATGGCTTGAGAGAAAGGCTGGTTTGCTGGAACATTGTGGACAATGTTCTTGGGATTGGTCGGTCCACCCACTCCCCCAGGTGAGCCTGGGGTGACGAAGAACTCTAAGGATAGGTCATTATACACCCAATTCCCGAGAGCAGGCCAGATATTGCCATCCAGTATCAACCCCTGATGGGGGACCTGTAGATTGGCTAAAGGTAATCCATTTGTGTAGCCTGCCCACATTTGCAATCGGCAGTTGTTAAATTTGGAAGATTGAGTAACCATGCTAAATGGAATACCGCGTATCTTTATCCACGCAGAGTTTGGAGCTCCAGAGTCGCCTACTGGAGTTTCTATGTTAAATTCAATATCCAGGGCTCCAGGATCATTCTGGCCATTCACCACTGAAATGAATTGAGCGCCTTGAGGTCCTCCCCCTGATCCACCCGATCCAGACCCTTGCTGTATACCTGATCCACCAATCGGTGCTGTTTTAACAGGTTGAACAGATGCGGGTGGAGTAGGTAGGGAGAAATCGACATTGTAATGGGTGATATCGGGGTTGAGGGCTGTATCCCAAGGCTGAGTAGCATTGGGAGACATGGTAACAGAACCACCTAATACGTCATCGTCTCCAGGAGCGGTAACGGTTAGGAGTTCTGCACTTCGGAATCCTAATTGCCTAGCATTTCTGGAAGCGGCTAATTGAGCTAAAACTGTACTTGCTACCGTACCATTTGAAGCCACAGGGGATCCTGCCGATCCGCTGGTGTTTCCAGCGTTCGCAGGGGACTCTCCCGCTGCTATTTTAATGGCGTAATATCTCATTGACCAATCTTGACTTGAGCCTGTATAACAGTGGGTTGAAGACCGCTATTTGGTACCGGGATAGTTACTCTAGCGGACATAATCCGTCCATGAACGCTAGGACCTAAGCCACCTTGAACACCTGGGGGAAGATGAAGAGGACCAGGTCTCAATTGGTTCAGGATCATTCGTTGTCGTGTCGTAGGTAACATGATATCTCCTATGCAACTTGGAATTGACCAGAGCCAGCACCAAGCATACCACCTTGGACTATGACATTGGCTCCAGCTTGGTTATTCACATTCAACTTGACGAAGTGAGCAGGATGGGCACCCTGGAAATTACCCAAATCATTCATTGAGGTTTTCTCAGAAGTCTTTTTTGGCGGTGCAGGAGTTTCGGATGTTTTAGGTGTCGTTGTTCGACCCTTCTCACCTTCTAGTGCTTTCCTGAAGGTAGCTCCTGTTTCTTCACTCCATACACCATGCCAAGTGGGACCAAGAATGCCCCTTAAGATCGAGGGATTCTTTTGTGCTTCTTCCCACCGATTACCGATTAGTTTTTTGGCTAGGTGTAATGCCACTTTATCTTGATTTTCAGGTGAAAGGTTCTTTGGATCTAAGCCAAGTTCCCGAGCATTTGAGGCCCAAGTAGCTCCCAAGAATTGATATCTATTACCCTGAAAAGCTGCGCCTCGATCAGGATCTCCACTTAAATAAGACTTGGCTCCAGACTCATGCAAAGCCAGAATATCCAACAAGGCTCGATCTTCTGGTGCCATATTCGTACTGGCTGCAAACGTCATTCCGCCAGTTCCAGGGCTTCCGCCCCCAGTTGTGTTCGCTCCGTAAGTTCCGCCAGACCCTCGCATCCTTATACCGAGTGGCACATGAGTACCGCCAAATCCTGCTCCACCACCACCAACCACACTATCTGTGGAAATATCGGCAGCTTTGAGGAGGTCGATGAGCGTCTTGTCCTGAACAATGAGTGGACTTCCAGAAGTACCCGCAGGAAGTTCACCCGCATGAGCAGAACTGATAGGGGAAAATTCACCAGGAATTGCATCCTTGAACTTCTTCCACCAGTCTCCCCAAGGGATCGGCGTCGCTTCTCCTGGATGATCCTTATCTGGTTCCTTAGGCATTCCAGGAATAATATCAAAGAAATGGGTTACACTAGATTTCCATCCCTCAATAGCTTTAATGAGGTTTTCTATCGCGGTAATCACACCCGTAAGTTTGGGCAGCATCTCCGCAGTCCATCGTTGCATTTCGGTAATGAAGGTCGCCTCAAGGCTCTGCATTGCGTGGATAAGTGCTTCTTCCTTCTCAATCTGATCCTTAGTTAATTCGTATTGGCTTTTCCTGCTCTCTGCTTCCTTGATATAAGCTGCCAATTGTTTCTCATCAGCATTCCGAAGCTTAATCAACTCCTCATCTGAAAATAAGCTACCGAGCCCTCTCGCATGGGCGATTGATAGGGCCGTGCGATCGGAACCCTGATGCATCTGGGCGGCGGCTCTTTGGATCATTTCCCTTGATAGCGCGCCAGTTTCTCGACCCTCAAAACTACCCTTCATTCCAAGCCCAGCACGCATTGCGACATACTGGGGTGACGTGATATCGTATCGACCCTGAGCCGCATTTGCCATAGCAGCGTCAGGATTAACCCAACGATCTAGCCATGTTTCATTGGCGGTCATTGATCCAATAGAGGCACCAAAGCCCGCTGCGCGTCGTCCTCTACCTGCTCCCTCTTTAGCTAAGGCATAAAGACCTGTCGCAGCAGCAACGGCGGCAGTTGCTAGTCCAACAATTGCTAATCCAGCAACACCAAATGCCTTAGCAGCAGTTCCAGCTGCCATAGCTAGAGCGCCAACTTCTTCTCCAGCCACCATCGATCCGCCGGTCTTGATAAGAGCGGAAGATCCAGACTTCACTAATCGTTGGAGATTATTCCATTGACCACCAATAGAGGTCAAGTTTTTGGCGACATTCTCAAGTTCTCCAGCCCACCCTTTAGTGGATTTAGATAATTTGGACACAGAAGATTCCATCCGGCTCATACCGCCGGACATGTTTTTCCAAATATCCATTTTTGCGCGCCAGATACCCTCTGTCGCTTTTAATTGTTCGGCATATTGATTGAAGGACTCCGCAAATTCATCAAAGGAGATTTTAACTTCCTTGAAAACTTGAGCGGCGCCATCACCCTCAGCCATCATGTTCTCCAGAGATTAATTATGTGGCGCTGGCGCCATTCCAGTGCGGACTCAAACCTTCTATTACCTATCTGAGCGTAGAACTGTGCGAAGCCTTCTCCTGTTGCCCAATCTAAGATGGTACCGACGATGCTCTCTGAACCGGGGGCTTGGGTGTCTCCGGAACCTTCTCTCCAGTATTCCCTTCCCCAGTCGAGGTCGTTAAAGAATTGCTGAACACCGTAACATTGGATGACATAATTTGCGCATTCCAGATTGACTTCAAACCCTGATACGCCATCGGCAGTTCCTTCTTTATATGGACCGCCGAGGCAACAATAAAATAGACGATGGCATTTTCCGCCTCCGCCAAAGACTCCTCGTCAACCATCTTCTTCATCTTCACCTCACCAAACGGCACCGTTTCCCAACCCCCAGAGGGCTTGGGCATCAGAACGTTGGTGAGACGATAAATCTCTTGGAATAAATTATTTTGTACCGTTTCCTCAATCTCCATTTCTTTAGCGGTATCTCTTAGTAACATAGCGGAGACACGTGGAGCCATTGCAGGTCCAAGACCATTTGAGTAAATGGCCGATAGAGTTCGGGTCAGGACCAGATAATTGGATTCAAACACCTCTCTCGATAAAGGCACAGAATGAACCCAAATTTTACCCATGTCAGTATCCAGAGGTACCGCCAGATTAAGTTTCTTGTTTATGGACACAACATTAGCCATGTATCACCTCCCAGTGATATCCTCAAGTATTGAATAGGAACGCATTGACGAGGTAGTAACCTTTTGCCGTCACGACCCAAGAGGGATCCTCACCGGCGAACGACATTTCCCTGACACTTTCAAGGACCATGTTGTTCAGGCTATAGAGCCCAAGCGTCGTGGAGTCAGGACGAACGGTGGCGGCGCCAACGACACAATTACTCTCAAATTGTGCCTTATATACGGCAGCCAGTGGCTGTGACTTGACGAGCGCCATCGTCAAGGTCACGATTTGATAGGGTGCAGGAGATGGAACTGCGCCTGTCATTGTTGGAAGGTAATCAGAGGCATTGCCTTCCAGTGCGAGCCTCAACCCCTCTTTCGCGAGATAAGAGGAGACGAGATTAAGTTGAGGGTTATCAGGCCACACCACACTCGCACGAATGCGGTTCAATTGGCCTTGGTCTACGAGTGGGGTCGCCATTGTTGAGGCTCCTTAAGTTTCCGATTAAAGGGTCACAATGTCGGTGGCTACAACAACCACGAGAATGTGAACGAAACCTCGGGCAGGAATGAAAATGGTCGATAGCCCATCGTATTCCCCGATCCCATAGTGAGTGGGGTTAGCCTGGGAATAGGGGATAAACGGAACCGCGTTCACATTGCATTGACCTGTAAACGTACCACTGTTAATGGCAGTTGACAAATCAGCCGAGTTGTATTCGGTCTGGACAACTTGGCCGTTGACAAGACCAAATTGTCCACCTCGCGTCATCGTGCCAGCAAGCACGGACTCCAGATAGTTGATACCTGGTTGATCGTAATACAGAGGAGCCAACGGATTGTTGCTACCATTGATGATAGCATTGGTCAGGTCCACATTGACACTGAGTTGGACCCAATCGATAGTCCACCACCAGTTGAAGTAATCCTTTCCATCTGCCGTGACGCCCTGATAAACGTTGGTGAACGCGATACCGCCTTCTGCCCCTGTCTGGATGTAATTGACAAAATTGTTCTTGAAGGAGACAAGGCGTGGCCCATTGCCCTGCGAGGGGTAGGGCGTGACACCATAGACGTATTTGAAGCACATAGGCGAGATGCGGGTGACTGAGGTCGCCTTGTACTGCATTGCCCAGAAGAACATGGAGGCCAGAGTGAACTCGGAATAGTTCCCTGGAAGCGTGGCATTTCTCGCCGCCTGAACGCCAGGAGCCTCAATCATCTGGATGACGCATTTAACGGTGGGCGGAATCAATCCAACCGCCGCCAGTTCAATCGTCGTCCAGAAATAGGTCATTGCTTCTGGATCAGTGAACTGCTGGTAAAGGGCAAGAGCAGCAGGGATATTTGCAGCAGTGCCCCAATAGTCGGGCAATAAATATCCGTAGTAAGATAGAGGATTGAGATTGAGCCAATCTTCCATAGCTGAAATCTCAGCCGAGAACAGAGGCTGATAACCCAACTCCAAAACAAGACAAGTGGTTCCAGTTCCTTGCCTAAAGAATGTGGAAGCCATTGAATTAAGTTGGGAGACAGAGTACAGCTGGAATTGGCCACCGCCTGCTGATCCCCCAGGACCACCTGGATCAGTGGTCAGTGGATAAGTGAACTCGTTGGCACCCGTGACAGTGCAGGTGAACGCTCCGTTGTATCCTGGAGGAATGATCCCAGTGATCACCATCTGGACAACAGAACCTGTCGTCACGTTGGCAGGTAGGGGATCAGTGGTCGTGCAAGTTGCAACCCCGGTCAACCAAGTGATACCCTCAATAGCGCCTGAGGGTTGAAGCAAAGGCTTCAAATCGTTGAACTGGGTTAACAACGACACACTGTTGGGGGTGATTGTCGTACCACCAAACGACACCAGCACCCCAGACTGTTGATAGTTCTGAGGAGCAGGCGCTAGGATAGTTGTGACTTGTACCGTAACGATGGCATTTGGATCTTGGTAGACGCTCATGTTCCTGCTCCTACAGTTGCGCGGGTTCGGGCTGAGATATGGCCACTAATTCCTGGAGGCTCGATCTTAGCCTCGTTCTGCACCACACAATGTTTAATAAACTGGCGTGCGACATTTCGGACGCTCTTTTGGAGATAGGCAATCTTAAACTCGATGGTTTTCTTCTGGGCAAGAACACCGAGTTCGGGGCTGGTTCTCTTTTCATCCATGATGATTGGCATATTCATCATTCCGATGTAATTCCAATCATATGAATATTGGATAACGAAATTAAGGAAAGTGATTATGGTATCGTTATTCACACCATATGTTGTCACCCGAACAGTTTCGGCAGCCAATTGTTGACTGGTCAACGTTGGGCCCAAGAAAGCTGTTTCCACGAGTGAACGGGTATCCTCAATATGGACAGCTCCATAAGGAGGTTGTAAATTATCAGGTACGAGGAACGATGGGTATAAATCAATTGGACATGTAAACCCAGGATATGGTGGAACATAGGATCTCATCGCCAACCAAATCGGAAGGGAGTTGGATACAATTGGTTCCAGAGCGTCGAGTTCTGCCTGAGTATCAATAACCTGGGTTTCGTCAATCGCCGATACGGCAGTGCCCATATAATGATACAAGTTGGCTTGTTCGTAAAATTTACCTCGACTACTAAAAGAAAACCGAATTCCTTCAAAATTCGCCAAATACATAGTTTGGGGATTAATGTCCTTAAATGTATCAACTTCCGAAAGGGCGGTAAAGACAATGGTGTTATAAGCGATGGTAGCATCTTCATGTTGCCCAACATCAGTGGAATAGTGAAGTGATCCTTTGATGCTTAGGGTACCAGGCAGCGTGGGGTCAATACCGCCACTAGCCAAATCCCATTTAACCCAAAATACAAATCCATCGACTGGAAGAATGACTTTCTTATATAGGGTAAAATTAACTCTTTGGTTATAGGATATGTTTTCAACACCTGCCGCAAGACTTGCAGCAAGTGGTGTTTTGGCAGAGGCGGCTGCTTCGTTAATTCTTACCATTAATCTACCCACGCCCTAAAGGAAGCTCGATAGATACCTGTGTCGATAAACGAGGGCCGTTGCGTACCTTGCATTGTCTTGGAACCTCGCCCATGTCTTACTCCAGCAAGAGCAGCTTTTGTTGGGACTCCAGGAACCCGACCATTCATTTCCTCTGTATCTAGGAATTTCTTAAACAACGCCTCTATTTCTTTGGTAGCAGGTTTGAGCAAGGCTCCCAGATTAGTTGCGCGACGACCACCTGTCATCACGTCACCTGCTACCTTTTCAAATTGACTAAGTATGGAGAGTTGGATATCCGCCGCATGTAATTTGGTAAATTCATCGACAATTTGGTATTTGGCTTCAAGGATTGCAGCCACATCCTCTGCTGTCATGGTCTTAGAAAAACTGCGGCGACGCGGGCGTCGAGATTCCGCTCTTGCGGCAGTGACTGGACGAGCAATCGATTCCGCAGTGTAAGGGGTATTGATAAAGCCCATTTTCAGGGAAATGGAATCAGCCATTATGATATCCCCCAAAGCGTGCCGATGTTCTGTGCAATGGAGAGATACATTCGGCCCCAAGGCGTTTTCAAGTTTTGGAGATCGCCTAAGGTCATATTCTTTAAGAAATCCGAAACCGCAATACCTTGCGACGTGCTTTGGTCAGAGGAGAAGTTAATCACTCCACCCACAAAATTGTTAATGTTAAAGGAGTCCCGTAGATCCGACCAATAGGTCGGATCACTGGATCCTGGTATATCAGGTGCGTAATTGATGAGCGTATCCGCACCCAGACTATAGACAGCGGTCGCATATACACTGGGTGATGTTATCTGTGATGGAACAGCCAGCAACCACCAATAGGTCATATTCAGGGAGAAATCGTAAGAGAATTGGACAGCATTTGGATCCACATCCGTAGGCATCTGATCCGCGGGAACGCCCACGATATTAGTCAGGAACGCCTGATAGCCTACGAATGTTGGATCGTCAGTCACTACCGACTCCTCAACCCTCTGACATTCGAGCCCTCAGATGGGGGAACACGCAGGACCTGAATGCCCTCTGAGAACAGGTCTGGATGCCCCTCTTTAGAACCCTCTTTGGGAGGATCCTCTTCAACGGACATTTCAAGATTGGTGAGCTTCATGGCATTGTTATCTGGGCCAATAATCTCATTCTCGATGGTGCTGGAAGCAGCGACGGCGCTCTCCTTCCGAAAACTTTACCCATTTCATCCTTTAGTTCTTGGTATTTAAGAATGGCCTTTTTCAATACATTCTCGGAGATAGGGGCACCGAGAGAATACATAATCCCACCAAACCTTGGCGAGTCATACCTACCAACTTCCATAAACCCATAGGGTTCATGCTGGAGTATGATGCCTTGAATATCATCAGGTGTTGGGCTACCGGCTATTTTAACCTGAGTCCCAATCGGAATCTCTTGAGCAGTTGGACTAGAACGTCCTGACGCTCGATATAGGAACGTGTAGTGTTGTTTGGTTGCGTTTGCCACATACATATCGGTCATCATAATTCTCCCTTTTATGATGCGGGCAGTCTGACATGGCTAAAGATGGGAGGTAATCCTTAACCTATGTCAAACTGCCCTATCCGCCCAAGCTTGAGGAGGCCCCGTGCGGAATTACGAGTTCTGGACGCTCAGGATCGTAATGGCTTCGGGACGAATGCCCCAGCCAGGTGAGATCCTGAACTCCGACAAAATGTCAGTTGCACCACCCGGAAGCGGAGTTGGAATCTCAGTCGGCGCCGCTTTGTCACAATACATGGCGGTGCAGGCTTCGAGGCCAGGGGCAATCTTTGCCCATTCGTTGGTGTTCCACTTCGTGCCAGTGGGCTTCTCGACCTCTGTCATAACAAAGACAATGGCGTCAGTGCCGCCCTGTCCCTTGCCGATCAGGGTGTCATCATAGCCCCAATCAATGGTGTCGCCGTTCATTTCCATGACCGACTTCACCATTTGAGCAGAGGTTGCAGAACCAGCGCCGGCGCGTTGGAACTGAACCAACTGGACGATGTTCACCATCTCCATCATGCCCAGATCACGCTGCGGGCCAATGATGGTGAACTTCCGACCAATACCGAACTGATATGTCCGGGTCTTGATCGCCGCCATAATCGTCAGGAAGAACAACGCGAGTTCACCATTGTCATAGGTGACCATCGTATCGTTTCCATTGGAATCAGGCGGTAGTGTCGTCGCCGTCGCGCCATTCGTATTGAGCAACCCCTCACCATTCTGGGGGTTGAAGCCATAAAGCAACCCGTTACGAGCGAGTTGGAAATGGCCCTGACGCATACCAAGGCGTTGAGCCTCCATCATCGGCATCCCCCAGCGTGCGAGGGCGGCGGTGTCGTGGTGATCAAATTCACCGCGTACTCGGAGCAAATAAGTCGGCACCGAGATTTGCGACATGACGATGGTGACTGAGGGCAACTGGTTGTAAGCGGATTGACCCGCCGCAACCTTCGTGCGAATATCGGCCCTCTTTGCATAAACCCACAGATCACCCTCGCCAAGCTTCGGCATCGGACCACCCGACGGAAGCAGGTCGAAGGCGTTGGACGCCTGTGAATACTGGAGGATAACACCAGGCTCGACAAATGACGGATGAGCCTGAATAAAGGCCGGTGCAATAACTGGCATTGAAGTTCTCCTTTACATGGCCGGTTATGCCGGCGTGTTCCTGAGTTTGGGTCCTTGTTTTAGATTTTAACGACGGCGACACTTCCCGCGCGATTCCAGGTTAACGCGCCGGTTGTCGCGTTGTAAACTGGAACCATGCTGTTCCCGATGTTGAAGGATAGGATTTCGACACCGAGGCCAGTACCCGCAATCAGCATGTTGTTGGTAAAATCCCAAGCAACAGCCGAATTGATTGGAGTCCCAACGAGGCTCGCGAGAGCAGGATCGCAGGGTAGAACGATGCGGGCTCTACTGCCGATAAGATAGTAGGCAACCATCATACCCGGCGCTGCCTGAGGCGCAGGAGACGAGGTCGAACTGATCATGGAGTGGTCTTGATTGAAGACCGACCATCCCAAGATTGTTGCGTTGGACGTCGCCCGAGTGATGATATTACCCAGCGAATCCTGGCTGTCAGGCGAGGGCGGCGGGATAGACACCATCACCGGAATACCACCCCACATGGGAAGCGTCTCGGCTGGACCCAGTGGACCCCCACGCAATTCGTTGCGAATGTGGGGGTCGTCGAGGGCAAAGCCTGCAACATACCCATTCGACTGGGCATTGAAACCACCCGCAGCGTTGGTGACAACGTTGGGGTTAAACGGAATAGTCATGGCTCATCCTTTCTTTTAGGTTATCCCGTTCAATGAACGAGATTAATGGGACCGTCGGTCAGGCAATCCCATTCGACTCACAATCTGGCGGGGACGAGCCATCTGGTGGATGAACGTCTTTTTGCCATGGTAGGTGGTGATGTTTCGACCCGCTTCATCCCGCTTGGAGGTGGCGCGGATTTCGTTGTCCTCCAAATCAGTTGGATTCAGAGAGGCTTCGATGGCATCGGCATAAACCCGACGTTCAATGCTGTCGAAGAAGGCGCCCTCGGGAATGATGGAGAGGTCAGCGTCCTTGTTGTCGGCGCTGAACTCCTTCAACCCATTGGCAAGGCGGCGGCGATAATTCATCTTGGTTTCGCCGTCAAGCGGACGTGGAGCCTTCTTGTTGAAGCCCTGATAGACAGAATCCGCTTTGGATTGGATATCTGCCATCGCATTGAAGTCCTCGTCGGACAACTGCTTTGGAATCATCGCCCTGATTTCAGGCAATGCAGCTTCCAATTCCGCAAGCTTCTTCTTGGTCGCTGCGAGTTCGACCGCAGTTGCATCGGCGCGGGCGTCGGCAGCCGCATCCTTCTTATGAAGGAGGTGAAGGTCGCCGTCGTCCTTCTTGGCGTCGGGCTTGGAGGCATCGCCCTTTGCAGCGTCGGCAGCCGCAGCAGCGTCGGCAGCAGCTTTGTCAGCCTTCTCTTTCGCATCAGCGGCGGCATCGGCATCAGCCTTCGCGGCATCCTCCTTCTTCTTTTTCTCCTCCTCCTTCTCGTTGTCCCAAGCGTCCATTCGGCTCTTGAGGGAGTCACAAGACTTGGAAACCTCTTTCAAGGCGTCCATAATCTTTTCGGAGTCGGAACGAGTATCTGCCTTCGCAGCATCGCCCTTTGCAGTCGCGTCCTCTTTCTTGTCCTTGTCCTCGGCCATATCTGTAACTCCTTTTGAGGTTGACACTCCTGTGGGAATATGCTCTTGTGTTCCCTCAGGCTCTTTTACAATTGAATCCGCTCGAACCATATCTGCTCGGATTCCTTCTGCTGGTCCGCCTTTATCCCAAACACCTGTTTTACAGATCGCTAAATGATCCACATACGTGGGCTTACCTTCAATCAATAAAGTGGATCCGTCCGAAAGCTTTAGAGTTGTGTTTTCGGTCGGGTCTCCGAACACCACAGTGGGTGACGTAGATAAGGTATGATCGGCCAAACGTTGATTTGCCTCATCATCATAAATCCGTGCTACCACATTGATTTGATCATCCTCAATCCATGAATAGCCAGTGGTACCTACCACTCGCTTGCGATGCTCCTCACTATCTAAAGTGGCTCCAGGCGGGTGCCACCAGATCACAGGTATTCCGGACATTCTCTCCATCAGACCAGGAGTCAACCAAATCTGAGGATCGCGGTAGACATATTCATCCAATGAGGGACGATGCGAGAACCCTGTCCCAGTTGCCCTCATCACATAAAAGGTTGCATTCTCAACCCTTTGGGGAGAACTTAATCCTTCGTGCGCCATCGCACGCGAAATCTCCATTTCGTCCATTTTCGGTCGCCGGAGCGCCAACTCAACACCTGGATGAAGGTTGAGCGACTGGGCTTCATCGGCTGTGAACCATCCATAAGCGGTGTGTTCGTCATCAAGCTTGCATCGGAATTGGTCATCGACCTTTTTGACGAATGTGGTAAAGTCCACACCGTTAAAGAGGTAGCGGCATAGCTCACCGTCCATTGGTCCAGGGTTGAACCCTGTTTCCTCAATAGCCTCTCGTATAGCTGTAATTTCAGCGGTTTCATTATTCTCTGTCTTACCACCAGGGATACCCCAATAGCCTCCCATATCTCCTTTATTGGAGCGAAGCATAAAGAGGAATTTATCCTTTGGAGCTATAAAAAGGATACCTGCCGCTTTTATGATATCATCCGGTGGCAATCACTCTCTCCTTAATGCCACAATGTTTTCAAACAATTCCAACGCATCTGCGGTGGATAGTTTCACCTTTGCTCGTCCAGGGGTTCCTTGGGGTCCTTTCTCAACTCCTGGGGGAAGTCCATCAGGTCCTTTGAGGGCAGGAGGGCTAGGTTTACCAGCAGTCTTACCGCCGACTTGTGCGCCTCCCTTCGTTCCCTCTCCCTGTTCCACACCCTGTTGACCCGCCAACACAGCCATTGCTTCTGGCGGTATATAGTCCTTAAGTGTTTCCCAATTAAACTTGATTCCGTTGGAAAACATCTTGGTATCTTCGGTAATCGCATCGACACCCCATTTGATAAGCTCCATGCGATTTTCGGGGTCGATGACTGGCAACAAGACCTGCATAATGGCAATAATAGCCTTTAGCTTTGTGTCCGATATCTTAATCTTCTCGGATTCTGGCTCAACGAGAAGTGAGGGCCACGTGGCAACAAAGCTATTTTTCCAATCATAGAAAGCCTTAGTATAGGTCACGTTCTTGTAGGCTTCGGGATATTTCTTGCGTTGAGCCTCAAAGAACTCAGGGGTCCATGCCCGATACATACAGACCCGATCCATAAACTCATAGAGAGGATTCATATCCTTTCGGACACCATCCACATACTTGGCAATGGCTTTAGCATCCTCTTTACCCTCAGCGAAGCCCCCAGCGAAGGGTAGGGAGTTGAGCAACTTGGAGGGCATATCTGCCGCAGAAGCAATGTTCTCCAGAATATGGTTCCGAGCCATTTCGGCTGGACCTTCCAAATTCTGGAGATTAAGGCTTTCTATGGACTCATCCACAGTTATAGATATGACGTTATCGGTAGAAGCCTCCCGAAGCAGGACACGCTTCATGCTGGCCATTACAGCCATTGCATTGTTGACAATTGGACCAATTATCTTGAGCTTGGCAACAATGACGCCTGCTTTACGGGCAATCATCGCATCCATCTTCAAGGTGTCAATATAACTCTTGAGCGGGTAGAGCGACCTCTGATAGCAAGAACGACCCACATAGCCAAAAGCTGAGGTCGTCCAAGCAATATAAATGGGCTGTTCGTTTAAGGTAATAACTGTCCGCGAGGGATGATATTGTGTCCCTGCAACCCGAACAACGTCATCAATGGGTTTCTGGAACCGCATTGAATTGGGGTCTTGTTCCATCGACAAGGACCCCGACGTATTCAGTGGATCAAATACGTTAAAGCCGATTTTCAGGTCTTTGATGGTCTTATAATCGATTGGGCGATTGGGAGGAACACCCTGAGCAAGTAATCCCAAAGTCGATATGCCATAAACGCGCGATATGGTTTTAGCCGCATGAATGATCTTGTCCGCATTCAATGCTTCCCATTCCGATATGAATTGGTCCGCAACGTCATCGGTCTGACAAGAGCGAACCTTAATCTCTCGGGGCTGGGATTGAGCCAATGTAATGGGGTTCTCAGCTACCCTAGCACCTAAAGGGTGATAAAGGTATATGAGTTTGCACATTTCATAGGACGACTCATCTCCGGGTTGAATGTCCTCGGAGTTGATAATTCGTCCTAAAAAATTGCCCGTTGTTGGGGCGTTGACAACAATATCAGCCAACTAAGTTCCCCTCTCCATCAATGGCGGGTGGCTGACCCTGGGGTTGAACATTTGGGAATATAGGTGGTATGTTACCACCTGTACGAATTATCTCCACTTGCCCCAGAAGCGGATCCTGTTCGACAGTGGGTAGATCAGGATCGATAGGGGGATCCAAATCAATCGCGATGGGATCAGGATCAGGCGTTATCTCGATTTGAGGCGGATCAACGGTAAGTTGTTGATACGCGAGTTTGGCTTGTGTTCCAAAAGGCAATGTGTTATCGATCACAAAGCCATAGAAACTTTTGGCATATTCAGGAGTAATGATTTTTACATTCTGGGGCATTCATTCCTCCTTACGGAACAGCATAACCATTTGCTGATGACGCGGTGGCTGAGCCTGTGACATTTGTGGCTGTAACATCACAGGTGAGAGTAGTTCCCAAATCAGCGGAAGCGATGATATAGGGATTGGCTGCTCCATTTGCACCAGTTATATTGGTACCATTGCGTTGCCACCGATAAGCATAGGAGTCAGGGACACCATGCCAATTCCCAACAGTGCTCTCGACCGCATCGCCAGGAACCCCTGTTCCCCCAGTCTCAAGCATCACAACAGGGGGATCAAAATTAACAGGCACCTCAGGTGTTGGATCAACGACCTCAACGCCCCAAAACTTCTTGGCCCAACCTGCACCTACTACCATTGGATACTGGGGCATCTAAAAGCTCCTATGTCACGTTGATGGTGCAGGTGCTTGGAACACCTATACCTATATCATTCTGTGCGTAAAGGGTATAAGTATAGGTACCAGCTATTATGGCTGCGGCATTTGCTACCGTAACCACACCTGAACTATCTATGGTAAACATTCCTGAAGGAGTACCACCAGTTTCGACAAGGGCCCAAGCATTTGGATTATTTGTTGCGACACATGTACCAATAATTTGACCCTGCGTTACTGGGAGAGAAACATCAAAATTAGCTGGGGTAATGGCTGGCTCTGGAGGATTTACAGAAACCTGATTAGATGTGGAAACAGCAATGCCGCCACCCACAGCATTCGAGGCTTGAGCGACTCCAGAAATTACTCCATTGGCATCAGCCTCTGTGGTTGTATATTGGTTTGTATTAGCACCAGAAATAGACGAACCATTTCGTTGCCAACCATAAAAATAGTTAGTTGGATTATTAGTCCAAGCTCCAGTGCTCATCGATAATGTTGTACCAAAATCAACAGGTCCAACAGGATTAATTGATGGTGCAACGACATTGACAGGGGGTCCAGCGATAGCCACAACATTGCTAGATGGCTCAGGTAAACTCTTGCCCCCTTCATTGTCCGCAGCTACAGTCAAACCAATATTATTATTTCGGTCCACTATGGTAGTCGTATAGGTACTGGCATTTTGTCCAGCAATTGGAGTACCATTTCTAGTCCATTGATAATCGAACCCAATTGGAGTATTCGTCCAAATACCTGGATTCGCTGTTAAAAGTGTACCTGAGGTAACTGTACCTGTCGGCGTGATGGATGGTGGAGTTGTATTTACAGGTATTGGCGGCGGAGCGGGGGCTACATCCCATACCGGCATCGCATCTCCTGCACCTGAGATATAAACTGGAATAGCGTTATTTGGGTTCCCTTGATCACTCCCAATCGGAGGCGCTCCCGGTCCCCCAGTCACGTAGACTGGGATAGGCCCAGACGCAGGGGATCCTGCTCCCGCTATGAAATTGACTGGAATTGCACCACCTCCAGGACCCGCAACAACGTACACTGGAATTGCTCCAGCTGCGTTGGTGCGATCATTTGGGTACATAATGGCGTTCATAGGTAAGCTAAATTACCTCCACCAAACAATAGCCAGATGACAATGATGATCAGGAGAATACCAACTAGACCGATGCCAGTATGACCATAACCATAGCCGTAGCGCCAATTAGGATTAATATTAGGTCCAGCTACCCCTCCAAGCAAAACGATAATGAGGATAACGACGAGGATTATACTAAGTGGTCTCATTTTATCGCCGCTCCAAATTCGCCATGATACCGAACACGTTGGCGCTTCTCGATGGCTTCTTCCTTCATAAAGATAACACCATAAGTGATCGCTAGGGCTACTGCATGGGGTAAGTTAACCGCATCAAGCTTATACCTCGCTTGATCAAGGTACGTTTTAACTGATCCGTATGATACACCTGTAAGCATACTAATTTCCCGATAGGTCTTCCCTTGAGCGGCCCATGATAAACATTCAGTTTCCCTACTCGAAAGGGGTGTACGCATCGCGAACCACTTAGAACCCCTCCATGTTGCCGCATCCAATGCTAACCCCATAGGTGAACGTGTCTAAAAGGTCATCGGCGCGGTCTTTTGCGTCCTTGTCACCTACGCGGAACCCTGTGACTTGATGGATGAAATGATTCTGGAGTTGATCCTTAAAGTCCGTCTCCTTGTAGAAAGCCTCTTCGCTCATCTTGACCTTGTGAGACCACACATACCCCGAAACATTCATTGCCCTCTCATCTTTACCAATCGATGTCAACTTACCCTCGATTGGTTGAGCGGGCAATCCATTGTTCTGTGCTTGCTGAATAAGCACCGTTCCTGAACCTTTATCCTCAATGAAGGCGGCAACCTTGCGGTTCATCGCTCCACATTTTTTGGACAATTCTTCCAGTCTCGCAAAAACAGAAGGAAGCCAACCTTCCAACATAGCTCCATCAATCGAGAGGATATCCCAATCAAGAATAACAAGAGGATGACCCACTCCAAGCTGCCATGAAGAAGCGTAGTAGGTGACAGCGGTACCGTCATGCTCTTTGCCTGACTTCATCCCGGTGTCTATAACCGCATAGACGAAATCACATAGGAAGGGATAGGGAACAGGTTTTCCGTTGACAAGGAAGTTGTCGATGGAAAAGAAGGCGACACCACGCCAGTCAATGAACTCGGCTTCAATCTCCTGACGAAAGAACAAAGGATGAAGGCTTTTCCTCAGCTTCTCTATTTCGTCGGCGGGAATATAGGGGTTCTTCCAAGTGGGAGCATGAAAGGTGTTAAACTCGAATTTTGGATCGTTACAAATACGCCAGAAGAAATTGTCAGTGTCTACTCCGTTTGGGGTCGAAAAGACCCACGCATTGCCTCGATAGTCTAGGAGTGTGGGACGAATAGCTCCCTCCCACGTTTTCAGCATATAATCGGGAGTGAATGCCGCCTCATCGATAATGACGGTATGATACTTCCTCGACCGACCTGCTGCCTTATTCTCTAAGCTCCAGAAGTCTGCCCGTCCCCCAGTGATCAGGCGAATGACTCCAGATGTTTGATTTGATACCTCAATCAGAGGGTGTAAGACATGGCGAACGGAAACGAATACTTCGGATAAGAGCTTATAGGACGGAGCGAAATATCCAACCGCCTTGCCCCGTATTGTCCCATCTTCGATGATTGTTTGGGCAAATTCTGTCTTACCGAAACGCCGACCACACCTTCCCGCCCGGAACCTGCCTGGCATTTTGAAAGCTTCTACCTGCCCCGCATGAAGCTCTGGCATATGTATTTGGAACGGCGCGTTCATGGTATGTTTTTAGGTTGTCACCGTGCGTTCTACTTTTGTTCACGTAGATAACAGGGATGCCCCTTTTAGCACTACTAAAAAAGGACATCCCTGAACTGTAAGTTTTTAGTATACTAAAATGCGATCGGACTAACGCTTGGGCTGTGCCGTCGGTGGTGTTCCGCCTGGCGCGATGGGCTGAGTCGGAGTACCTGGCGCTGCACCACCCGGTAGACCCTGATCAGGCGCCGGCGGCTTCTCGGACGGTGGCTTGTTCGGGGGAAGTCCCTGATCGGGATGCGGGGGAACCGTAATCACCGCATAACGATAGCCGACGCCTGAGATTGCCACAAGAACAATGGCCTTGCCTTCCGGAACGCTTGGGGGAAGCGGAGGCCAAATCGTGCCCGGCGGCGGGTTGGTCGGGGGCAAGGGCTGGCCGGGAACCGGCGGAAGACCCTGATCGGGACCAATCGGCCAAACCGGAATATGACCTTCATCGACACCGTAGTCAGGATCGGTGGGACGACCCGGACGAGGGGGACGATTACCGACGTGAGGCGGACGACCGCCGCCAGGAAGTCCCTGATCGGGTCCTGCACCTTCATCGACGCCCCAATCGGGATCCGTTGGGCGCCCACCAAACGAGGGAAGATGACCAGGACGCGGAGGACGACCGCCGCCAGGAAGACCTTGATCGGGATGACCCGGCCAACCGCCCGGAAGTCCCTGATCGGGACGCGGGGGACGACCGCCCGGACGACCGCCCGGAAGTTCATGATCGGGATGACCGCCTTCATCGACGCCATAGTCAGGGTCGATGGGTCGCCCCGAACTGTCAAAACGCACCGGAGTAACCCACATCAATTGTCCTCTAGGCATATGCTTTCCTTCCGTTGTAGAACCGTGTTACTTGGGTAATGCTCTTTAAATGCCTTGCATCCATTACCTAAAAGCGAGGCTACTCAGGCGCCCTCTCGGGCGGATACTCCTGATCCGCTTGGGGCGGATTATCAATAGAGCCCGCATGAGGAGCCCCTGGATTGGGATCATTCTTCGGACGACCATGATCCGAGTAGCCAGGGTTGTAAATAAGTTCCTGATCAGGAGTGGGAGTCGTAAGATCCTCTCCTTCACCAGGTCCCTGAGGGCCAGGGGGACGAATTTTGGTCTCTCGCGGTGGTTCTTTAGGCATGATGCTTCCTTTACGTTACCCCGCCCCTTGCTCATCCTGGGGTAGGCCCCCAGTGATACTGATTCTGATACCTTGCTCATCGGTAAGGGAGGCAGGGGCTAAACGGACATTTCGATAGGGCATTGCTGCCTTTGCTGCGTCCATACGTCGATCCATCGGCTGATTTGGATCGCGCATGACCGCCATAAGAAAGTCCAAAGGTTCCGCGTCCGGCTCAATCTGAGGCGGGGGAGGGCGTCCATTACCGTAGTGAGTGTTTTGCGGGAAAGGTAGAATGGCACCCGGAAGCGGAAACCTCGAGGGTGGTCCATAATTCCCCGGCCCGTTATATCCAGCCGACATAGCGTACCCTTTTGCCCCGCAAACATCATGCGCGCAAGGGAATAGCTTGTCAAGAGGGTTTTTGTCCACAAACACATTTTTTTGTTGTGTGGAATAAAAAAATGTGCTAGATATAGTAGTGAGGATGAGAAATGACCGAGAATAACCAACCAGAGGCACGTCGTGGACAAGTCACCGTCAAACATGCCTCTCCGCAATTATTTCGGTTCCTATCTAGTCTGCCGTCATACCACAAGTTTCTTGATGATGGTGGCGCCATATTCGAGGCGACTCGCCACTCAATAGATGCCTACGAGGCTGCATTCCCCGACGCTCCCATCCACGACGCTGATGGAACTATAGCTCGGGTCAAAATAAAGGTAGCTGAGGTCGAACACCACGAACGACTCGCTCCTCAAGACCCCGACAAAAAGCAACCCTTCAATCATCAGGAATCAGCCATCGATATAGGGTTATCTCGACCCTATTATGCCTTCTTCGATGATATGGGGACAGCAAAATCCGCAACTATATGCCTTTTGATCGCCGAGCTTTTCGCCCGTAAGATCATTGATCGGGCATTAGTTATTACCACAAAACGGGGTCGCCCCCAGTTCATGAATGAGCAGCTTCCCCAATGGATGCCACCTTCCATCAAATACCTTAAGGGTGAATTGCCTGCTACTGCTAAGAAGCGGGTGATGAAATATCCTGATGAAAAGGTAATGATTGGCTTCTCTACTCCTGGAGCCTTCCAATCAAAGCGTCAGGTCGTTGACATATTGGAGTTTGTAACAGGGGGACAGAGACAGGGACGAACAGCCCTCTTCATTGACGAAAGCCAAAACTTCAAGGGCTGGGACAATGAACGAGATAGGAATATGACTAATCTCCTGAAACAAGCAGGAGAATGTATCGTCAAGAAATTCCTCTTCTCCGGCGAACCTCAACCCAAAGGTTATGAGGATTTACTAGCCCAATTCTCTATCATGGACCCCAATATCATCGGGCATAGCACGATGCAATCCTTCACCAATCAATATTGCGTGCTGGGTGGATACCAGATCAAAGAGATCGTGGATTACAAGAACATTGGTGAGTTGACCGCCCGTATCGCTCCTCACTGTCGGTACATCAAAATCACCGACGTTATGGATATGCCGCCTCAAATCTGGGAAGAACGGAAGTTTGAGCCCAATGATCTCCAGCGTGACCAATACGCGCGAGTGAAAAGAGAGTTGGTCGCCGAACTCCAGATCGCCCTAGAATCAGGTGATTATGAGACTGTTCGCCGTACATGTGCCAACGCTGCCAGCAAGTTTACCGTTCTAGCCCAGATATCAAACGGGTTCTTCTACACCGATTTGATGCCCGGAGCAGAAGAGGGTTCACCACGAAACATCCAACGCCTGTCTATGGAGCGTCCAGAATATGTTCTGGAAGAACTCGTAAGTCGCCACCAGAAAACCATCATCTATTGCCGTTTCCATGAGGATCTCCAGATGCTTAAGGAGACTATGGAAAAGATGAAGTTGAATGGAGTTGAGTTTTCAGGGCGGCTATCGGATAAGCAGTGCGAGGTCAATAAGCTCGCTTTCCAAAGCGCCGATGCCTCTAGCCCCTCTATCCTCTATGCAACAACAGGTTCTGGGGGAGAAGCCTTAAATCTCCAAATTGCCAATCGAACCATATATTACTCCAATTCATACAATTATGGGCATCGAGTGCAATCCACTCGCCGTACATGGAGAGCGGGTCAACATGAAACCTGTTATTACTTCGATATCTTCGGATTCCCAATTGACCGATTGATATGGAGAAACCTGATCGATAAACGCGATTTATCCGCACAGTTGAAACTGGCTACTGAAATGGCAAAGCTAGTGGATCAAATATAGAGGAATTTGACAAGGAACCTCAACTGTGCTAACATAAACCCATGTACGGGAGAAAGTGAAGCACATGCCAGGAATCACCTACAAATCCTATAACTTCGTCACTAAGGATCCAATAATCGATCAAATACGGACAGTTATACAGGATAGTGGTGTCACCTTTAAATGGATTGAAGAAAGGTCAGGTGTAACATCACAGACATTGGCTAAATGGATTTATGGCGATACCAAGAAACCACAAGCTGCCACAATCAATGCGGTATTGCGTGTCTTAGGCAAAAAACTAATTATCGCCGATATTAATGCCTTTGAGGATGTTGCCGCAACACCTTGGCGCGCTCCCCCAGTGCATGAGAGGACGCCTACTAATAAGGTGGCGAAATACCGCGCTCCGAAAATGCAATATGATCCCAACGATGAATCCACTTGGAGCAGAGTAGGTGGCGCACCAATAGTTGGTAGACCCACTCGTACATTGCCACCTGAGCCTGAGACCTTCAAAGATAAAGGGAAAGTCGTTTCCCGCAGCTTCAATGCCATTCCATCTATCGAGACCAAGAAATGACCTTTAAGGTCATGTCGCGGCGGTGTGCGACCTGCATATACCGCAAAGATTTGCAATGGGACCTAAAAAAGTTCGAGGATCAGGTACGCGACGAACATATGGGGTACAAAAGCTACCGAGCTTGTCACCACCAAAAACGGAATAAAAGCGCGTGTTGTCGAGGATTCTGGGACCATCATAAGGATGAATTTCAACTAGGACAGCTTGCCCAAAGACTAAACATGGTCGAATATGTGGAGCCAGATCCATGACCAATTTTTCTCAATGTCGTCATCCCTGTTGTGCGTTTGATGGGAAATGCTGCGGGTGTTGTTATAGGAGACCAGGCTATGGGAACACAAGAACTGAATCGGGCTTATCCTCGCCTCAAAAGGGATTGGAGTGCTGTGGGCGGCTATATTTTGAGGCTAACGAATCCAAATCTCAAGGGTGTCCCAGACTTCCTAATATCTCACCCCAGCGTGGGGTCAGGACTTGCGGAAGTGAAATGCGTCGATGATCCCAGAGATATCATCGGTTTAGAGGAACATCAAGCCAAAACCCTTGATGAAGCCTCTCTTGGTGGAGCAAAGGGTAGAGTTTTAGTTTATTGCCTGATGAAAGAGGAATGGGGATTGTTCTTTGGTGGAACGCTCCGCCAGCATTATCGGGTTCTAAGGTATCAGATGGCACCTCTCTTTTCTCCTAAAGTCACTCCAGAATGGGCTCTAGGGACTGGATCAAGTGTTGAAATGGGTTTAATAACGGCTGCTGAGGAGCAACGTATTAAAGCCATGCAAACACATGTAGAGGAAGTGGAGCGTAAACGATGGGTTAAGGACCTCGTTATCAGCCACGATGACGAAATGGGCGCAAAAATGAGCCAAATTCGGGGCGACTGAATTTGACAGGATAAACTGTGTGTGCTATAATATCCGTTAGTTAAACGGAGTTATGTTATGCCTAAATCACTCACATTCCTCGGTAATGAGGACAGAGGACCACGGTGGGAAGTTCCAACTTTCACCGTTACAATTAACGTGCTAAATAGTTCGGTACTCCAAGAGGTCCTAAAATTCCCTGGAGTCGAACTGGTAGACCTGAATAAGTTCCCACCTCGTCCCCCAGTGATCGAGGATGAGATGCCTACAATGGCGGAGCGAATGAGAAAGGCTAAGAAAGAGGAGAAAAGGGCAAAGCCTAAAGGCAATGTGACTCCGTATCACGATCGATTCCAACATCCCTCCGGCAAGCCTGCTCATTGGTTCCTGACCGAGTATCTGGCGAAAAATGGGGGACAAGCTGGACTCGCCGAGTTGAAACGTCATCTTAAGGTCCAGGGGTTCTCGACTGGGACCGCTATGGGGGCCATGACTAAGATGGTCGCCAGGGGAGAGGCTATCAGCAAAAAGCCTCACGGCTACGTCCTAACAGACTCGGGAAAAGCAAAGGCAGAGAAGGAATTGGCAAGCGGATAATTATGACGAAATTATGTTCTTGACTGGAACATTAAATTATGTTAATGTTTTGTTGATGGGGGTGGTTATGTCTACTCCTTCAGCGGCGAAAGGTCTACTATGAATAAGGTCGTCACTACTCTACTTGCTGCAACGGCGCTTATTGGGGTCGCGAGTTCCGCTCGCGCAGTAACCCTGATTAGCGTCGAGAATATTGGGTCGATCCTCAACGAGAGCCTCGCGCTCCCCGCCGAGGACACCCCCGGCTCCAGTATCGGGTTCCAGCAGTTCTTCGAGTTCTCCTTGCCCGTGCGTGAGGTCGTCACCTTGTCGGTGTCTGACAGCGGGTTCGGCAGCGAGAAGATTATTGGGGGAACGTTCTCGGTCAACAACCACGAAACGACTGGCGGTGGACCGTTGTTCATCCCCGCCGGCTCGACCATTGAAAGCGTTGGTCTCTCCGATTTCGTCGGCGGCCAGAGCGCGGAACTGGGTCCCAATACTCTCAGCGCAGGGAACTACTTTGCGTTGGTGGAGGGCACCAGCGGCGCGTCCCCTATTCACCTTGCAATCGACGGAACGGTGACTGCGACGGCGGCAGTTCCTGAGCCCTCGACTTGGGCGATGATGGGTCTTGGCTTTGGTCTTCTCACGTTCTTCGGCGCCAAGCGTCGGCGTAATACCGATCGCTTGGCGATGATTGCGTAAATTCGGTTAAGGTGCAGTCATCGGTTCGCCCGACACGGCACCTTACCGATATCACGTCCCTAATTGTTAGGAGTTCCCCCTCTTAGCACCGCACATGGGATGTGATTGGGGTCGAGGTCATGCGCCCCCCGTAAAACCTCGACCCCTCCCTTTCCGGGGAAATTCCATGTTTGAGAGACCTGGCGTTTCCCAGCTAGTTCTGGGGTTGTTTGTACTATGTTTGGCTTACATTATGTGGGAGATTACTGGTAATTCATGGGCATATGAGGTTCTTTACATACCTGCCGGAGTCATGATTTTTTATGGTATTTATATAGCTTGGCGAGACGGTTAAGGGAGGGGACGTGAAGGACTTAACCACAATTGATAATTATCGGATGAAAACACGCGAGGTCATCGAGCAATTTGGCTCTTATGGTGACTCTGGCTGTGGTGCTTTCCTCGTTCCCTATCCCCGAACTGGCGTTACACTCAAATGTGTCGCCAGCTCCGGCATGGGGTGGGATCACGTCTCGGTGTCATTGATGAATAGGTGTCCCAACTGGTTTGAAATGGATTTTATCAAACGGATGTTCTTTAAGCCCGATGAAGTGGCAATGCAGTTGCATGTTGGTGAGAAGGATCACATCAACATTCACCCCTATGTTCTCCATATCTGGCGTCCTCATCTTGGAATGATACCGCTCCCACCAAAGGAGTTTGTATGACACACCGCCTTTACGATGAAACGTGCCTAGAGCGATGGCAGAGGATCAAGAGACGCGAGGAAGCTGAGGCAGTAATCAGACGGCGGCGGAGGGAACATGAGGAGTCCTCACGGAGACCAAATAAACAACGATCCGATCGTAACGAGGATAAGACGGATACTCCTCGTCGCGATGATGACCCAATTGTTGGCATGTCTAATCCTTTCTCTCAATGGGATCCAGCCCCTTCAACAGTCGATCCTACTCCTAGCACTATCGATCCAGGCGGGGGTTCTTCTGGGGGCGGCGGTGCAACAGGGGACTATTAGAATGCAACAGGGGACTATTAGAAGGCTCATTGCAATGGCTAAATCAAAAGTGGTCACCAAGAAAAAGTTCAAGGCGGCTATGGGGCGTGATCCCATTCAAGATGAACTGGAGCGGTGCAATTGCGCTCTGGGCGGGAGTACAGGTCATTGGGGGTGTGGATGGTGCGAAGAATGCAACAAACCACGCTATGTTTGCTCCCATCTGCCCCGTCCCCCATTGCGAGATATCGTGACGGTCAATTTGACTGTGGCTCCAGTGCGAATGGGTGCTGATGCTCCCAGGGGTCCGGAGGGTCCCAAAGTTGTGCGCCCTATGACTGAGGTCGAGAAGGAGATTGCCAGAGCAGATATGGCCTTTCTGATTGCAAAGGAGAAGGAGTCTGGGGACTGGGATAAGTGGCAGGAGAGCCAGAAGCATTGGACTGGTGCTGGAGTGCAACGTGATCTTAGGACGGGGAGATTCCGAGCGCGATGACCCATGTCGTTGGATGTATGAGGATCACCAAGCATGACCCCAAAGTCAAGTCGCGGTTGGATTGGTGCGCCAAATGCAAATTTCCGATCGCTGTTGCCCTGAGCACTCCAGTCTTTGATGATGCGGTCTATATGTGCATGTCTTGCATTCCGTGGGACGAGGTAAATGAGATTAGTCCAATAACGCTTGAACAAATCGCCGATATCAAGCAGGTACTGGAGAGGGAGAATGGCAACTAAGGTTAGATATGCTCCCTGTTCAGAAAAGGATTGGTATAAGTTGCCTTTAAAGCTCCGACAACGGTGGTGGGATGAAACGAACTATAGCCGGAATAAACCCAGTCCTGAATTAAGGAAGGCAATAAAGGAGGCTTTAAATGGCAACCGTCACTAAGAAGGAATTAAGTGAGGCGGGTTGTGGAACTCCCGGCTGCACCCACGACCATTCGGTTATTTATCTAACACAGGGCTGTCATCCAGGTAAAGGACTTGAGGTTCGGTACGACAAGCAAAAGGAACAATTGCTTGTCACCTGCTTTGCCTGCGATGCGGACGTGACAACCATTCAACTCTAATGGGGGCATCTTTGGATCCAAAGGAATTTGATTGCGAGGATTGTGGGTGCCACGTTTATTCATGGGCCGATGACGATGCCGTAACCTGTCTTGTCTGCACATGGATTCGCTCTATGCCAGATTTGACAGAGGCCGAGATTGCCGAGATTCGGATGATGACAGCTACACCCGTCAAAGTTAAATGGAGAGGAGGAGACGATGGCGAAGCAAATGGCCTATGACAGCGAGTGTTGGAATCTCGCCGAACACTTTCTGACAGGCGAACCCATTCCCCCAGAGCGTGAGCGGGAGATAACGGAGTTGCTCGCACAGGAGATCCAGGACTGTGTGGAATCGTTCTGTACGTCCTCACTGCCCCATTTGCTTGCACCAAAACCTGCGATTCCAGATGATGGGGGTATTCGTTAGTGGCTTGTACCCCGCAGCTTGTGTTGTTGGTCCGTCAAGCTATTGCGGCGGCGGTGGACAACGACTACGATGTCACCACATATTCGGATGAGGATCTGGCCGGAGACCTCGCAGCCTATGAGTACACGGTCGAAACCGAGGCATATGAAGATATCCTCGAGGCGGTGAAGATTGTGCGGGGGAGGACTGTAACATGAAAGCACCAACAAACGCCGAGGTATCACGGAAAAGTGAACTGGTTCGGGTCAAGTATGGCAATATGACCTTTACGGATGCGAACCTCGAGTTCGCCTACGAATTACAGGGGTTCATCAAAGCAATGGTCGTTGACCATCACCAAGATATGAACAATGCACTGGCGAAGGTCGGCGAACTCCTGTTTATGATCGATGAGGCTCAAAAGCCAGGCAAGGTTAATAGGTGGAAATGATCGCTTGACAGGGATGACTCCTTCTGCTATAGTGTAACCATTAACGAGCCAGAGAGGAGGCAAAATGCTATGTCAAAGCGATACCTCCGGGCGGTCTGGATCGCGATGTTCCATGTTGTGATCCTGACGGCAGCCCACAACGTCGCCGAGGTGTTGGCAGATGTTGGCAAGGAACTGGCGGTACTGGTCAGGGACGAGTTGGCACTTGATGCAGTGGTGGCAGTGACTAAGTAGGAAGTAGGGCTCGGGGACGAGCCCTACTTTTTTGGAGAGGGAGGCTGAGCATGGGTAAAGGTAAAGACAAGAAAAAAGCGAAGAAAAAGGCAGAGAAGCGGATGCAAAAGGAAGCCCGAGCCTCGTTCCACCGCGCCCACCAGATTGTAGCTACCGTAATTCTGGCTAAGGAGCTTGGCTCCATCATGCGCCGCGAACGGGACAAGCCATCGCCTGTGCAAACGGACGCTCATAAGTCCCCCGACCCTTCCCCGGCCAAATGATAATAATCCCCCAGCTTAGACTTGCGTGAGCAAAGGCATGATGGCAATAGTGGGTATATGGGAGTTTATGAGGTCTGGTTGGAGTTGGTTGTATGATCTGGGCTGGGGTGGTTTATTGGGGTTGGTGGCTGTTGTGTGCGTGTTGTTGCCTTGTAAGTGGGACCCAGCTATAAGGCTGAAGGAATGGTTCGAGGGTTGGGATAGGGAGGGGCCGGATGATCATGAGGAGGAATTGGAAGCAGACGATCATTGACGGCGGGGTGAATTATACATAAATAAGGGGTGGTTATTATTTTTTCTGGTGGGGTTGGGAGGGGTGCAGGCCCCCCCTTCGGCAAAACCACGGCAATCGTAAACTTTTTCGGGGTATCCCAAGGCCCACCGTGAACGCACCATGAACACCACATAGCAATCCGCCAAAGAAAAGCCCTGCGCTCAACTGGTGAGGCAGGGCTGGTCAATGGGAGGCGACGGTGCTATCCTACACCCAGCCCCTCATTAGAGCGGTGGTGAGAAGGACAACCGCGATGGTGTTGGCAATGACCGGGCCCATTTTATTCGCCCGACAATGCATGGTCAGTGCCTCGCGTAGAGGCGGCGGCGAACAGGCGGGCCTGGCGTGCCCGTATGCTCCCGTCAAGGCATGTCCTCTGGCCCACATGCTGATGGAGGTGTCCAGCGCATACCAGGGCCTGGCAGCGTGGGCACTCTGCCACCACACGGCGATTAGGGCGACCGTCCTTCCCCTTGAGACGCTGGGGAAGGACCAGGACCAGGACCTCGCCGATGCGATGGACGCTAACGTGGTCGGGGGGAATGGCGACCCCAGGCCTCAAGCCCAGCGCGGTGAGCAGGTCGCGGCTGTCCATTGGATAGCCATGCTGGTCCTTGAGGTAAGTGGTGCGGACCATGTTGCGGTAGGTAATACGCATTGGAGCCTCCTTAGTGGCAAGAGCAGTGGTGAACGCGATGGGCGTGGACGACAGGCGCAGGCACTGTGACCACGTGGACCTCAACTACCACCCGTTGCACGGGAGGCAGGGGAGGCGACGCAATGCCTGCCTGAGCGGTGTCGGTGGGCAGGTAGGCGTAGGCAAGGCAGCCAAGGACAAAGGCGATGATTAGGGCGAGGACAAGGCGGGGATCAAGGCGGCGATCGGTGGCGGCGGTGGCGGGAGCAGACTTGGCAGTGGACTTGGTCATGAGAGGGACTCCAGTTTGGGGATTGAAAAAAGGGGCGCCTGAGAGGCGCCCCTCGTTGCGTGAATTACGCCTTCACCTCCTGCGCGACTGGCGCGACGGGCGCCAGCTTGTATCGCTTGAGGTCGCCCTTGTCGCAACGGACAAGCTTGCGCTGGGTGATCTTGGCGATATCATGCAGGTCGGTGTGGATCGAGGACAGCTGGCGCAATTTGCCCCCTCGCTCCTGCGTTGCGGCACTCGCCTCTTGCAAGCTTACGCCCTCCTCACGCTGAAGGAGGGGATAAAGCACGAAGCGATTGGTGCCCTCGCGGAAGGCGCCAGTTTTGGCGAATGAAGCTTGCGCCTTCTTCATTGTGTCCTCCCACTTCACCTTCTCAGGCGCAGCGGCAGGAGCAGGCGTCTCGGCGACAGGCGCCGGAGCAGGCGTCTCAACAATCGGCGCCGGAGCAGGCGTCTCGATTGCAGGCGTTTCGGCGACGTTCGAGGTCTTCGAGGACTTGCGAGCGGCGGCGCGTTGGGCTTTAGTCAAGGACATTGTAGTATCTCACAGTTTGAGGTGGCGGCAGAGGCACTCAGGCTTGCCGGAGTCGATCAATCGACCCAACGCAAACAATAGACCCGATCGGATTCCAGTGCAACAAAAAACCAAGCAGGAGTGGATATTAAATTTAGTTGGCCGTCATCTAAAAAACAGTTGGCTCGCGTATAACACTAACCAGCGTGCGGTCCAATGGCGGAACCATCACTTTTGGTGATATGCGTTTAAATCGGCACAGAGGCTCGCTGACGGCGTTCCTTTTCGCCTCCAGCGTGCTATGGGGGCACCGCCGACTTTGCCGTGTACGAGGAAATTCCGAAAAACCAAAACCGAAAGGCCCTCTTTCGGTTCTAATTTCCAGAACCCAACTGCCAGAGTTCTGGCGAAACCTGCGACGATTGGCACAGAGGCGGTCTACACTGGCGATAGGAAATTCCAGGTATTACTTAGTCCCTGGAAAAAAATTCCTGCCGTCAGCGGTGGGTCTGAGGCGGTTTTAATAGGCTAAAACAAGGTTTGCCAATACTTAGCCTTTACTTGGTTCAGGACAGCCTATACTTGACTATACTTGCGTTGGACAAAGTATTGTGTTAGTCTAGTAAATCGATAGAGGTTCTGAGGTAACGGATTCGGATTCTGGGAATGTGGGAATGAGGCATTGGGATAGGCAGAAGGTTCTGGAATCGGGAAACTGGCAACAGGGAGGCCCGCTTTCCAGAAGCTTTGGGATTTCCAGAAGGCGGGATCAGGACTTGGGATTTCCAACAGGAGGTCACAGTGTGTCCCCAGCGCCACAGTGACAGGGAAAGCACACCGTTGCTCCTATGTCACACCTTCGGAATTCCAGAAGTTGACAGGTGTCAACATTCGGGATTCCAGTAGGAGGATAGGACAAGGCATTGGCACGCCTCTCGCCGCCAATTGAGGCGTGCTAATAGCCCATCGTATTAACGATTGGGTATAGGCTCGGGGACGACCCACATTGTCCTCGAGCCTTTTTTATTTTAGTATACTAAACAGGCTAAGCGATGTGTAGCCACAATTCTGGTATTCCGAAAGAGGCAGAGCAACGCTCTGCCTCTACCTGTGCTGTGAACATGCTAATAGGTGCGGTATTCCGTGTCCCCCAGCGCCGAAGGCGCTGCCGAGCAGAGCGAGGCAATTCATTGTTCTCCCTTCATTATTCAGGTACCAGGGGTGGGTTTTTTCTGAGGGGTGGGGTGGTTTTTCCTGTAAAGTTTTCCGGCTTTTTGGTGCAGAGTTTTCCGCTTTCCTTCCCCCAGCGAGAGCAAAAGTGTATCGATGGTGTATCCAAGTACCGTATCTCTTGTAAGTTATTGATATCATTGAGCTTTTTAAATGAGGAAATACACTAATACACTAAATACACTGGAATCTAACAAAGTTCCGTGTAACCATGATTGTGGGAAAAAATCCCTGTTCCGCAATCTACCACACACTTAACCTGTAACTACTCACAGTTGTAAGGTATGACATACACAACTTTAACGACCATTTATTTATTTATTTAGTCCCATATAGAAATTTGTAAACCCCTTGTGTCTAGTGTATCGTGTGTATTCGCCTGTAAAAATAAATCATTTTTGTGGATATATACGGTATTGACAAGGACAAGCTTCCATGCTACTATACATAATAAAGGAAAACAGGAAAATCCTGATGAACGACGTATCCTTCCTCAAAGAAACCTTTATGACCAGAGCAGAAACAACTGCCTATATTCGCTCAAAAGGTCATCACATTAGTTCTTTTTCCTTATCATATCTTGCCACACAAAAGCAAGGTCCTCCTTATAAAATATTCGGCGTTAGTGCCATTTATTCAATTACCGATGTTGATGCTTGGATAGCATCTTACTTCCGAAAATCCGAAAAACTATCCGCTACCGCTTAAAGCGCCATATCGCGTTATAACCATAGTCATGGATTATATCAATGTCCGCCTATAAGCAAGAAATGACGCGGCATAGAGGAAGACCAAGGAAACAACAACCACCAAGAGTAATACCTCATGCAATAATGAGATTATACCATCCTGATGGCACTCCTCATGTTGAGGCATCACCGGGTGAAGAGGCACGTAGATTTGCTAATAGCCTACGCTTGAATTCTGGACCTGCCATTAAAGCGTTAGGCACACTCCTCAACCCTGAACCTCCATTCAAGTTTGAACGTATTGATGCCGTAACTGAATTAACCTACAAAGACGGCTCAATTCCGTTTCTTGAAGTTCGTATCCTAAAGCAAAATTCGACGGGATTTGTTTCAACCTCTAATCCTAATCTATTGTCATTCCCAGAATCTCCTAATAAAACAAATAAGGAATATAAACACATATACTTCGGAGATAAAATATGGCCAACAGATCCAGAAACAGGCAACGAGCGGACTGATCGCAACACCTTTTGCAATACCACCAGTGCCCTCTTTCAAACAGGACTATTTATTCCTTCTAATGCTCCGGCGGCGGTGGAATTATTAAAACGCTATCGAAGTGATCTGGATGAATACAATCGACGCCTCACAGCGTTTAAAGCCTCACAATCACCAGATTATCAGGGATCAGACACGCCCCCAACATTTCCAGAGCAACAACCTCCAACACCAGTCTTTATATGGACTGAGGGAGATAAATCACGACGAGGTGTAGAATCATATATAAATCCAGATGATCCAGCAATCCTCAGCCTTCTTGAAGAATACAATGTGGACATTGTTACTCTAGGCGTATTAGCGGGAGCGCCGGGAGCCGCTAATACCAATTACACACTACGACCATACTCCAATGACTTCATTGTCAAAGGAGTAAATGATGAATTTCTGGAATTACCGCTCGCCTTACACATATACGCCCGCGATAACGATGATGACGGGAGAACAGAAGCAAATATAACCGCACAAGCCCTCGTCAAGCTGGGGGTGCCTGTGGAGCAGGTGCGAATAGCGAATCCACCTATTAGTGCGCCTTTGAAATGGGATGATGGGGATCAATTACCTCCTGGCATATCTGCATATGACCGCTTGAAACAAATCCTTGATGCACCAGCAACAATTGGTCAATATGTTTTTCGTGCGAAAGGCAAGGAACAGGAAGTAGATCCAACTAACCGCAACAATAAGCGATTGGCTATTCAACGTATATCCACAGCCATTTTTGATGAGACCTCAACTGGTGAACGCCACTTTGTAATCTCTAAAACAGGAGAAACATTATCAGCATCCGATTATATGTATATGGCAGAATTGTGTCTTGAGGAGATGGGCCATCAACCCACAGATAACCTCCTTCGTGAAGGGGATTGGAAGCCTGTATTCGTTAGTCGATTTCCACATCAAATTGAAACCCGCAATTTTATCTATGAAGAGGTAATGCAAACCATTGAGAGAGGGCAATTCGAGCTTGCCTCTGCACCAAATAAAGAGATATACAATCCAGAAACATATCTCCTTGATGGATTTGGATTGCCTGACACAATTCGCAATCGCCTTATATCCAGAGTTATCATCCGAGACTTTGTTGCGGTTACATTACGCGCACATTTGGACAAAGGTCCTGTAATACCTCAAATGTTGCCAATCCTACATGCTGATGAAGGAGTAGGCAAATCGGAGTTCTGTAAAGTTCTAGCTGGGGGAACACCTGGTCCTGAATCCTTTCATTCACGATACTCCAATAACATTGATATTGGTGATCTTAAATCCTTAGCTGATAGGGGTCAGGCAGCATTTGCTAATAAAGCCAAATGTAAAACCATATTAGAATTCCAAGATAAAGCACTCGGCGATACCATAACAATAGCCCAGAATGGATTATTGAATGATATGGCAAACATGTCTCAGGTACAGTTTCGTGAACCTTATAAAGTATATACCTCATTCCCTCGCCAATTCATAATCATCTTTACCACTAATCGTGAGGACTTGATTGGTCATAATATGGGACGGCGGCGGTGGATCATTGTTGACCTAAACCAATCAATGAAGGGATTTGCTAAACGAGCGGCAGAATTACGAAAGAGGAAATTAGATCCAAATTCAGAGCCTCTAACATTGGAAGAGGAACTCATTGCTCAGGGACATAATCCTGGAATCCTTAAGAACTTCCAAAAGAGAGCAGCAACATTAGCCTATATGTATAATTCTGGAGAGTGGAGAGGAACATTGATAGTTCCCCCAGAGCTAACATCAGATATGGAAGAGGAAAGAGATAAATTCTCCCCAACACAAAATTGGGAATTGGTATTACAGGAAGAATTATTGAGAGAACCCCATGATGAAGAAGAGGGAACATTGGCGACAGAGACTAGAATGGTATTATCAACCTCATTATATGCCGCTGTCAAAGAGAGAACAGGTCGTGAGCCTCCTGATGCGAACTTTGGGAAATTAATGAAAAGCTTAGGATACAAGAACTACAAAATCCACAAGAAGAATGCTCGAGGTTGGTCAAAGGCTAAAACTGTTGAGGATATCAAAGAGTTCTCCAGATTTAAGCCAGCAGCACATGGGTCAGCAGGTCATTGGTATTTCTGTATTGATCCTCTTGATGTATCAGGAGCACGGCCACCCCGTCGTCATGTTGACCCAGATGTATTCCAATAGGGAGATAGACATGAGAGCACCTATACCTGTAGCCTATGTCACATCTGCTCCATCTAATTGGTATAAACTTACTTTTGATGGATCAGGATACAATAAAGAACCAATATTAGCTTTTGCCATTACTGCTGAGGGGTATGCAGCACCTATAGTACCTTTTCAAACTGGTATACTAGATGATGATTATACCTTATTATATCCTGACGGGAGAGTTGATGATAGTTTTCGGATATATGATAATGTGGATGAATGGTTCGCAACAATGGTAATATCGCGTGAGGCAGAAATCCATTCTATCGCAACCAATATGGTAAAACATTCCAATGAATGATAAATCCCGTCTGCCACACATACAACTTCAGCGTGCGTATTGGGAAATTCGGAAAAACAGGACAACACACAGGCATGTGCTGATGGGTTGTACTTCCAAATTCTCCTCTATCAAAAGAATAGGACCATGGCGTCCAGCTGAGATAAATGAATGGTTTGGCGATACAAAGAAACCGGTGTGACATGGCTGAGATCCTTCCATTATCAAATGGCAATTTAGCTAAAGCCACTCTCGCAGCACAGGAATGGCTAACTGAGACCTTTGCTGTGTTTCGTCCACCACCATCTCCTGATTACCCTGATCCTATGCCTTTGCAACTTGGCATATACGAACTCATCCTCTCTGTTGCGCCAGAAAATATATCCCCTGCTGGGGTGAAGAACTTCCTTATCCAATATACGACTAGGCCTGAATATTATCAAATGGTACTGGAATCGTCACGACGATTTGACCTCAACGCATTGCCTTTAATGCTTATCACAGATGAGGAACGAGAATATGCGAGACGATGCCTATATCCTAATGAATTTCAGGAAATACCAGACGATCAAGCTTGACAGGAATCTCAATCTATGCTAGAGTACCTCACATGAATAACAAAATCCAGATCACCTCAGGGAAATACAATGCTGCAACTGGACTCTACGAGAAGAACCCTTTTGCCGAAGCACCACCAGAGGCTGATGCTTTTGTTCCTGATTACCAATCGGAACGAGAACCTACAGTGGATCCAAGCGTGTTCGAGGAGGTGGCACCGCCAAGCGACCCGCCTCCTGAGACAGATAACAAAACCCCAATCGACCTCAAATATGTCCAAGACAAGGCTAAACGATTGGTTGCAATCGAAGACCGATTAGAGGAAATCGCTGCTGAGGAGAAAGTCCTCAAGGAAGAACAAAGGCAGATACGCATCTTCCAGCTTCCAGAAGCCATGTTTGAATTGGATATTAAGCCACCCGTCATTGGTGTTGGCAATCGATTAGTGGAGGTTGTGCCGCTTGTGACTGCTTCACTTCCAGCTAAGGAAGATCCAGATAAGCGTCAGAAAGCCATCAATGCGGTCATCGATCTGGGACTGGGTGGCAATGTTCGGCGCGCCTTAGAGATAGACTTTCCCAACGATGCAATAGTGGAACACAAAATCTTGGATGCGATTAGTGCTATTGACAAAGACCTCAAGCCTCGCATCAGTGCCACTATTCACCACGCGACCTATACCTCGATGATTAGCAAGTTAATAGCCGCGGGAAAGGCCATCGACCGCGACCTGCTGGGGGTATGGGTTGGCAACATCGCAAGAGTTAAAAAGGTTAAGAATGATTAACTGGCGCGATCCAGCACAGAGACTGGGTACAATGGTCTTTCCTAGCAGGCTAATACTTAAGGAGTGGGCATGGGACACTCCCGGGAGCGCGCCATCTAACAAGAGGAGGAGAGATAATGGCAAATCTTGATTTGGGCAATGATAATGTGTTTGAGGAAGCTTTAACCGTTGACGAAATCCGAGACGAGGACCCGGAGAAAATGGATGCTCTCACGATCAAACTCCACGAATGGTTGGACAATGCTCAGGCTCCTGTGTTCACTGGTGATCACCGCGTTACCTACTTGGTTATTGAGATCACCAAGTGAGGTCGCAGAGGGCTGGTTTATATATCGACGTGGACGTTGGCGCCTACAAAGAATCATGCGCGATCAGGTGCGATGGGACAAAGCGCATCATATTCCCGTTTATAAATGGTCAGTCACATTTACGAATGGGGCAGATGTCCGATCTGGAATGAGTAAATGGCTTTGGCTCGCAATATGGCGAGCACGTTGGGGAATAACCAGATGAAGCGTGAGTGTGGTGAGTGCCAATTGTGCTGCAAACTATTACCTGTTGTCTCGCTCAATAAGGTAGCAAACCAGAAATGTGAATTCCAAAAGTTTCATAAAGGATGTACGGTATATCGTACCAAGAAAATGCCAATCGAATGTCATGTGTGGTCGTGTCGCTGGATTACAAGCCAGTTACCCGACAACATGGCTCGACCTGATCGTGTCCATTTCGTTGTGGATACTATGCCCGACAACATCGTTATCCAAGACCATGAAGCCGATACATCACATGCAATGGAATGCATTGTTGTTTGGTGTGATCCAAAGCATCCCCTCGCCTATCGTAATCCAGACTTATACAATTGGGTTGCCGAACAAAACAAAGTCCTAATGGTACGAATGAACTCGCGGGATTCCATCATCGTGTTTCCCCCAGCACTCAATTCGACGCATGAATGGGCGGAGGTTACTACCGAAGCCTCAGAACGTGATGTGGTAACAAAGGCAGTTGAGGATGCAATCAGAGAGGGATACGAACAAAGAAACGGGCCCGTCCAATTCAACCTTGCAGCACGATGACCACATATGGCTGACTGTTGGGGGACGAGCGTGGGCTATCTATGCCAAAGATGGTGACCTCATAACTCTATGGCGGGGATACTATCCTTGGCTTGAATGGTCTTTCTTAGATATATCCAATGTTAATTGGGAATCATATCACGAAAAGGCATTGGCACTTCTATATCCTCCTTTGGAGGCATTAAAGCAACCGTCGCCTCAGGTTACGCAAGGAGTTAACAATGACTGATACCCAGACTTCGCCTGCTGCCGCGCCTACAAACTCTCCTGTCGTTGAAATGCCATCCACTGAAACAGCGGGAGCTATGTCCGTTGTCGATGACCTCGACTTGAGAGGAGATGCTGGTTCTGGTTTCGAGGATGTTCGGTCTACTGATTTGGTGCTTCCCTTTTGGAAGCTCCTTCAGAGTGCGGGAAACGAAACCAAAAAGAGCGAACCGGAATACATCAAGGGAGCCACGGAAGGGATGTGGCTTGACACTGTTACTAAGCGCCTGTACCGTGATATCATTGTTGTTCCTTGTAAGATGGTGACCCACTATATCGAATGGCGTAAGCGTAACGAAGGCGGCGGTCTGATCAAGAACCACGGCACCGATCGAGCTATTCTCGACCAAACCCATCGTGACGAAAAGACAGGTAAGGATACGTTGCCAAACGGCCATGAGGTCATCACAACCGCTACATGGTTTTGTCTTGTGATTGGAGGAAAGGAGATCAACACCGCGGTAACCGATGATCCCGGCACCGAGATTGAATTGCTGACCAGAGCAGTAATCACATTCCAATCAACCGCTTTGAAAGCGTCTCGGGGATGGGTATCGTTGGCCCAAGCGTTGAAGTTACGGGATCCAAAAACCAATCAACAGTACCAACCGCCGATGTTCGCCATGACGTACATGCTGGGGGTCGTGGGTACCCGCAACGATGCTGGCAGCTGGGTTTTGCCAGTTGTCAAGCAAGCTGGATGGACGACTGACTATCCCAATGCCCAAGCATTGATTAAGGAGGCTCGCGAATATACCAAACTTGCCAATGAACTGCACCTGATGGTCATCACGCCTCAAGGCAGCGGTGATGAGGATCGCCCCCAGCGGGATGCGAAGGCGGGTCGGTATGAGGATGATCGGCGTCGTCAGCCTCAGCCTGCAGGTGGTCGGAATCCAGGAGAGGATGACGATATTCCTTTCTGAAATCCCAACTTGACAGGCTAGGTTCCTTATGCTATGATGTAAATACTCCAGCCTCATCATTTCTTGCCCCCAAGCCCTGGTGGGGCTGGAGCTATCGCGAGACTGCCGGAGTTTATATAGCTCCGGCCTTTTGCCTGAGGAGGCCCAACATGTATGATGAAGCAGTGGCGAGTGCGGGTGGCGTTGCGGTTGATCCTATTGTTGAGAAGCCCAAATCAAGGGCGGAGAAGGTCCAGGCCTGGAAAGATGCGAACCACGCCACATATGAAGTGGCGCGTCAGGCCTGCTGCACCTGCACGCCGACTCGTGCCCAGATGCTGCTAGTCCAGCAGTATGAGGGGGACGTGTCTCCTCCAGTTGATTGATTAAAGGTGGGCGAGAGCAATCTCGCCCATTTTTTATGGAGTGTGATATGCCTAAAAATACTGGACCATTTGGACCAACCGGCGACTATCCACATGGTAAGCTCGATAAGACGGATGAGGGTGGGCTTGTGATGGGCGTTACTGCCCACCAAGATAATGTCCGAGTTGACTTTGGTAAACCGGTAGCATGGTTCGCTGTCCCACCAGAACAGGCTCTGGCTCTTGCATCCTTGATCGTTAAACACGCGATGGCGATTAAGGCAAAGCAGAATAGGAATTTCGAGGACTCTTAAGGAGAAGTAAAATGGTAAATGATCGATGGGATAGGTTGCTTGCTTTGGCTGAACGTCATTCAGCCATGATAGAAATGTTGGTTCAGGAGTTAAAGAAACCTGAGGAAATAGCCCCAAATTTCGGTATAGGTGTTGCTGAACATAATGAGTCCTTATCTTATCGGCTCTTAGATAGGATAGAAGCCAATACATTTATCCAAAATAAATGTATGCAAGCAGGATATGAAGATTTAGGTGAAAATTTCCTAGCACGCATGGCTTCTCGAAAAATAGGTCCTCCATTTGAAAAGCATGGAGGAAAGACTTGGTATGATCCTTATAAAATAGAGGAATGGATAAGTAGTCCTGAAGGAAAGAGAGATATATTGGTGAGAGGGAGAAGGAAACTCTTAACACGAGTTAATTCCACAATGTCTAAGTCACTTAGGATTGTTGAATAACTTTTTAGGAATGTATGTATTTCCGTAGTCAACTACGGAAATACATACATTGTGGTAAGGTGAAATAATGAATGAACAAGAAATAGTACGCACCGATGAACAATGGAGAACATATATCCATGAAGCCTCTATAATGGAACTTGATGCCATCATAGAGAAAGGAAGAAGAATTTCGGAGTTCCATGATAATTATCGCCGAAGAAAAGCCAAGTATGGAGGACAAGGTAAAACATGGGATGATGAATGTAATAGGGTTATTGGTATAAATGAAAAAATGTGTGGTCAATATGAAAATATTTACCAGGGTTTTCACTCTAAATTACCTAGTGAATTACGGGATCAATTGCCTATTAATATTTATTCCTTAAACTTTATTGCCCGAACACATGAACTAAACCCAGATTTTTTATTAAAAGCTCCTGTAAAAAATTTTATTTCGCCTGATATGAAGGAAGAAACAGCTAAGGAACTTTACCAACAGGCTAAGGTATTTGTTGTCGAAAATGTTACGGAAATGGTTAAGGAGGAATGGACAAACGAGCAAATACAAAAGGAATTTCCTATTATAAAATCAGAGGAAATAGAGGAGATACGAAATCCTGTAGAGATAATGACACCTTTTGATATTATTAGGAATGATATTGATGAACTGGAATTAAAGAAAGAGGTATTGGAAATAATGGTAAAATGGCATAAGGAATTCGGAGCAACCAAGATGATGGATGCAATAAAACGACTCCTTAAATAGGAATTAGATTTTAGTGCTACTAAAACAGGGATTTTAGTATACTAACATATAGCCATAATCCCTGTTTTGCATTTTAGTATACTAAAAACCTTGCTTGAACAGGGAGGTTTTTCACGCTATCGTACTACATGACCGACCTCATCCCCTATCCCGATAGATCGCCAGATGACTGGCGTAAAATATTCACGGAATTGCGGCATCGAAGGATCGCCCATGCTATCATCATGGGAGGCGAGATTCGCCAATTCCACGACACCTTCAACGGGAACCCCCAGCTGTGGGGGACGAACTGGAGAGCGGTGTGCCGAGAGATTATCGGCATGGACCACTCTGCTGCATCCCAATACGAAACGATCTGGCGAGTCCTTGGTGGCGATCTTGATCCTGTAGTCAGGAACGCACTGCCAGAACGTCCCTACACCTTATATCTTCTCGCGCGTGCGGTTGATACAGATCGCGAGCGAGTTGAAAAGGCGATCATTGAGGGCACCATCCACACTGCCATGAGTCAAAAGGAAGCGAAACACTTTCTTGACGAGACGCTGGACATTGAGGCAGAGGAAGAGGAAGTGCGAGAAGTTAAGGAAGTCAAGGAACCTTTAAAGGTTAAAGGTTATCTCGATCACCAGATCCGCAAGACAGTGGAAGTCGATATCGCCTTAATGACACGATTATATGGTGAGGACTTTGTGAAGCTCCTTCGTATGAGGCGCGATCACGGCGAACTGTTTGGTGTGTTCCAGAAATGGGATTCCACTTTCGAGTCTAAAGACGTGACTGTCCTGCTCAAAATGCTCCTCCACGAGGATGAGCCATGAACGCTCATGGACAGCAAGGTCAATGGTGGGCTACATTGCCTTATGACACGACACATTATCCCACTGTTGGAGCTTTGCGGGTTGATGATCGCGGTCATTATGAACAGGTGTATGGAAGAAGCGGAAGAAGCGGATTGAAATACAATGGTTTGATAGAAGCCCTCCAACGTATGAAAGTGGTTATTATTGCCTTTGAGGACAGAAAGCCAGATGGAGTCTATAAGCGTCAGGTCAAGCAATATATTGGGATGTTTGAAGTCCTTAACTTCCAGATCGAATACTTTGGAATATTACGCCGAGTCGAGTTTGATGTGGGGGAATGTGTCGTCCCACTCCTTCGATTTGGAGATCAACACTGGTGATATAACGCCATAAAAAAGTTCTTGACAAGGAGTAACTTTTCGCACATAATGATGGATCGTCACGTAAATCCTCTATAGGTAGTGGCGACTGTCAAGGAGGAATGTATGGCGTACAAGTTGCCGGAATGGATCGAGTTTGCCAAGCAACTCGACCGCTTCACCATCATCGAGATACCTGTCACAGCAACTGCCTTGAAAAAGGCAGTTCCGGGCAGCAAGGGCTATTGCACTATAGCCAATGCTACTTCGGAATATACTGGTATGGACGCAAGTCTGTATCAGATCGAGGTCGATGCCCAGTATATCAAGTTCGTGATCGATGGGTGGCGCTACTTCCTTATCATGGAGGTTGTCGGTCAGGAGCATATCAAAAAGTTGGATACCCTGGCTTTTCACGAAAATGGCCAAGTCAACTTGGAAGATTTCGAGCCTTTTGACCTCAAAGTTAAGCTCCACGACAAGAAGGAAGTTCATCTTCGCCCTGCAACAGCGCGCCCGAAGATTGTAGTTTCGGCGCAATCCCCGAGCGAGAATGGGGGCGTTCAGGTGCAAACGCCTAAGAATAATAAGAAGAATAAGGATAAGCAGGAGGAAGCGATTCCGTCGGCTCCTGTGATTGCTGCCGTTCGTCGCCAGCGTTCGGATGCAGGCCAGCAGAAGAAATCCCGCTGGTCCATCTAATGTAGCGTACCCTTAGGGGCGTGCCTCAAGGGGCACGCCCCTTTTTTATTCAGAAAGACAGTCCAATGGAAAATGCCACAATACTACCTTTCGAGCCTAAGCCTGAGCGTAGCAAGTTACAATGCACCTCTTGCTTGGCGACAACTGATGCTCCCTGTGAATGTGGTGCACCTTTTAGGATTCTAAAGCCGCGAGAACGAGCTAGAGTTGTTTTGGAACAAAATCCAAATCTCTCAAATAGGGCTGCTGCGGAATTGGCACAAACCAGTGCTACAACGGTACGTCAAGTGCGCGAAAACGCGCAGTTGGTGGGAGAAGAAAGAATAGGTTTAAATGGTAAACGCTATCCTGAACCAATATGGAATGACGAAAGAGACGCCGAAATGGAACGATTGTTAAGGGAGGGATACTCCTACGCTGATGTAGGCGTACAAATGGGTACCACTGCTGGTGCAATATCTGGACGGTGGGCCCGTATTCAGGACAAAAAACTACGTCCAGTTGCTAGGGGATTACCTGAAATAATGCCTGATGATGTTTTAGCCCAGGCAGACGAATATTTCAGGAGAATTAATATCCCTATGCATGACCTCGAGTCCTTGACAATGTACGCCGATCAAATGCATGAGGATGCGAAACACGCTATCGCCGAATATTTAAAGATTATCGGTGACCTCAGCAAAAGCGGCATCAAGCGACTTATAGGTGATCCACGAGACATTAAACCACCTCAGTGTGGTGTCCGCATTCGCATTCGTAAGGACGAAGAATAATCTAGGTCCCAGAGTTATTACGCCTACATAACTCTGGGTCTTTTCATGGAGAGACATATGAACAGGATGAAACGTGCGGCGATGGTACGTCAAATGGCCTCTCACGAATATGATGAGGAATACGCAGCCATATTAGAAAAAATCCATATCTATGAGGAACACCTGCACGCCTTGAGCGATGCCGAGTTTAATAAGGCAATAGTCGCTTACGCCGAAAAACTTATCGAGGAAACAAAGAATGGCTGAGGGAGCAGGGAAATATGACGACGAGGCGACGATGGTTAGATTATCTACCAAAGCTGTAGGAGTTATGGTGATCGTATTTGGCGGTGATCGTGGTCATGGCTTTTCTATGCAATCTGATAACCCTAAATTCCTAAAAGCGGTTCCTGATATACTACGATCAATGGCAGACCAAATTGAACAGGACATGAAAAATATGTCTTGAACTGGAAGTATTTTTGTGTTATCGTATCCGTATCGTTTAACTCTGACCTGTGAGAACCAACATGCCCACCAAGGAAGAAAACGAGGAACTGGATCGCCAGTACGACCTCGCCAACCCCGAGTTCGATCGGGAGGAACTCAAGAAGGACATTAAGACCTGGGAGGAAGAAGATGCTCCCCCAGCTGAACGATGGCGCGCCTGTGTGGGCGACTACGACCTCGATGCGACAGTTGGCACTGGGGAATGTGCCGAGGATGCTATCGAAGACCTGCTCGACCAATTGAAAGACGAGTGGGACAACAGCCCCGACAATCCAATGGCTCGCCTTCGCGTCCTTTCGGAAAAGGATGATTGATCGTGGCTAATGACCTTATCGAGCGGATAGACGCAGATCGAACCAATTTGCTATCAATCCTAATTCAAGAAATGGCACACCGACATTCCCACATGAATGGCAATGAGGATGTCCTCCACGATATCCTCTACTATGACGATGCCATTCGGTCTGAGGTCCGATCCCTATATGAGGCGATCTACCACACGGATCCCGATGATGATGCCATGAGCGACATGATTGGTGACCTCGTTGACGCCATCATAGCAAGGCGTCCCAAGCATGGCTAAGAAAGACACCTACTCCATTCATTATCAGAGGCAAAAGCTTCTGGATCAATTTCGTGGTGACCGTATATTCGGTGACGAATATGCCGTCATCAAATACGACCAGCTGGGGGTTGAGGGCGGTATCTACCATGTCGTCTGCTCAACGTTGGGGGACATGTGCGATTGTCCTGCAGGACAGCGAGAAACCTGTCGCCATCGTGAAATGGTCTATATCTTCAAAGACGCTGGCATGATGGACAAGGAGACTGCTCGGTATAACTATGATGCCAAACAATGGACAAGCCAATGAGCAACATTTATACCTTTGTCGGGGATAATGGGGTAACTACGCATAACAACTCAGAGGGA
>Ga0210392_10000087_pt1 | contig 76881 bp, 53 predicted proteins | sample IncBWC30OmetaG_FD_161057 | JGI IMG/M metagenome (GOLD analysis project Ga0210392, IMG submission 161057) | Forest soil microbial communities from Barre Woods Harvard Forest LTER site, Petersham, Massachusetts, United States - Inc-BW-C-30-O ... | reverse complement strand
GGGGGGGGTGGGGTGGGGAGGGCTCGTTGAGCGAGGCGGGGGTTGTGGGGCTGGGAGAGGCGGCGGCGTGGGGCCACTCGAAGTGGGGGATGTAGGAGCCGGAGGGGAGGGAGATGCGCAGCTCGTCGGGGCTGTCGGAGTCCTGGTAGTACTGGGCGATGCGTTTGCGGATTTCGGCAGCGGTAACGCGGACGATGGGGTCGGAGGTCGTATCGTAGCCGGCGTGGCGGCCGAAGACCTCGATGCCGAGGGTACGTTCCTTGAGCTGGTCGCCGCGGCCCTCAAGCTGCTCCTGGACGATGAAGCGGAGAAAGGTGGGAAACCGTTTGCTATGGGAAAAGTGGGGGTTATCGAGGAGGCGCTCCAGCTGGCGCAGGATGTCCGCCTTCTCCGCATCGCCGTAAACGGCTGCCGAAACGCCCCCAAAGTCGGTCATAATTGTCCGTTAGAGGCGGATTATACCGTCTGGCGCAGGGCTTTGTCGCGGACGAACTTTGGCCATTTTTACTAACAAATTGTGGATTCTTATCAGGATAAGAGTTACGACCTTACCGCAAGGCCCTAGACAGGGTCGGGGGTGAACCCTATAACCGGGCGACACTCGAAACCGACTTTCGTTGTTCATCTACGAGTGACATCCGTCTTCGCGAGAGGCCGGTGAAATTTTCTGGAGGCAACATGAAGCGCAATCTTATAGAAGTGGAAGCAGTTGGCCGGTGGTACGGACGCAGCGGCCGCAGCTTGCTCGGTGTTTCCGCCTGCCTGATACTTCTGGCGATGTTGTGCAGCTCGGCGTGGGCGCAGGTGGGGGCCGCAGCGCTAAGCGGCACCGTGCAGGATACGACGGGCGCCAGCATTCCGGGGGCGACCGTGACGATCCAGAACACGGCCAGCGGTGCGAAGCGGCAACTGCAGAGCAACAGCGCGGGTGAGTTCTCGTTCTCGGCGGTGCCCAGCGGAGACTACAAGGTGACCGTGGAGCACGCTGGATTCAAGCAGTTGGTTCGGCCAGGGATCCATCTGAACGCGGGGGACAACCTGGCGCTGACGGACATACAACTTAGCGTCGGGGATGTGAACCAGACCGTGACGGTGAGCACGACGACAGCAGGTTTGCCGCTGGACAGCGGCCAGTTGAGCTCGACGATCACGGCCAACGACCTGGAAAGGTTGTCTATCGTGGGACGCGATGCGACGGAGTTAGAAAAGATCCTGCCAGGATTTGCAATCCGAAACTTAGCTTCGACGAACCAGCCACAAGATTTCTCGCAGGTGCAAATTGGGATGCCGACCCCCTATGCGTCGAACGGCTCGCCGGTCGCCGGCATCACCCTGACGCTGGACGGCGCGAGTTTGACGGATGCTGGAAATTTTGGCGCGGCGCTGATGAATATCGACGACGCGTTTGTGAGCGAAGTGCAGGTGCAGACGTCGAACTTCGGCGCGGACCAGTCGAATGGGCCGGTGGTCATTACGGGTGTGACGAAGTCGGGCACGGACAGGTATCACGGCAGCTTATATACATACGCACGCACGTATCAGCTGGACGCTAACGACTGGCTGGCGAATTACAACGGTCTGGCGCGGCCGGACGACCGCTACGTCTATCCGGGCGGAACGATCAGCGGACCGATTCCACACACGAAGAAAGTGACGTTCTTTGCGGGCGCCGAGTATGACGCGCAGCGCAATATCTATGCGTATGGCAGCTCGGGAAGTGCGATTATTCATGCGCTGGTTCCGACGCAGGCGCTGCGCACTGGCGACTTCAGTCAGGCGGCGCTGGACAACTTCCTAGGGCCGAAGGTGACGAACGGGAATTACGGCACGTTCAATGTGGCGCCGACCTATGGCGACGATCGCACACCCCTGGCCAACGGCAACATTTCGCCATGGCTTGACCCCGGCGCCATGGCGCTGGTGAATGGCACGCTCCCGCTGCCGACACGGACGCAGACGGGTACGGATGGATTCAACTGGGACCAGCAGAACCTGGTAAATAACAATGTGAGCCAGTTTGTGGGGCGCGTGGATTACAACATCACCCCACGCAATATTTTCTTTGCGCGCTACAGTTTTGAAAAGCAAAAGCAGGGGCAGCCAGAGGTTCCGTATTATTCGCCCGCGGGATCGAGCGTATTGGGCGGGGTGAATACACCCGGCTACGGCGTGAATAACGACGTGTGGGTGAACAGCGGGTCGGTTAACTATGTGACCCAGTTCACCCCCACGCTGACCAACGAAATGTATGCGACGATCACGTCGTTCCTGGAGTCGTTTGACGCACGCGACATCAAAGCACTGCAGAAGGGGGCGATCGATTATCCGTACAACGGCGCCTTCGCCAATAACGACACGCAGTATCCGCAGCTGGCCACGTATTCCGCCTACGGTGGCATACCGCTCGGTTTGTGGCCGGACTACTCGGAGAACCCGCTGGAGCTGAAGAAGCTGCAACCGAATGTGGGCGATAACCTGACCAAAGTGTGGGGCAAGCACGTGGTGAAGATCGGCATCTTCAGCCAACGCACCAGCAACAACCAGACGGCGACCAATCCGACCACCAACGGCGCCATCCAGAATTATTACTACGGGCCTGCGGGAAACTACTTCGCAGATTACAACGGGACGTATCCGGATGGTTCGCCGGCGTATGGCAATCCGCACTTCAACAGCGGCAATGCGTTGGCAAACTTCTTTGAAGGGCAGATCCAGGACTGGCATCAGCAGAACTTCAATCCCTATACCGACCTGTACTTCTGGAACACGGATTTCTACGCGCAGGATACGTGGCACGTCGCGTCGAACTTTGTGCTGACGTATGGCGCGCGCATCAGCAAGCTGGGCGCGTGGCAGGATGCGCATGGAATTGGAGCGTCGGTGTGGATCCCGTCGCTGTATACCTCGGAATACAACGCAACAACGAACCCGCTGCCGGGCATCACGTGGCACGCGAATACTCCTTCCATTCCGAACTCCGGCGTAAGCTCACCTCCGGTCTATTTTGAGCCGCGGTTTGGGTTCTCGTTCGATGTCTTCAAGACCGGCAAGACGGTGTTGCGTGGCGGAGCCGGCGTGTACCGCTTCCATGATTCGGTAGTGGACGTGTCCAACCAGTTTGCCCAGTCGGAGAACGTTCGATATACCGACCTGCAAGGCTTTGGCGGCAACACGCTGAAGGGGGTCAGCTCGCTGCAGTTGGATCCCTACACGTATGGCAATACCGGGCCGGGGAGCACGGAGACCTATATCTCGCCGTCGACAATCTATGGCCTCGACCCGAGCGACAACAACGAGCCGTTGACGAATAACTACAGTCTCAGCTTGGCGCAGCAACTGCCAGGCCGCTGGATTCTGCAGATTTCCTACGCGGGCAATAACACCAACTCGATGATGGACAATGGCACGACGCAGGCGGTTGTGCTCGACAATGTGAACGCGATCCCTGTGGGCACCTTGTTTACCCCAACAGCCGCGGCGGCCATCAATGCGGGTGCCGGCTATGAAGCCTGCAATCCGACAGGTTGCACCCCTCAGCAGGCCGCGAGTCTGGACAACATTTACAACTACCCGGGGGACAAGGCCGTGCAGAAGGCAAGGCCATTCCCCAACTACAGCCAGATCCTGGTGCCGCGTCATACCACTTACGCGAACTACAACGGCCTGCAGATTGTGGCAGTGAAGCAGATGGGGAGACTGAATTTCAATGTGAACTATTCGTACTCCAAGGCGCTCGGCATTCTCGGGTCGGCGGCGGATTTCAACTGGACTGCGGGCATCGATCCATTCAATCTACATAACAACTATGGGCCGCTGAACTTCGACCGTTCGCAAATTCTCAACCTGAGCTATTCGTATCAGACGGGCAAGTTCACGGATCAGCGTGTGCTGGGAGGGTTCATTAATGGGTGGCTAATCTCGGGCATCACCAACCTCCAGAGCGGACCGAACATGCAGACGGGCGTCAGCGCATCGCCGGGCTACTATCTGCAGGGAAATATCGGCCAGGGAGCGACGGCCTATCCCGTCGAGTCGCAGTCGATCCTGGGGACACCGGACGTGAATCTGCAGCCGGTGCTGACCTGCAATCCGGCAAAGGGACTGGTGTCGCACCAGTATCTCAACCCGAACTGCTTTGGGCTTCCGTCGATTGGAACCAATGGCCAGTATATTGAGCCGTACGCTCATGGACCGGGATTCTTCAATACGGACCTGACTCTGGAGAAGAGTTTCCATATTGGTGGGAACAGGTCGCTGCGGCTGCGCTACGCGGCGTTCAACTTCATCAACCATCCATTGAACAGCTTTGGCACTGGATACGCATCGCAGACGACGTTGCAGTTGAGCGATACGTCGCCGAATGGGTCGCCGGAGACGGCAACCTACAACCCGAGCGACGGTTTTGGGTCGGCTCCGCTGAAGCTTGGACGGCGCATCTCTGAAGTGTCGCTAATGTTCAACTTCTAACCTGGGCAGAGGCCGCTGCGATGGAGACACCGCCGCGGCCTCAGCTTGCTTGAAGGGCAAAGCCGCTGACAGGCGGCGGTGCTTGGGTAAACCTGTTGAAATTTGTGGAGAAGCAAATGCCCGGACGCCGAGTCACAGGCTGGTTCAGTTCCGTCTTTTTGTGTGCTGTCCTTGCAGGCGTGTATGCAGGGGCGCAGACAGGTCCCGCAAGGCCTGCGGGGTTTGCTTCGTTTTCGTCGGTCACCAGCGCAACACCCCTGGCGAACGGGGTCGAGTTGCGGGATGGCGATTTGGTGATGCAGATAACGGCATTGCGGGACGATGTGTTGCGCATTCGCGCATCGGGTACGGACGTGTTGCCGGAAGATGCGAGCTGGGCGGTGCTGGCTGCAGCACGGAGCGCATCTGTGAGCGTGAGCCAGGATAGCGATGAGAAGGCCGTGGGGTTTCATACGGCGAGGCTGCATGTCTCGGTCGATCGCGGCAACGGGCTGATGACCGTGACGGACGGTTCGGGACAAGTACTCCAGCAGGACACTGAGCCGATGGAGTTCGATGGCAAGGGCTTTCGGGTCGCGGAGAGGATGCCGGCCGATGAGCATTACTTCGGGCTGGGGGATAAGACGGGGGCCTTCGATCATCGCGAGGCGGCGTTTCGGTTGTGGAACACGGATGCGTATGGGTGGCAGGAGTCGACCGATCCGTTGTACAAAAGCATTCCATTTTATGTGACGTATCGTGCGGGGGTGTCGCTGGGCGTGCTGGTCGATAACACCTGGCCGTCGTCGTTCGACTTTGGCAAGACGGTTGGCGATACGGTGCAGTATCGGGCGGAAGGGGGGGCGGCGAACATCTATATTCTGTACGGGCCTTCGGCTAAGGAGGTGTTGAAGAGCTATGCATGGCTGACGGGGCCGACTCCACTGCCGCCGCTATGGACGTTGGGCTTTCAGCAGTCGCGCTACAGCTACATGACGCAGGACCGGGTGCTGCAGGTGGCGGAGCAGTTGCGCAAGGACAAGATTCCCTCGGATGCCGTGTATCTTGACATTGATTTCCAGGAGAAGAATCGCCCGTTCAGCATCAACAAGGATGCGTTCCCGGACATTGCGGGAATGGTAAAGACTCTGCATGCGGAGAAGTTCCACGTGGTGGCGATTACGGACCTGCATATCGCATTCGTCCCGGGACAGGATTATGCGCCCTTCAATAGCGGGATTGCCGGCGATGAGTTCGTGAAGAATTCGGATGGAACGGCATTCGTGGGGAAGGTATGGCCGGGTCCCAGCGTGTTTCCAGATTTTACGCGGGCGCAGACGCGGGTGTGGTGGGGATCGCTCTACAAGAACTTTACGCAAATGGGGATCGACGGATTCTGGAACGACATGGGTGAGCCTTCCGTGTTCAACGCTCTGAAGACGATGCCGTGCTCGACGGTGCACCGTATCGATGAGCCGGGGTTTGAGAAGCGCACGGCGACGCATTGCGAGATTCATAACGTATATGGGATGGAAAACTCGAGGGCAACGTTTGAGGGGCAATTGGCGCTGAAGCCGGACGTCCGTCCGTTTGTGCTGACACGAGCTTCGTATGCGGGCGGACAGCGGTATGCGGCGACGTGGACCGGCGACAACTCGGCCACCTGGAATCATCTGCGGTTGACGACGTCGATGCTGAAGAATTTGGGGCTGAGCGGATTCGCCGTTGCCGGAGCAGATGTGGGAGGCTACGCGGGAACGCCGACTCCAGAGTTGCTGACGAAGTGGATTGAAATCGCAGCGTTTCAGCCGATCGATCGGGACCATGCGGAGAAGGGGACGGGGGATCACGAGGTGTGGGCCAATGGACCGGCACAGGAAGACATCCGACGCCGCTTCATCGAGACACGCTACCGTCTGCTTCCTTACCTGTACACGGTGACGGAAGAGGATACGCATACAGGACTGCCGCTGCTGAGACCGCTGTTCCTGGAGTTTCCAGATGCGGCTGCAGATCGGCATCCGCTGGATGTTGATCTCAATACATCAGGGGAGTTCATGGTGGGACCGGATTTGTTGGTCGCGGCGCCAGCCTTCGAAGAGGAGTCGGGTGATTACGAGGCGACACTTCCCTCTCATGGGTGGTATGACTTTTGGACTGGGAAAGAGGTGGAGGAGGATCGGACACAGGTGCAGGCCGGTGGAGTCCAGCCCGAGTCTGCGGCAGGGCCTGTCCTGCCGGCAGTGCGGATTCATCGCGAGTTGTCGACGCTTCCGGTATTCGTGCGACCGGGAACGATACTTCCGATCGAGCCCCTGGTGCAGAGCACCGACGAACAGCCTTCCGGGCCGCTGACGTTGCGTGTGTTTCCGGGCCCGAACTGTGGCGGACATCTCTACCAGGATGATGGAACGAGCTTCGCCTATCAACGGGGCGAATTTCTGCGGGTGAGCTTCACGTGTGAACGCTCGGCAGATCACGGCGGGATCAACATACACATTGGGAAGCATGATGGAAGCTACCCGGCGTGGTGGAAGGAGATCGCGGTCCAGGTGAACGGGCTGCCGGCGAGGCCCTCGTCGGTGACCGTGAACGGAAAGACTGCGCCTTTCAGCTATACGGATAGGTCGGCTACGATCGTAGCGCAGGACAGCGGGGATGGCATCGATATCGTGGTGAAGTCCGCTGTTCCTTAGGCAGATTCGTGGAAGGCCGCTCAGGGTACCTTCAAAGGCATCCGCTGCGATCGTCTCCAACGTGCTGGGAGGCTTCCCCGCAAGACGGCCTCGGTGGAGGCAACCTCATCATCAGTAACTTCTCGCACGCGATTTGGCGCTGCTGCGAAGGTTGGCGTATGAAGCGCTGCCAATGACGATCCGTGTGGAATCTGAGTTGGTGGCAAGGGAGTCCAGTGGAGCGCCGCCGCGGGCGACCTGAAGGGGCTTAGCTGTTTGAGAAAAAAAAGAGACGGCGAAGATACTCGCCGTCTCAAAGGAGGTACTACTGTCAAGCTCCGCTAAAACGAGAGGCGAGCCCCTAGCTGTAGCGTTCTTCCACCAATCTGGATCCCGGTGATTTGGTTTCCGCCGTTGCTGGTGGAGGTGTACTCAGTGCCCGTGCCGCTATCTCCAGCAAGCTGACCTTGCGGCGGACTGAAAGCAGGGTGGTTGAAGGCGTTGGAAGCGTCGCAGCGAATGGAGAAGGCCATCCGCTCCCAGGGCAAGTGGAACTCCTTGAGGGCCGAAAGATTTACCGTGTTGAATCCGGGGCCGACCAAGGGGTTTCTACCTGCATTGCCGAAGTTTCCGTTTCCAGGGTTGATGAAGGCGGCAGGGTTGTACCACTCTGCGATGCCCCTATTTACGGGCCGTGGAGAGAGTCCAGAGAAGCTGGGAAACTGCGTGCCGGGGCAGGACTGCATGTAGGTACAGTCCGTTGCGAGCACCTGGAATGGGTTTCCTGCCGACACGATGACGGTGCCGGAGATCTGCCAGCCACCGACAGTTACATCTTCGAACCAGTTCTTATTCAGGAACGCCCTGCCCTTGCCGAAGGGAAGTTGATAGACCACAAATCCTTTGAAGGCGTTGCGTACATCGAAGTTTGAATTGCCGTAATTCTTACCCGCATAATTCACCGTTAGTAAGCTTGCGTATTGATAGGGCTGAGGGCCAGCATGCGTTCCCCATCCAGAGGAATCCTGGTCATCCAACATGTGCGACCAGACGTAGTTCGCGCTGAAACTGAAGCCGTGTTGCAGGCGTTTGGTGATGGTTACCTGCAGCGCGTTGTAGTTGGAGAGCGCCTGGTAGAGGTTCCCGGTGATCTGCTTATAGATCGGATAGGCTGCGACGCAGTTGACGGTTGACCCCGTGCCGCAGCCGGAGAGATCGCTGGACGACAGCGCGTTTAGGGGTGCCGCATTGATATTGGTGGGGAAGGTCAGGTTAAGTCCGTGGCTGCCGACATAGCTCATGGTCGCGACCGTGTTGGTACTCAACTGCCACTCCATGCCAACATTCCACTGATAGATCTTCGGGATCGGTGTGTGGTAGGCGATGTAGCCCGCGTTTTGTCCGTTGAACCTGGCTGGGTCCTGCGAAGCGCTTGTGTAGGGCAACGGGGTCATTGCGCCGCCGCCTAAGGGGAAGAGCGTTCCGGGCCCATCGAACTTGGTGGTTGGATAGATTCCGTTCGATGAGTCGTTGACACTTCCGGAGGACGAGACAGATTGACCCAGGCCCGCATTGGTAGCGCCGCCGTAGTTATCCGTGCTCCAGTTGTAGGAGTACAGGCCGAAGCCGCCGCGCAACGTAGTGTTCGGGTGCACGAGCCAGGAGAAGCCGGCGCGTGGGAGGACCGTACTAAATACGTTGGCCTCCAGAGAGGTTCGGCCGTTGGCGTGGGTTTCTCCATACCAGTACGCGCCCAGGGTATTGGTTGCCGGGTTCACCACGGTGGGATCGAAGCTATCCATGTTGCCGGTGACCTCGTTATACCCGTGGCTGATTTCGTAGCGGAGGCCGAAGTTGATGGTCAGGTTTGGTTTAATCTTCCAATCATCCTGAGCAAACATCTGGGGCTTCTTCAAACGCACGCCGTATTCAGGAGAGACGCTCGCGCTCCAGTTCTGCGCGTAGCCGAGGAGGAAGTCAGCATACTCTTCGCCCGACTTACTGTTGGAGGAGGCCACGCCTGACTTAGCGTCGACTGTCCAATTCTCGGTATAGACACCGGAGAACTGCAAGGTTCCCGCGTTGATGTTGCCCCAGGTGGTTGTGTCGTCACGATAGAAAGCGAACTCGCCACCGAAGTGGATGACGTGTTTGCCGCGAATCATGGTGACGACGTCGGAAGGATCGAAGACGAATTCCTTGTAGGATGCGTTGGTGGCGGGTCCAATGTTTGTGTAGGGATTGTTGCGCTGCAACTGGACGGAGGGAAGGACGTCGGCTTTGGCAAACTGCCAACCGATCTTGGCGGGATAACCCAAGCCCGTGCCAGCATCCGTAAAGAAATTCAACTGATCGGTGTAACCGAACCTGGCTTCGTTGACGGTGCGCGGGCTGATATTCCAAACGTCGGTGACCTGTGCGTTGTTGTTGTCGACGTCGCCGATCTGGCAACCGACCGGGCATTCCGTTATCGGATTAGCGCCATTTTCAATTTCGTCGCCTTGCGTATCGGAGAGCGTGAGCCGGTTATTTTGAGTGATCGCATAATCCAGGCGCCCAAAATATCGCTTCCACGGCCGAGGCACTGGATATTGCGAATAGAAGTTGTTGGTCAGGACGCCGGCGCTGTTGAGGGTTGCGTTGGGCACGAAGTTACCGTAGGAAATGTGGTTCTCTGGTGTGGGATAGTACTGCTGGAAGGAATTCGAGACCGCATCGATCATGGCCGCGGGGATGGCGTTGGTTCCATATTCGCTGAGGAAGCTCTTACGAATGGGGTAGGGATGGCCGGCGGAATCGGTCCCGATGGTTTGGGTGGTGGGATCGTAGAGGAGGTAGGGTTTGGACGGGTTGGCCGCGAGGTTGGCGCTGAAATCACCACTCATCACGGCAGTTGTGGGAACGGTCTGGTAGCCGGCACTGACGGCGTTATTGTGAATCTGGTCGTAGCCGAAGAAGAAGAATGCTTTCTTCTTCAGTCCAAGGAATGGGATGGGGCCGCTGAAGGTTCCGCCGAAGTCGTCATAGTTGAGGAATGGCACTTTCTCCTCGTTGCCAAAGCCGTAGTTTGCCGCGTTCAGTGCTGTGTTCTGGAAGTACTCATATAGAACGCCGTGGAACTTGTCTGTACCGCTCTTAGTGATCTGGTTGATGATGAGTCCGCCCACGCCGTACTGCGCGGAGAACGAAGAGAGATTGACCTGAAGTTCCTGAACATCTTCGAAGGCTGCGGGATTGGCGTTCTGACTGCTGGGGAGCGTGGTGGACGCGCCGTCCGCGAGCACGTTGGTGAAGGGCATGTTGCCGTTGGTGGACACTTCCTGACCGGGATTGGAGGGGTTCATCTGATTCATGCTGCCGTTGTAGGTACCAGACGCGCCGGGCAGGAGGATCATGAAGTTCTGCCAGTCGGGGCCGTTGGATCCGCCGACGTTGGGCAGTTGCGCCATGTCGTGAGCTTCGAGCGTCGCGGACTGTTCACCGGACTCGGTGTTGAGGAGAGGAACGTCGGTATTGACGGTTACCTCAACGGATGACGAGCCAACTTTCAGGTTGGCGTTAACGGTCGTTATGCCGACCTCGACGGTGACGGGACCACGCACTAACGTCTCAAACCCAGTTTTCGTGAAGGTGAGTTTGTAGCTTCCGGCCACGACCGAGTTGGTATCGTACAAGCCGTCGTTGTTGGTGGGAAAATCCTTGGCAACGCCGGTGTCGAGATTCAAAACGCTGACCGTGGCTCCGGGGATCAGGGCGCCGGATGGATCGGTGACGAGGCCGCGAATATCGCCGGAGTTTGTGCTTTGCGCATAGGCACTGCCTAATCCCAGAATGCCGGCCACGGCAATGGCAAACATACTGAATCTTGACCCACTTAAATTCATATTGCCTCCAAGCTTCTAAATGGTGCATGGTTCAATGAATCTTTTAGACAAACGTTTGTTCTACGAAAGATAGAAAATCGGGAATCATACCAACCAGGGAGCACCCTTCGTTCGCAATGCTGCCGAAGTGGAGATGAATGTCCTGTCGGGTCCAAAGGAGTTTGCTGCGTGGGCCACACATGTAAACAGGACAAACAGTGCTAGCTTCCCAGCACAGGTCGTCGGTGGCAATAGCCATTCTCCCCGAGATTCGCCGACCACTTGGGCGATTTGGATGGAGGCTCGGATCTAAGGTTCCGACCACAACTGCCCCATGCGGGTGCAGAGCAACCGGTTCGCCTGGCCAAGATGTGTTTATCAACGCGCGACTGTGGCGCCTGCATTCGCGAACGGTTGGGCGCATTCGTTGCGCCGTTCCTCAGGCGCCTGAGGAGCCCGCGTTCAAGAGAACTCCACGAATTTTTCGCACCGCCGCGGGAATATCCGCGGCCTGTGTACTGCCAAAGCCAAGGATCAATCCGTTACGCGCTGCCCCACCGGTGTAGGCCGCGGAGAGTGGCCACATCCACAGGTTCTGCGAAGCGGCGCGGAGCGCGATGTCATAATCAGATTCCGGCCCCGGCAGGATCAGCGTCAGATGCAGGCCCGCTTCCGCGCCAATGACTTGACCTGCGACATCGAGTTCCCTGCTGAGGGATTCGACGAGCGCGCTTCTTCGATCTTTGTAGAGCACCCGCATGCGCCGGATATGCCGCTCGAAGTGGCCTTCGCCGATGAACTCTGCTAAGACCTCCTGGGTTAAGGACGGCGAACCAAGATCTGTAGCGCGTCGAATGGCTATGAAATGACCCAGCAGATCGCGGGGGACCACAACATAGCCGATGCGCAGAGCAGGAAACAACACCTTGCTGAACGTTCCGATATAGATAACGCGCTCATTATTGTCGAGGCCCTGGAGCGAGGAGATGGGCGCGCTTTCGTAGCGATACTCGCTGTCATAATCGTCTTCGATAATCCAGGATCCGTTCTCCTGGGCCCATTGCAGGAGCTGCAACCTGCGCGAGGCGCTCATCGTCACGCCCAACGGAAACTGGTGCGACGGGGTCACGATCGCAACGCGGGCACTTCGGCACTTTCTGATGCCTGCGCTGACGTTGAGACCTTGATCATCGACCGGGACGGCGACCAGACGGCTTCCCGCTAAGGCAAAGACCTCGCGGGAGAAGCGGTACCCTGGTTCCTCGATCCAGACAGAGTTGCCCGGATCAACGAGCACCTGGGCGGAGATTTCCAAGGCTTGCTGAGATCCGGAAACGATCAAAATCTGGTCGGCATCACATGACACGGATCGAGCCGTCCGCAGATACGCGGCTATGCTTTGGCGAAGCGGCAGATACCCCATCTGGTCGCCGTATCCAAACGATCGGACGCTCATGTTCTTGGAGCGACGCGCGACGATGTTGGACCACGTCTGCAGGGGAAAGCTGTCTGCGGCCACCTGCCCGACACCGAAAGCACCCCAGTTTCGCGTCCAGGGCATCATCAAATGTGACGGAAGAGTGGCCGTTCGCTGCGCAACCGTTCGAGAGCCTTCGTGGGCAGCAGCGCGTCTCTTTTTCTGCGTTGCAGCCGTCGACGTAAAACGGTCTGGCAGCTGGCTGGACACGGCGGTGCCGGAACCTATTCGTGCGGTCAAATATCCCTCAGCCAGTAGTTGCGCGTAGGCATTGAGGACGGGAAGCCGTGACACGTCGAGTTCCTTAGCGAGGAGCCGGCTGGACGGGATCTGCTGTCCTGGTCGAAGGCGGCCTTCCGAAATCGCAGTCCGGACAGCGTCGTATACCTGTCGATGCAAAGGGACTGCAGCCGTTCGATCGATACGGATCACGGGCACGATTCCGGACGCGACGCGCTTCGACATTAAAGAAGGTTAGTGGTCGCGGATATGAGCGTCAAGGTGGCCCTGCTCTAACCACTTGAACGCGTTGAGGAGAATCGTGCCAGGCGAGATCGGGTCAGCCTGGGACCAGCGAGTCAGCGACGACCCAGGCTGCTCCGGTAAGAGCCAGATTCAGGGCGCTTTCCGTCCAGTTAAAGTGGCTTGAGGGATTGGCAACGAGCACCGGCCCGTTTGCCAGCAAACCGAAGGACGCAACCATGACGGTCAGCAGGACCGCGGCCAGCCTGGCCTGTATTCCGGTCAGTATGGCGAGCCCGGCCGCGATGAAGCAGACTCCGGTTAAGTATCCCCAGAAAACCTGCCCTGGGGGAAGCCATCTGGGGACCAGGGGGGCGGTCATATTCATGTACATAAAATGCGCTCCTCCCCAGATCACGGAACAAACGCCGAACGCCATCCGTGCGATCCGTGTGAGTCGCACGGCGAGCGCGCTGTCCATCTGGGCGCTACCGGCGTAGACGATGAGGGCGCTTGCCGCGATCGCCAGTTGCATGGCGATGCCTTCGTAGGTACCGTAAACGCCGTAGCCGCTAAGCAGCATGCGGCCGTTCATCAGCAGGAGAACAAAGACGGCGTAGTAGACGGTAAGCGCGGCGGCACCCCAGACCCTGGTTCGGCGCCATTCGATAGCCGACGCCGCGATGACCATAAACGCACCGGCGCAATAGGCCAATGGGGTGTGTGCGGGAAAATTCCGGGGGACGTTTTGTCCGGGGTCGAAGTCTCCAAACGCCAGGCAGGCCAGCCCCAGCGCTGCCACACCCGCGCCGTAGACCCGCAAGCCAAAGACCCTCGCCGTTTTTTCTGTCTTCAAGACTGCTCCAGGATAGAAGGGTGACGTGCGGCTCCCAAGGAGCATGAGCGAGTCGGATACTACGGATGATTGTCCGATACGGTGCTGGGCTGGATCGAGTTAATCGCTTGTACGGACGCTGCACCTACAATCTTTCCGGTGCCGCCAGCTTGTGCCACTACAACAAGACCCAAATTGGCAGGGTCTTCGCTTGATTTCAGTTTCACTTCGAAATCACGTGAGAGAACACGGCCAGGAGTAGTCTTCCCAATCTTCTCGAGATTGAGGACGACTTCAGTCTCCGTTAGTTTGCGCCCTTTGTTCTCACCGGCGGACACGTCAGAATTCGTCTGGTGCAGGGTTACTGCTACATAGATATCTGCAGACTGCTTGCTGGTTGTGCCGTCGATATCGATATGGCCGCGGACGATGCCAAATCCCCCCTTATCAATATGGGTTGAGGTTATGGTCACGGGAATCAGCTGATCTTTCAGGGCCTTGTCAAAGACTGCGCGAACCTGGCCCTCGTCCGTGAGTTTTAGTTCCTCGGCTCCATCCACTACGAACTGCGGTGTATACGGGGAAGGAAGTCCAAACCTGGTGACGTAGACTTGTTGACGATCCGTCAGCTGGTCAGAGGAGTAGGGGTCCTTCCATCCGTCGTGGTTCCAATAGGTAACGTGCTCACTGAGAGTAATGAGCCTTGCTCCGGGAATGGGCTGCATTGATTGCAATCTCTGCAGAAAGGCGTCGGCGGGCGGGCATGAGGAGCAGCCCTCGGAGGTAAAGAGTTCGACCACCACCGGCACTGCCGCGGATGTCTGCGCAGCCCAGACACGTTCGTAGTCGACGGTCGCGCAACAGAGCAACGAGAGTGCGACTGACGCAACTATGGTTCTTACGGCCATGCCTGGTTGTTCCCCACGGATTGATGACTTGCACTCACGTTCGTTCCTACGCGTTTCTAGGTTCACAGATGAAGAGCGTACATGCAATAACCACTTCAGCGATTCTTGTGCTGGCCACCTGCATATTCGGACAAAAGTCTTTCTTCGGGTACGCCAGATTGGGAAGACGGCCTGCTGCGCCGGGAATGTCGGCAAGTCCGGGATTGCGATCTTCTGTGTCGCACCACCACCTAGTTTCAACTTATTGATTCTAATGGTCGGGGCGGAGGGATTCGAACCCCCGACCCTCTGCTCCCAAAGCAGATGCGCTACCAGACTGCGCTACGCCCCGACAAATTCATCATATCAACTTAGCGCCAACCGGGTGCTTGCAAAGAGTGCAGCAGCGATCCGCCCAGCCAGAGCAGCAGAAGGAACGGCAGCATGGCGAGGGCCAGCAATCCAAGGCCTAGCAGCCCCATGAATAACCAGTCGCGACCGGTATCCCTGCGCGGGGCGGCCAGGCTGTGCTCCAGCAGATGATAGTTCCTGCGATTGGCTCGCCAGCCGATATCGAACAGGTTGCCGAGTACCGGCACCAGGCCTGCGACCACTTCTATGGCCAGGTTCGCCACCATGCGCGCGATGGTAATCAGGGGAACGCCTCGGAAGTAGGCAGCCAGAACGATGATGCAGCTGGCCATGCCTCCGAGGAGATCGCCAACTCCGGGAATGAATCCGACGACGCCGTCGACGCCAAAGCGAATGTTGGTGCCGGGAACGCGAAACCAGGTGTCGAGCACGCGCGAGAGCAGGTCGAGGTTTTCATCGCGAAAAGCACCGCCGCCGCCGCCCAGGCGTTGGTGCATCGCGTCTGGGGTACGGTTTGCCGAACCTGGCGGCAGAATCTCCGGCTGCGTTGTTCTTACCGTCATCGCTCACGCTCCCTCTTCGCTTCTGCTTCGTAGGATGCTACAATCAAGAACGATACGGCGGCTATAGTTCAGTGGCAGAACGCCGCTCTGTGGCAGCGGATGTCGTGGGTTCGACCCCCACTAGCCGCCCCAATCTACATCTTTTGGATTTCCTGCTATTCGCTGGATGGTTCTTCTCTCCAGGCCAGAGGCCTCGCCCTGCCTTCTCCCTGAAATAGAAGTCATTCGGGGGGCGGCGTGTCGTGCTTCAATCCCCTCAGCACCGTGCTCGTTTTCGTCTCTTGATTGGCGCTTAGCATCAGGCCTTTCGATTTCGCGATCCGGTGCAGATCCGCAGATTTCGATTGCCACTCACTCGCGGAACTCCTGGCAGACAATTCGAGAATGCCGCTTCCGGGAAACTCCCAATATTCCAGCGTCAGGTTGCGAAATGGAGACTCTGACGGGGTCTTCCAGGTCGTTGAGCGGATGCTGGAAATTCTTCTCACCCGGGACCAGACAATCGAAATATGCGCCTCTCTTAAGAGTTCCCGTTGTTGAGTGCTGAGAGCACCCAGGACGTCGTCGCCGGTTTCAGGTACCCCGTGATCCTTGTAGGTTTGCCCGACCGAGTACGAGGTGTTCGCTCCCGCTTCCGTCCGATCTATCTCGCACCCAAAGCGCTCACGTAGCTTTGAGCTTTCTACCTGATTGCTACCTTGAGGCAAGCGCACCTTTACCGTGAGGTCATTTTTGGCGCCCTGCCTTACTCGCACAATCACTCCCTGGTTGAGAAGTGTGAGATTGTCTGTGTCGAAGAAATAAATTCGGCTAGTCGTTTGTTTTCCGAAGCTCATTGAGGCAATCACAGATTTGATCGTCGGAGGTGACAGCAGGAGCTTGATCTCGACGGGACACGTTTCTTCAGCGTGTAACGCGGAGCACAAAAGCAGCACCACTATGGATGGGAATGCCCGCTTCCATCTTCTCCTGGTCGATCTCGCCCAATGAGCTTGCATCGTTTAGATCCTAAGTTTGAAGATGCTTGAAGAGACCTGTTAGAAATAACAGTTTCCAATGAGCGATGATCGTGGTGAACTCATAGATTCCAGGAGTCGGTGGCTAATGGGCAAGGGACCGATGAGAATCGTTATTGTCAGGCATGCGGAGAAACCTGCCTCTCGTTTGCCCCATCTGGCGTTGCGCGGAAGAATGCGTGCCGTTGGGCTCTCGAAGCTGCTCCCGCAAATCGTGAAGCCCCATTTCGTGTTTGCTTCTACTTCGACAAAACATTCCGCTCGGCCCTACCAGACCATCCGGCCCACGGCAGATAAACTGGCCATCGATGTCAGAACAGACTACGCCGATCGAGACATCAAGAAACTGGTCAAAGACTTACGTAAAAAAGAGTTTGAAGGCAAGACAGTTTTGATGTGCTGGCATCATGGCATGATACCCAAACTGATACGTGAACTGGGACACGAGCCGCCTTACGAGCCTTGGCCAGAGGAGCTTTACGACCGCATCATCAGTATTGATCAGGATGGGATTAAGAATCTTCCTCAGCGCCTTTTATTCGGCGACACGATCGATTAGCACAAACGACTGCCGTCAGCGACCGCGAGTCACGGCGCAACACCCTGGATTCTTGATTCCCCTTCCTGGCCTACTCCTTGTCCTTTGGAGGCTTCGTCGGGCATTGAGCATCGAAGACTGCCTGCATCTGCCGCAGTTTCAGCACGCCATAGAACAGGGTAATCACCATCGCCACAACCAGAAGGCCGTCGAGGTGCCTCTCCATGTTGAAGGAGCCTTCGCGGTTGGCTATGTAGCCCGAGACAACCAAGACGAGAATCCCGATGTTGATGACCCAGTTCACCGGTTTCGACACAACGTATTGCAAGGTCCCGAACCCACCGAGCTGGTAAAGCATGAATGGCAGAATTGCGACCATCGGCAGCAGTTCCGATGCTCCAAGCGTTGGGTCAACGGTACCTGGCGCTACTGCGTGGAGCAGCCGACTATGAGCTAGTTGATGGAATAGCGCCGGAATTGCACACAGTAGGGGCACCACGGCGAGCAGCTCGAGCACGAGCGACCCGCTCCACGTAGCGATTTTTGACGTCGTATCGGCGCCCTCGCCTGACTGTTGCGTGCCGATGAACAGTCCACCCACGATTGCCGCCGCGCTTGAGAGCATCAGCAATTCGATGGTTATGCCAAAGCTCTCCGGCTCCCCGGCCTTGAGGAGCAGCATCGCTAGAAAGCCAGGGGTGTAGAACATGACGCGGACGAGCTTCGCCCAAACGCGGGCGTCTCGCTCGGGCGGAAGAATCGGAAGCGGACGTCCGTCGGTTCCAATGGTTGGTCTTGCCTTCGACATAATCTTGCCCTCCAGGTGCATCATGTTCTGCGCTTAGTGACCTGCCCTTGAGGCTGTCTCTCGTTCGCTCACCGAAATGGCACATTAAGCCCATTTCCCGGGGCGATCTCCCTGTCCTCGAAATCAGAATGGTACCGAGGGGCCGAAACACGGAATATTCCTGAAGCACACTGTACAGCCGGCAAAGTGTCTCCACATCTGTCAGAACTAACAGTCGAAGCGGTCTGAACGTCCTCCGCGTGCTCGCGACAAAAATGCGCACCATGCTAGCGGCTGCGAAATTCTTTACCACGCTGTCACATCTGACAGTTCACAACAATTTTTTGATCGATGATACTGCCGATGTGAGTTCGCTCCAACACATCTGACACGCGTGGCTGGGGCCGGTCCGAAGTGAATATGCTGTAGCTTTCAGGTTGAAAGCTGGGCCGCCTGACTACTGTTTTCGGAGGCGGCGGCACAACACCGTAGAGAACAATGATGGGACAGATCGACAGGAGAACTTTCAGCCGTTTTTTCCCTGCTGTATCCGCTCATATCAGCAACGCTACACAGAGCCACAGACTGGAGAAGAAAATGCACGGACAAGTAAAAATCGCAAAGGTTGTCATTTGTGCTGGGCTTCTGGCCGGATTGTTCATCGCTTCCAGCTTGCCGGTATCGGCGGGAACAAAGACTGAAACGATCGAAGCTCAAGCGATGGGAACGGGAACTCAACTCGGTCAAAATATCGGAGTGACCCTGAACATCTATGAATTCTCAACTCCGGCGGACCGGCAGATTCTCGTTACCGCGTTCAACAAGGGGCAGGGCCAGGGATTGTCGAACGCGCTTCAGAAGATGAAGGCCGTAGGCCATGTTGAGGTTACCGGAACTTTGGGCTATGACTGCTCTTACATCAAGATGACCCAAACGCCCACGGGCCGAAAGATCGTCTTCGTGACAAATCGCCAGATTCGGTTTGGTGAAGCCTTTTTTGATACGCAATCGCAGTCGTTCAATCTCACCGCGGGCATCATCGAAATCAACGATCAGGACAAGAGCAAGAGCACAGGCGTCCTATACCCTGCTGCCGAGCTAGTGCTCGATAGCCAGGGCCAACTGCAATGGGACCTCACACAAAATCCCTGGAAACTGGTCGATGTACTCGACTGGGCGGGAACTCCTGGCGTCAATTAGGACATTGTTTGCGTTCAACGAGTTGTCTTCCCTAAATCCTGACGGACGCCGTAGACTATTTCGTCTCTCGGCAATAGCCCTTGAGCGTCGAATTGCGAGGCACTATGAAGTTTCAACGAACTTCCCTACTTAGCTTCTCCGCGCCGCTGCTCGCATTCTCTTTGCTATTCGGCAGCGCGGCTGCTCATTCACAAAGCGATAAGGATGTTTGCGCACAGCCGAGTCCGGCTCAGATGTGCACAGGCGCCAACACGTGCGGATCTGCTTCCAGCCCGTGCAGCGTGGATGTCAAGCGGACCGCCAATTCCGCGTCGTCCACTCCCAGCATTCCAAACGCAAAGGGCAATTCCCTATTCTGTGTGAGTGTCGGAACCACCGTTACATGGAAGACCACCGACAAAGGCGATGGCTTTGTCGTCGATTTCGGACCGTCATCGCCGTTCGATCCGAATGGGGCTATCAGGGGCGGATCCGCCCGCTCGGTTGCAGTCGTCGCAAAAGGAACGGGCTGCTTCAAATATTCCGTGAGCGCCTGTCATCCGGGTGAGGTCTACGGAATGTGTGGAACCGCAAACCCGGTGCTCATCGTCACCGGTAAGAAATAAGGGTGCCCTTCAGCCATTAACTTTCAGAAAATCTAGTGCTTGGTAGACCGCCCTTGCCCAGCTGGACGGCGGCCATTGCCACCGCGCAGCGGAAGGAGAGTGGCGCGTAAACGCGGGTATCCGCGACCATCAGCAGAGTAACCGCTCAATTTCCGGGATTTGAAAAAGAGCATGGCAATCCGGAGATCGTCCGCCTCATCCAGATCCATAGCGATAAAAACAGATCGCCCAATGCTGGGGTGACCCAGAGGAGGCACGTTAGTCCTATCGGTTCTTTCCTCGACATCTCGGACAGAAGATCTCTAGGACCGAGGCGTCAGGATATGCTCCTGAATGGCATATTGAACAAGATCTGCATTCGTTTGCAGGCCAAGACGCTCCATCAGCTTGTACTTGTGAAATGCTACCGTGCGCGGAGTCAGCATGAGGATGTACGCAATTTCTTTCATGGTCCTTCCCTCCGCTAAGAACCTAAGGACTTCGAGCTCTCGATCGGTGAGAGTTTTCCGGCTGAGATGCGATTCGGTAAGTTCCGGGCCTAGATCTTCGATGGCGTGCAGGATTGATGCGGAGATGTAGCGCTTGCCTTTCAACACTTCGCGGACGGCACTGACGAGGTTCGCTTCGTCAGACGTTCTCAGCAAATACCCGGATACTCCGCCACGAGCTGCGTCGGCGGCGATATCAGCATCAATCGCGGTTGTGATGAAAACAATCCGGACCATCCGGGTCACCTTTTTGAGGTGCGCACGAGTCTCCAAGTGACTGGCCCAACTCTCGCCCAGATCCAGGAGGATGACGTCGGGTTTAAGTTCTCGGACTGCAGCCATGAGGGCTGGTTCGTCCGCGACGATGCTAACGACCTGAAACTCAGGCTGCAGAAGCTTTGCATACTCCTCAGAGAGGCGAACTTGATCACTTGCGATAAGGACCCGCGGCGACGTTACGGGACTCATTGGATACTCCTTCGACCGTCGTTGCGATATCGGGCCTAGTTGATTCAACCTGTCAGCCGATGTGTCTATCAATCGGGATTCTGCGATAAGCCGCTTCCCCAATGTGCAATCCGTCGCGGGCTAGAAGTTTTTCCAGCTACTTGCTAACCGAGGTCGACCTGTCGGCATGATCAACTGAGGCGGAAGCTCGTTAGCACGTTCCACGTCGAGTCAAACATTCAGGCGATACTCCAGGTGTTGAATTTTCACAACGTCATTTTCAAGATCGACATTTGACCTAACCGGAAGACTAACTGTGCGCATTAGCCGCGACTACTGCCAAAATGAACAGCATCCGGTCATTCCAGGTACCTGGATCGCTCGGAAAGCTGGGATGTGTCAAAGAGAACCTGGTCGTGCCACCAAAGCTGGCTAAAGAAATCGCGAGCGAGGTCGGCAATGCCGGTCTCCTGCGACGGGGGAGCGACAGCCTGGACGATTTCAGCGATGGAGCGTTTTCCATCCATCGCGTCAAATAAGCGCTTCTCGATAGCGTCAATCGGAAGGAATATGTCCCGGAACGTATGGCCACGATTGATTAGAACCGCTGCAGCTCCAGGTGGAAGCCTTTCGAGGACGCACACCGTGTCCGCCATCCGTATCGGCACATACTCCAGCCAGCCGTCGTGCGCGAAATCTATCCGGTGTCGTTGGGCCGAGCGGTCATTTTGATACACCACGGCACTATGGCGGACCATGGTGCCACGAAAGAGTTCGATCGCGGCGAACTGTCGCTCCAAAGAGATGCTTTCGAAGCGTGGAGCCTGCGGAAGGCCGGCGATGACCCCACAGCTTGCAGAGTAAGGCGCCTGACGCGTCCATCGGCCAAACGCAAGACCAGCCTTTTGGAGAAATTCAAACAATTCCGGTACCGAATACGCCCTGTCCTGGGGATGCAGCAGCGCGTCGGCCAGCTCTGCATGGTCGCCGAAATCCGGTGCCGTGCGCAGGATGGTTTCCATGGGATGACCGGGAGGCAGAGCTTTGAGCGCAGTCATCAGATCCCGAATGGCATCATCCGATGCGGAGATATCGAGCCGCCTGCAGAAATCCTGCAGCATGTAAATGCCGGCTCGTCCATACGGGGCGTACACCATGAGATGCATGGCTCCGTCTGGCTTGAGTACACTGCGCAATGCGCTAAGGCCCGCGTCCGGGTCGACAAGATGGTGGAGAACCCCGGTGCAAATAATCTGATCGAAACTGTCGCCCAACTCCCCAGCCATCTCGACAGGAAGTTGCTGCAAGTGAAGGTTGGTTAGATTGTGCTTTCGCTTGAGCTCTTCTGTCTTGCGCAAACTCGTTGCACTGAAATCAATTCCGGTGATCCGGGCGCGCGGCCACCGGATTGCATACTTCGCGGCTTGCGATGTGCCACAGCCGGCCACAAGAATCGAATAGTCTTCCCTATACGTCTGAGCAGGCCAGAACAGGTGAAAGTCGGCGATGCGTCTCTGGTGATCCTCCCAGAGGCTGCCATACTTCTCGAGGTCATCGACAGGTCGAGGATAGGGATAACGATCGTAGAAATCCTGGACTTGAGGCGACGCCCCAGACCGCGCCAATTGGGGCAGGTATTGATCTTTAGTGGTCATGATTGGCTTGGCCTCTGGTCATGGGCTCCTGAGTGAACCCTTCACGCCGGTTTCGTGCGCCACCTTGATTCAGCATAACGATTCAGCATAACGAACAATGCAGCTGCGAAAGCGACGCTGCAGGTAATCCAGACAAATATTCAGATGACATTGCGAATGAGGGGTTCATCACTCCTTACCTTGAAGAGGAACTGGTCGGCTCATCGATGGCCATTTGTTTCTGGTTGCAGGCTACCGATAGCTTTGGCGTTATGGAAACTGTCAAAAGATACAGCCGTTTGTACTCGAAGGGTATACCAGACGAACGGCCCGGCTTCGCTGAGGAGAGCCTTCGTGAATTCTAACGGCCTGTAACTATTGCCAGTACTCCGAGCGAGCCTCGCGTGATTCACTTACGGATGAACTGCTGAGACGTTATTGGGATTGCCTGAGAAGGTCGGGTAGAACTGTCCGAGTTACGTGAAGGATTTCAGAGCGGAGAGAGACCTATGAAAAGGACAACCTGGCTCAGCATGAGCACCGTACTAACGTCAGTGCTGGCAATTGGAGCATTCGCAACGTGCGTTGAAAATGCCCATGCGCAGAGCCCCGAACTACAACAGCGTGTGGCAGAAGTGAAGGCAGCCTCAACCCAAAACAAGCAAGCCCTGATGTCCTTCAACTGGACGGAACAGGTGACCATCAGCCTGAAGGGCGACGTGAAAAAGGTTGACCACTACCAGGTGCGTCTTGGCCCGGACGGCACGCCTCAAAAGACTTCCCTGGATGCACCGGCCCCTCCTCCCAGCGGCGGACGTCTGAAACAACGCGTAGTCGCGAACAAGACGGACGAATATACAGACTATGCGAACTCGATGAAGGCCCTGGCGCAGCAATATGTTCCACCCGACGGCGCCCTTTTGCAGCAGGCCTATGCGCAAGGGAACATCACTCTGGAACCGGTGCCTGGAAAGCCTGACGCAGTGCAATTGGTGGTTCACAACTACCTGAAGCCTCAGGACTCCATGACGCTGGTGTTCGATAAGGTGCAGAAGGCACTTCTTGGGGTCCAGGTAGCTTCTTACATGTCCGGTCCCTCGGATGCAATGACCTTGTCGGTTCAGTTCAGCCAGATTCCGGGCGGGCCAAATCATGTATCCAGCATGGATATGAATGGCGTAAGTAAGCAGCTGAACATCGCCACCCAGAATTCCAATTATCAGCACAATTAGTCCGTTGCGCAGGTTGCTGAATTTGCACCGACCTCTGCAAGCGATTCATCCGTCACCAGCGCGATTCCATAACAATGGGATCGCGTTTGTGCATGCGAGCGGCACGATACTGAGCTCGATGGATAGGGATAACGCACGAGTCGAGGATGAGCCCCGCTTTCGAGATCGTCGGCTAGGTCGCCGCTTGGGACGCAATCGCAATATTGGAGGGTCTGACGGTGAACAACAGCTCATCCATGAACGCATGGAACAGAACTTACGGGTGCTGCCCTTGAGGGGAAATGAAGATCTGGCTTGAGAGCACAGAGCTGAGAGCCAATCCGAGATCGGTATTCATTCGAGATTTGAACACATACCCTCGGCCGCCTGCGCCAATTGCCGCGCCAATGAAGTCCGGGTCTTCATGAATCGACAAGAATACGATCTGACCCGCGTAGCCCTCTCGGCGCAATTGCCGGGCAATCTCGATGCCGCTGTGCTGTCCCATGGAAATGTCCAAGACCATCAGATCGGGTCGAAGTCTCGATACTTCGGCGCATACAGAGCCGCCATCCACGACCGTACCAATGACCTGATAGTTGCTCTCAAGCAATTCAGCGACGTGATGCAGGAAATTTCGATTGTCGTCGGCTAGCAGAATCCGCGCTGGTGACATTGGTCTACCCCAGTCCGTGCGTTCGCCCTGGAAGGCGCTCCGCCATAACTCCACAATCGCGCTCGCGACGGAAGTGCAACGTCTAATGACCACGCTATGACTTCCTAACCGCTCTGGCTACTGTCACTTTTAACGGTATGTTGAAGTCAGCTTTCAACTTGAAACTTCGCGCTCCTAAAGTTCTGAAAAACAGTACTGTGCCGTTGTGCCTTCGATTGGAAGAAGCATAGCGCGATAGGAGCCCGTGAGACCGAGGCTGCTCTGTTAGAGAAGGGCCGTGCAGCGTGTTCGGAATACCAGACTCAATTGGACACGGTGCCAACAGGTTTTAGTCGACATCCGAGCCGTCGAGGGGATCAGGCTCCATCAGCCCATTCCTCCGCGATTAGCAAATCGGAGTACTCTCACATACGCGGCGGGCAAACGGCCTGCTGCATTCGTGCAGGTCCGTCATGCTGTCAATTTTGACAGTTGGCGTACTAACCTCGCTGCCGGTAGCATTTGCGCTAGATTAAGGTGTATCACTGAGAAGGATTGTGAGTTGGCGCGCACGCGACAATGTCGCCGTTGTGAATCGGCTGTATCACTCGGAGGCGTGTTCGCTCCAATTCCACTGAGAACCTTCCAGCTTCACGGCGCTTTCGTGTTCTGTGGAGTGGTAAATGATGAGCATGGACGTGCAGGACCGGACAGGATCTTTCCGGATTAGCTGCGATGGTTAATAGGATTTCATGAACAGTTCATCTTTGCGAAAATCGGTTTGCCAGCGCGATGACTTAGGGGCACAGGTGTCCCAAGTCAGGCGCCCGCCCAGTCATGGGCCAGATTTTCCCGAACTTGAACGGCATAGGGGGGAACGTTGAGCCAAACCAATCGTCCTCGAGTTCTGATCGCCGATGATCATATCTTTGTAGCTGAAGCTTGCGCGCGAATCCTGGAGCCGGAGTTAGAGGTCGCCGGCATTTTTACCGATGGGCAATCTCTTTGGGAAGCCGTTCCGTCGCTCAAGCCGGATGTCATCATTCTTGATGTTGGAATGCCGCTGATGAATGGGCTGGAGGCAGGTAAGCGAATCAAACGGCTGCAGCGTACAGTCAAGATCGTCTACTTGACGATGAATCCCGACCTGGGCGTCGCAGCGGAGGCGTTCCGATGCGGTGCTTCCGGCTATCTTCTGAAGACCTCCGCCGGAACAGAACTCATAACCGCAGTTCGGGAAGTCCTTAAAGGCGAATACTACGTATCGCCTCTCGTTACGAGTGATACCGACAGCTTTTTCCTAGAGATCCGGGTATCGGATATGGGCCAGGAGATTCTCACAAGCCGGCAACGTGAGGTTCTTCAGTTGTTAGCGGAAGGAAGATCGATGAAGGAAATCGCTTATATCCTCAAGCTGACTCCTCGCACCGTTGCATTTCATAAGTACAAGGTGATGGAGCGGCTGCGCGTGAAGACGAACGCGGGGTTGGTGCAGTATGCAATCCAACAACACGTCATCTCGCCGGGAACCTAGATCGGCTGCCTATCTGTTTTGTCCGACTGTCCGTGGAAAGCACTCTGATTCCCCGCCGCATTTTTTGGCACTTACCCCGCCGTGCCCACTAGCTTTTTGGCGCACGCCTTCCACACTCTAGCGAAAGTGTTTTGCGAGACGGATCGTGCTGTCTTCGACGGCCGCCATCATGGCGAATACGGAAGGCAAGGTCTCTCGTGCTCTCCCTTAACTGACTGGTGACGGAACTCCTAATTCGGCTTCGGCCGGCGAGAGTTCCAACTTGCTGAATGGCGATTCCGGATTTTGGTCTCCATGACACCTGCGAAACTTGTTGCCGCTGCCGCACGGGCAGAGCGCATTGTGTGTCTGCTCGGCATCGCGATCGGCAATAATTCCCATGACTTCAGACGGGGCGCGGCGCTTCTGAATCAACTGTGCCATCAACGTCATGGTCGGTCCCGTATGCATGAAGAACAGTTCAAGCCCTTCGCAAAGATAGTTCTGTCCAGGCTCCCCGTCGCGCGAGACACCAAACCGGTCCTTGGGGCAGCCACCGTTGCAAAGGTGCCTCACTCTACATTCCTGACATTGCCTGGTGAGCAGGTTGCGTTTGTCATCACCGAACTTGCGTTGCTCAGGCGATGCCACCATCTTCAAGAGAGTCGTCTGATGGATGTTGCCAAGAAGATACTTCGGCTCAACGAAATGGTCGCAGGAGTAGAGGTCACCGTTGTATTCCAGCGCCGGTCCGTACCCGCAGGTGGGGGCGTGAATGCACAGCAGGTGCCGGCCGAAAAAGGCCTCGAGCGTCACGTCGAACATCTGAACAAACACTTCGCCCACATCATGGCGAACCCATTCCTCAAAGATGTCGATGAGGAACTGGCCGTATTGCCTGCCGCCGACGGTCCGATTGGTTACCATGTTGCCGGACTGCGTGTAAAGAATGCGCTGGCCACCAGCCTGCTCACTCCATCCCAGGTTTGCGATATTGATCGTGTCAGCGTTAGCGCGCTCGACAATGGGGATGAACTGGACCCACTTTGCGCCCATCTCGTCGCGAAAGAAACGATAGACCGCACGTCCGTGTTTTTCGTTGGCGGCATTCACCGTGCATAGGACGTTGAAGTCCACGTCGTGCTTGCGCAGATAGCGCCAACCCTTCATCACCTTGTCGAAGGTTCCCTGCTTGCCGCGGTCGAGCCGGTAGGTGTTGTGAATCTCACGGGGCCCATCGCAACTGATGCCGACAAGAAAATTGTGCTCCTTGAAAAAGGCGCACCACTCGTCATCCAGGAGGATTCCATTGGTCTGAAAGGTGTGTTCAATGGTTTGGCCAGGGCGGCGGTACTTCGCCACGATTTCGATGGCCTTGCGAAAGAACTCGACCTTCATGAGCGTAGGCTCGCCGCCCTGCCAGGCGACCGTCACCGTCGGCGTACGATGTGAATCCAGCAGTTGCTGGATGTAGAGTTCGAGTGTTTCGTCCGACATCCGGTGCTTCTCGTTCGGATATAGAGCGTCCTTGGACAGGAAGAAACAATAGGTGCAATCGATGTTGCACGTTGACCCGCTTGGCTTTGCCAGGAGGTGAAAACCCGGCGGTGCATTCTGGGGACGACTAGCATCCGTCATCAAATTCATGGGTGCATCTTTCTGCAACGCCAAACGAGATAGGCAGCCACGTTGAGATTTGGTCTGTTCAAGCCGTTGTTCCTGACAGAGATTCGTCGTACTCCTCAGGAATCTAATCTGTCCGTTCCAGGTTGGGTACTGTCAAATATGACAGTCAGCGAGGTAGATCCAGCGGGCCTGAATTGGAGTACCTCCGCGACTTGGGTCGCATGCTGCCGCGCCGGCGGTGGTCCGTCCTCTCACCTTGCTTTCATCAAGCGAAGGTGGCTCAGGCTCTCCTACCTATGTCGAAAGTGACTTGCCACCAGCAGACTGCCTGTGATCGCAAGAAGGAGCCACAAAACTCCAATCGCGATAAAAACAGCGAACCTGGCTAGAGATCTGACCTCTGTTTTCCTCTGCACCTCGGCAGCTTCAGCACGATCTCGACATTCCCGGAGCACTTCCGGAGGCATGACCCTTTTAATCAGTTTGAATCCTACGACCAGGACGACGAAATCATCCATGAATCCGATTACGGGGATAAAACTCGGAATGATCTGAATAGGGCTAAGCAAATAACCAGCCGCGCAGGCGGCAATCAGTTTCGCGTACCAGGGCGTTTTGGGATGTTTGAACGCAAAGTAGAAAACATGGGCTTGCTTCTGGAGTTTTTGTGCTTTTTCGGCCCAAACTGCAATACGTCTGGGCAATCGTCTGGCTCGGCGAACCCGTCGCGCGGAAGGAATCGAAACCGGCACTATCGAATTGTCGAACTCGCCTTCCACCATTACGGTCCTTTTCTGATAGATAACTTTCGGGTCAAGGCGCCCAACGCAATCGAGAGTGCTGGAAGATGCCAACGATCGCATCCTACCTGCGTGGCAGTTCCATGAAACCTGTCAACATTAACAGGCATTGAAACGAGCACCGGGGCCGCCATCCCCTGGTCCGCTTCAGAACTTCCAGCCTATGCTCGCGGCGGATCCAAAGTCCGTCCCAGTCAGACCCTCCGGTGGCCGGCTATCGTAGTTCAAGTAGTAGCTGACACTCCAATAGAGGCGCCTGGCGAGTCTCAGTTTCACTGCCGCATTCAAGTCCAGGCGTACTCGTCCCAGGTCGGTAAGGTTGGGGTACACCTGGGCATTCACAAGGAAATTTGTAGTCCTGAAACGAAAGAAGTTCAATTGGGTTCCGACGATCGCTTCCGCGGTGTTCCCCATTTGCGCCGATGCCGGTTCATTCTCATAATGCTCATTGTTCCAGTCTGCGCCGACATATGCCCCAACAAGGCTAGTATTCGTCATCTGAAAGTTGTGCCCCACAGCACCGCCCCAGGTTGTGCGCAGGTCCAGATCCTGTTCGCCATTGTGCTGGAAGCCCGCCAGTCCCAGGAAAACGTTCCGAGGTGAATGGAGTTGTCTTGTAACGTTCGTTTGGAGATCAAAGCGAAAATTCTGAGCAGACCCGCCACCGCTGAAACTGGAACTCAGATCAGCATTCGCTGACCACAGAGGTTTCACATAATTAAGAGTTGAATCAAAGTTGTATTGGACACGGTTTTGCTGTTTCGTAAAGTTGAGACCAGAATCGATGGAACCGTGCAGGTTGGTCCAGAAGCCAACGTCGTTTTGTTGAAGGACAACGATCTCGAGCGACGGTATGGTATCGATTTTAGAGCTCCCTGTGATCTGCACCTCGTATTTGTCCAGCGAGCCTTCGGGGGCCACATTCTTCAAGTTGGTAATGAACCGCTCCCCGCGTTCATTGGTAACAATAAAATGGTATTGGCTCTCGATGCGGACAACTTTGGTCCAGTCGAGGGAGATTGTGCCTTCCCCGTTTGCAAGCCGGACGTACAAGTAGCCCTTTAGCAGTTGCATGATCTCGCCGGTCATCCGGTCGCCATTCGCGAAGATGATGACGTCCTTCTTGTCTCTAGCCCAGCATGTCGTGGACAAAAGGATTAGAAAAACTGCCGTGCAAGCTGGAAAAGAGAAGAACGGACGGCGATCAGGAAGGTGCATGTTGGTCCTTCTTCACTTTGCTGGTTCGGTTCGAGGATGCAGACTCGGCTGCACTTTCTCCTCCAAGCCGGACGAACTGCCCGCACGTTTTATAACAACCTACGCACCCTAAATGAACTGTCAGTTCTGCCAGTGGGCGCCTAGATGCGGCATCGCAGACACCTCCTGTTTAAGAAGAACTATGCAACTCGGCCTCGCATCCGCGACTCGGCCAACAGATAAAGGCACGAGGACGATTGATTGCGCGTCGGTAAATCGCGGCAAGGATGATTCGAAGATCATGCTTGTCGGGCTAAATTCCGTTGCCGGATTTGGTCTATCCGGAGGAGCCGCGTAGGCAAGCAGTTACACTCACTTCGCTGTAAGAGGAGACACGCAAATGATATTTCGGCAACCAATACATCAAGGCGACCAACGTCCGCCGATGGAATTAGTAGCTCCTTCAGGCTCGGTTGCGAGTTGACGTCCATTTGCCGCTGGTCACTGTATGTCGCTTTCGCAGCCGCTTAAGCGACATTCGTGTCTTCTGAAAAGACGCGCGCAGTTACTCCAAAGGAATCGTGTCCGAGAGGCCATTCTTCAACGAGGAAGAGCCTCCAAATTAGCTCTTTGGCCTTGCTCTCTTCAATGAAAAGAAAAGGTGCGCTGCCAGGCCGATATCATTGACCTGTTCATTTGGCTTCTTACCGGTGTTGTTCTGATGTTCATAATAGGCATCCATCTGCACATGGCTGCCAATAGGAAAAATCCCGCCGGCCTCAAGCTGCGTTGTACTCCATTTTGAGTATTGACTTGTGTAATAGACCTCGGCGCTAAGATAAGGCGTGACATGATACGAGTGGATTGAGAAGGTTCTCTGCACAAGAAGCCTGTTCCTATACCGCCAGGTAAAGACTCCGGCTTTCCAGTCAAGATCAGCGCGATTTCTGTCGGTTGCAAGAAGCGAACCCTTTGTCGGCAATGCAACGGTCGCGATCGGCATGAATCTGTTTTCTACGGGCTCATTGGGAGTGGTGATGACGCGATATCCCGCCTCCAAAACCAAGGGCCTTTTCTTCGCGTCGTCCAAGTCAAAGGCGGTCACCCTTTTCAAGCTGAGAAGAGGCTTTAGATACACCTGGAGGCTTGGTCCGATCGTTGCCTGGATCGGATCACCCGCATCGCGATCTCCCTGTGCTTGAAAATACGCGCGCATCACCGGATTAAGTTTGAGGTAGGTATCGATCTCCGGCAACAGCTGCGGCGATTGAGCTCGCGCAGAAAGACTTGCAAATGCGAAGAACGCTGCAGCCTGGATCGGTCGCTTATGAGCCAGCGACACGATCGCGCTTAAGGGAGCGCGTGCGTTGATCCCTGACGACTGAAGGCGGCGAAACGCGCTGCTCATGCGGCTGAGGGCCGACGAAGAGCAGTCAAGCGTCGAATTTGCGAGGTTCGAGATGTTCGCAAGGCTCATTTGCGTAGTTTCCCGGTGCTCTCGAGTCTAGGGAGTTCTCAAATCGAATCAACTGACAGTATTGACAGGCCGCCCGCTTGCTTTGAATTGGGGGTCCGCGCGTTGAAATTAATTGATTAGCAGAGTCGAAGGTTAACAGAGGCGGCGCAAGTGCCCCCGAGATCGAAATTTGGAGCGTGCGGATGAAACCATTTTTCCTGTGAGGCGTCTAAATTCGGTGGGTCAATGAAATTCTGGACATGCCGAGCTCGGACCTTCTAATTAACACTCATACACTGCGCTTGTGTGGAATGTGACCGCTCAAGGCCGGAAGTTGGTAGTGAATTGTTTTCGAGTCGAGTAATGGTAGTCGAGGATTTCTTGGGGTTTCGCAACTTTGTTCGTTCTAAGTTGGAGCAACGTCCTGAACTGCTTCTCACTTGCGAGGTGGCTGATGGTTTGGAGGCAGTTGAGAATGCCGCGAAGCTGCAGCCCGACCTGATTCTGCTCGACATTGGTCTACCCTCCTTGAACGGCATCGAAGTGGCCCGGCGGGTTCGCGAGCTAGCCCCGAAATCGAAGATCATCTTTTTGAGCCAGGAGACAACGGCGGTCCTCGTGACTGAAGCAGTTGCCCTTGGTGCATGGGGTTACGTCTATAAAACCCATGCTGAAAGCGATCTGCTGCCGGCTATCGACGCCGCGCTGTCTGGCAGGAGATACGTGAGTGCATCGCTAGAACGTTGATCGAGACAGCTGTGCACGGCCTATCGCTTCACAGCCAGGACAAGACCGACGCAGCGCACGCGGAAATATTCAAGCGAAGAAAGAAGACATCTGTCCACGTTTTGCGGTGGCTGCGGCTGGTTATTTGAACGCAATTTTGAGTAGGAACTTAAGCAATTCTGCGGGCGAAAGAACCGTCAGCGACAGCGGCACGAGAGGAGCCGCAACGGCGACGGCAAGGCGAATGATGTCGTTCGTCCAGAATGGAATAGCGCGCATCTGGCGCACATCCGTGTAGACGTTAGACATTTGAGCGAGCGAGCGGACGTCTTCATTCCTGAGCAACTCCTCCGCGTCAAATTCACCGTGTCGCATCCATTTCTCTTCAAAGCACCATACAAATCGGCTCGCCAGCAACCCATACTCCGCTGAACTCTTCCGCAACGCGGCTGCGAGCTGAGGCGTAAACATTAACAATGGACCCAGGATGATCACGACCAGGAAGACTACGGTTCCGATCGCCTCCAACTTGAAGGACATCAAAGGTTGTTTACCGATTAAGACCCGGTCGGCGATGAAGCCCGATAGCAACGCGCCCTGGGCAAATAGGATCGGCGCAAAGGCGAAGGAACCTCCTCCCAGGAAGGCGATTCCCCCGGCCCGATCCGGGTGGGCGGCACTCAAGCGCAGATGCAATTTTGAAATCTGCCAGAGAAGCCTAAACCAGATGGCGAGGCGCAGATACCAGCGGACTAAAAGGAACTGAAAAATCGGGATACTAACGAAGGCGTACCAGTAGCCAGCCAGTGTGAGATTCAGATGCGTTCGGTCCGGTAACGCATACCAGGTGCGATCTCCCCAGGCGATCTGGCTCCGCCAAACCCATAGTCCGATGGTGTAAACCCCAATCAGCAACACCACTTCCACCAAGACCAGGTCGCGGAGGCGTTGCGCGGAGTTCACTGCCGCGGCAAATGCCGGCAGGTCTCTCACTTCGATGATGCGCCGGTCGATGAACCGCCGGATCAAAGGGCTTATGCGTTTTTGAACTCCCAGTTCAGCGAGGATGAGTACGGGAAGTGCGACCAGAAATCTTACGTTCGCCTCGATATCGTGTAAAAACGGGACTTGAATCCCCGCGCTACGGAGGGCTTGATGCTGCAGGAAGGATAGCAACAGCAATGGCAGCCAAGCGACAAGCGTAAACAATATGGCTTGGCGATATAACCGCTCAAGGGCATCACCCGACAGGCGACTGCGCCGCCACAACTGAAACAAGGCGCCGCCTAACACCAACGAGAACTCAGGTGGATCCACTGGCGGTGTTTCGATTGGCGACTCCAACGTGGTCTTCATGCTTCTCCAGCAATGCTGCGCGAGGAAGTTCGTTATCTAAAGCAAAGTTGTGTAGTTTTAGCCGCCCGATCGGATGTCTGATCTGGCAGGTGAGATATTGAACTGGAATCCGCGCCTGTTCAAGACCAGATAGTTCTTGTTAGAACGGCCCGCTATGAAACAGAACACCATAAAAAGTAACGACACCAATCAGGATGACCCCCGTGGCAACGACGAAAGAGACTGAAAGGGTCCGCTTCTTTCGAGAAGGTGCTATCTGCTTTAGAAAGCTTTTGTGCTGCCATGCTGCAGCCACTAGGGCCAAGGTCCCCACAGCAATCAGGCTCAACCCCAGATTGCGCGGCGCATTGGGGCGGCGGACGATACCCGCCGCAAGGTCTTCGGCCTTGTATTGAAAAAACTTGTAGATCGTGAAGCCGAATCCAATCATCGAAATTGCGGTTCGAATCCAGGCCATGAGAGTTCTCTCCGCGGCCATCACCGATCGCTCCACGGCCAGATCGGTTCGCTCTTCGGCTAGAATCGTTCCTCGATCTTTTGTCGCTGTTTCAACATCCATGAATGTCCCCTCAGACCGGTTTCTTGACCGGTACCTGCGCAATCTTCATACGTCGAGCAATGCGCGTGACGATTCCACGAAGGACCAGGTAGGGTAGGATCGCGAGAAGGAACGCGACAATGATCGCTTCTCCCACATAAACAAAGCGCAACTCGATGATCTGATAAATAACGTCGAGGACGATGGCAAGGATGAATACTTTGCCCACGCTCTTCCATCCGTCTTTGATTAGTTCCGCTCGTTCGTTGCGGTCCGAGACCATAGTCCAAAAATACGGCGACTTGCCTGTCTTGGCATCCGCCAGTCCCGAACGAATCGCGAAAAATGCCGCCATGCACGGCTGCAGCACTAGCCTGAACTTCATCGGTCCGCTGACGCGTGCAATCAGTTGAGTTCCAACCCGATCCAAAATGTGAATCATAACAACTCCCTTCTCGTTCCGATAACCTGATTGCGGCAAGTCAGCAAGGCTGCTTGTCTTTTCAGTGGATGGTTATGCCCCCGCCGTCGGCCCCGCGGCAGGCGCATCGTAAGGCACGATTTGTCCCCAGTGTTCCCGGACAGCAACCACTCGGAAAATGAACGCGACACCTACTGATATAAGAGTGACGGGGAAGAACGTGGTCCGGCTCTGCATGTGGATAGCGATCAGCGTATAGACCGAGCTCGCGAGGATTGCGGTCGTCACCAGGTGCTGCGACGGCCGTGTAATCTCGGGCGTCACTCCAGAGAAGAGATCGATAAACACGCCGCCCGCGGTGGTGGCCGCGAGTCCGATCAGAATCGCGCCCCAGAATCCGAGCCCGTGCTCGATGGCCTTATGCGCGCCCAAAACCGCGAACCATGGCAATGAGAATGATTTGAAAAACGCCAAGGTTCTGGTGCGAAACCGCTCCTCTCGCGAGTCAGCGTAGCGGTAGATTGCCAACCCCAGCAGTGCCGCCCCAAGGCAAACAAAAAAGTAAGCTGGATCCTTCAGCGGGGCGGGCACCTGGGCCAGCATGACATCGCGTGTAACACCGCCGCCAATTCCACCCAAAAATCCCATGATGATCAAGCCGACAACCGCGTATCCGCGATTGTGCGATGGATTACGAGCGACGAGCACACCGTTCAGTGCGTTGACGCCTGCGGAGAACAAGTCAACGTTTGGAAAACTTGGCAAAACCATTTTGGTTTTCTCCTCCAGAGATATCGCGCGCCCAGAGACCAGGCGGTCTCTCAATCTGAATTCCGAGTTGTTGCGAGGCGCCTGCCACGGCGCATTCCTGACTTCCTTGCCCGGATCCTGCGAAGAAATTCCTAAAGGGACTCATCGAGTTCCCCCACCGGCCGGACCAGGGATTCCACGCCAATCCCGTCCGATCCTTGACCCTTGAGTGCAGCCGATTGCCAGGGCCAGTGTCCCTCAGCTTCAACTACCAACGACCAGCTGAGAAACGTTCTCACAACAACCAACGCGCCGAGTATCTCCATGCCCTGGGCCGTCAGGTCTAGCAACACTGTGCGGATCACATCTGCCGCAACAAGAATCTCAAGAGCCAACATCAGCGACCGGGCAAGGAGACGCTTGTATTCGCGATAGGAGTGCGGGGTCTTCTTCGCCAATCTCAGAACGTACCGCAAGAAACCAAAGGTGATGGAGACGATGATAATCACGACTGCCAGCGCCTGGATTCCGTCTGACGACAATTCAATCCATTCGCGCATGATTCTCATCCCCACTCTATGGCCTGACTCTAATATTCCGGATAGCAAGCGCTTCCGATACGGGAGAGGCGTTTAGCTCACGATAGGAGGGTGCCGCTGAGGCTACAACTGTCACATTTAACAGTGCTCTGCAAATCGGCTTTTTCTGCTTGCGATTACTCGTCTGCCTAATTTTGTGAACTGCAAACACCAGTGCGCAGCGAGATACATCTGAGCGCGAGCTGTGCCCCCATGCATGGGTCATCAGAGGGAATGTGATTCAGTGCCGAAAAAGCTTCACGCACTCTGATGTGGCGACTACCGGCGTTGGGGCAAAGACACATGCAATCGGAGACATTGGAGTAAAGGCCGATTGAGGTTCTGGACGGCATCCCTGTAACTAGTGACAGTTATCTGGACATCTGTGCACGTGGTTAACTGAGCTACCGTTCGGCTGGGAACCGCCCAACCCCTGCGACTGTCCTAGTCGCTGCAAACTACTGTCATGAGAGGCGCCTGAATGTCGGCTCAAAGCAATTTCTTCGGCACTCGCCAATTGGAATCCCCGGCTGCGGGACTTCGGGAACGCATGTTCGTCCGCTGGTCTGCGCATGAGTAGTCTCTTTTTTCCTCATTGGGGCCTGGACTGGCTATGGAGTGTCCCCCTCATAGTTTTGACAGTTCTGTTCCATTCCTTTGCGCTCAGGATAGTCAACAATGGCGTTGATTCCATGCTGAAGGCGAACGGGGGGAAAGCGTTCCGACAGATGGTCTCGATTATCGCGGTCGGAGGACCCGCCTTGTTTGCGACAGTGGCGCACGGCCTAGAGGCGTGGTTGTGGGGCCTCGCATACCTCCTTTCCGGTGCGGTGTCTGATCAGAAGGCTGCGATGGAATACTCGCTGGGTGCAATGACCACGTTTGGCACAAGCCCTCTTCGCCTCGGATCAGGGTGGCAGCTGATGGGGCCGCTGGAGGCGTTAAACGGTTGGATATTGTTCGGGCTTACCACCGCTTTCCTTTTCACCATCGTCCGGAAAGTGTGGTCTACAGACGCGTGGGTGTAAACATTCCTGACATCGAGCGATTGTCCATACTGGCCTTACAACCTTCAGGCCAGTTTCAATTATTGGATTGCGGCCGGGGTCGCGATCCCGGATTTTGGCCCTGTTGAGGCTTCGTGTTGGGCTTGGCCTGCTTCGTGTTGGGCTGAGCTGGCTTCGGTTTAGGAGCCGGCCTCGTCGCTGGCTGTGTCGGCTTCGGTTGAGGAGCCGGCCTGGTCGCGGGCTGAGCTGGCTTCGGTTTAGGAGCCGGCCTAGTCGTGGGCTGTGTCGGTTTCGGCTGGGGTGCAGGCCTGGTCGTGGGCTGTGTCGGCTTCGGTTTAGGCGCCGGCCTGGTATTGGGCTGTGTCGGCTTCGGTTGAGGCGCCGGCCGTGTACTTGGCTGCCCTGGCCTCGTCCCGGGCTGCGTCGGCTTCGGTTGAGGAGCAGGCTTGTTCACAGGTGGCCGATTTCCATTGGGCTGTGTCGGCCTGGTTTGTCCCGGCGGATTTCCGCCCGGACGTGTCGCACCGGGCTTTATGTTTGGTTGGCCTGGCCTCCCAGGCTTCGGTTGCTGCACGGGTGGCCGACCGGTGCCCGGGCGATTATTGGGTCCCCATGCAGGACGGTTGGCCGGAAGAGGACGAGGTTGGGGCGGACGATAGTTAGGCGGGCGATAATTCCAGTTGCCGCCGTATCCCGGCCTCGCGTTGTACGGGATCGGCCGCGGACGGTACCAGACATTCGGCGGCCGATAAGGAGCTCGCCACCCCACCCAAATGGTGTGATTGTAATAGGCTCGGTGCGACGACCAGTTCCATCCCCAACCCGCCCATCCCCACGGCCGGGTACTCACGAGAAGGATGCTAATCGGGATCGGCGGTCCGTAGGTGACGTAGACCGGGGTGGGCGAACGGTAATAGATCGTCGTCGGATTGTAGATCGGCACGTAAACGATCTGCGGGTTTGCCGGCTGAATCACATAGATCGGCTGGGGACCCGCCTGTTGCACCTCTACTGTCTGTTGCTGGTTGGTTTGCAGCGTCCCTGCCGCGTACGCCTGGGCCCGCAATCTCTGGATCGATGCGCTGACAGATCCCTGGTCGGCAGAAAACGCCTCACCGATGGCGGCGAAGTCGTCGATGTCTTCCGCCATCATATTAAGTACGTCGGGAAAATTCACTAGCGCGACAAACGCAGGATCAAATCCCTGCCTTTCCGCAGCGTCGCTGAGCGCCGCCCCCTGCAGTCCGGGATTCTGGAGCAGCCAATTCGAGACATCCAGAACTTCTTGCGGATTGGTGGAGGCCGTTGTAATCTGCGCCAGAAGCGAATCCGGGTAGAGTGCAACGGGGGCAAGCAGCTGGTCCAGCTCCTGTGGGGTAGGAATCGGAGCCTGCGCGAACAGCCATGATCCGGACCACGATAAGACGGAGAGGGTAAGGAATAAAACGAATGCTATAGAGCGTGATTTCCGTTGCATGGAACGCCTCGTCAAAATGCCGCTTCGTTACATCGCTGAGAAAACAGTCGCCAATGGCCCTTGGCGCTTCCAATCCACCGGACGGATGAACGCCCATTCTAATCATCGGGATACTGTCACTCGTGACAGGTCGTTAAAATCTTGCACGGTTCGGGATCAGAAAGCAAACAATAGCGATCAATTCGCATTGAGTGCCTCGTAAATCCTCTAAGGCACACCATTGACCACCGTGTTTGCTCGCTCTTGCGATCTAAGCCCCCCTAGGACGCGCATGAGACCTGGTAAACCGCAGAGTATGGGCCGCCGTCCCCTTGAGGTATCCCTGACAACCGCAACTGTCAATTTTGCCAGTTGCGGCAGGTCAGCGTTCTCGCTAACCTGCCGTTCGTAGCTGCAACCCTCTAGGAAGAACTCCTTGACGCACGATACTCCTCACCCGTGACCAGAAGGTAGCTCTTGAGAACTCTGAAAACAGCCTCGATTTTTTTCGAGCGATGTTTGCTTGTAGCCGGGGGGATTCTTCTGGCGATCTGGTTAATGGCCTTTCTCGATGGAAAGATTGCCTCCCGGTTTGCATTGTGGAGCTTTGCGAACGCGCAAGCGGCTACGGTGCCAAAAAATGATGCCTCGAACTCCAGTGATTCCATTGGAAACGTCGATTTCAGCCTGTGGGCGGAGAAACGCATTCAGGCGTACAAGGACAGCTTGCTGATCGCATCCAGCTTGCCTGTGGCTGTGCTTGAGATCGACAAAGTCAAAATTCGGGTTCCTGTCTTTGAGGGGACGGATGACCTGACGCTGAACCGAGGAGTCGGACGAATCGCGGGCACAGCGATGCCGGGAGTTGCGGGCAACATTGGAATCGCTGGGCACCGCGACGGATTCTTCAGAGGATTGAAGGACATCTCGGTTGGAGATGAAGTTGATCTGGTTACGAAAACAGAGCGAGCTGCCTACATCGTGGATCAGATCGAGATTGTCGATCCAACTGACGTTAGCGTGCTAAAACCGCGCTCCGCTTCCTCCGTCACCCTGGTCACTTGTTATCCATTCTATTTTGTAGGCGACGCACCAAAACGGTTTATCGTCCACGCCTCCATCGTCTCCCATGGGCCGACCGCCGGCTCAGGAAATCAACCAACAACCACTTCCGCAGGCTTGGGAAAAACCAACAAGGAGAATTGACATGAAACTTTCACGAACGATCTTGCACAGTTTGCTGGCTTTGGGAGCGGTTCTGTTGGCCTCTCCAGCGGCCATCAACGCGCAGGTGGAAACGACTACCAAAGTAGCGTCTAACGGCCCTGTTGTGAAACACGTCAAGGTCGAAACGGGAACCGTCGTTCTCGTCTCTGGCAATGACCTGTGGGTGAAAGACTCCAGCGGCCAAATCCGGCACTTCCCGAACGTTCCAGCGAGCGCACGGGTCACAGTGAATGGCCAGCAACTCGGCATTCAAGATTTGAAACCCGGTATGACCATTCAGCGTACGATCATCACAACCACCACCCCTAAAATGACCACAACGGTGCAGACCGTCACAGGGAAGGTCTTCTTCGTCAATCCGCCTACTTCCGTAATCCTGACGATGGACGACAACACAAATCAAAGATTCACGATTCCCAAAGGCCAGAAATTTAACGTTGACGGCCAGATGACGGATGCCTTTGGACTAAGAAAGGGAATGCGGGTTTCCGCGACCAAGGTCGTTGAGGTCCCGGAAACAGTGGTCACGGAAAAGAGAGTCCTGGCTGGAACGATGCCTCCGCCTCCGCCGATCCCACCGGATCAGCCGATCCTGATCGCTGTGATAGAACCCGTTCCGGCGCCGGCACCACCACCACCGGTAACCGAGGCAGCGGCCGCGCCCGCTCCGAAACTCCCAAAGACCGGCAGTTCGCTGCCTTTGGTCGGATTGCTGGGCCTCCTGTTTATGGGCGCTTCGTTTGGCCTGCGCTCCGTGCGCCGGTCGTAGTTACCGCTCTTCGAGAGGGGCTGGCCTTCCACTGGAAAGGCCAGCCGCTCTCGCAAAGAGCCCTCGACCTCCGGGGACGGCGGACGTCGCGAAATTGAAGGGACGCGCCAATTCCCATTCTGTACAGTGCCGTGTATTCTTTAACTTGCGAGGCGTTGTGGCCTTCCTTCGATCGCCGCGCGCGCCTGGAATCCTTAAGTTGGTGTTTTCCCCAGCTCGACGCGCGATGGTGTGCGTGATATCCCTCTGAAAGCGGAGCGACAATACCGTGCCGCGCGCCCCAAAACCCATCGTCGCCCCTCCCTCACCTGCAGCCTTCCCACGCCATCTATTCCTTGGAACCTCCGGCTGGGCTTATCCCAGCTGGAAGCCTGGCTTTTATCCCAAGGACGTCCCTTCCCGCGCCTTTCTGCAGTTCTATGCCACCCGCCTGACTTCGGTGGAGGTTAACTACACCTTCCGGACGCTGCCGTCGGCGAGTCAATTGAGTGGATGGCTGGATGCGACCCCGGCTGGCTTCCGCTTCAGCTTCAAGGCGCCGCAACGAATCACGCACTTTCAGCGTCTGCGGGAGAGCCATGCGGCCGTCGCCGAGTTCGTCGGCTCGCTCAAACCAGCGCGAGCCGCCGGGAAACTTGGCCTCCTCCTCTTTCAACTGCCTCCGAATTTTGCTGCGGACCCTTCGCGCCTTGACACGTTCCTGAAAGCGCCTGCGTTCCGAAGGAACCGTCTCCTTCAGGTAGCGTTCGAGTTCCGCCACCCCAGTTGGTTCACCGAGACGACCTATGACATCCTTCGCAGCAGCAACCGCGCTCTTTGCATCGCGGAGGGCGATGAGTTGAAAACCCCGGACGTATCCACCGCCGACTTTCGTTGCTACCGACTGCGCCGCAGCGGCGGCTATTCTGCTGCGAGGCTGAAGGCGTTTGCCAAGCAATTTGAGCAACTCGCCAGGAAATCGGACGTGTACGTCTATTTCAAGCACGAAGACGAGCCAACTGGCGCACTGAATGCTACCAAAGCACTGGCCGCTGCATCCAAGCTCCATGTCAGAGGCCGAGCATGAGCACGATGCCAAATACGCAGGCCGGTAACAGCATCGAATGGCCGGAGACGTATCCGCCATTTGAGCCACGCCGGTGGGTGGTCAACGGCCATCTGCAGACCATCTTCGGCAATTTCCTGCCACGAACGGACGCGCTGCCGCCACCGGAGATTCAGATGGTGGAGGTCTCCCCAGCGCGCGGTTCGCAGATCGCCAGCAAGGTACTCTGCGAGTGCCATTGGCAGCCGCTTCCGCAGCGTCGGACGAGCCTGACGGCCATCATTCTGCATGGCCTCGAAGGCTCCTCGCACTCTCAATATGTCACCGGCAATGCGAACAAACTGTGGCGTTCCGGTTGCAACGTAATCCGCATGAACATGCGCAACTGCGGCCCCATGAAGTACGGCGACATGCTGCGCCTCTCGCCAACGCTTTACCACTCGGGGCTGTCGAGCGACGTGGAACGCGTGCTGCAATTCTTCCTCGAGACCGAGGGACTGGAATCGGTTACGCTCATCGGCTACTCGATGGGCGGCAATTTGGTGCTCAAGCTCGCTGGCGATCTGGGCGCCTCAGTCCCTGAGCAGCTGCATTCGGTTGTGGGGGTTTCGCCGGCGGTGGACCTTGGGGCGTCTGCCGATGCTCTGCATGAACCGCAGAACCGCATCTATGAGCGCAAGTTCGTCCGTGCCCTGGTCAAGCGTTTTCGGCGCAAGGCATCGTTCTTTCCACGCGCATTCGATCCCCGCCGCGCGGAGCACATCACTTCCCTGCGCGAGTTCGATGAGCGCATTACATCGCTGTACTGTGGATTTAGTTCAGCGGATGATTATTACGCGCGCGCCTGCGCTGCCCGGGTGCTGGACCGTATCACGGTTCCCACACTGATCCTCCACGCCGAGGATGACCCGTTCGTCCGAATCACGTCGGGGACCCGCACTACGATCGCCGCCAATCCGCACATTACCTTCCTCGCCACCCAGCATGGCGGCCACTGCGCTTTCCTGGCGCCGTCCGATACAGCCGCGGGAAATGACGGTTATTGGGCCGAGCACACCGCCCTGCGCTTCGTGCTCGCCCACGGCTGACGTATCCTAAAGATTGATGCTCTCTGAATGGACCGCCGAGTGTTCCCTCGATGCACCGATGCTGGTTGTCCCATGGTCCACGGATGAACACGAGGGTGCATCGCATACCGGCGCGGGAGCCCACTTCATCGATCTGCGAGCGAATCCCTACGATATCGCCGAGATTGTAGAGGCCGAGCACAACACAACCCTGGCTCGCGCGCTTCGGTCGCTCAATGCCACCCGCTCTCCTTTCCTCACAGCGAAATGTGACACCTGGACTCTCTCCTCCTCGGAGCAATCGGAGACGCTCGAAGCGCTTCGGTTGGAACTCTTCCTTCAGGAAGAGGAAGCTGAATTCGGGTACGCAAGTTATATCGATCTGCTCTGGCGCGAACGCTCCGTCTTTGCTTCCGCACACCAGCAGCAGGATCGGCTGGATCGCATCGTGCGCAGAGCCCAACGGCTGCCCCACGCGGAAGCCGCGATGGAATGCATCCTGCGGCCGGCCTTTCTGGATCTCAGCGGGCCCCTCGAAGGCTTCGCCGTAACGTTCTACCTTTCCGCGCTCGGCCCGGACGCGGAGATCGCTCGGCGGCGCTGGGAGTTGGCAATGGATGACACCGTGGCGTTGCTGCGCAGTAAAGAGCTTGAGGCAGCTCGCGGCTCCGCTACAATCGATGCAGCGGATGGTTATCCCTTACGTGTCCGCCACCTGGGGTCGTAGGGTGGACCCAGGGCCAGCATGTCGGGCGAGTAGCTCAATTGGATAGAGCACGGACCTTCTAAGTCCGGGGTTACAGGTTCGATCCCTGTCTCGCCCACCACTTCAATCGCAACGCATACCACCCGTCGAACGAAGGCGTCGAACGGCTTGCGCAGAATGGCCGCTGGATTGACAAGCACCCTTCAATATCCATAAAACCTATGTAGAAAACGATTTCCTGACAAACCCATCTATCTTCAACGTTCGCATCCCAGGAGTTCTCATGGTCGCCCATTGGAAAGCAAGCCTAATGTTCGCCGTTTTACTGACGATGGCCGGCGGTGCAACCGCCCAAACTCCGCACGTGTATACGCTGTCGGGCGATGTGGCCTTCACGCATGATCCGTCGATCGCAAAGGATGGGAAGACCTGGTACGTGTTCGCTACCGGCAAGACGCCCGAGGGTGGCCAGTTTGCGATTCGCTGCTCCGACGACCTCGAACACTGGAAGCGCTGTGGACAGGTCTTTGACGCAATCCCTGCCTGGATCCAGAAGCGCAGTCCAGGGACCAAAGATCTGTGGGCTCCTGATGTCTCCTACGAGAACCATGAGTACCGTCTGTACTATGCCTATTCGCTATTCGGCAAGAACACCTCGGGCATCGCGCTGGCGGTGAATAAAACACTCGATCCAACGTCGCCGGATTTCAAGTGGGTGGACAAGGGACTGGTACTCGAATCAAAGGCCGAGGACAACTTCAACGCGATCGATCCCAACTTTATCCGGGATCACAAGGGACAGGACTGGCTGGCCTTCGGCAGCTTCTGGGACGGCATCAAGATGCGGCGACTGGATAAATCCACCGGACTCGTGTCGACGGCGGACACCACGCTCTACTCGCTCGCTCGCCGTGCACAGCCTCCCGATGCCGCGCCGGCGCCTCCGGGTCTGCCGCCCAACTGGGAGGCCATCGAGGCGCCCTTCCTCGTCTTTCACGGCGGCTACTACTACCTGTTTACGTCCTGGGACCTTTGCTGCCGCGGCCTGAAGAGCACCTACAAAACGGTCGTCGGACGCGCGAAGGTCGTCACCGGCCCCTATGTAGACGAGACGGGCAAGCCGTTGCTGGAGGGCGGAGGTACGCTGCTGCTGGGGGCAAATTCACGCTGGCTTGGGCCGGGCGGCGAGAGCGTTTGGATGGGTCCCGACAACCAGGACCTGATCGTGTTCCACGCGTACGACGCGAAGACGGGCAGGCCCTCGATGCAGCTTTCAACCATCGATTGGACGGGCGGCTGGCCTCATGCTGGATTGGAGCCATGAAGCCGGCGCCCGCGTCGTCGTCGCTGCCGCGCGCTACTCCACGTAGGGCCAGCCGTCGCTCGTGAAACCGAGGCGGTTGATGCCCAGCGTGGGGATCCCATTATTGTTGCCGTCGTAATAGTGGTAGACGAGAGTTGGAGTGGCGACGCCGCTGACCGTGTCGGTGAAGACGCTCTGGCCGCCCGGGCCCACGATGTTGCCATGCGTGCTGAGCAGAATCGTGCCTCCGCCGACAGTGAGATCGAGGCCGCCGCGATCGACATACGGACCCTGCGGGCTGGTGGAACGGCCGACGATGATGCGGTAAGGACTTGTCGCGCTGCAGCAAACATTGATCGGCGCGAAGTAATAGTAGTATTGCGTGCCGTTGAAGATATACGGGTAGATGAAGGAGCCTTCTTCGCCCGCCCCGCGCGCCGCAATGATGGGATAGGTCAGCAAGCCGGGCGAAGTAGGCAGACCGGTCGATGGGTTAAGCTGCATGAGATGGATTCCGTCCTGGAAGGAGCCGAACGACATCCACCAGTTGCCATTGGCATCGATGAACGGATCGGGATCGATCGCGTTCCACGTCGTCGCAGAGTTGAAGTTCCAGGCGCTGTTCGACGGCGGAGGTGTGGTAGCGGCGGTCCAGGAGGAGACGACATAGCCTTTGTCGGTCCAGGGGCCGGCGGGGTTGGTGCCGGTCGCCAGGCCGATGACGGCCTCGGCGCCGGTCGAAGGCTCGTAGGGCACCGAGTAATAGAGGTAATAGGTGCCGTTATACGTGAGCATGCTGGGCGCCCAGACGTCGGTGCTCGCGCCATTGTTTTCCGTTGGGGGCGTTTGCAGTCCCGACCATGATGCGAAGTCGGGGCCGATGATGGGGCAGTGCTGGTCGGCAGTGATCCAGGCGCCCCCTTGAGTCGCGTTGCAGGCTCCCTCAGGCGTGGTCAGGGTCGCGTAAGTAAACGTTGTCAGATCCGCGGAGTAGGCCAGCGTCTGATGCGTCCCATAAAGCCAGTAGGTGCCGCTGGAATCCCTCAACATGTACGGATCATGCACGTAGATTCCGGTGCCGGTGACGGCCCGCGGCGCAGGATACGCGGGCGTGGTCGAGAGTGCGAGCTTCCACTCCTGGCAGGAACAACCGGTCCCAGTCGTGGCGCGTGCGTCCTGATCGATCACAGCGGAGGAGGTCGTGCCGGAGTTGCTCACTTGGAGGTAATAGCCGCTGTTCACATTCTTGATCAGGTAGTTGCCGTCAGTCAGGTGATAGAACTCCCAGAGGTGATCGTTGGTACCGTTGTCGGCATACTGCAAGGCTGTCGCGCCAGTCGCAGTGGACGCGTCGGCGATGCCCATGACCTGGTGGGTGAGGAGGTTTTCTACGTTGTATTCCAACTGATTGGCGCCCATCGGCATCGCGTGCCACGTGTCGTCTGTCGTAGCTGATCCAGCGTTGCTCTCTTGCGCGAGAGGGGTCCCTGCAACTTGACTCTGATTCGCAATCCCGAGCACAAGGCTGCTGCTGGCATTCGTGAGTGTGAATCCGAATGCGTTGCTGATGGCCCCTTGCACCCCCATGTCCGGAGTAGTGGTTGTCCCGCCACCCCCACCGCCCGTCGATCCTCCCCCTCCGCCACCACACCCGGCAACGAGCGTACCGGCGACGAACGCGAGAGCGAGGGTTCGGAGCACAGCTCGAAGACGGATTGGCCGGGAATACATGAGCATGACTCTTCCTCCATGGGTGCAACAAGCGATAGGGTTCCATCAGAACAAGGCAGTGCGGGACACAGGTTGCAGCAGGTATACGTAACAATAATCAGCAAACGTTTACTGCCCTGAACCATACTTTTTGCACACCTGAATTGTCAACGAAAAATGTTGAGTTTGGGCGATCCGGTTAGGGTTGCCCAGCCGCGGACGATTGGGCTTTCAGTTTTTTGAGTTCCTCCAGCGCGCGCTGCGAGTCGTCCTTGCGGCCAAGCTTTTGATATACCCGGACCAATTCGTAGTAATCGCTCTGCAGGATGAACTCGGACGGCGAGTTGGTGAGAGCGCGCTCGAGCCAGGTCGCGGCCTCTTCATTCTGTCCCAGCTTGGAAAGCCCAAGTCCGAGGTAGAAGTCGGTGGGCCCTGGCGCGGCGTGTGCCTCGACGGCTTGACGCAGGTACGCTACCCCCTGAGTCGGATCGCCAGTCTCCACCTGAATTTTCCCGAGGTTAAAGAGAGCGATCGGATCGTTAGGATGCAACCTCAACTCGCTCTGATAGTCATTCGTAGCCTCGAGAGGATGGCCGACCTTTTGTTCTTCATCGGCCAGAGCCTCATAGAGATCCGGATCCCCGGGTCTCGCCTTGATCGCTGCCTTATATTCCTCAATTGCCTTATCCGGCTGGTGAGCCTCTGAGTCGATCTCGGCCTGCGCGCGATGGACGTACCAGGAGTCAGGGTTGATCTTGTACAGGCTCCGAAAGGCCCGCTGCGCAGCGAGGGTGTGCGCGCGCACCTGGTAAAAAAGGACGTTCTGATCTCCGGGATTGAGCTTGGCTGCCTGGTCCAGAGGACCACATGCGTCTTCCGGCCTGCCTGCTTGGATTTCCATGATGCCTAGCCAGGTGAGGGCCTCAATGTCATTGGGCTGAAGCTTGATCTCTTGCTTGAGCTGGTCGACCGCCGCATCGATCGAGTTCATCTGAAAGAGCGCAATGCCGCGAAACATGTGCGCATTGGGAATCGCCGGCTTCAGTTCACTCGCCTTGCTGAAAGACTGCACCGCCGTGTCGAGCTTACCCTCGCGCAGCTGTGCCATTCCCAGGCCGAGATACGCGTCCGCATCATGGGGAGAAGCCGTGACGGCGTGTTGAAAGTCCTGTTCGGCTTCCGGAATGTTCCCCTGCCGCATGGCGGTTGCGCCCTGATTCATCCATTGATTCGCGGGATCGGCGACTTGCGCGGATACGGGCAAGCGTCCTGCAAGCAGCAGCAAAGCTGATTGGAGGGCCAGGCCGCGGAATGCGTGCAGGTGTTGGCGAGAGTTCAGCATCTTGATTGAGCCTCGTGCGCTTAGAGAATCAGGGTTGAGCGTTGAGCTCTATTATCTGCAAGGGCGACGAGGATTGCTTGTTTTCTTTATCGGCCAGAGCCGCTGCGGTTTGGAGCTCACGGCGCGAATCGTCCGCTTTGTTGAGACGAGCTAGCGTAAGCCCCAGATAGTAGTGTGCCGGTTGATAGTCGGGGGCGGCACGGGTGGCTTTGGTCAGCCACTGAACGGCATCGTCATATTGTTTTTGTTTGAAGTAGACAATACCAAGCCCGGTGAGCGCGCCTCCATGTTGCGGATCGCGTTCGAGCGTCTTGTGAAAAAGCTCAATGGCGTCCTTGTAATCCTCCTGCTCAAGATCCGTCTGGCCTAACTGGTAATAGGCCTCGCTCTGCAGCGGCTGAATGCTGATCGACTGCTGAAATTCTGCGCGAGCCTGGTCGAATTGCAGCTGCAGCAGATAGATTCTGCCTAAACCGTAATGGGCCGAAGCATCCATCGGCCTGACCTTGAGATAGGCCTGCATCGCCTTTAGCGCAGCATCGAGTTGCCCCAGGTCGAACTTAATCCGGGCGCGCGCGTAGAGAATGTTGGGGTCGTCCGGCGCAACGGCAACGAGTTGATCGAGAACCTTATCCGCGTCCCTGTAGAGGTGCATTTCATCTTCGAGGATGGCGAGGTCGTAGAGGACACGGGTGTCGTTCGGCTCGACCTTCCGAGCTCTCAGGAGATCAGCAAGAGCATCATCCATCCGGCCCGCGGCGCGAGTACTGAGCGCCAGGCGTTCGGTTGTAGCCGACATCCCTTCCCGGGCGTCCGCATTCGAAGGATCGGCTTGAAGAATCTGTTCGTACAGATCGCGGGCCTGTTCGTTGTTTCCGAGAGACTGGAGATGCTGAGCCTGCAGAACGCGGTCCTGTTGCGGCGTCGCTGGAGCCGATTGGCCAGCCACCACCACTGCGATCACAAAAAAGGCTGCTAGCAACATAGCTCCTACGCGCCCGATTCTAGCGACGCACGCATCCCGCGAGCAACTCATGGGTGCCGACTAGCGGCGAAAGGCCAAGCTCTCGCTTGGCCTTTCGCCCCAGGAACAGCAGTTTGCCGCGCTAGTTAGAAGGTGATCTTTCCAGTCACCTGAATATTTCTCGGACCGTAATCCGTGAAGGTAGGAATACCGAATCCAGTGGCCGAAGTCGAATCACCTGGCTGCAGGTCGGGTAGTCCCATACGATGCCGGTTGAAGACGTCGAATGCTTCACCCTTCAGCTGGAACATGACCCCTCCCTTGATGGGAATGTTTTTGATGATGCTGACATCTTCAGCCTTGTAGACGGGGCCCGTAATTGCTTCCGTCTCACGACGCAGGTTGCCAAGGTGGAACGGAAGCGATGAGCAGAAGTTACCTGCCGCCTGGTTTCCGCAATCAGGCGTGAAGGGACGAGGCCAGTTTTGACCCTCGCGGTTCTGATCGACGAATGCCGCATTCGCCATGGGGACGCCTGGATCGGTTGCGCCATTCGTTCCTGGAGCACGATATGCCGGCTTGAACCATGACTGCCCATTGAAGAAGCTGGGGCCGTTCTTGTTGTTCTTGTAGGCAGCACTCGCGAAGCTTGTGCCAGCAAGAGACGCCGGGCCTGCGTCATACGTGATGCAGTTCTGGTAGTAAGGAATTCCGCTGGCGCAACCGAAGCCAATCGGCTGGCCGCTCTGGTAACGCTGGATCGCGCCTATCTGCCAGCCGCCAACCAGGATGTTCACAAACGTATTGTGGTTCAGCCACTTTCTTCCCTTGCCAAGTGGCAGTTGATAGAGATAGCTGAGCGAAAATTGCTGTGGTGTATTTTGGGCGCTGACAGCCTTATTGAGCTTCAGGTTGCTGGAGCCTTGTGCCTGCTCCAACTGGTTCCCCGAAACATAGCTGAACGGGATCGTCGAGTCCGCGTCGGTCAGGTTCTTCGACCACGTGTACGAAGCCTGCAAGTTGAACCCATTGCGGAACCGGCGGGCCAGCGATACGATCATCGCCTGGTACGACGAGTGACCGAGGTTTTCCAGACAGCAGTCGCCCTGGATGTAATCGTATTGCGGGAACGGACGAAGCGCCTGTCCCAGTGCACCCTCAAAGCTCGAGTACGGGGCATTGACTCCCGAATTCGATCCACCCTGCGGAATGAAGTATTGGGAATTATTCAGGTGGTCGCCCAGGCTGAAATAACTCGTATTGATGTTGTTGATGTTGGAGAGATCACCAGACCGCAGGTTCTGCGAAACCTGTCCCAGGTAACCGATGGTCAGAATCAAGTCCTGTGCCAGTTGGTCCTGCAACTGCAGGCTCCAGCTGGTGGTCATCGAAGGCCTGCCATCCCTCGGTTGGATTACCTCGCCACCCACGGCGTCAAAGCTTCCAGGCCCGTTGGGGGCGGTCAGCTGTGTCGGATCCAAACTTGGAGCGTAGCTGACATTCGGATAGCCGATGTTGGGATTGGTCGGATCCGCCGGTGAGCTCGAATCAAGCCTAAAGGCCGGAGTGAAGGCTCCGCCCGTCGTTGGCGTCTGACCCTGGAAGAAGTCGCGATTCTGGTTGTATCCGAAGGCCATGGCGCCGCCAAAGTCGTTGTACTGAAGCGGGCCATAGATAATCGCGCTGCCGCCACGAAGCACCAGCTTGTTGTTGGTTCCAGGCAGCACGTAGGCAAAACCAACGCGCGGTGCGATGTCCTTGTACCAGGTGTCGGCCCACGCCGTATTGCAGTTGCAGTTGGTGCCGAATACCAGCGCGCCGGGAAGTCCGCCAGCTGCTGCATCGGGCGCGGTGAGGCTCAGCTCTGAAGTACGGTTGAGAGCCTCCTTACGAGGAACATCGACGTCGTAGCGAATGCCAAGGTTCACCGTGAGGTTGGGTCCAAACTTCATGTCGTCTTCAAGGAAGCCGGCAATGTACCACGAGTTCCATCGTGGGTGATCGTTGAAGACCGCCTGGCTGCCATTGCCCACTTCGCCCATCAGGAAGCTCGCGAACGGATTACCAGACCCGCAGCAACTATTGCTGACGCCGGCCGACTGATCGCGGTAGAAATTCAGGGTGTCCTGGTTGTACTGGATGACAGAATACTGCTGGTGGCGCCAGTCGATGCCGACCCGTATGCTGTTCCGTCCCTTCTCCCAGCTGACGATATCGTTGACGCGAACACCGTTATCGATATTGTCTCCGTTCTGCTGCTGACCCCAGGTAGTCGGTTGATCGGGGCTGGGGAATACGATTACCGGATAAAAGGTTGAGTAATCATTCGCGAGACCAGCTGAGGATGCGGTCAAGCCGTTATTAAGCGTTGCACCGATATTGACGCTGTTGGTGCGGTTGTACCCGAGGTTCACATGGTTCTGCAACGTCGGGGTGAACATGTAATCCCAACCAGCACGGCCGTAATGCGTGGTAAAGGTCTGCGGGTATCCATTGCTGTTGAACGGCTCGGGAAGGTTAGGAGCTCCGGTCAATTTAAAGTTCTGGCGAGTATTGTACGAACCGAACACCTTGCTCTTGTCGCCGATGTTCTGATCGATACGGATGGTGTACGTCGTGTTCGAATTCGGAGCAACAGCGGATTGCGAATAGTTGCCCGTATAACCGAATTGGTCGGTAGACAATGGCGTCTGGTTCGGATTCGGCAAACCTGCGACCAACTTCTGCGCCACAGAGCTGAAGTATCCACTCGGTACCGTGTTGTTTGCTAACGGCGTACGGCAGAAGACGCCAGGGCTGTTTTGAACGCCCGTCGTTGGATCAAAGATCTGATTGAACAACACTGGCTGCCCGGTGCAGGGATTCACAAGGACGTCGTACGGAATCCCAGGTACCACCGTTCCACCCGGGACCGGGCCGCCGAGAACGTCGCTGAAATTTCCACCACGTTCGGCCGGCGTCGGGAGGGTCGAAACCTGGGGACCTCCCAGATGAAGTTGGTACTTCTCCCAGGCGAACAGGAAGAACGTGCGGTTCCGGCCGTTGTACAAATGCGGAATCCAGACCGGGCCGTCGAATACCCCGCCGTAATCGTACTTGCTGTCCTGACCCTTGCTGTACGCGCAGGCGACCTCCGGAACGCCAACGCAATTGATGGACTTGTACGCGTCGTTGAACCAGGTGTTGGCATCGAACGCCCTGTTCTTGACGATCAAATAGCCCGATCCGTGAAACAAATTGGTGCCCGACTTCACCGAAAAGCTTTCGATACCCGCCGTGGTGCGGCCGAACTCTGCGGACGGCGTAGAGGTGGTCACCTTGAACTCTTGGAGAGCTTCAATCGAAGGCGAGGTCTCGTCGAAGGACGAGCCGTTCTCACTTCGCGTGATGCTGGCGCCATCGAGCAGTACCTCAGAGCCGTAGGCTTGACCGCCGCTCAGGCGGGAGAAGAAAACGCCGTTGCCCGTGTTGCCCGAGGTGCCCGTGCCTGGACCGGTTGTACCGGGCAACAGGAAGACGAAAGTTTCCGGAGAGCGCAAGCCTCCGACGCCGTTGGCCAGCGACAGCGGCAGATCCTCTACCTGCTTGTTGGAGACGGTTCCGCCAACATCGGAAGTCTCCGTCTCAAGACGCAAGCCGCTGGCATCGACCGTGATGTTTTCAGTCTGCGAGCCGACGCCCAGCTTCACATTGAGCGCCGCGGTGCTGTTGACCGTTACCTGGACGCCGGTTGCCGTTGCCGTCGTGAAACCTGGCGCGGTCGTCACCACCGTGTAGCTTCCTACTGGAAGCTCGTTGAACCGATAGTCTCCGGAGGAGGTCGATACCGTCTGGGTCTTGGTTCCCGAGGCCTGCTCGGTGACAAGCACCTTAGCTCCCGGAATGACCGCGCCCGTCGGATCAGTGACGATACCGGCCAAGGAACCATGGCTCGATTGACCAAAGGCGGCGGATGTGGCGAAGACGACCGCGAGGATCAGACTGCAGATTCTTCTAAAACTCATCATTTAGCGCTCCTGAAATGGTACGAACTGCAATGGAAATTTCTCTGCGTCCTGATCGTGTGCCAACTCCTCACCGAGATGAGGTTGAAAAGCAAGTACCGACCCATCGAATCGTTTAAACCGCGAATTCTTAGAAAAGCTTAAGGAAGCGTTTTCTCAAGTACGCGTAATTCACAACCTTGAAATCGACGCGAAGAATATCCCACCGCAAAGAACGCTGTCAAGAAGAAATCAATCGAAAGGTTGAGCCTGGTACCCACTGATCGATGAATCGCGATTTCGCGGGCATATGTGCCTATGTTTGCGTGAGATCCGGGATCAGTTATTTTCCGGAGTCGAGCGATATCCGCTCAGCGCCTCCGAGCGGGCAAATTCGGCCTTGGCTTTCTCATCCTCGCCCTCGGCCCGGTAAACCCTTCCTAGAAGGAAGTGCAGGGCGGGGTTTTTCGGGCTGAGCGCGATCGCCTGTTCGAACTGCGACTGTGCCTTCTGCAGCTCGTTCGTTTGTAGATACAGATGACCTAGCTGCTCGCGAATAGTGGGATCGCGGGGCGCGATTGCCGCGGCCTGTGTCAAAAGCTGCTCCGCCTCCGGCAGTTTGCCCTGATGCAACAGCACAATGCCAAGGTTGAGCAGAGGTTGCTCACTGGGATGTTCGCTGCCCTGCTGCCACTGGATAGCGTTGCGATACGCGGAGGTCGCGTCGTCGGTGCGATTGAGTCCTTCGTACGACAAGCCAAGGTTGTTTTCAGCTTTAACGCTGCGTGGATCGAGGACCAGCGCACGCTCAAAGCAGTCGACTGCATCCTGAAAGCGCTGCTGCGTATACCGGATACGGCCAAGTCCGTACCACCCCTCTGCGTCTCTTGGATCCATTCGCACCGCGAGTGTCATCCAGTGATCTGCATCGGGAAGATCGTTGAGCAGCGCATAATCCTTTGCAACATTCTGAAGGTCCGTTGAGTCTGGCCGCGCCAGTGCGGCGGATCGCGTGTACTCAGCCAGGGAGCCTTTCGGGTCGTCCATTCGCAACATGCAATACGCCAGCATTGCGTGCGCCTTCGCGGAGTTTTGATCGCCTTTGAGGAAAGAACCCAGGTCGGAGGCCGCCTGTTTAAACTCGCCTGCGTCCATTCGCCTCTGAATTCCCTGTAAGACGCTTCCTGCCGTTTCGGCCTGCGGGACCGGCATCTCGGGAATCTGCGAGTGAATCCGACTTGCGCCGCACACCGCCAGGGCGAGCGCTATCCATGAACTGACGGTCCGTAGCCGGCGATTCGTAGCAGCGGTGATGCGCGAATCCTTCAAATGCCAAGTCCTTTTGTCCTCTCACTTGACCGTGAATCGATCCGGGTCGCAGAGCGGACAGGAGGCGGTCAGACTGGATTATAGAGTCGCTCGCGCTGCAGTGGGTAATCTGGTAGAAATTGTTTACTTACACGACTATCGTTGGGAACGCAATGAGTAGGAATGCATGGGATCTGCGGTGTTTTTTTTCTCCTTCTGGAAACGTTTAATCTCCATTCTGGCGAAGCGTGCCCCGCTTCAAACCCTCCGACTTTGCATTGCCGTGTCTCTTTCCCTACTCCTGTCGGCTGCGAACCGTAGCGTGGCGCAAACCTCTGCACCGGCAGTGCAAGCCCCGGATGCACAGTCCAAACCCTCCAATCCGCTTCCCCCGGTCTCCGCTATGGGCGGGTCCAATACAGGTGGAGCTCACGCTGCAGTATTCGACGCGGAACATCGGCCCATCACCGCTGGCGGCTTTGTGAAGACCGGCCCGGCACTCTTCGAGGACGTCGCACGCCAGGCGGGCCTTACAACCTGGAAGCACGTGATGGGCAATCCGGAGAAGCAATTCATTATTGAAACCAATGGATCGGGCGTTGGTCTTCTCGACTACGACAACGACGGGTGGCTGGACATCTACCTGGTCAATGGATCGACCTATGACGCGATGTCCGGCAAGTCGACCCCGCCCAAAGCAGCCCTCTTCCACAACAATCACGACGGCACCTTCACCAACGTTGCGGAGAAAGCCGGCGTCACCAACGATCGATGGGGGACAGGCGTCGCCATCGCCGACTTTGATAACGATGGATGGCCGGACATCTTCGTCTCCAACTTTGGCCGGAACCGCCTCTACCATAACAACCACGACGGAACATTTACCGACGTTGCCGAAAAGGCCGGGGTCACCCTAGGCAATTGGTCAGCCGGAGCAACCTGGGGCGACTACGACGGCGACGGCCGTCTGGACCTCTTCGTCCCCGGCTACCTGCACTATGACCTGGACAATCCGCCAGCGCCCGGCACCAAGGCAGTCAATTTCAGCCAATGCCGATTCCGCGGCGTCAACGTAATGTGTGGACCGCGGGGATTGAAGGGAGAGCCCGATCACCTGTTCCACAACAACGGCGATGGAACGTTTACCGATGTCAGCCTGAAAGCAGGAGTCTCCGACAAGAATGGCTACTATGGCATGTCCTCCGTGTTCATCGATGTGAACAACGATGGCAAACCGGACCTGTTGGTGACCAACGACTCGACGCCGAACTATCTTTACATCAATAGGGGCGACGGAACCTTCGACGACGACAGCTATGCCTCTGGCTATGCCTTGAATGAAAATGGTCGCGAGACGGCGTCCATGGGAGTCGCCACTGGAGACTACCGCAACAATGGCCTCGTCGATATCTACAACACCGTCTTCTCCGATGATTACAACCCGCTGTACCGCAATGACGGCGACGCGAACTATACCGACATCAGCTACCAGATAGGCATTGCCGAACCAACGATTCCTTTCCTCGGCTGGGGCACGGCCTTCTTTGATTACGACAATGACGGCTGGAAGGACATCATCGTAGCCAATGGACACGTCTATCCAGCCGTCGATCAAATGCCCTGGGGGACGAGTTGGGCGCAACGGCCGCTTCTCTTTCACAATATCAAAGGGGCAAAGTTCGACTTAATGCCGGCAGTTGAAGGCACCGCACTTGCGAAGACCTATGTGGGCCGCGGGTTGGCGGTCGGGGACCTCTTCAACGACGGCAAGCTGGACGTGGTAATCAACGCGCTCGACGGCGTTCCGGCGCTGCTCCGCAATGTATCTCCCGACAAGAATCATTGGATCGAATTGAAACTGAGCGGCGGACCAAAGAGCCCCCGCGATGCAGTGGGAGCGACCGTCTATCTGACCGCGAATAAGATCAAGCAACGCGGAGATGTTGTCTCAGGCGGGAGCTACGAATCCACAAACGATCCGCGTGTGCACTTCGGTCTTGGCGACGCGACCGTCATCGATGCCGTCGAAGTTCACTGGCCCAGCGGCGCGCGCGAACGTTTCTCGGTCTCCCATGTAGACCAGATCGTAACGCTTGTCGAGGGAAAGGGAGTGCCCTTCTCGAAGTGAAGTTCCAATTGCCCAACCCGCACACGACCCTGCACTTCGCTCCCTGTCTGTGCCTGCTGAGCTTTGCGTTTGCTATACGCGCGGGCGCGCAAGTTGCAGCAAACGGCTCTGCGGCTCCCAGGGCAGTCGCGACGGAGGCGCCGAAGGTCGTTCCCGGCAACTTCGTCGACATCACGCAGCAAAGCCACATCGACTTCCTGGCGCAGGCCTCGCATACCGACAAGAAATATCTGATCGAAACGATGGGATCCGGTGTCGCTCTCTTCGACTACGACAACGATGGTCGGCTAGATATCTTCTTCGCCAATGGAGCGCCGCTCAGCAGTCCTACACCCAAGGGCACGATCCCGCTGAAGGCCGGGCCGAAGGATTGGAATCGGCTTTACCACCAAAAGCCGGATGGAACGTTTGAGGATGTAACCGAAAAAGCCGGCCTTCAGGGCATCGGATACGACATGGGCGTAGCCGTTGGCGATTACGACAATGATGGATACGACGATCTGTATGTGACCGGCCTCGGCGGCAACCACCTGTATCACAACAATGGCAACGGCACCTTCACCGACGTCACGCAGATCTCCGGCACGGGCGGCAGCGGGTGGTCGACATCCGCCACGTGGGTTGACTTGGATAACGATGGCCTCCTGGACCTCGTCGTGTTGCGCTATGTGAAGTGGGACTTCGACGATATCTGGTGCGGCGAGCACACCCCGGGGCACCGCTCCTACTGTCATCCAGACGTCTTTGAGCCCATCACCCCGCTGGTGTATCACAACGACGGTCACGGCCATTTCACGGAGGTCGCCGCGAAGATCGGCCTCGATCGACCTGGAAAGGGCCTGGGCGTTTCCATCGGCGACTTCGATGGAGATGGCAAGGTCGACGTTGCCGTCGCCAACGATTCCATGGTCGAGTATCTCTACCACGGCAAGGGTGACGGCACCTTCGAAGAACTCGGCATGCCCGCCGAAATCGCCGTCGATGGAGAGGGTCGCACCTACGCCGGCATGGGCATTGATCTGCAGGACTTCGACAACGATGGCCTGCCCGACCTCATCATCACCAATCTCGCGAATCAGAAGTACGCTCTCTATCGCAACAATGGCGACGGCAGCTTCTCCTACGACAGCTACGTCACCGGCATTGGTGGCATGACGTTGCTGCACTCCGGCTGGGGAATCCATTTTCTCGATTTCGACAATGACGGTCGCAAGGATATGCTCATCGCACAAGGCCACGACCTCGACACCGTTGAGTTGAACTATCCGCAACTCCACTACAAGGAACCGCCGCTGCTCGCGTACAACACCGGCAAGGGTTTCGTCGACGTTTCTTCCGAATCGGGAGATGTGTTCAAGGAGCGATGGGTAGGTCGCGGCCTGGCTGTTGGAGACATCGACAATGACGGCCGCATTGATGCCGTCTTCACTACAAACGGCGGCCCGGCCTACGTTCTGCGCAACGAGACCAAGACCGACAACCACTGGCTTACTCTCTTGCTCGTCGGTCACAAGAGCAATCGTGACGGCGTCGGAGCCGTTATTAAACTGACTACGGCCGGAGGCTCACAGTGGGTAACGGTCACAACTGGCGGCAGCTATCTTTCAGCCAGCGACAAGCGCGCGCACTTCGGCTTAGGCGCAACGTCAGTGGCGCATTCCATACAGATTCGTTGGCCCAGCGGCATCGTTCAGACTCTCAGTAACGTTCACGCAGACCAAATCCTCACCGTCGAAGAACCGGTGACGCCCGCCTCAAAGCCATGATTATCAAATCAGATCGAGAGGCATCGCGGATGGCTGGATCGGGCATACTCCGAAGACTTGAAAATATTGGCGCCGCACTTCTACTGTTTGCGGCCCCGATCAGGCTGGCGGCGCAGAAGCCCCCCATGAAGGAGCCTGCCATCCCACGCGAGGCGATGGCGCAAGAATACTTCGGAGCTGACGCGCCCTGGTTCATCAACAACATTCCCTTCCTCGAAATCGATGACGCAGAGATTCAACAAATCTATTTCTATCGCTGGAAGCTGCTGCGTTCGCACATCCGCGAGATCGGCCCGCAGGGTACAACCATGCTCGAATTCCTCGACAACGTTCCGTGGGCCCGCCAGCCCTACACGGATCTCAATGACTCGGCTTCCTTTCACCTCATGGAAGCTCGCTGGATGCGCGATCCCGCCGTAGTCGATGATCTGATTGATCATCTGTACGCTGGCGGAGCCAACGACCGGCACTTTTCAGAGTCCATCGCTGCCGCAACGCGCGCAACCACACTCGTCACCGGCGACCCAGCCCCAGCCGTGCGCCATCTCGATGCCATGCAATACATCTACAACGCATGGGATGACCACTTCGATCGCGCCCGCAATCTCTACTGGATTGAGCCTCTGCTGGATGCAACCGAGTACACCATCTCGTCCATCGACGCATCCGGCGCCGGCTTCACCGACCATCCCAGCAAGGACCAGACTCACAACGGCTTTACCGGCGGCTTCGCCTATCGCCCGTCGATCAATAGCTATCAATACGGCAACGCGATCGCGATCGCTCAAATCGCAACCGACGCCCACCAGCCGGACGTCGCCAAAGATTATCGCGAACGAGCAGAACGCCTTCGCTCCGCGATGCTCGCACAACTGTGGAACCCGGAGTTGCAGCACTTCACCGATCGCTATCAGCGGTCGACGCCTTATGTAACCGGCGGCGATTTCATTCGCGGACGCGAGCTGGTCGGTTACGTTCCATGGGCCTTCGAGCTCCCTCCACAAGACGATTCGGCCTCGTCAAAAGCCTACGCAGACGCCTGGTCGCATCTCTTATCACCCGACCAACTCGCCGGCGCTCACGGTCTCCGCACTGTCGAGCCTTCGTACCCGCGTTACTTGACGCAATACCGATACGACCAGGCAACGGGGCGCCCCGAGTGCCAGTGGAACGGTCCCTCCTGGCCCTTTCAAACGTCGCAGGCGCTCACCGGCCTCGCCAATCTGTTGGACGACTATCCCTCCGTCAACGTCAGCGCCGCAGACTACCTTCGCCTGCTGCGCCAGTACACGCATCAGCACTTTCTCCCCTCGGGAAATCCTGACATCCAGGAGGACTACAACCCGGACACCGGCGCGCCAATCGTGGGCCTGCCTCGATCCCACCATTACTTTCACTCCACCTATATCGATCTGGTTCTCAGCGGCTTGATCGGCATTCGCCCGCGCGCCGACAATGTCCTGGAACTTGTTCCGCTGGTCCCTATCCAGCCCGGTACGAATCACCGCATCCGCTATTTCGCCCTGCAAGATCTCGCCTATCACCACCACGAGATCAGCGTCTTCTACGATGAAGACGGCAGCCGCTATCGCATCGGCAGCGGACTCTCGATCTTTGTCGACCATCGACGCGTCTCCGGCCCTCGCCCGCTTGTGCCCACACGGGTGACCTTGCCGTCAGTCTCGCGCGTCGTCACTCCCACACCTACCCACACACTGCGCAGGATCGATCTCGCCGTAAATCCCGGCTTCCCCGACGGCCCGATCGCCAGCGCGTCCTCCGCGGACCCAGCAGCTCCCGCAAAGCAGGCCATCGATGGCCGGATGTGGTTCTTCCCGGAGATTTTGAACGGATGGTCGCCTTCCCCCGCCGACACTGCCGCAACGAGCTGGTATCAAATCGATCTCAGAGCGCCGCAGATCTTCGGCTCCGTTGAGTTATATTTCCTTGCGGACAGCGAACGCTACCAGCCGCCCTTGTCCTTCCAATTGCAGTACCAAACCCACGATGGTTGGAAGGAGATTCCGGCGCAGGCACGCGTTCCGCAGACTCCCCTCGCCAATGGAGAGAATCGCATAATCTTCCCGCCGCTCCGCACCCAGCAGCTGCGCATCGTCTTCAAGAACCCACCAGCTCCCGCGCGGCTGCGACTGATCGAAGCGAAAGTCTTCGCCCCCAAAGCTCAATCACCCAAAGAGTAAGGAAGAACGAAGCGGCCGATCTGAATTACACTCCGCTCGGACGGCGGCCAGATCTTAATCGACACAATCGGCAACGGCTGGCCGAGCGGATGCGCCGTAATCGTTCCGCGTTCAACACCCGTCTCCGCCTCATAGATGTGCACCAGCAGACCATCCGTCGCGCGTGTCCACCCAATCGCGTAGCCGCCCGGAGGAAGATCAATGTTGCTCCCGATCCGCATCGGACATTGCGCGAGTAAATAGTAGTAGTACTTGCCGTTCGCTGCATAGCCAGCGGTGATCAGCACGACGGCGGCTGTCACTCGTCCGCGAGAATCAATAATCCCACTCGCCGAACGCATCTCCGTCTCGATATGCTCTTTCTCCACCGGAGCCCGCGCGGGCAAGACAGCCTCAAGCTCCGCCGGGGTCGCTGCACGCCAGTCTCGCTTCGAGCCAACTCCACTTCCCTGCCCGACCAACGGCGCTGACACTGTGCAGAGGATCGCCGCAAACAGCACGTCCCTGCGCGTCATCTTCATCGGTGACTCACCAATCCACGTTGAATCGCCACCGTTGCGGCGTGGGTTCGGTCCGCAACACCCAGCTTGCCGAGCATGCTGTTGATGTGGGTCTTTACCGTCGCCTCCGAAATCGAAAGGTCAGCAGAAATTTCCTTGTTCGCTCGCCCCGCAACAATTCGTTCCAGAACGCTCAGCTCTCGCGGCGTCAACTCCTGTCCACTCAGACGCTCGGCGAGCTTCCCGGCAACCGCCGCCGGAATATGCAGTTTTCCGCTGTGCACGGCATGAATCGTCGTCACCAATTCCTCAAGCGGCATGCCCTTGAGCAGATAAGCGCGCGCCCCGGCCTGTAGTGCTCGATAGATATCCTCATCGCCATCAAATGTGGTCAGCACGATAAATCGCGCCTGCGGAAACTCTGTCCTAATCCGCTTAATGGTGTCTGCTCCGCCAAGCTTCGGCAGTTGCAGGTCAATCAGCGTAACGTCCGGCTCGACCTTGCGGAATGTTTCGATCGCTTCCAGACCATCGCCGACGGATCCAGCGATCTCGAGATCCTCCATCGTCGAAAGCAGCGCAACCAGCCCCTGTCGAACGACCTGGTGATCCTCAACCAGCATGATGCGAATTTTGTCTGCCATCTTTACCTCGCGCTTTGGGCTATCGGCACTCGCAGCGTCACCTTGGTGCCTCGGCCGGGCTCGCTTATGACGTCAAGCACACCATCAATCGTGGCCGCCCGCTCCTTCATGCCCAGCAGCCCATAATGCCCTGTTTTACCGGATGCTTCGTTCACTCGGAACCCGACACCCTTATCTTCGATTGTGAGCATCAGCATATCACTCGAGTAATGCAGCTCAACCGAGGTCTCCGCCGACCGCGCATGGTGCAACACGTTCGTAAGCGCCTCCTGCGCAATACGGAGGAGCTCTCTCTCCACCTTTAGATCGACTACTCGGTACGCTCCGCCGACATGCAGCCGCGGATGGATAGCGTTGAACGTATCGCGTTGCACGACCTTGCTCAGCCGGGTTGGCAGGCTGTCCTGCGAGTTGTTCACCCGCAGCTCCCAGATACTGCGCCGCGCCTCCTCCAGACCCTCCGTCACTAGTTGGCGAGTACGCTTCACCTGCTCTAGCGCGAGCTCGAACTTGCCGCGATTCAAGTGCTGCGCAATCAGATCAAGCTGCAGTGACGCGCCCACAAAGTCCTGTGTCAGCGTGTCATGGATCTCCCGCGCCATGCGATTTCGTTCGGCCAGCACGGCATCGAACTCCCGCTCCAGCCGCCGCAGTCGCAGCAGGTACATCCCGGCAACCAGCGCCAAAATCAACAGCAGACTCAGCAGGAGAAACCACCACCTGCGGTAGATTGGCGGCACGATACGGAAACGGAGCTCGGCACCTGCACCATTCCATCCGCCATCCTTATTCCTGGCCTGGACGTGAAACACGTAACGACCAGGGGTGAGATTCGTATAGGTAGCGGAGCGTCGATTGCCGGCATCGGCCCAGTTCTTATCAAACCCATCGAGCCGGAAGCGATATCGAACCTCCGATGGCGCCGTAAAACTGAGCCCCGCATACTCCATCGTGAACCGCGCGTGTCCGAATGGAATATCGATCGATCCCGACCCGATCCGCTCCGAGAGATCGTCCACGGAAAACCGCTGCAGAACAATAGGCGGCGCAGCCGCATTTGCGGGAAGGTGTTCCGCATCCACAATCGCCACACCACCTCGCGTCGGAAACCAGATCTCCCCATGCGTTGTCAGCCAGCCTTCCGACGGCTCACCCGCGACCACCTCATCATTCGGCAGACCGTCCGCAAGGCCATATGGGACCATCGCACCGTTCTGCAACGTACAGCCATCTGCTCCAACGCACGCGGTGAGCGCGTTCACAGCAATGCGGCGTATGCCACGATCCATCCGCAACCAAAAGTACCCCAGCCGGTCGTTCGTAATTCCTTCGATATTGCCATCGCGTCCCTGCGCTTCGAACCTGCCGACAGGCACAAACCTTTGGCCGCTCAAATAACTTAAGCTGCCATTGTTGCCGGCGACCCACAGGTGCCCCGCAGAGTCCTCCGCCATCGCGGTAGCGATCGTCGCGCCCAGTCCATCCCTGGCAGTAAAGTTCCGAATGGTCGCGTCGCTGTGAACAACTGACAGACCTCCCGATGTGGCGGCCCAGAGATCGCCCGACTTGAACATCAAGGCGCCGATCAGGTTTCCCCCCAATCCATCGTTGGTCGTCAGCGTTCGAACGCTGAGATGTTCTCCGAACTTCTGCAGATGAGCTAATCCCTGGCGCGTTCCAACCCACACAGAGCCATCACTGTCCCCGACCAGGGCGCGTATGTAATCGTCAGGCAGCCCATCCGCCGACGTAATCCGTTGCACCGAATGATCCGCACCAATGTAATTCAAACCGTCCGGCGTCCCAACCCAGAGGCCTCCAGACCATTCGGGTGCAAGGCATAAAATCACGCCGCTCGTCAGCTTGTTTTCCGGGATCTGTTCTGGCTGGCCATCGCTGCGCACGCGACGAAGACCCGCATCCCGCGTTCCCACCCAGATAGAGCCGTCTTTTGTCTGTGCGACGCTGGTCACTGCCTGATCCGCCAGAGCGGCCTCGCTTCGAAATGCCAGCCGCCGCAAAATATGCACACCGGACGTCTCCGTCCCAACCCAGTGATTTCCTTCCGCGTCCTCGAACAGCGAAAGCACCGAGTTACCGTTCAGCAGGCTCACAGCAGTCGCCGCCGACTTCTCTGCACTGAGAACGAATAGCCCACTATTCATTCCCACCCACGCCAGCCCCTCTCGATCTACCAGCACCGTCTGGATACGGCCCGTCGGCAACTCCTTGCCAACGTGCCATTCGCGCCCTCCGGCGGAGACGACCGTCGAAGAAAATCTCCACCGCGAACTCTCACGCACGGCCACCAATCCCGCCCCATCCGCTTTCAGTTCAGCAGGCGCGTTCGGCAGACGGGTGAAGCCTGTGTTGTTCCATTGCGACCATCCATCTGCGGTCTCAACAAACAGCCCCCCCTCCCTCGTTGTATGGATCGACGCAACGGCAGAAGAGGCCAGCCCATCAGCCGTGCCATAGCGATGGAACTGTCCACCCTGCAGCCAAAGCACTCCATCCGCGGTGCCGATCCAAAGCCCATCGCTTTCCGCCACCAGGCAACAGACATCATCGCTGGTGAACGCAGGCTGATCGCTTCGATCGAATGTCTGGAACGCAACTCCATCGAAGCGCACCAGCCCACCCTCGGTCGCCAGCCAAACATAGCCATCGGTTGTCTGCACAATGCTGTGCACGCTGCTCTGCGGAAGTCCTTCTTCGGTCGACCAGGACTGCTGGCTCAGGTACTTAAGATTCTGCCCTCCAGCTGGCGACAGCCCGCACGCCATCACCAGAACGCAGAACAGCGTCCGAAGCGGCCATGCGCGCAGAGCGAACAAGAGTGGTTGCATCCTCCCTCCAGCATGCTGCTCCGCTCACGGTTTGTCCATACACCCCACATTTTGAAGGCCTTCCTTCTGACGGCCAGTCGGAGTGCCGCGATGGGTTTCGATTTTGGGGATAGCTTGATCGCCACCAGCAGAAAAATATGACTTCGGACCCTCTCCTCCATCGAATGGTTGATCCCCAACCTGATTTTTCGCGGTATTTTGGGTAACGCTGATCATTCCCCCAACTTAAAGTAGGATAGCGACTGCCCGCCGTCCTGCAACCCGGGGCAAGTGCGCGACCTGGAAAGGATCTAACCGCTTCATCATGTCATTGACACCTGCCGCTGCAAAGCGCCTCACCCACTCCGCCCTGTTCCTCTCCGCCGCGTTCCTTCTCTGCACCACGCCCCTGCGCAGCCAGACAACAACGCCCCTGGAATCCCAGAAGGACAAGGCACAGGAAGGCGCACAATCCGCGGCCCATGGCGGTTCCAGTACCGCCGGCGTCTATCCGCCCGTCACCGACGCGCATCATCTCCCGATCACCCAGGGTGGCACCGTCAAGACCGGCCCCATCGTCTTCGAGGAAATTGCCGCCAAGGCAGGCCTGACCGATTGGCACCACGTAATGGGTACGCCCGATAAGAAATACATCCTCGAGAGCATCGGCTCCGGTGTCGCCTTGCTGGATTACGACAACGATGGCTGGCTCGATATCTATCTCGTGAACGGCAGCACCCAGGCCGCGTTGAATGGAAAAGCCACGCCCCCCCATGCAGCTCTCTTCCACAACAATCACGACGGCACCTTCACCGACGTCACCGCCAAAGCCGGCGTCGGCAACGATCGCTGGGGCTTCGGCGTCGCCATCGCGGACTACGACAACGACGGCTGGCCCGACATCTACGTCTCCAACTTCGGCAAGAACCGGCTCTACCACAACAACCATGACGGCACCTTTACCGACGTCGCTGAGAAGGCCGGCGTCGCTCTCGGCAACTGGTCCACCGGCGCCACCTGGGGCGATTACGACGGCGACGGCAAGCTCGATCTCTTCGTGCCCGGCTACGTCCACTACGACATCAAGTCGCAGCTAACCGATACCGACAATCTGCCCCTCACCTTCTGCAGCTACCGCGGCGTGCGCACCTACTGCGGGCCGCGCGGTCTGCCCGGCGAGAGCGATCACCTCTTCCACAACAACGGTGACGGCACCTTTACCGACGTCAGTGAGAAGGCCGGCGTCAATGACAAGGCCAGCTACTACGGCCTCTCCTCCGTCTTCATCGACGTCAACAATGACGGCAAAGTCGACCTCCTGGTAGCGAACGACTCCACCCCCAACTACCTCTACATCAACAAAGGCGACGGTACCTTCGATGACCAGAGCTATGCCTCCGGCTACGCGCTCAACCGCGAAGGCCGCGAGACCGCCTCCATGGGCATCGCCGTCGGCGACTATCGCAACAACGGCGATATCGACATCTTCAACACCACCTTCTCAGACGACTACAAAGTCCTCTACCGCAACGATGGCGACGCCAACTTCACCGACATCAGCGACGATGCCCACATTGCGGACATGACCATCCCCTTCCTCGGCTGGGGCACCGCCTTCCTCGACTACGACAACGACGGCTGGAAAGATCTGCTCGAAGTCAACGGACACGTTTACAAAAACGCCGACACCAACGACTGGGGAACCAGCTGGGCCGAGCGGCCGCTCCTCTTCCACAACGACGCCGGCAAACACCTCGAACCTGTGCCCGCGGTCGAAGGCACCGCCCTGGCAGCGGTAATGGCCTCACGCGGCCTTGCCGTCGGCGATCTATTCAACGATGGCCACATGGATGCCGTCATCAACAACATGGATTCCGTGCCCGCGCTGTTCAAGAATGTCGACTCAAACACCAATCACTGGGTCGCATTCAAACTCGTCGGCGGCCCCAAAAGTCCGAGGGACGCCATCGGCGCGACGCTATATCTCAACGCCAACGGCATGCGCCAGCGCGCCGACATCTTCTCCGGCGGCAGCTTCGCCTCCACCTCGGACATGCGCCCCCACTTCGGTCTCGGCACCTCCACCAAGGTCGACTCCCTCGAAGTCCATTGGCCAAGCGGCGCAGTCGAGCAGTTCGCCGTCCCTGCGGTCGACCAAATCATCACGCTCAAAGAGGGCCAAGGCAAGCCCTCAACGGCCGCAAAACCTTAGCAATCTTCACCGTACAAGCCGCCTCCACCTTTTGATGGAGGCGGCTCTCTACCGATCGATTAGCAGACAACCGTTAGTGCTCCGTTGTAGGCTCGATCAGACTTTCACGATCATGTTTAACGGTTTTTGAGGTTTCAAAATGTTGCTTCGCGTGATCTCCCAAAGGCAATCCGCACGCATCTTCGCAGGCGCGGCGGCCTTCTTCATTGGCCTGTCGCTGACGGCCCGCGCGCAGACCACTGATACGCCCGAATCCCGCCTCGCCTACAACCAGAAAATTGCCAAGGATTACACCTATCGCTACGGTCTCGATCACCCCTATCTGCCGTCGAACATGACCTCCGACACCGGCAAGTTTATTGACCCCAAAAGTTTCGCAACCGCACAATATTGCGGCCACTGCCACCAGGAAGCCCACGCGGAGTGGCGTCAGTCCGCCCATTCCAACTCCAATCGAGCGCCCTGGTATCTCCGTAACGTCAACCTGCTGAACGCCGAAAAAGGCATCAGCTTCTCACGCCACTGCGAGGGCTGCCACGACCCCATCGCGGTAGTCGCAGGCGCCATCACCGAAGGTGCTCCGCGTAAACGTCCCTACGATCAGGACGGCGTCACCTGCATGGTCTGTCATTCCATCCAGTCGGTCACCACGCGCGGCACCGGCAGCTTCGTCCTTGCCGAACCCGCCGTGATGGTCGACGAAAAAGGTCAGCCCATCCATGGGCCGGTTTCGGACCAGGATATTCTCGCCCACCTCGATCGCCACTCCGCGGCCGTGATGAAGCCCTTCTACAAGACACCGGAGTTCTGCTCCTCTTGCCACAAAGCCGCCTTGCCCCGCGCGCTCAACGACTACAAGTGGCAGCGCGCCATTTCGCTCTACGACGAGTGGCAGACCTCTTCCTTCGCCAGGCAATCTCCTCTTCCCTTCTACAAGAAGGACGTCGTCTCCACCTGCCAGACCTGCCACATGCAGCGCGAAGCGCTCGTCTCTCTTCCCGACCCCGGCGCCAAGGACGGCAAGCTCGCCTCACATCGCTGGCTCGGCGCAAACACGGTCGTTCCGCAGTACTATCACTTCGATGAGCAGATGAAGCGCGTCACCGCCTTTCTGCAAAATAACGTCTTCAACGTCGACATCTTCGCAGTGGAACCCGACGTACCCGCGGGCACCCAGGCCAGCCTCATCGCTCCGCTCGGAAAAGATCCCTTCACCCTCAACGCCGGCCAGCGTGTCACCGTCTCCGTCATCATCCAGAACAAGGGCATCGCTCACTCCCACGTGCCCGAACAGCGCGACATGTACGAGTCCTGGGTAGCCTTCACCGTCAAGAATGCACAGGGCAAGACCCTCGCGCAGAGCGGCTTCATTCGGCCCGGAGGCCAACTCGACCCCTCGGCCCACAGCTTCACCAACCGCCTTATCAATAAGACCGGCGGCATCAACGACCTGCACCAGGTCTGGGACAACCGCGTGGTTGCGTTCAACAACACCATCCAGTCAGGACGTTCGCAGCTCGTGCGCTATGCCTTCACCATGCCCCATACCGCCGCTCCGGTGACCGTAACCGCGACAGTCAAGTACCGGCGCTTCGACCAGACCTTCATCGACTTCGGCATGAGCATTCCCCAGGGTCAACACTATCAGCAACCCATCGTCGACATGGTCAGCACCTCGCGCACCCTCAACGTTGGCCAGAACGACGCCACCAAGCCGCTGCTCAACGAAAATCCCGAGTGGATGCGTTGGAATAACTACGGCATCGCCCTGCTCGATGCGCAGCAGTTCGCCGCCAGCGTCGATGCGTTTGAACACGTAGTAAAGCTTCGTCCCGATTACGCCGACGCCCCCACCAACATCGCCATCACGTATATCGCCTGGGAGAAATACAACGACGCGCTCCCCTACCTCCAGAAGTCGCTGGCACTCGCCAAGGACAACGCACGTGCCCTCTATTACCTCGCGCTGGTGCAGCGCAACGAGGGCAACGTGGATGACGCGATCGCAGATCTGCAAAAGGTCATCGCTCAATTCCCGCAATCCCGCGATGCCCATCGCGAACTCGGATTCACGCTCTACCAGCAACACAAATACGAACTCGCCCGCACCGAGTACGAGTACGTGCAATCCATCGATCCCGACGACCTTGCCGCGCACTACAACCTCTCCATCCTCTATCGCCGCCTCGGCATGAAGGATAAGGCTGCCGTCGAATCGGCTTACTTTGCCGACGAGAAGGATGATCCAACGGCGAGCACCTTCGCTCTCGAATACCTTCGCAAGCACCACGAGATCGCCCAGGAAAGTGTCCCGTGGCACGTCCACGACCTTGACCAGCGCGGCGCCGACGAAACCCAGCCAGCTATTCCTGTGACCGCAACAGCACCCGCGTCTGGACAAAGCTCGCCTAACTCTCCTACCCTGAAATAGGTTTCTTCATGCGAGCGTTTTTACAATCAGCATTCATTTGCGCGGTGGTGGGCTGCGCCATCGCAGCCTTGTCGAGTCTCCAGCCGCTACCCTCCGTGTCCGCAGGATCGAACGCAAAGCAACGCGGCGCAGAGTTGTTCGCGCAGCATGGATGCGCGCATTGCCACGGCCCCGCGGGCGTCGGCGGCGGCAAGGGTCCAGATCTCCAACTCGTGCGCAAGCGCATGAACAAAGACCAAATCGCGCATCAGATCCACGACGGCGGCATGTCAATGCCCTCCTTCGCGAACTCCCTCACCAGCCCCGAGATCCAGGACCTCGTCGCCTACCTCCGCGCCAAACGCAAGTTCGTGAAGGTCCCCGCGTCGTCCCACCCTTCGCCGCCCGCTCCCACTCCGACCGGCTCCGACCCCGACTAAATCCCGCCTCCTTCAACATCGCTGGCGCGAGAGGATAAACTCGACCGTGCGGCGGATTTCGATCGTCTCGCCGGTCTTGCTGGAGGCATTTTGATGAACCTGTTGTCCGCTGTCTCGCGCACCTCGCGTCGCTTTTCGGTCCTCGCGACTGCAGCCGTCGCCCTTGCCTGCGCAACCCTTCCGCTCCAGTACGCAGCCGCGCAACTCCAGGAAAAATCCATCTCCTCAAATGACCCATGGTGGAAGCACGCCGTAGTCTACGAGATCTACCCGCGCTCCTATCAGGACTCCACCGGCGACGGCATCGGCGACCTCAACGGCATTACCTCGCGCCTCGGCTACCTGCAGAAGCTCGGCGTCGACGCCATCTGGATTGCTCCCATGTATCCCTCGCCGCAAGTCGACTTCGGCTACGACATCTCCAACTACGAGGCAGTCGACCCTCAGTACGGCACCCTCGCCGATATGGACCGCCTCATCGCCGAGGGCCGCACGCATCACGTCCGCATCATCCTCGATATGGTGCTCAACCACACCTCCGACAAACATCAGTGGTTCATCGACGCATCCAGTTCCCGCACCAATCCCAGGCATGACTGGTACGTCTGGAACGATGGCATTCCCGCCGACTCCCCCGGCGTCACGGCCTATCAGAAGCGCTTCGCGCAAGACGGCCCAAAAGGGAAAGTAGTCCCGCCCAACAACTGGGTATCCGGCTTCGGCGGCTCCGCCTGGGAGTGGGTCCCCGCCGTCCACCAGTTCTACTACCACGAGTTCTACAAGCAGCAGCCCGACCTCAACTGGCGCAATCCAGCAGTCGAGAAAGCGATGTTTGCCTCCATGCAATTCTGGCTCGATCGCGGCGTCGCCGGCTTCCGTCTCGACGCTATTCCAAGCCTCTTCGAAGACCCGAAGCTGCGTGACAACCCAGAACTCGGCGGCATCAACGCTCAGGGCGATCCCAACGTCGGCAACACCTACACCGACAATCTGCCCGAAGTCCACGACGTCATCCGCCGCATGCGCGCCATGGTCGCAAAGTATCCCGGCGACCGCGTCCTGATTGGCGAAACCTACCTGCCCAACACCGCCGAGCTCGACAAGTGGTACGGCGGCACCGCCCATAATGAGCTGCAGCTCCCCATGGACATGCTGATCGGCTTCCATGGCAATCACGCGCCACTGAACGCGGCCGAATTCCGCCAGCACATCGAAGAGGTCGAGACGCAAATTCATGGAGCGCAGCCGCTCATCGTCTTCGACAATCACGACAACGTCCGCGCCATCGATCGCTACGGCGACGGCATCCACGACGACCAGATCAACAAACTTCTCGCGACCATGCTCTTCACCACCAGGGCCACCTCGCTGATGTACTACGGCCAGGAGATTGGCATGCACACCACCACGCCCACGCGCCGTGAAGATGTGCGCGATCCAATCGGCATCACCGGTTGGCCAAAAGAAAAAGGCCGCGACGGAGAGCGCACCCCCATGCAATGGACGCCCGGCCCGCAAGCCGGCTTCAGCACCAACCCGCATACCTGGCTGCCGATCCCGCCCAACTACAAGACCATCAACGTTGCCGTTGAGGCGAAAGACCCTGACTCCGAGCTGAATTGGTTCAAACAACTCATCGCTCTGCGCCGCGACCTTCCTGCTCTTCACACCGGCACCATGACGATGCTCGACACCAGCAACCCCGATGTTCTCTCCTACGTGCGCTCCGCCGGCTCAGGCCCCGCAGTTGTCGTCGCCATGAACTTCACCGCCGCGCCGAAGACCATCACCCTCAACCTGGCTGGCTCAGGAGTGCCCCGCACACTGGTGAAGACCCTCGCGGCCAGCGCCCCCGCACTTACATCAACCTCCACACTGAACAACATCACGCTGCCGCCCTACGCAAGCTGGATAGCGAGCGTACAGTAACGTTGTTCGCAGATGGCCCGGCGGCACAGCCCTCGCCAGACCACCTCATCTTGTCTCGTCCACACGGAAACCGCCGACCATGAACCGTACCCGCGCCCTCCCCGCCCTCTTGCTTCTTGTCTCGCTGCCTGCCCTGTCGCAGGCACCGGCCGCAGCCGATCAAACCGACATTCGCGACTACATCCACAGTGCGTGGGACACGCTCTCGCGCTCCATGTACGACTGCAAATCAATCGTCGATCCCAAGGTCAACCAGGTCCCGGTCCTCTATCTCCCTGCCGATCTCCCCACACCAGCCGCAGTCGAAACCATGCGCAAGTCCTGCAACGTCGACGTCCGTCATCTGCCGCGCGTCATCCATCACATCGATGAGGTTCAACCCTCCGAGCTACCCGTCGAAGGCCTCCTCTATCTTCCCAACCGTTACGTCGTGCCCGGTGGACGCTTCAATGAAATGTACGGTTGGGACAGCTACTTCATCCTTCTAGGTCTCGAACACGACGGCCGCCGCGATCTCGCCAGGGGCATGGTCGAAAACTTCTTCTTCGAGATCGCCAACTACGGCGCCATCCTCAACGCCAACCGTACCTACTACTTCACGCGCTCCCAGCCGCCGTTTCTCTCCTCCATGATCCGCGAGGTATACGAGCATCCCGCTCCCGGCGCACCGCCCGACAAGCAGTGGCTTGCCCGCGCTTACGACTACGCGCAACGCGACTACGCTCTCTGGACCTCACCCGAGCATCGCGCCGGCACCACCGGCCTCGCCCACTATTACGACCTCGGCCAGGGTCCCGTGCCCGAACAAGCAGACGACTCCAGCTACTACCCCGACGTCATACGCTGGCTGCTCGCTCATCCCAACGACCACTCCGAGTACCTCGTAACCGGGCCCGCAGACCCAACCCCCGCACAAGCCAAACGACTCGCCCACACCAGCTGCGATGTCGCCGCGTCCCACGTCTGCGCACTCGCCGTCGTCGACGGCCATCGCCTCTCCGCCGCGTTCTACCGCGGCGATCGTGCCATGCGCGAATCCGGCTTCGATCCCAGCTTCCGCTTCGGCCCCTTCTCCGGCTCAACCGTCGAATTCGCGGACGTCGGCCTCAACAGCCTGCTCTACAAGTACGAGCGCGACATGGCCGACTTCGCCAACATCCTCGGCCGCAACGACGAAGCCGCCGCCTGGGCCCATCGTGCCACCGCCCGCCGCGCCGCCATCGACAAGTACCTCTGGAACCAGGACGCCGGCCTCTACACCGACTACAACTTCGTCACCCGCAAGCGCTCCAGCTATCACTTCCTCACCACCTTCTATCCGCTCTGGGCAGGAGCCGCCACCCCCGCCCAGGCCGCTGCTGTTCGCAGTCATCTCGATCTCTTCGAACAAAACGGCGGTCTGCAGACCAGCGACGTCCGCTCCGGCGTTCAGTGGGACGCGCCCTACGGCTGGGCCCCCATCACCTGGCTCGCAGTTTCAGGTCTCGATCGCAACGGCTTCCACGACGACGCCGCACGCATCGCACGCAAGTTCACCGCAACCGTCCTCGACAACTTCCTCCGCGACGGCACCCTTCGCGAGAAGTACAACGTCGCCAGCGGCTCCGCGAACGTCAAAGTTGCTACCGGCTATAAGAGCAACGTCGTGGGCTTCGGCTGGACCAACGCAGTCTACGAGAAGCTGGAAGACATCCTCGCCGAGCCAGCCGGCACCCACACCATACCCTGATGATTGCCGCGTCTACCTTGCAAGCTCACCAAATCAATCCGTATGATGAGGTCGCCATGACAATTAAAATTAAGTCGCTCAGCCGCCTGCTCGTCCTTTCGACTCTCTGCGCTGCCGGAATCGGTTTCCTTCCCGTCGCCTCCGCACAGAACGCAGCCTCTTCAACCTCCTCCGCGAAGACCGACACTGCACCCGGTGTTCTCGATCGAACACAGGCCACCGCGATCCTTCCCAAAACCGTCTTCTACAAGGGCCTGAGCGCGACCATCCAGGGACGCAACTCTGCCGGCATTCGTTTCGGCAACGGCGACCTCGTCCTGGTCACGATGGTCGACACCTCCGGCTACTCCTCCGCCGTCGCACAGACCTACCAGGCCTACCTGCTCAACGAAGTCCATCTCAAAATCGGTGACAAGGTCCTTCCCCCCGGTGCCTACGGCTTCGGATTCATCGGCGGCGATCACATGGTCGTGATGGATATCGCCGGCAACGAACTTCTGCGCGCCACCACAACCCGCGATCCGCAACTCGCTCGCCCCGATCCCCTGCACATCGTCGCCGACGAAGCCATGCCCGGACACTACCGCCTCTACCTCGGCCGCAGCTACATCACCCTCTCCGCAGAAAAGTAGTCGCAGCCACCATGGGATTCGCCGCACTCAGTGCTGATCAGTTTCGCTAGCTCACGCAGCCATCCTGACGACGCTGATCGAATGCGCGCTCCCCGACTCAAAGACAACCCGGCCGCCGTCGCGACTCGATTTCGTTCCATCGCAAATGACAATCGTTTTCGTTACGCCCCGTGCCGAGAGGTGCTTGCAAAAATGCGAAGGCACCATTAGATTTCAAGCAATGCCCTTTTCACCTTGTTCACCGTACGTGACTCCCACCCGCTGATCCGATTCAGATGATCCGACCCTCAACACTTCGCACACCTGCAGGCGTGCGAGGTTCTTTCCCGTCGTTTCCCGGAACGATGCAGGTCTCGTGTAGTCAGGAGTGCCCCTGGTGCAGTGTTTTCGTTTGAAGGACTTCATCCCCCATGCTCTGCTTCTGCTGTTCATTCTCACTGCAGGAGGCATCACCGCTACCGCGCAGAACTTCCGCGGCAGCCTGAACGGAACCGTTACCGACAAAACGGGCGCTACCCTCCCGCACGCCTCAGTCACCATCCTTGACGTCGACAAAGGCGTGACCCACTCTACCTTCAGTTCCTCCGCCGGTGAGTTCGCCTTTCAGGATCTGCCCGTCGGCACCTACAGTGTCACCGTCGCCATCGCCGGCTTCAGCACCGCCAAATACGACAACATTCCCGTATCCGCCGGTCTGCCCTACACCCTCCCCGTCAGTCTCGCCGTCTCCACCTCCACGCAGACCGTAGAGGTCGTCGCCTCCAGCGTCGCGCTCGACACCACCTCCTCCGCCCTCATCACCGACATTCCCAGCCAGGTCATCGGCGACGCGCCCAACAATGGTCGCGACTTCACCCAGTTCATCCAGTACACCCCAGGATTCGCCGGCTACTCTATCGGCGGTGGCCCCGGCGCCGCGCAGGTCGACGGCGTTCGCTCGAACCAGGTCAACTGGCAGATCGACGGTACCGATAACAACGATCTCTGGTGGAACATCCCCGCCATCAACCAGGGCGGCGTCAACGGTATTGCCGGCGTCGTGGTTCCGCTGGACTCCATCGAGCAGTTCTCCTTCATCACCAGCGGCATGCCCGAGACCGGCCGCAATGCCGGAGGCACCGTCAACCTCTCCATCAAATCCGGAACCAATGTCTTCCACGGCGACGCCTACTACTACATCCGCAACGAGTTCTTCGCCGCCAACACTCCCTTCGCGCCCTCAGGCTCCAAAAAGACCGAGACCCGCGACGTCGACTACGGTGGCAGCCTCGGCGGTCCCATCATCAAGGGCAAGCTCTTCTTCTTCCTCAGCTACGAGCACCAGGGCTTCGTCATCGGTGTTGCCTCGGCTAGAACAGAGCCCTCCATCGCCTACCAGAACGATGCCACCGCCTTGCTCAGTGCCTACGGCATGTCGGTCAACCCTGTCTCCGCGGCTTTACTCGCAAATCTCTGGCCCCAGGACGCCCTGCAGGGAGGAGATGGTGGACCGAACGGAACTGCCAATTACTTCAACCCCGGCACTGAGAACGGACACAGCTTTAACCCCATCGTTCACCTCGACTACAACCCCAATCAGTCCAACTCGCTAAGCGTCCGTGGCTACTTCGGAGACGGAGATCAGATCGCCCCCGCCATCAGCGAACTCAGCCCCTACTTCGAGGTCGCCCCCATCCACGTACAAAACTACGCGGTCATCTACAACCACATCTTCTCCCCCAGGCTCGCCAACCAGGCCTTCTTCGGTGTCAGCTACTATAACCAGGCCTTCTCCGATGCGGATCACTCCTACAATCCCGTGGCCCTTGGCCTCAACACCGGCGTCACGGATCCCGGCCTCTCCGGCGCTCCCAGGATCACGATCGGTGGCGCCGGAGCCAGCAGCGGTATTGCCGGTAGCGCCAGCGGCTTCGATCCCATCGGCGTCACGGCTCCCGAGGGTCGATCCGATATCGCCGGCCACTTCGACGATGCAGTCGCCTACACCGTCGGCAAACACGAGTACCGCTTCGGCGGAGAATTCCGCAAATCCCAGGTCTACGACTTCTATCAGACCGGCTCCCGCGGCGTATTCACCTTCGATGGATCGCAAGGTCCGTGGAATACCAACCCGATAACAAACCTGCCCAACGGATCGGCCGCCTGCGATACCCTCGCCACCAAGACCCCTGAGACCGCACCCACCGTAACAAACTCCAACGTGTACCTCCTCGCTGACTTCATGGCTGGCTGCATCTCCACCAACAATGCCTTCATCGCCGAAGGCAATCAGAAGCGTACCGTCTACGAAAACACCTGGAACCTCTTCGCGCAGGACGCGTGGCAGCTTACGCCGAAGTTGAACATCAACTACGGCATCCGCTACGACTATGCGCAGAGCGTCCACGACTCCGGCAAGGACCTCACCAGCTTCGATCCCTCCCTCACCGGCGGCTTCGCCATCCAGGGCGGCAACGTCAGCAATCTCTACAACCCCTTCAAGGGATCCATCAGCCCGCGCATCGGCGTCTCTTATGCGCTGCATCCGAAGACGACCCTCCGCGCCGGCGCCGGCATCTACTATGACACCATCTACATGCTCTCCATCCTCAACCTGCGCAACACCTCCGATGGCGGCGCGCTCGGCATCGGCAACAACCTCGCCGGTGCGCTGCCCGTCGTCACTGCGCAGGCAACCCCAACCAACTCCGACGGAGGCGTCGTCCTCTCCTCAGGCGTGCCCATCTTCCCCACCCTTGCACAAGCCGAAGCCGGTGCCGGCGTCACCAATGCCTTCTCCATCAACCCCAACTACCGCCCGTCCTACACCTACAGCTACAACGTCAACCTCCAGCATGAAGTCGGACCCAGGATCATCGCGCAGCTCGGCTATGTCGGCACACTGTCTCGTAAACTGACCACCGTCCTCGACATCAACCCCTACGCCATCGGCAGCCAGGAACTCAACGCTGCCAACCTTCCAGAGAACTTTCCCGCCGTCTGCCTGCCCCCGAATTCCAACAACTACTCCTATCAGCAATGCACTCGCCCCTACTTTTCGCAGTATCCCAACATCGGCAACGTCAACCAGCTCAACAGCAACCTGAATGCCAACTACAACAGCCTCCAGGCAACGGTCCGCAGCACCAACTATCACGGCCTCACCTCGCAGATCGTCTATACCTGGAGCCATGCGCTCGACTACGAAACCGGCCTCATCCCCTATCTTCCCCAGGACAGCTATCGCCTGAAACTGGAGTATGGCAACAGCGACTTCGACACGCGCAACACGTTCTCCGCGTTGTTGAACTATAAAATCCCCGGAGGAACCAGCCATCCCCGCCTCACCAGAGGATGGGAACTCAACAGCGCTCTCAGCCTGCATGGCGGCCAGCCGTTCAGCGTCGTAGCCAGCGCCGACGAACTCGGCAATGGCGACAACGCCGACCGCGCCATGGTCACCGGCGTCTCGCCTTTCGCCGGCGTCTCCCACAAGATCGTCGACGGCTCAGCCCAGTGGTTCAATTCGGCAGCCTTCTCCGAACCCGCCCCCGGCCAGATCAGCAACCAGCGCCGCAACCAGTACTACAACCCCGGGTTCTCTGACGTCGACTTCTCCGTCGTCAAGGATACGAAGATCGCCTCACGCGTCGTCTTCCAGTTCCGCGTCGAGATGTTCAACATCTTCAACCGCATCAACCTCGCTCCCGTGGGTGCACCGCAGACCGGCGCGAATGGCACCTCCATCAGCTCCACCATCGGCGCCTTCTTCGGGGCCCCTGGCATCGGCCCCGGCGAACCCTTCAACGTTCAGTTCGCCGGCAAGATCCTCTTCTAACCTCACTCCACCTTAACCAGAAACGCCCCAATCCTCGTCAGGATTGGGGCGTTTCTCGTGACACCAGCTGAACGACCGCTCGTGCCGCCTAAAAATCCAACGCCACCTGCGAGTACACCGGATCACGAAAGGTCGAATCGAACGCCTCCGTCAACGGCGTCGAGCGCACCTGGAAAATTCCCGGCCAATCGATCACCTCAAACACATCCGGCGTCACCAGCGCCTCCAGCTGCTTGGTCGTAAACGGAGGATTCTTGTCCCACAGTGCATTCGTCTTGAGCAGCGCCCAGAACAAACGATACGGCAGCTTTACGATCCGCGCCTTCGCCCCCGTCGCCTGCTTCAGTAGCCGGATCAGGTCGATGTAATCAATCCGCTCCATCCCCGTAATGTTGTACGCGCCAGTAATCTCCGTCTCAATCGACGACGCAATGATGTCCGCAAAATCTCCCGCGTACAGCGGCTGACGCAGAAACTTTCCGTCGCCCGGCACCGGAAACACCGGCACCCGCTGCATGAACCGTGCCAGCCATCCCACATGCTTGCGATCGAACCACCCGAACATAAGCGTCGGCCGCAGCACCACTTGCTTGATTCCTGAAGCCGCACCCAGCGCCTCCTGCGCCTTCTTCGTCT